>ERZ761602.6473-NODE-6473-length-13042-cov-3.457226_pt1 | contig 13042 bp, 16 predicted proteins | sample MGYA00512165_ERZ761602 | MGnify/ENA primary metagenome ERZ761602 (study PRJEB28899, sample SAMN02445085) | bioreactor sludge metagenome | biome: EBPR sludge; isolation source: Thorneside wastewater treatment plant | place: Australia: Brisbane, Thorneside...
GTCCCATCTTTTGGATGCGGAGGTCGAGATGCAGCGGAGTTTGGCTGTCGAGGGCTCGTTCTGGCTTCGCAATCAATCGGAGCAATGGCGCAGCGCCATTCTCGAGATGCGGGCGCTTGTTGAGGCGCAGATCGATTTTTCTGATGAAGGCGATGTTCAAGACCGACTCGATTCGGCAACGGAACAAGTTATCTTGAAATTTGCGGATGAAATCGATTCGACTCTGGAACGTCTTCGGGTGGGAGAGCGGATCCGGCTTGGCTACCGGATCGCCGTTCTTGGTCCGCCCAATGCTGGAAAATCCAGCCTTGTGAACGCCTTAGCGGATCGAGACATTTCCATCGTCTCCGCGATTCCAGGGACCACCCGGGATGCGCTCGAGACCACGCTCGATCTTGACGGTTTGCCAGTGGTTCTGGTGGATACCGCAGGGATCCGCGATAGCGGCGCAGACCCGATTGAGCAAGAAGGGATTCGGCGATCATTTCTGGCAGCCCAGCGCGCCGATCTGGTGATCTGGGCGAGCCCGGTCGATTCGGTTCTGGAATGTCCCGACAAACAATACCTCGTTGTTCGCACCAAATCTGATCTATTGCCAGAAGGCGCCGTCGACGAGCTTGCTGTGTCGGCTCATACAGGATCGGGACTTGCCAACCTGGTCTCCCGGCTCAAATGGAGAGCTCTGGAAGGTGACCACACGGCGGGCATGCGCGCTCTCCTTGGGAATGAGCGACAGGCATCCGCCCTGCGACATGCTTCTGCGGCCTTGCGGGTTGCTGCGTGTCACGCCAGCACGAGTCTTGATTTGCGGGCGGAGGAGTTGCGTGTCGCCACCAGCGCACTTGACGCGCTTGTTGGGCGAATTCATCAAGAAGAAGTTCTGGGCGCAATTTTCTCTCGATTCTGCGTTGGAAAATGAAATGTCTGGGAGAAGTGAACAGGTGTTTCACGTGAAACAAGATCCCGTAGATCGCTCATTTGATGTCGTGATTGTTGGTGGAGGCCATGCCGGCACCGAGGCCGCCGCGGCTGCCGCTCGCCTTGGCGCAAGTGTCGCTTTGGTCACCCATCGCTGGGATAGCGTCGGTGTGATGTCCTGCAACCCTGCGATCGGCGGGCTCGGCAAAGGACATTTGGTCGGGGAGATCGATGCTCTCGATGGCATTATGGCTCGTGCCATCGATCGCGCAGGAATTCACTTCAAGATGCTCAATCGCAGCAAGGGAGCAGCGGTTCGTGGGCCGCGCGCACAGGCTGACGTCGCTACGGGCTTGGCTGGCGCGCGCAGAGACCGAAGCGTCGCGCGCCCTCACCGCCGACGCCAAGATCGATCTGGAGGGGCTCCGGGCCGAGATCGAGCGAGGCAGCGAGCGGCTCTCCATCGGGCCCGCGACTCTCCAGGTTCGGCGAGATGGCGGGCGCACGAGCGTCGCGTACCACGCGGGGGCGCTCGACCCATCGCAGGGCGATGGCCTCGCGATCAAGACGAAGCTCCCCGTCGAGGGTGAGGCGCTCGCGGTCGACGTGCGCGGCGGTCCGATCGACCTCGCGACCCTCGGCCTCAAGAGCGGCGACCTGCACCTCGTCGATCCCGAGGGCACGTCGCTGCGGATGAACGCCCGCGTCGAGGTCGACGAGCACGGCGAGGTGGCGTCGTTCGACGGAGAAGCGAGCGTCACCGACTTGGCGTTTCAGATCGACGAGGTGGCCAAGGATCCCGTCCGTGGGCTCAAGGCGTCGTTCCGCGGCAAGGTCCGCGGCGCCCTCGACGGCAGCAACGTCAGCGTGCAGGGCGGCGAGATCGAGGTGGGGAGCGTGCGCCTCGTCACGTCGTTCGACGTGGTCCGCGAGCCGCCTACGCCACCGAAGGTGAAACTGCCCTCGGTCAAAGAGGACACGCGCCCGCGCTACAAGATCGGCGGCACGTTCGAGGTACCGCTGGTGCCATGCCAGGCGCTCGTCGACGCGGCGCCGTCGGGCTTGCTCCCGCGCGTGGAGGGGATGCGCCTGGCCGGGTCGTTCTCGCTCAAGGGCAAGGCCAAGGTCGACACCGAGACGTTGGACCGAGATTTCTCGCTCGACTACGACGTGGCGAGCTCGTGCCGGGTGACCGACGTACCGCCCGACATCGACGTCGAGCGCTTCAAGAAGCCGTTCAAGCTCCAGGTGTACGCTCCGCACGGAGAAAAGGAGCTCGAGCTCGAGACCGGGCCCGGCAGCGCGAACTGGGCGCCGTACAACGCGATCTCGCGGTTCATGGAGCCCGCCGTGATGACCTGTGAAGACGGGCGCTTCCATCGCCACGAGGGCTTCGATCACGAAGCGATTCGCAACAGCGTGCGCGAGAACGTCCGCCAGCGAAAGTTCGTACGGGGCGCGAGCACGATCAGCATGCAGCTCGCCAAGAACCTCTACCTCGCGCGCGACAAACGCCTGGGCCGCAAGATCGAGGAGGCGTTTTTGACGATGTACCTCGAGCAGGCGCTGACCAAGGAGCAGATCCTCGAGCTCTATCTGAACGTGGTCGAGCTCGGGCCCAAGATCTACGGCATCGAAGCGGGCGCGGCGCACTACTTTCGCTCGTCGCCGTCACGGCTCACGCTGTCGCAGGCGTTCTATCTCGCGTCGATCCTGCCGAGCCCCAAGGTCGAGCATTTCGGCGCAGGGGGCGCGCTCAGCCCCGGGTGGCTCCGCAACCTGCGCACGTTGATGAAGCACGCCAACAAGGTGAAGCGGCTGTCCGACGAGGATCTCGAGGCCGGCTTGGCCGAGGTCCCGCTCCGCGGATCGCCGGCGCCCATGCGTGATCCGGAGGCAGGCCCCCCGCCCGCCGATGACGATACCGTCATGGAGTCGGAGCCGCAGTGAGCGGCTCGGCGGCGGCGCCGGCAGCCTCTGCCCGCGGAGCCACCTCGTAGTTGTGGGCGTCGAACTTGCGGGTCAAGAGGTGGAACTTGTAGGTCAGGTCGGGGTAGAGGACCGTTTGCCGGCCCGATGGCGTCTGGTACCAAGCGCGGCACCCCGATGCCCAGACCGTGTCCTCGAAGCGGCTCTGCAAACGCCGGTTGTAGCGAGCCTGAGCCTCAGGCTTCACGTCGGCCCACGCGCTGCCACGGTCACGCAGCGTCATCAGCGCCGAGACGGCATAGTGGATCTGCGCCTCGAGCATGAACACGAGCGAGTTGTGACCGCCGCCGATGTTGGGGCCGGGGATGGTGAAGAAGTTCGGGAAGCCCGAGATGGTCGTTCCCAGGTAGGCCTCCATCCCGCCGGCCCACGCGTCGCGCAGCGCCCGGCCGCCGCGCCCGCGCACGGGGAAGCGGACGGCCTGCTCCGAGGCCTCGAAGCCGGTCGCGAGCACCAGCACGTCGAGCTCGTGGAGGCGGCCGTCTCTGGTCCTGACGCCGCGCGCCTCGATGCGCTCGATGCCGTCGGTGACCAGCTCGACGTTGCTGCGGCGTAGCGCGGGGTAGTAGTCGTTCGAAATCAGGATGCGCTTGCAGCCGATCACGTAGTCGGGGCGAAGCTTCGCGCGGAGGTCGAGCTCGGGCACGCTGCGCTCGAGGTGCAGCCGCGCGACGCGCTCGAGCATCTTGGTGATGCGGCCGCGGCTCACCAGGCCCGGGCCGATCAAGAGCTCGCGGCGCCAGTAGTACGCCGCGCGGATGAGCCGCTGGGCCCAAGGCACCGCTTCGTAGAAGCGCTTTTCCACGTCGCCGATGCTGCGGTCGAGCCTCGGGACGATCCACGGAGGCGTCCGCTGGAACACGTGCAGCTGGCCCACCTTTCCGGCGACCTCGGGCACGATCTGGATCGCGCTCGCGCCCGTGCCGATGATGCCGACGCGCTTGCCCGCGAGGGAGGCCGCGTGATCCCACTTCGCCGAGTGAAAGCGCGTGCCCTCGAAGCGCTCGAGGCCCTCGATCGTCGGAAACGACGGTTGGCTGAGCCCGCCCGAACAAGAAGCGACGGCGCGCGCGTGCAGGGTCTCACCGCCGTCGGTCGTGACGGTCCAGACACCGGTCCGCTCGTCGAACGTGGCGCCCGTCGCGGTGGTGCCGAGCCGGATGCGCCGGCGCAGATCGTACTTGTCGGCCACGCCCTTGAGGTAGGCGAGGATCTCGGGCTGGCGCGCGAACGTGTGCGACCACCGCGGGTTCAGCTCGAACGAGAACGAGTAGAGCTGCGACTCGACGTCGCACGCGCAGCCCGGATACTGGTTGGCCCACCACGTCCCGCCCACCTCGGCGTCCCGCTCGAGGATCACGAAGTCGTGCAGCTTCGCGCGGTCGAGCGCGATGCCCATGCCCAGACCCGAGAAGCCTGCGCCGATGACAATCACGTCGTGGATCGGAGCCGTCATGGAAGCCCCCTTCGAGAGGTGCCCGTATTCTGGTGCTCTATTGACCGACGGTCAATAGAGCACGGAACCACGCCGCCATCATACGCCGCCTTCGAGCGCTGCGAAGGCGAGCGCGCTGACGAGCCGGATCGCGCCGAACGAGAACGCCGCCCAGAACGCGAGCTGAATTCTCCCCCACGCCCGCGACGCGTCGCCGTAGGCCGCGTCGGCGGCGCGCCCACCCGCAAACCAAGCCGGCAGCGCGGTCAGGAGGCCGGTGACGACGCCGGTCGCCGCGGGCACCCCGACGCCCGGGAGCGGGCTCGGGTGGTTCACCGCCGAAGGACCGATGAAAAAGGCGCCCATCGCGATGCCGAACTGACCGCGGAGGAGTCCGGATTCGAGGGCGCTGTGCGTCGCTGCTCCGAGGGTCGCGAGCGCCGCGAGCCCGCACGCGGCCCCGATGACGAAGCGGAGCCGGAGACAGCGAATGACGCAAGCGACGAGCGAGACCGCCATCGCGAGGTCGAACATGGCGACCTCAACCGCCGGGCGGCATCGGCCATTCCGCCTCCGCGCGGTTCTCCCTGGTCCTCCCGCTCGAACCGGCTCAAGAGGGGGGCGCCCATGAGCCGCTCTGCCGTGCCGATACGCGCTGCCGGCGTCGACGAGATGGCGACCGCCATCGCGATCGACGACGACGCGACCAGTCTCTACGCCGACGCCGGCGTCGCCCTCGGTCTCACGAACGATAACCCTTTTGCGGTCGACGAGCAGGCTCGGTGGCGGCGCTCGGCCGAGCTGGGCCGGCTGTTTTTTGCGATGGACGACGCAGGTGGTCCCATCGGGATCGCCTCGCTCGACATCCTCGACGGCGAGCCGTACCTCGACCAGCTCTCGGTGCGGCGATCGGCGATGCGCCGCGGCGTCGGGCGCGGGCTCCTCCATCACACGTTCGCCTGGGCGCGAGCGAACGGAGACGCGCTCTGGCTCACCACCTACGGCCACCTCGCGTGGAACCGACCATTCTACGAGCGCGAGGGCTTCGCGGTGATGCCCGAGGCGTCGTGGCCGCCGGGCGTCGCGCATCACATCGCCGAGCAGCGACGGTGGTTGCCGCTCCCGGACGAGCGCGTGGCCATGCGACGAGCGCTTTGATCACTCGGGGGGCGGTCGGTCCGCCATGCGGGCGAGGGCGCCGCGCATCGCGAACGGCGTGTGCCGTGCGACCGCAGAGCTGAAACGGACGAAGAGGCTGGTCTCGTCGACGGCTCGGCCGCGATCGACGGCGCGCAGCGTCCGCGCCGCCACGTCTTCGGCCGACTGGGCCTTCGGATCCGGCCGGGTGTAGCCGCGCTCGTTCTCGCCGCGCGCCGCGTTGGCCCGGAAGCGCGTGTCGACAGGCCCCGGGCGGACGACGAGGACACGCACGCCGCGGCCCGAGAGCTCGGCGCGCATCGCCATGCTCAGGCCTTCGAGCGCGAACTTGGTCGCCGAGTAGGCGGCGTAGCGCGGCGCCGCCACCACCCCCGCCACCGACGAAATCATCACCACCGCGCCCCTCGCCGAGACCAAGTGCGGGAGCGCGAGCTGCGTCAGCGCGAGCGGGGCCACGACGTTCAGCTCGAAGAGCGCGCGCAGCCCGTCGAGGTCTATCTCCGGGAAGAGCGCGTAGTAGCCACGGCCCGCGTTGTTGACGACCACGTCGATGCCCCCGCCTGCCGCGATCGCCTCGGCCACGAGCGCCGAACGGTGCGCTCCGTCGGTGACGTCGCCGGGAACCACGCGCGCGCGGCCCCCACGCCGCTCCACCTCGATCGCGACCTCCCGAAGCGGCTCCGCACTGCGCGCGGAGAGAATCACGGTCGCGCCGCGGTCGCCCCAGGCCAGCGCGAGGGCTCGACCGATTCCCGTGGACGCGCCCGTGATGACGACGGTGCTCATGGCTCGGACGGTACTACAGGCGGTCCCGAGCGCGGAGACCCGCTTCGGCTCGCCGTGTCAAGGTGCGCTACATTGAGCGTAGTCTGGCGATATGAGCCCTTCGGAGATCGTGGTCCTGGTCGTGGGATTGTTGGTGGGGCTCGGCGCGGTCTTCGCCGCAGCGATCTTCTTCGTGGGCCGCGCTTCCAAAGAAGCGGCACGAGCCCTAGCGAAGGAGCTCGAGCGGGCAGACGAGCTGGCCGTGGTCGGCCCCGAGCCGGCCCTCTACTCGGGCGCTTCGACCCGGTTCTCCAAGGTGCGGGGCAACTGCGTGATGGCGCTCACGGAGCGCCGACTGCTCGTCCGCATGCTCGTGGGCTCTGACTTCGATATCGATCGAGCCGAGATCAAAGGCTTGCACGACGCGCGGACCTTCGACGGTCAGTTCCAGGGCAGGCGCTATATGGTCGTCGACCTGAGCGACGGCACCGAGGTCGGCTTTCTGGTTCGCGACATGACTCCGTGGCGAGCGGCCCTGGGCGAGATCACGACGCGCGCGCAGAAGCAGGACGAGTGACCGATACGTGCGGCATGGCCAGCGCCGCTTCCAGACGATGGCGGTCGAAGTCGAAGCTGCCCAGATGGATGGGGCGCAGAGGCGCGATCACCCGCAGCTCGACGTGGGGCGGAACCGAGGGCGCGGCCAATGGGCGAAACAGGCCCTCGTAGACGGTGCCGGCCGGGTGTGGGGTGACCACGGTCACGTGGGTCGCGCCGCGCCGCACGAGCTCGCCTATCAGGGTGTTGTCGCTGGCCCCGCCGTCGACGTGGATCTCACCGTCGATGCGGGGCAGGCGAGCGTAGAACGGCGGGAACGTGCAGCTCGCGAGGATGATGTCGTGGAACGCAGCGCGGGTGCGGCTCGAATGAATGGCGACCGCGCCGCTCGAGACGGATGGCTGGCGGCGCGTGAGCCCGCGGGCGAGGGCGGAGAGGCGAGTGGTGGACACGAGGAGCTCGGCCTGGCCGCTCTCGATGTCCGCCTCGGGGATGTGACGCGCGAGAGCCTCACGGACGATGCGGCTCATTCCGAACGGGCTCCGCTCCGAAGCTAGCCATTGCGTGGAAAAGAGCCTCGTGCTCGCGAGGGTGCGGTAAATGTCGGGGCCCTCGGCGCTCTTGCCGGCGACATAGGACGCCCCCGCGATCGACCCACTCGAGGCGCCGCCGACCACGTCGAATCGCTCGCCAGCCGCGACGAGCCGCGCGAGCACCGCGAATTGGAAGGCGCCACGGCAGCCGCAGCCGGGCAGAGAGAGCGCTCGCACGTCAGTAGAACCCCTCGCGCCGCGCGTAGCGGGCGGCGCGCTCGGCGTCGTGGGTGGCGGCGTCGAAGCCATCGCCCTTGATGGCAGCCATGATCTCGCCGGCGCTCGGGAGCGCGGCGCGTTCGAGGAAAGTGCCCTCGTCCCAGAGCCCCGAGCGCAAGAAGGCCTTGGAGCAGTGGGTGAACGCTTCTTCTACGTCGATCAGGACTCCGAGCTTCGGCACCTTGCCCTCGACCTCACACGGGGCGAGCAACGTGGCGTCGGTCACGATGGTGGCGCGCCCGTTGACGCGGAAGGTGTCGCCGACTCCGGGGACGAAGAACAGGAGCCCGACGCGGGGGTTGGCGAGGATGTTGCGCAGCGAATCGGCGAGCCGGTTCCCCGGCCGCTCCGGTATCAAGATCGTCGCGTCGTCGAGGATTCGAACGAAGCCCCGCGGGTCGCCGCGCGGGCTCACGTCGCAGCGCCCGTCACGATCCGACGTCGCGAGGCAAAGGAAAGGGGACAGCTCGATGAAGCGACGCGTGAGCGCGTTGAGGCGCGCGCACACTTTCTCGCGCGTGAGCGCGAGGGGAGCGCCGAGCAGATCGACGAGGCCGGCTTCGTCGGTGATGACCTGGGGCGTGAGGCGATGGCCCATGCCCCTCGTTTACCTTCGCGAGGCGCCGGCGGCGACCTGTTCGTCAGCGCTCGCGTACGCCCAGGATCTCGAAGAGCGTCGAGAGATCGAAGGGCTTCGGCAAGTAGGCGCGCGTCCCGCACTTCTCGGCCTCGGCCTCGAGCTCGTCGGGGGCCGAGCCGCTCAGCAGCACCGTCGGCATGTGACTGCGGAGGCGATGTCGCTGGCGGTGACCGCGCGCAGCCCGGCGATCTTCAGCAGCCTTTCCGTCGCATCGGCTTGGGTATGGTCGTCGTCGTCGACGACGAGAACGGTCTTGACGGAGGACGTGCCTTCGGCCCCATGCTCGAAATCGTAACGAGCGATCCTCGCCGTTGGAGAGTCTCCGCCAGCGAAGATTTTTGTAGTACCGCCGCGGTCAGCGGCCGTGACCTCACCGGTACGCTTCCGCCACGTAGCGGTACTCGACCCGCGCGTCGAAGTCGTCGAGCCCACCTCGGGCCGTCGACTTCGGGGGCACGCGGCCTTCGAGCCGCAAGAGCTTCGACGTCGAGTCCTCGAAGGTGAAGTCGATCGGGTCGACGACGAGCGAGAACAAGAAGCTCGTCGGCTTCATGCGCACGCGGGTCAGCCCCCCGTCACGCTCGAGCATAGCCAGATCGAATCCGATCGTTTCCTTGCGGTCGAGCACGGCGAAGCGGACCGGCACGACGGCTCCCGCGCGGATCTCGGCCAGGTGCCGCAGGATGAAGCCGACGAGGGTCGGGCCGGTGACGACCGGTCCTTGTCGCGGCTCGGAGGCTGTCTCGATGCCCGCCGCGTCGCTGAGCGTGAACACGACGCGTTCGCCGTCGACGCTCACACTTCCGGAGCGGCCCAGCTGATCGTGGTGGAGCGTGTAGCTGGCGAGCTCGTAGTCGGGCGAGTGGACGGCCGACTCCGCAATCGCGATACGGCCTTCGGTGTCGCGCGTCACATGGGTCGAGACCCAAGCGTCGCGGCGGCTCGTGTCCACGCGCCGCTGGTAGACGAAGGCGGGAGGCGGGTCGGACGCCTCGAGCGGGAAGACGGTGCCTTCGTAGACGAGGCTGCCGCGCTCCACGATCGACGCCGGCAGGTCGGGGGCGGGAGATGCCTCGTAGGCGCTGCTGCAGGCGGCGCCGCTGAAGACGAGGATGGCGCCGAGGGCTCGGGCGGGGGCTTGGATCAGGCTGGAAAGGAACATGATGACCTCCTGCGCTGAAACTAGATCGTTCCCGATTGACCAATAACCCGCCAAGGGGTGAACTCATTGTTCATGGTTGCGAACAATCGCGAACCCCTCCCCATCCAGGATCTGGCCGTCTTCGCAGCCGTCGCCGAGGCCCGAGGCTTCTCTTCGGCCGCGCGCCGTCTGGGGGTCTCCAAGGCGATGGTGAGCGTGGCGGTGGCGCGGCTCGAAGCGAGGCTGGGTGTGCGGTTGTTCCAGCGCACCACCCGCAAGCTGTCGCTGACCGAGGCCGGTGCTTCGGCGCTCCCACACGCGGAGCGCGCCTGGTCGGCGGCCCGCGACGCCGAGGAGGCGGCGACCCGCGCCGCGACGGAGCCGCGTGGGACGCTGCGCATCAACGCTCCGATGACGTTCGGGCTCCTCCAGGTTGCCCCTGCGCTCGGGGCCTTCGCTCTGAGCTACCCCGAGGTCACCGTCGACCTCGAGCTCGATGACCGGGTGCTCGATCTCGTCGAGGGCGGCTTCGATATGGCGGTTCGCATCGCGTCGCTCGCGGACTCGAGCCTGGTTGCCCAGCGCATCGGCAAAAACAGAAACGTCATCGTGGCGCACCGCGACTACCTGGCGCGAGCGGGCAGACCAGCTCGGCCGGCCGACCTGACCCGTCACGCCGCGCTCGTCTATTCGCTCTCGCCGACCGGTGCGCGCTGGACATTCACCCGCGGGAAGAAGAAGGAGGTCGTCGACGTCACCGGGCCGGTGCGCGCAAACAGCACGCTCGCGCTCCGAGAGGCGCTTCTCCAGGGGCTCGGCCTCGGGCGCGCCCCGCTCTTCGCGGTGGCCGAGGACATCGCGGGGGGGCGCCTCGAGCAGGTCTTGCCGGCATGGCGGCTGCCCGAGCAGGGCATCTATGCCGTCACCACGTCGCGCGAGCACGTCCCACGCAAGACGCGAGCGTTCATTGCGTTCTTGCGCGACCGTATCGGCGACCCGCCCGTATGGGAGCGCCTGGTCTCAGAGCTGTAGGCTCTTCGTCTCGAGGAACTCTTCCAGCCCGTGCCTGCCGCCCTCGCGGCCGATGCCGCTCTGCTTGTAGCCGCCAAAGGGAGCGCTGGGGTTGAACGAGCCCCCGTTGATTTCGACCTGTCCGGTCCGCAGCTTGCGGGCGACGCGCTTGGCGCGCTCGGGGTCGGCAGACCAGACCGCGCCCGAGAGACCGTAGGGCGTGTCGTTGGCGATACGGACCGCGTCGGCCTCGCCGTCGTGAGGGATGATGCACAGCACGGGCCCGAAGATCTCTTCACGGGCGATCGTCATGTCCGGGCGTACGTCGGAGAAGACGGTCGGCTTCACGAAGTAGCCGCGATCGAGCCCGGGGGGCGCGTCCGACCCGCCCGTCACGAGCGTCGCCCCCTCGGTGACGCCCCGGTCGATGTAGGCGCGCACCCGATCACGCTGCACCGCGCTGACGAGCGGGCCGAGGCGGCCTTTGTCGCCCAGCGCGTCGCCGAGCGTCATCTTCTCGGCCGCCGCCTTGGCGAGCGCCGCCGCTTCTGCCAGGCGCTCGCGCGGCACGAGCATGCGCGTGAGCGCGGAGCAGGTCTGGCCGGAGTTCAAGTAGCAGTTGGAGACGCCGGCCTTCACCGCCCGCTCCAAGTCGGCGTCGTCGAGGATCACGTTGGCGCTCTTGCCACCGAGCTCGAGCGCGACCCGCTTGATCGTGCCGCTCGCGAGCTCGGCGACGCGGCGCCCCGCGCGCGTCGAGCCGGTGAAGCTCACCATGTCGACGAGGGGGTGCGACGCGAGGGCCTCGCCTACGGTCGGCCCGTCGCCCGAGACCAGGTTGAAGACGCCCGGCGGCGCGTCCGCGGCGGCGACGACCTCGGCCAGGATGAAGGCGCTGAGCGGCGCTACCTCGCTCGGCTTGAGCACGACCGTGCACCCCGTGAGCAGGGCAGGGATCACCTTGGCCAGGACTTGGTTGAGGGGGTAGTTCCAGGGCGTGATGCACGCGACGACCCCTACAGGCTCGCGGACGACGAGCGAGTTGTTCACGCGCTCTTCGAGCTCGAGCGCTCGCGCGGCCGCGATGACCGCGCCGATCATCATCACCGGCATGCCGACCTGAATCGCCGTCGCGAGCTTCAGCGGCATCCCCACCTCGGCGGCGATCGTCCGCGCGAGCTCGTCCGAGCGCGCCTGCAGCCCCGCCGCGATGCGCTCGACCACTCCCGCGCGCGTGTCGATCGGCGACTCGCTCCAGGCGCCGAACGCGGCGGCGGCCGCGTCGAGCGCGCGCGCGGCGTCGGCCGCCGCGCCCGCTGGCACCCTCGCCATTACCTCTTCGGTCGAAGCGTTGACGACCTCGAAGCTCGCGGACCCTGTCGACGGCACCCAGGCGCCGTCGATGAAATGACGCTCGTGGTTCTCCATGTTCGCCTCGCGCCGCCATCCTACCAGCGTGGCGGGGCGGCGCGTGGCGCCAGGCGCCTCTACGAGCGCGCGCTCGACCGGCTGGACTGCGCGCCGTTCTTCTTGGCGACCTTCTTGGTCGGGTCGGCCGCGATCTGCTTCAGCAGCGCCTCACAGAAGGCGGGCAGGTCGTCGGGCTTGCGCGACGTGATCACGTTCTCGTCCTCCACGACCTCACGGTCGACCCATTTCGCGCCGGCGTTCTCGAGGTCGGTCTTGATGGAACGCCACGACGTCACGGTTCTGTTCGCGACGACGCCGGCCTCGGCGAGCATCCACCCGGCGTGGCAGATCGCCGCGACCGGCTTCCCCGCCTCGACCATGTCGCACACGAGGTCGACCATCCCCTCGTCGGTCCGCAGGTAGTCGGGGGAGTAACCGCCTGGAATCACGAGGGCATCGAGCGAGTCGGCGGAGACGTCGTCGATGGCGACGTCGGTGTCGATCGAGACCTCGTGCTTCTTGCCGACCAGGTGCTTGCCCTGCTTCAGGCCGATGACGACCGACTCGTGCCCCGCAGCCCGCACCCGGTCGAGCGGCACGCGTAGCTCCGAGTCCTCGAACATCTCGTCGACGATGAAACCGACCCTGGCCATGGCGCTACTCCTTCTTGGTGGTTCACGCCAACGAGGTGCAAGGCTCGCGCCTCGCGTCGAAAGCGAGCGATCGAGGCGGTGAGGGTGGGCTCAGTCGCACTGATTCTGGTGAGCCGTGGCCTTCGTGTCTTCACCACCGCCCTTGGCGGTCGCTTTGGTCTGCTGCGAGCCCTGTTTCCACCTGCGCTTGGCCTCGTCTTTGCCGCCCTCGAAGAGCCCGCCGACCGAGTCGCCGAGGGTCTTGACGCCTTCGACTGCGGTCTCGGCGCCGGTCTTCGCGGCGGTGCCCGCCGTCTCTGCCGAGCTCTTCACGCAGGGGTCGACGTCATCCGCGGTCTTGTCGTCCGAGCAGGCGGTGGCGACGAGAACGACGAGCGCGAGCTTGACGCGTAACATGTGAGCGATCGTAGCACCCGAGATCGATCAGGGCTCGACGCTGACCGCAATGGGGGTTCCCGGCTTCGCGTCGGGCCCCGCGGCCACCACGAACACCAGCTGGCCCTTTTCTTTGGTCTTCTTGTCGAGGTAGACCACCCTGACGCGGATCGGCTC
>ERZ761602.6474-NODE-6474-length-13038-cov-3.702303_pt1 | contig 13038 bp, 8 predicted proteins | sample MGYA00512165_ERZ761602 | MGnify/ENA primary metagenome ERZ761602 (study PRJEB28899, sample SAMN02445085) | bioreactor sludge metagenome | biome: EBPR sludge; isolation source: Thorneside wastewater treatment plant | place: Australia: Brisbane, Thorneside...
CCCGGCTGGCGCGCCCCCGCGGGCGGCGGTGGCGTGCGGGGGCCGCGCGACGGGCCTCGGGGTGAGTCGCGAGGTCAGCTTCCGGGCGCCTCCGCCCAGCGCCACGGGGTGAGGAAACCGCCCAGCGCCGCCCGCGCCGCCTCCTCCTCGGCCGGGGCCCCGGCCGGCCCCGGGTCGATCACGGCGACAAGCCCCAGCCGGCGGTCCTCGACCACCTCGCGCACCCGCGCGCCCGATCCCGCCGCCGCCAGCGCCTCGTCGTAGACGCGCACGATCGCCCGGCGGCGCAGGTCGGGCTTGAAGATCTTGCCCACCGCGGTCTTGGGCAGCTCCTCCAGCACCTCGACATGCCTCGGGATCGCCGCCGGCTCGGCGATGTGCCCGGCGATATAGGCCCCGAGCTCGGCCGCGTCGGCCGAGGCCCCCGAGCACAGCTCGACGTACACGGCCGGGGTCTCGCCGGAACGCGCGTCCGGCTGGCCGATCGCGCCGGCGAAGGCGACCGCGGGATGGCCCATCAGCGCCTCCTCGATGGTCGCCGGGTCGATGTTGTGCCCGCCGCGGATGATCAGGTCCTTGGCCCGCCCGGTGATCCAGATGTAGCCGTCCGCGTCCAGCCGCCCGAGATCGCCGGTGCGCAGGTAGCCGTCCGGCGTGACGAGACCGCGGTTGCGCGCGGGATCGGCGTAGACGTCGCGGGTCACCCCGGGATTCCTCACGCAGATCTCACCCACCTCCTCCACCGCGCACTCACGCAGCACCTCGCCGTCGACGCCGCATTGCAGGATCCGCACGTCGGTATAGGCGAAGGGCAGGCCGACGCTGCCGACCTTGCGCTCGCCATAAGCGGGGTTGATCGAGACGAGGCAGGTCGCCTCGGTCATGCCGTAGCCCTCGAGGATCTTCACCCCGGTGGCAGCCTCGAAGCGGTGGAACAGCTCGACCGGCATCGCCGCCGAGCCGGTGATCGCGAGGCGCAGCGACGATACGTCGGCGTTCACCGGGCGCTGCATCAGCGCCGCCATCGCCGTCGGAACCGCGATGACGAAGCTGACGCGGTGCCGCTCGATCAGCTTCCAGAAATTGTCCATCACCCCGGCGCCGCGATAGCCCTGCGGCGTGGGCATGACGAACTCGGCGCCCGACATCAGGCAGGACATGAACACCGGATAGGCCGCCAGCACATGGAACATCGGCAGCGGGCACATCAGCACGTCCGCTTCGGTGAAGAGCTGCGACGCGCCGCACCAGCCGTTGTAGAGGATGCCGCGCGCGCGGTGCTGGGCGATCCGCGGCAGGCCGGTGGTGCCGCCGGTGTGGAAGGCCGCGCAGGTGCGGTCGGGACCCGGCTCCTCGAACTCGAGCGCGTCGCCGCGCGCCTCGGCGAGCGCCTTGCGGAAGTCGAGCCGCCGCGCCTTGTGCCGGACCTCGATCCGCGGCCGCAGGAGCTGGGCGATCCAGCGCTTGGGGATCGGCACGTAGGGCGCGAGGTCGACCTCGAGCACGGTCTCGACCGTGGGCGCGTGGGTCAGCGCCTCCGCCACCCTCTGGGCGAGGTCGGTCTTGGGGAAGGGCGCGAGCGTCACCACGACCTTGGCGCGCAGCTCGTCGAGGAGCGCGCCGATCCGCTCGGGCGCGAGCATTGCGTTGACCGGCGCGACCACGCCGGCGGTCGCGCCGGCGAGCAGCGTCACCGGCGCCTCGAGCCCGTTCGGCAGCACGTAGGCGACCGCGTCGCCCGGCCCCACCCCGAGCCTGCGAAAGAGATTAGCCGCCCGCGTCACCTGGTCGAGCGTCTCGCTCCAGGTCAGCGTGTGGAGCCGGTCCTCCGGCCCGGAGGCCAGCTGAAAGGTGATGGCCTTGCGCGCGCCGTGCCGGCCGGCGGTCTCGCGCAGCTGCTGGTGGAGCGTGCGCGCGGTCCAGCGTCCGTCGACCGGCGCCTCCGCCTCCGCCGCCGCCTTGTCGGCCAGCGTCGCGATCCTGAGCATGCGCAGTCCTCCCAACCCCGCCGCGAGCGGCCCTGGCGCTGCGGCGATGATGCCGGCCGGGGCGCGGGGCCGCAAGTCCGGGCGGGCCGGCGCCCCTGACAAGGGCGTCATGCGCGCGCAACCTCGCGGCCAGCGTCAAGCAGTGTGAAGACGTGGCCCACTCCACCACCGGCTCGGAACGATCCATGTCCCGCGCAGGCACCGCCTGCGCCCGCGCCGATCTCTCCACCGGGCCGTCTGTTATCCCCGAAATCTGCAATCGGCCCGTGGGCGCGCCTCTCGGGCGCGCGACCGCGCGTCCGCCGTCACGCCGAAGGCGTGCCTCCGGAACGACGGGAGGGCGAACGCGGGCCGCTCGAGGACGGCCGATCGGCCGAGGGATATATGCGAGGTTGCGGGCGCGCCTCCCAACCAGCGTCAACCAATATGAACATGGGGTTAACAGCTCGCGCATTACTTATGCATATCAACACGTTATACTTTTGTCCGCATGCGGACGCCCCTGCGGCGGCCCCCCGCGCGGGCTTCTCAGAGCGCCAGCGTCGACATCACCACCCCCGGCTCGCCCGGGAAGGGCGCGATCTGGAAGCCGAGACGGGTCACCAGCGCGCGCATCGCCCGGTTCTCCGCCAAGACCATGCCTTCCAGCCGGCGCACGCCCCCGGCGCGGGCGTAGTCGATCAGCTGGCGCATCAGCGTCGAGCCGACGCCCCGCCCCGCGAGGTCCGAGCGCACCACCAGCGCGTATTCCGCGCTCTCGCGGTCGGGCGCGGCGCTCATGCGCGACACGCCCCCGAGCTCGCCCTCCGGCGTCAGCGCGACGAAGGCCATGTCGCGGTCGTAGTCGAGCTGGCTCAGCCGCAGCGCCATCTCCTCGGGAAAGTGCCGGCGCGGGGCCATGAACCGCATGCGGATGTCCTCGTCGTCGAGCGCGGCGAAGAACGCCGGGTAGAGCGTGGCGTCGAGCGGCAGGATCGGCCGGATCACGTAGACCCCGTCCTTGAGCTGCACCTCGCGCTCCCAGCTCGCCGGATAGGGCCGGATCGCCATGTCCGGGTTCGGCGTCGGCCGGTCGAGCTCGTCGGGCGCGAACTCGATGCGCGCGTCGAGCGCGATCACCCCGTCCGCGTCCGCCAGCAGCGGGTTGACGTCGAGCGCGCGCAGCGCCGGAAAGTCCTCCACCATGTGCGACAGCGCCACCAGCGCCCCGTGCAGCGCGCCCGCGTCCGCCGGCGGCCGGCCGCGAAAGCCCGCCAGCAACCGCCCGACCCGGGTGCGCCCGACCAGCTCCGCCGCGAGGCTCGCGTCGAGCGGCGGCAGGGCCATCGCCGTGTCGCCGAGGATCTCCACCGCCACGCCGCCCGCGCCGAACAGGATCACCGGCCCGAACACCTTGTCGCGCCCCACCCCGAGGATCAGCTCCTGCGCCTGCGGCCGCCGCACCATCGGCTGCAGCGCGAACCCCTCGACCACGGCCTGCGGAACCACGCGGCACGCCTGCGTCGCCATCTCGCGCGCGGCCGCCTCGGCGGCCTCGGGGGTGGCGAGGTCGAGCGCCACGCCCCCCACGTCGGTCTTGTGCACCACCGCGTGCGACACGAGCTTCACCGCCAGCGCGCCCGCGTCCCGCAGCATCTCGGCCGCCGCCTCCGCCACCGCGCCGACCTCGCCCACCACCCGCGTCGGCGGGACCGGCACGCCATAGGCCGCCAGCGCCGCGGCCGCCTCCGGCGCGGACAGCATCCCGCGCCCCTCCGCCGCGGCGGCGCGGAAGATCACCATCGCGCGCGCGCGCGCGTTGGCCGGCGTCGCCGCCAGCGCCGCCTCCTTGCGCCGGTCGGGCACGCGCAGCAAGGCCGCCTGCGCCCGGCTCCACTCGGTCAGGTGCCCCACCGCCGCCGCCGCCGAGGCCGGCTCGTGATACCCCGCCACCCCGGCGGCGCGCAGCACCGAGCGCGCCTCGCGCGCCGTCGCCCCCCCGAGCCAGCAGGCGAGCGCGGGCTTGCCGCCGATCAGCCCGTCCTTCGCCATCTCGGCCACCGTCGAGGCGATCGCCACCGAATCCGACACGGCCATCGGACAGTTCACCGCCAGCGTGACGTCCACCCCCGGATCCGCCGCCGCCGCGGCCAGCGCGGCGCGGTAGCGCGCCGGCGGCGCGTCGCCCAGGATGTCGACCGGATTCGCCCGGCTCCAGCCCGCGGGCAGCGCCGCGCCGAGCGCGGCGAGCGTCGCCGGGGCGAGCGCCGCGAGATCGCCCGCCACCTCGGCCAGCCGGTCGACCACAAGGACCCCGGCGCCGCCGCCGTTGGTGACGATGGCCACCCGCGCGGCGCGGTCGAGCGGCCGGAACCGGGCGACCGTCTCCGCGGCCGAGAACATCTCGGCCAGCCCGTGCACCCGCAGCACGCCGGCGCGGCTGAGCGCCGCCGTCGCCACCGCGTCGGCGCCCGACAGCCGCCCGGTATGGGTCGCGGCCGCCCGCGCCGCCGCCGCCGAGCGCCCGGCCTTGAGCACGATCACCGGCTTCAGCCGAGCCGCCGAGCGCGCCGCCGACAGGAACTTGCGCGCATCCGGGATGGCCTCGAGATAGACGAGGATCGCCCGCGTGCCGCCGTCGCCCGCCAGGAGGTCGAGATAGTCGCCCACGTCGACGTCCGACATCGCCCCGAGCCCGACCACATGGCTGAACCCGATGCCGCGCTCGGCCGCCCAGTCGATCAGCGTCGTGGCGATCGCGCTCGACTGCGACATCAGCGCGAGCCGCCCCGGCTCCGCCGGAAGATGCGCGACCGACGCGTTGAGCCCGATCGCGGGGATCATCAGGCCCAGCGTGTCCGGGCCGATGAGACGAAGAAGATACGGCCGCGCGGCGTCGAGCAGCGCCTGGCGCGCCCGGGCGTCCACGCCGGGGCTGAGCACCAGCGCCACGCGGTTGCCGACCGCCCCCAGCGCCGTGATCGCCTCGGGCGCCAGCCGCGCCGGGGCCACGATCGCCGCGAGATCCGGCGCGTCCGGCAGGTCAGCCACGCGGGCGACGCAGGGAAAGTCCATCACCTTGCGATAGCGCGGGTTGACCGGCCATATCTCCCCCCCGAACCCGCCCGCGATCAGGTTGCGCATCAACGCCTCGCCCAGCGAGCCGGGCCGATCCGACGCCCCGATCACCGCGATCGACTCCGGCCGAAGCAGGATCTCGAGATTGCGAACGCTCATGCCTGATCCCATGCCGATCCGTCGCCGGGTGCCCCGGCGGTGCGACCATAGCGATCCCGGCCGCCCGATCCCACCCCGGCAGGCCACGCGCGACCCCTCGCCGCCCCGCTTGCGCGCCGCTGCTCGCCGGTGCAGCATGGCTGCGCGCCGTCTGCGCAGCGCGCGCATGGAGCGAAGCGATGAAATGGTCCGCAAGGCTCGGCCGCTTCGCCGGGATCGACGTCTACGTCCACGTCACCTTCCTGGCGCTGATCGCCTGGCTCGCCGCGGTCTACTGGTCGGCTACCGGGACGCTCGCGGGCGTGCTCGCAGGGCTCGCGACCATCCTCATGCTCTTCGCCTGCGTGCTCCTGCACGAATACGGCCACGCGCTGACCGCAAGGCGCTTCGGCATCGGCACGCGCCACATCACCCTCCTGCCCATCGGCGGCATCGCCACGCTCGAATCGATGCCGCGCGACCCGCGCCAGGAGATCCTCGTCGCGCTGGCCGGCCCTGCGGTGAACCTCGTCATCGCCGCAATCGCCTGGGCGCTGATCCGCGCGGCCGGGCTGCCGGGCGGCGCGCCGGCGCGGCTGGCCGACGTGGGCTTCCTGCCGGCGCTCCTGACCGCCAACCTCGCGCTCGCGCTCTTCAACCTGCTGCCGGCCTTCCCGATGGACGGCGGGCGGGTGCTGCGCGCGCTCCTCGCCCTGCGCATGGACCGGGTGCGCGCAACCCGCGTCGCGGCGACGGTCGGCCAGGGGCTCGCGGTCGGGCTCGGCCTGCTCGGGCTCATGGGCAACCCGATCCTGCTCCTGATCGCCGCCTTCGTCTGGATCGGCGCCGGGGCCGAGGCGGGGGCCGTCGAGGCCGACGCGCGGCTGTCGCGCCAGCTCGCGGAGCGGGCGATGATCACCGACTTCCGCACCCTCGCGCCCGGCGACCCGCTGTCGCGCGCCGTCGACCTGACGCTCGCGGGGGCGCAGAAGGATTTCCCCGTGGTCGACGGCGGCCGCGTGGTCGGGATGCTGAGCCAGGCGGCGGTGCTGCGCGGCCTGCGCGACCAGGGCGCGGCGGCGGCGGTCTCGGGGCTGATGGCGCCGCCCCTGACCGCGCCCGCCGGCGCCTCGCTCGCCGACCTCCTCGCCGAGATCCGCCGCGGCGAAGGGGAGGGCGAAGGGCGCGCCGTCTGCATCCTGCGCGGCGAACGGCTGGTGGGCATGGTCGATCTCGACAACATCGTCGAGTTCCTGCGCATCCAGGCGGCGCTGGGAAGCTGACATGCTCGAACTCCTGACCGCCGCCGAGATGGGCCGCGCCGACCGGCTGGCGATCGCCGGCGGCGTGCCCGGCATGACGCTGATGGAGGCCGCCGGCCGCGCGGTGGCCGAGGCGGCCGCGGCGCTCGCGCCCGAGGGACCCGTCCTCGTCCTCGCCGGTCCGGGCAACAACGGCGGCGACGGCTGGGTCGCGGCCCGCCGGCTCGCCGCCTCGGGCCGCGAGGTCACGCTGGCAAGCCTCGCCGACCCGGCGCGTCTGCAGGGCGACGCGGCGATCGCACGCGACCGCTGGCCGGGCCGCGTGGTTTCCGCGACGCCGGCGCTGCCCCCGGCCGCGGTGGTGGTCGACGCGCTCTTCGGCGCCGGCCTCGACCGCCCGCTCGACGGTCTCGCCGCGGCGCTGGTCGCCGCCGCCAACGCCGGCCCCGCGCCGGTCCTCGCGGTGGACGTGCCCAGCGGGCTCGCCGCGGACGACGGCCGGCCGCTCGGCCCGTGCGTCGCGGCGGCCGCGACCGCGACCTTTTTCCGCCGTAAGCCGGGGCACCTGCTCTATCCCGGCCGCGCGCTCTGCGGCCGCGTGATCCTCGCCGACATCGGCATCCCCGCCGCGGTCCTCGACGCGATCGCGCCGACGACCTTCGAGAACGGCCCGGAGCTCTGGGCGGACGCCCTGCCCCGCCCGGGCTGGGACGCGCACAAGTACCGCCGCGGCCACGCGCTGGTGGTCTCGGGCCCGATGACCCGCACCGGCGCCGCGCGGCTCGCCGCCGGCGCCGCGCTGCGCGCCGGCGCCGGGCTCGTCACCCTCGCGAGCCCACCCTCCGCGCTCGCGGTCAACGCCGCCCAGCTCACCGCGGTGATGCTGCGGCGCTGCGACGGGGCCGAGGGGCTCGCCGCGATGCTGGAGGACCGCCGCTTCACCGCCGTCGCGATCGGCCCGGCGCTGGGGACGGAGGCGGCGGAGCGCGCGAGCGTCCTCGCGGCGCTCGCCTCGCCGGCGGCGGCCGCCCTCGACGCCGACGCGCTCAGCGTCTTCGAGGCCGACCCGGCCGCGCTCTTCGCCGCGGTCGCGGCGCGCGCCGCCCCGACCGTGCTGACCCCGCACCAAGGCGAATTCGCCCGGTTGTTCCCCGATCTCGCCGCCGGAGCGCGCCCCGCCCGCGCCCGCGCCGCCTCGGCGCGCTCCGGCGCGGTGATCGTCCTCAAGGGCGCCGACACCGTGATCGCGTCCCCCGACGGCCGGCTGGCGATCAACGCCAACGCGCCGCCCTGGCTCGCCACCGCCGGGTCGGGCGACGTGCTGACGGGGATCGTCGCGGGCCTCCTCGCGAACGGCGTCGCCGGCTGGGAGGCCGCCTGCGCAGCGGTCTGGCTCCATGGCGAGGCGGGCGCCGAGGCCGGCCCGGGGCTCGTCGCCGAGGACCTCGCCCCCGCCCTGCGCCCGGCGCTCGCGCGTCTCGCGGGGCGGACGCCGCTGCGCTGACCCCGCTTTCCTCCGGACCCGGGCGCCGCGTCGAGGCGCCCGCGGCGCGCTGCGGCGCGGCACCGCGCGCGACCGTCTCTTCGGCGCCGTCGACGCGATGGGCTCCGCCGGTGAACGGCCGGGGTTCGTGACAACTGGCTGGGCAGGTTCGAGGCCGGGTTCCTCGACCATCTGGGCGCCCATATCTACACCGTCCAGGCCGACCAGCAGAACAGCTTCAACATCGACCGAAGCCAGATCCCCGCCGAGGAGCTCGACAGCCTCGAGGGCCTGTTCGATCCCAAGTGGAAGGGCAGGATCGCCTCGCTCGACCCGCGCATCCAGGCGTCGCCCCCAGTCTGCCCGGCGCGCTGGACGACTTCACCGCGCTGGTTCTGCCCGAGCTGCGGCAGCGCGGCCTGTACCGCAGCGAGTACGAGCACAGGGACGCCGCGCGGGCATCTGGGCTGGGCACGCCCCCGGGGCCGGGCGCCGCGCAGGAGAAGACAAGGTGACGGGCCGGACGGGACGACCCGTTTGCATGCACCCTTGTTTCAGGGGGCGACCTAGCCGCGGAGTGCGACGCGCCTCTTGCGTTGCATTTGCGGGCGGTAGCCCGTCGGATTTTCGCACTGCCACCGCCAGACGCTGCTGCACATGTCCTCGAGCGTAAGCTCCGGCCGCCAGCCGAGAACCGAACTCGCTCGGTCCGAGTTTGCGAAGTAGGCGGCGACGTCGCCGGCTCGGCGCGGCGCGATCTCGAAGGGGATGTCGCGGCCGCTGGCCCCTTCCATCGCGCGCAACACCTCCAGGACCGAGAAGCCACGCCCGGTGCCGAGGTTGAACGCCTCGCATCCTCGTTCCCGCTCGGTCCAGTTTATCGCGGCAAGATGCGCCCGCGCGATGTCCTGCACGTGGATGTAATCGCGCACCCCGGTCCCGTCAGGCGTTTCGTAGTCGTCGCCGAACACGCGCAGCGCTGGTCGCTGCCCGACCGCGACCTGGGCGATGAAGGGGACGAGGTTGTTCGGCGTCCCCTTGGGATCCTCGCCGATCCTTCCGGAAGGATGCGCGCCAACCGGATTGAAGTAGCGCAGCAATGCGATCGACCACGAGGGATCGCTCGCCGCCATGTCCCGCAGGATGTCCTCGAGGTGAAGCTTGGTCCGGCCGTAGGGGCTCGTGGGCGCCAGGCGATGGCCCTCGTCCAGCGGCAGGTATTCGGGGTCGCCGTAGACCGTCGCGCTCGAGGAGAAGACGAACCTTCGGCAGCGCGATTCGCGCAGGGCCTGCAGAAGCTCGATCGTGCCGGAGACGTTGCAGGAATAGTACCCGAGCGGATCGAGCGCCGATTCCCCCACCGCCTTCAGGCCGGCGAAGTGAATCACGACGTCGGGTTCGAACGCCCGAAGCACCTTTCGCACGGCGGAGGCGCTGCGCAGATCGGCCTTCGTGAACCCGAAGTCACACCCGGTCAGCGTCCGGATCCGGGCCAGGCTCTCGACGGACGAGTTGGCCAGCGAGTCGATGACGTGAGCCGAATGCCCGGCCTCGAGAACCTCCACGAGCGTGTGGCCCCCGATATAGCCGGCGCCGCCTGTAATGAGGGTACGAATCTTCGATCTCCGGATTGAGCGAGACCTCTGCGAAAGCCCGCAAGCGCCGCGGACCGCGAGCTTGTCCGCACGCGGACATAACACCAACTAACTGATATTCATGTATTATCTTTCCTCCGTTAGGCCGATGGCAACCTTCCTTAACCGGCGCCGAGGGGCAGGTCGGGCTTTTGCAGACCATGTCCTCACAACAAAATCTTGTCCAAGGGTAAACTCCATCAGGCGCGCCGGGTCCATCCCAACGGCTTCTTGCGCCTTGCGGGGCAGCCGTGTCGTTGCAGGGGAGTACAAGTGGAAGCGACTCGGCAGCCCTCCCAAGTTCGATCATTTTTGATTACAAATTTCGTTATCTTTTAATTCATCGTCAAGACTCGGTCGAGATACATGCTCCTGATCGAGCCCAGACGGGGATGCCTCAATGAGCAAGCCTTCCGAACGCAGCGATACCGATCGGCTGGTCGTGATCGTCGCTCCGAACATTTCCCTCGCTCTGGGCGGAGAAGCGCTGAAGGCTCAAAAGTACGTCGAGACCCTTCTGAGCCGCGGCCAGCGCCTGGCGGTGATCACCCACGCCCGCTGCAGGAACGACGTCCGAGGGCTTTTGCCTGAGGGCGTCGGGCATTTCGTCGAGGACGACTGGATCCAGCGTTTCCTTTGGCGATCCGTCGTCTTCAGATTCGCGCTTTCGCTGCACTTCCACGCCGCCGCCAGACGACGACTTGCCCGCATCGCAAGGGACTCCGACCCGATCGTCCACTACGTGAGCCCGATCTCGCCGCTGGAGCCGCGCCTCGTCCCGGCAGGAATGACGACGGTCATCGGTCCCTTGAACGGGAACATAACCTACCCTCCGGCCTTCCTGGGGCGCGTGGGCTGGGTATCGAGGCTGCACACGTCCGTCTATGGCTTGGCGAGCAAGGTGATGGCTGCGGTGCTCCGCCGCGAGCGAATGCAGTCGGTACTGCTCGTTTCCGGCGGCAAACGCACGATCGACACCCTCGGGCCGTCAGAAACCCTGCGCGGCTCGGTGATCGAGGTCGCCGATTCCGGAGTTTCGGCGGAGATGATGAGCCGAGAGCTCGTCGTGCATTCCGGCCGCAACGCGAAGTTCTATACGTGCGCCCGGCTCATAGACCTCAAGGGCGTCGATCTCGCGATCAAGGCTGTCGCAAGATCCGATCATGACGTCACCTTCGACATCATCGGCGAGGGGCCGTCGCGCCCTCGCCTCGAAGAGCTTGCCGCAAGCCTCGGCGTCGCGGATCGCGTGCGGTTTCGAGGCTGGATACGCCATTCCGATCTCGCGAACGAAATCCGCCAGTTCAGGGGCTTCGTGTTTCCGTCGCTCGCCGAGGCCAACGGGATCGCGATGCAGGAGGCGATGACGTGCGGCCTGCCTGCGATATCGCTCAGATGGGGTGGGCCGGAACAGCTGGCGGACGCAGGATCGGCGATCCTCGTCGATCCCGATGGCGAAGAGGAGGTCGTGGCAGGGCTCGCGACGGCAATGAATCGACTTGCCGGGGATGCCGACCTTGCGAACGGGCTCGCGCGAAATGCGCGACGCCGGACGGAGAAGCTCTTCGACTGGAACGTCGTCGCCGATTCCTGGGGCAAGGCCTATTCTCTTGCCGCCCGTCTGGCCGACGAACGTTCAGGAGCGCCTCGCACATGTCCCTCGGCGTCGTTGGGCAGCCTGAACTGATCCCGGCCCCGCCGACCGCAACCGCTCGAAGCGGCTGCAGCGCTTGGAGCGCGGCGGGTAGCGCTCGGGCAGGCCGCGCCGGTCCGGAAGCGTTCTTTTTGGGACCCAGCCTAGAAGGCGATCGTGCCGACCGCGGCCGCCGAGATGGCGCCTTCGTTGGTGAGGACGCCCTCGGGGCCGAGGTCGACGGTCGCGCCGAGGCCGGCGACGGCGCCCCGGGCGTTGGCGATGGTGATCGGCCCGCCCGGGGGGCCGTCGGCCTGGCTGGAGGCGGTCAGGATCGAGCCCTGGAGCAGGCCGTTGTTGTAGACCTGCACCGGATAGCCGTTGTGCGCAGGACTTAGTCGTCGGGGTCGGCGCCGGGGTGCAGGATCGCGCGTCGTTCACGATGCTGTTGCCGACGCCGTGGAAGAGGCCGATCGTCTCGTCGCCGTCAGGATCGGTCGAGACGGTGACGCCGTCGGCGACGGTGATCGCGATGGCGCCCATTTTTTCGCCATCGGTCTGGGCCAGGATCGCCCGGCCGTTGGCGCCCGAGGCGCTGAGGTCGGCGTTGATGGCGATGGTCACGTCGCCCGAGGCGTCCCCCGAGCCGAGCCGGCCGGCGCTGCTCTGGGCGAAGACGCCGTGCGCCGAGGCGCCGGAGACCGAGATCGGGCCGTTCACCGTCACGGCGACGTCGCCCCCGTCGCCGGCATAGATCCCGAGAGCGGTGGCCGACACGTCGCCCGAGATCGCCGCGATCCCGCCCGACCCGCCGACCGACTGCGCCGCGATGGCGTGGGCGTTGCGCCGGTGGTGGTGATGGGGCCGGCCGTCACGCTGACCGCGCCGCCGGCGCCGCCGCCGCCGGCCGCCTGCTGCACCCGGACTCCGGCGCCGATGTTGAGGTCGAGCCAGGAGCTCGTCCAGCCGGTCTCGATGTCGCCGGCCGCGGCGCCGCCGCCGCCGACCGACTGGGCGAAGACGCCGACGCCGCCGGCGCCCGAGGTGGCGATGAAGCTGCTCTGGCTGACGGTCACGTCGCCGCCGCCGATGGACTGGGCGTGCACCCCGAAGGCGTGGTCGCCGCTGGTCTCGATCGGCGCGGTCCCCGTCACCTCGACCACGCCGCCGTGGCCGGAGGTGCCGGCCGAGCCGCCGACCGCCGTCGCGATGTCGGAGAGGTCGGAGAGGTCGGGCAGGAAGGTGAAGTTGCCGGGGAGGTTCGCGATCCACTGGTAGCTCGCGTCGTCGGTCCAGGCGTTGACGAAGTTGTAGCTGAACGAGGCCGAGGAGGTCGTGCCGTCGTCGCCGCCGCCGCCGATCGACTGGGCGTAGAGGGCGCGGGCGTGGTCGCCCCGGTGGCGAGCGTGGCGGCGTTGGTGACGGCGACCGCAGCCGTGTCGCCGCCGACGCGCACGGTGATCGTGGCCGCGAGGGTCGAGCCCTCGCTGACCCCGTTCGGCACCTGGGTTGAGGTTGAGGTTCGCCGCCGCGCCGCCCTTGCCGCCGCCGCCGACGGACTGGGCGTGGATCGCCGCCGAGCCGCCAGACTGCGTCGTGATCGCGCCCGAGTTGCCGACGGTGACGGCGCCCGCGTCCTGCCCGGAGCCGCCGGTCCCGCCCACCGTGGCGCCGAGGTTGACATTCGTGCCGCCCTCGATCTGGGCGAGCACGTTGACGAACTGCGGGAAGTTGGCGGTGAGCTGCTGCTGTTCGGCCAGCATCGAGACCGAGTTGTCGACGACGAAGAGCAGGTCGATGTGGCGGTTGAGCGTGGTCGGGATGCTGCGATAGAAGCCGGCGG
>ERZ761602.6475-NODE-6475-length-13037-cov-5.766061_pt1 | contig 13037 bp, 16 predicted proteins | sample MGYA00512165_ERZ761602 | MGnify/ENA primary metagenome ERZ761602 (study PRJEB28899, sample SAMN02445085) | bioreactor sludge metagenome | biome: EBPR sludge; isolation source: Thorneside wastewater treatment plant | place: Australia: Brisbane, Thorneside...
CCGCCGCCAAGTAGTCTGGCTAAGCGCCGCGCGAGAAGTTCATCGACAACATACGGCCAGCGAGCTCGACGCGGCCCGGCGCCAGCGCGCGCAACGCCAGAGCGCGGCCGACGGTGCAGGCCAGAGCCTCACCGACGTTCCGAGGCTCCGGCATGCCCAAACGCTCATGCTCAGCCTGCAGGCCTGCGCGCAGGCGGGCGGACCGGTAGAGGTCGGGGTTTTCCCATTCGGAAACGGAGGCCGCATCAATCAGCGGATCCAGACGGCGCAACCCTTCCTGGATGCCGATCTCGACCTGGTGCAGCTCGCCGAGCGCGGCCGCCAGACTGGCCACGAGCTCGGCCCGGCGTTCGTACTGCGGCCGCAGGGCCGCCAGACGGTTGACGATCTCGGCCTCGGTCGCTTGCCGGCGCTGTTCGCGTTCGCGCTGCAGGGCTGCATCGCGGGCCGCGGCTGCAGCTTGCTCCTGGCGCTCACGGCCGGCCTCTTCGGACCGGATGCGATTCAGCGCGCGTTGGGTGAGTGTGTCGTTGGGAAGCATGCGATTTCCTTTCGTGAACGATGAAGAGGGGGAGGTCAAGCGCTTCCGGCGCTCATGGCTTCCAATAGATAGAAATTCTGCTGAACGCTGGCTGTTGTCTCGCGCGTTGCGAGATTGAGTTGGTAAGTCGAATAGCGCTGATTGTTGTAGGTAGCGTTGCTGGTGATATACCTCCCGGGCAGGGGCGGAGTGATGGCGGCCCTGGCCAGAGCGCCGCCGGCGGCGGAAACACTCCGTGCTTTGTCCAGGATGCCCATTTCGATGCCTTCGCCTATGGGTTGACCAACCTCTTTGCGTGGCCGCTTCGCCGGCGAACTGATGCCCAGGAAGCCCTTGAGCGCGTCCAGTGCGGCCTCCGCAGCCTTTTGAGCTGCGTCCACGATGAAGCCAGTCGCGGCGGTGATGCCGTTTCCGATTCCCTCGATAATGTTTCTTCCGATCTTCCCCCAATCCTGGTTGGTAAACCACTCGGCAGCCCGATTGACAATTTCCTTGATGCCATCCCAGATCGTGTCCCAGGCCGAACGCAACTCCTCGCCAAATCCGCGCCAGTCGCCCTGGAAGGCCTTGGCGAAGCCGTCGAAGATGTCGCCGACGACCGAAAATAGGCCGTCCACGATCGCCTGGATGTCGGCTCCCCAGGTGTCCCAAAAAGCCTTGATAGCCGGAAGAACGTCCTCGATGATGCCCTTCACGACGCCCAGCACAGTATCAACAGTGGACCTAATCCCGGAGAAGAACGTTTCGACGATAGTCGTCACGCTGGCGCCGTGCTCATCCCACCAGGTGCGGATCTTGGCGAGGACCTCTTGCACGACCTGGGAAACGATAGTCATTACTCCGGCGATGGTGGTCTGAATGAGTGGCCAGTTGGTAGCGACCCAGTTGACTACCGTCTGGAAGATCGGCAGGACGTTGGTCATCCAGACATCAGCCATTCCCTGGACTACAGGCTGAATGCCGGCCCAGGCGGCTGCGATGGCGGCTTGAATGCCGGGCCAGTTAGCAACAATCCAAGACACTGCGCCAGCAATAGCAGGCAGAAGCGTCCCGGTGATGAAGCTGCCGAGAGACTGCAGCGCAGGCTGGGCCTGCGTCCAAAGGTTGGTCAGGGCGGGGATGGCGACGCCCGTCAGCCAGACCTGCGCCTGCGTTCCGAATTCGGTTACCCCGGCCACGAGCCCGGGCAGAACGTTTTGGGCGAAGCTCATCAACGCTGGCGCCAGCTGCGATGTGAAAATCCCAAACGCCAGTTGCGCAACAGGCAGGAAGCCGGCGCCAACAGCGGCCTGGAGGTCCTTCCACTGCGCGGCCGCAGTGCGCTGTTGGTTGGCCATGCCGTCGGATGTGCGCGCAAAATCTCCTTGGGCGTTGGTGGTCTGTTCAAGGATCAGCGCATAGGCCGCCTGAGCCTTCATCGCCGGCGTCAGCGCCTTCTTGGAATCCGCCAAGCCCATCTCCATAGCTTTGGCCGCAACGGCATCGGCGGAGAGCGCCGCGCCAAAGCGTTTCATGGGCTCGAATTCGCCGGTCAACGCACTACGCAAGGCCAGCAGCGTCTCCTCCGGAGACGCATTGTTGAAGCTAGCCAAGTCGGATGCCAGTGTGACCAACGATGTGGACATGTCGGCCGCAGCGCCTGGCATAACGCCAATGGACGTGAGAAGGTTTCCGTATGTTCCCGCGGCCTCTAAGGCCTGCTGCTCGCTCTGGCCGAGTTGAGTCGCTGCGGTGCGGGCGAAGACACGCACTGCATCGGCAGAATCGCCGAAGACAACGCCCACCTTGTTGGTGCTCTCGGACAGATCGGAGGCCGCGGTAATGCCGTCGCTGACAAACCCGGCCACGGCGCCGACTGCTTGCCCAAAGGCGGTTATGGCTGCTTCGCCGATCCGGCGCAGGCCGCCGATGACGAGCTCACTAAAGGCGTTGATGCCGCCGCTCGACTGGCCCGCCGAGCGCTCGAAGTCCTTGACCGACTTATTGGCTTCGTCCAGTGCGCGAGTGAAAGCGTCCTCATTCTCAACTACGAGCCTGACGCCGGTCTTCTCGAGGTCGGACATGGTAAACGTCCTTAAAACAAAAGGCGCGCTGCCTGGTCAGTAACCAGGTGCGCGCCGCGAATGGCGAAATCTTGTATTAGTATAGGCCAGGAAGCACCGTTTGTTTCGGTCAGTTTCCAGCCCGGCCGGCAAGAAAGTCGTACAACCAGGCGCGGGGGTGCTCTGCCTTCAGACACACGGCGCCGGAGTCGGCTTGTTTGCGTATGGCCCCCGCGTCGGCCTGGGCAAAGATCTCGGCCATCGTGTCTTCGCCGATCGCGGCCGCCAGGGCCGTGCGCTTTTGCTCGGGGCCTACGCCGGTGCCCTTGGCATCTTCTGCGGCCTTGCCGAGCGCGAACCAAAGGCCCTTGATATCGCCAGTGATATACGCCCGGGCCGCGCGACTGCCGGCGTCTGTCATGATGAGCCCGCCCTCGACAGCCTCGGCAAGGCCAGCCGTGATCAAGGCCTTGGCGTGATTGGCGGTGATCGGTTTCCCGATTCGCATGCCCAGCAGGACGTCCAGGGCGCCAGCGGGAAGGCCGAGCTTCACGTCCAGATCCTTGGGCGCCGCAGCAGGGGCGGGCGGCTGTTTGTTGGTTGTGTTCATTGCTGGTACTCTCCTCAAGTTACGGGTGCGGCTTGCGCCCGCGGCGCTTCTTGGTGACCAGGGCTTGAGTTGCGTTTACGGTCTGACCGATGTTTACCTGCACGGCCTTGGAGCCAAGCAGCCGCCGCACCCGAGCCAGAGCAGCCAAGGCCCGTAAATAACGTCCTTGGGCCGTCGTCAGGGCCCGCTCCCAATACTCGACCTGTGGAATGGGCGACTTCAGCTTGAGTGCAAAGCCCACAATACGCGCATGGCGCAGCTGCACGATCTGCAACCGCAGCCACGTCAGGCCAATCTGCTCGATCAGTAGGCGCTCGATGGCTGGCGCCGTATCATGGCCAAGATCTCGTTGTATGGCCTGGCGGCCTACGCGCAAGCCCGTCCGGGCTGTGTCAGCAGCGTCCAGGCCCTCGACCAGCGAGATCTCGGCAGCCAAGTCCAGGTCGGCGAAGATGCGCCAGAGGTCCGGGATCTCAGAGAGCTCACGCGCAAAGGCCGCGCGCTCAGCCGATGACGCATCGCCCGCATCGATCTTGCGCGCCAAGTCGCCGATGCGCTGAGATCGTTCGACGTCGGCCTTTTCAAGCGCGCTCACTTTTCCTTCTCCATTGTCCTTTGTGTTGGTGATAACCTGCGCCGGTCAGTATGTCCGCGGACATGGCCCGCCCCAGGGCGATGGCGCGCTCGGCGGCCGCGTCGGCGGCTTCGAAGTCCTGGCGCTGGCGGAGCGCCGCCGTCCGCCTGGCGCGCTCGGCCATGGCCAGTTGCTCGACCAACTTGACGGCCTGGGCCGGGATGTACTCAGAGAAGACGCGCCGGCCGCGCCGCACCTTGCGGTAGTAGTAGAGCCCATTTTTGTTGCGTCGCTCGCGGCCCATGTGCTACACCTTCGTGTCTCCCCCGCCTACCGGCCGAGGTCGCCGCGGACCCAGTAATTCCGAAAGAACTCTTCCTTGCGCGCGGATCGGGCTTCAAGGATGCCCCGCTCGCGCTTAGCCGCATCAGCAGCAGCTTCCAGAGCCTGCTCCAGCTCGGGATCTTCTGACCGCTGCGCTTGGCGCTTCCGGATCAACTCGATCAGCTTCTCGAGTTTGTTGAGATCATAGAAACGCATGGTCATCCATCCTTGCGCAATTCATCGAGGATGTCATCGGCGATATGCTCGCCAGTCCAGAGGTTGGCGGCCTGCTCCCGCGCGTGATACCAAATGACCTTTCCGTTCGGATGCAATGTCAGATCCCACCCAAGCCGCACAAAGATAATATCGAACAGGATTATTGCCACGCCTCCGAGCACAAACCCGACGACCAGGCCAGCAATAAGACACACGAGCCCGAAGGCGGGGAATGGTAATTCGCTACTCACGGTTTTATATAACCTGGCTTTCCTCAATCAGGCCGGCCACGGTGGCTTGCACGTCGGCGGCCGTGACGTCATAGCCGGCAATCACCAGCACCAGGGCCAGTTGGTCAGGCGTGTAGCTGGCCTCAAGCCGTCCATCAGGCAACCGGCGCCATTCGTCGCCGACAACGCCGACTTGGCTATCTGCTGGCCAGCGGACGGTCACTCGCTGCTGAGACTTTCCTGGCTCCGAGACAATTGGTTCGGATGGCAGCGGGCTATGCCGTTTGAGCTCGGCCAACAGCCAGGCCCGCAGATCGCCGCCGGCCATGTGAAAGTCGGTTAGGTCCTTGTCGCCAGGCCGCAGCGCTGGCACGCTGGCCGATTTCGCGCGGGCCGTCAGGCCGGCCAGCTTCGCGGCGCCTTCACTGCCGGCTGTGTCATCGTCATAGGCTAGAATCAATGGGCTGATCGGCAGCAGATAACCAGCCCAGGCCCGCAAGTCAAGATCCTTGCTGGCGCTCCCCAGGGTGGCCACTCCGGCCAGGTCACCAGCGGCTTGCCACAACAGTAGCGCGTCAAACTCACCCTCAGTCAGCACAGCCGCCCGCTGGCCCTTGAAAGTGTCGGCCAGGAACATGGCCGGCCGGCCGCCTTTGATCTGCAGATACTTGGCGTTGTCAAACCCGCAGGCCGAACAGACGCCGGGCTCGGTCAGGATGTGTTGGCAGTTTCCAGGCCAGTTTCCGCAGGTAAAGGGCTCACCGGGCACGCGCCGGACCTTGACGTACCACAGCCGACCAGAGATATCGCATGGGATGACGACGCCGCGCGGGATCTTGAACGCCTTTTTGGGCTGGCCTTTGTCGTTCAGCTCTTCCGGCAATCCCCAGGCTGTACGGCCGGCCCAGCTCTCGCGCGGGTTGTATCCGATCTTCCACGCGCGCAAGGTGTCATCTAGTAGCCCGCGGCTGGCCAGCCAGGCCCGCGCACGGGCCGCGCCATCGGCCAGAGGGCCGACCGTCGCCCACAGAGCCGCCGCACAGCCGTCCACAAACTCACGTGCAGCTGCCTGCCAGACGTCGCCTGGCGGGGCTGCTGGCGGCGCAACGGGCCGCACCGGGGTCCGCGGCCGCACAGCGCGCAATGCGCTCCGTGTAAGCCCGCCCAGGGCCGTGCAGGCCGACCAGAAGTCGCAACTGTCACGCCACATGACGTACCCGATCACGTCGCCACCCTTGGGCCAGCACTTCCGGCAGGCGGCCCAGCCGCGCCGGTCCGGGCCGCCGTCAGGCTGTACACGAAAACGATCAGTGCCGCCGCACTTTGGACAGGGGCCGTGCCATTCGCCCCCAGCAGTACCGGCCACGCGCCGCAAGGCTGAGCCCTGCCGGGCAAGGTCAAGCAGGTTCGAGGCGCTTTTGATAGCTTTTACGTCAAACATAGCGCCTGTTTCTGCGGACTTTGCGGACTTTGCGGACATTTCTCTCCGCGCGCGCGCGCGCGCGCGCGTGTGTGTCGCGCGAACGTTTGGTAAAAAAGTCCGCAACCTCCGCAGGTCCGCAGGCCATTACCCGACCTTGAACAGCCACCGCGCCACCCTCGCTTGGGAGTCTTCCCGTTCAATCCGCGCCTGATTCCGCCCATGGCGCCGGCCGATGCGTTTACGCATGACAATGCCGAGCATCTGCTTGAACTTGGGCCGGATCGCGCCTTTGGAGTCGGTCGGCTCCTCGCCAATGTCTGGCACCACTTCCAGCAGGGTCGCGTCTTGCTCAATCGCCTTGCACAGCTCGGCGATAGTTACAGGACCGGCGGTCTTCCCAGCGGCTGCCAAGATGAACGATTCCCACTGCCGGCCCTCTTCGTCGGCAGTTTCATACATGGTGCGCAGGTTGCCGAGAAAATCTCGCGCGTCGGCGTGCTCCAGGATGCCGCCAAGAACCCGGCACCAGGGCTCGAAACTGCCGATGACGGGTGACTTCGCCGCCGGCCTTCCGGCGGCCCACCAGCCGCGCGCCAGGGTCAGAATTGCGCCGATCAGCTGGCCGCGATGGGTCCCCACCCACTCCAGCAAGTCAGGGTGACGGAAACCGACTCTCTCCCAAGGGTTGCTCATCTTGGCGTCAAGGTTGATGGGATAGCAGCGCCGAGCCAGGTCGCCGCCCAATTGAATTGCGTTGCCGGTGGCTATCCACGTCGCCCGTTGGGGAAGGCTGGGCGCCGACGACTCGCCGAGGATGCGGCCGCCGATCTCGGTAGCAGTCAAAAACCGCGCCAGCACCGGTGAGTAAATCCGGCCATCCACGTTGTCGAAGGTGATCAACGCCTCACCCGCCAGAAGATTGGCATACAGCTGCTTCTGCAGCTCTTCATCCTTAGCCAGCGGCGCCATAGTCGCCGCCCGGCCACTGGCGATATGCGAGGTAACCTCCGCATGCAGACCTTTGCCCGTCCCCTGTTGGGTGGCCGAGACCAGCGCCAAAGGAACCGGGCCAGGGATTGCCGGACGCAATATAGGGGTCATGGCCAGCGCGAGGGCGTTGGTCCGGTCGGCCTCGGCCACATAGGGGAAGTCAACAAAAGGCTCGCGCAGAAGTTGAAGCGCCGCGTCCATCTCCGCGCGCGTCGGATTGGTAGGAACGAGGGGCACAATCAGGCCGGCGGCCGGCCGATGGTAAAGGCCGGTTGCCGGGTCATAGCCGGGCTCGGTGATCACGCTACCGTCAGGGCGGAGTGCCGGCGCTTCAATCAGGCCGGCGAGACCCGGGAAGGGCAGGCCTTCGAGCTCAAGCAGATCCCGAACGACATCAAGAGGTGGCGAGACATTCTTGACGTTGCCTTTCGGGTCTACAGTTGCAAAGTCCGCAGCGCGCGTCATGATGCCACGCAGAGCCGACTCCTTCAATTGCTCAATTCTGGCCTTGCCGGCTTCGTTGACCGTGATGCGCGCCAACCGACCATCGCGGACAAAGAGGGTTGGCGGATCATTGATACCGACCAGGGCCGCGATCACGTCGCTGGCGACATCACGCAGCTGCCGGCCGCTGGCCACTACGGCCGGCAGGCTGCCTCCAGGCGCCTGGCTCGGCTGACTTGCATGTTGGGGGTTGTCAGCTGGTGGGTCGGCGTCGGGATCTTGCGCAGAGACGCCCGTCAACCAAGCCTCGCGCTCGGCCTCATCGGCGACAACTTCCGACAGGGCGGCCAGAAAGGCCGCATCCGGGCCCTCGCCGTTGGCGGCCCGCACGCGCCGGGCCAGTTCCGCGCCCGCACCAGACAAGGTCGCCAGCTGACCCGCTGTAACCGTCCGGCTTGCGACAAGGCGCGCCAAAACCCAGTGGACAAAAGTCGTATTCACGCGCGCCCTCGCGGCCGGCGCCGGCAGGCGCGCTGCTCGATCAGGTCCAGGCGCTGGACCACGGCCCGGCGCGCGGCGGTCGTCTCGAACGAAACTATTTTGCGCGCAGCCGACACGAACGCCGAGTCGGGTAGGCTCAGCAGCTGGTTCACGTGGACGAGCGCGAGGCGCGGCCGGCTTCTACTCGCGCGTCGCATGGCCGGCCCCCCGCCGGACCAATTGATCCGGTTTCGTGGCGGCCGCGGATATGCTATCCTGACAGTGAGCCGCGCCGCCCGCGCAGCTCGCCGCCGGGCCGCCCCCGCCAAGGGCGGCCTTCTCGTTGCTCGACAGCGCGACACAGACGCACAGCCCAGTCTGGCCGCACTCCGGGCATGGCCAGCGCAGCAGCAGATCCACCAGCGCCGCCGGTCGCGGGCGAGGTGTGCTCACGCCGGCACCGCCTGCGGTTCGCGCTCGGCCGGCATGTCCGCGGACATGGGCGCCTGGTCGGCCGGGAGCAGGCCGGCGCGCTCGAGCTCGCGCCGCAAAATCAGCGCAGCTTGGGCGCGCGGATTCCGCATTTCGCGCCGGGCCAGGCGCAGCAAAGCGTTTCGTTCCTTGATCGGCAAATCAATCGTGAGCCTCGCCATAGTCACTCCCTACCAACAAAAAGGGCGCAGCTTCTGTTGCTGCGCCCATCTTGTCATGTCAGGAGTGACGATTGGTGATGTAACGTGATGATCACGCTAGATTTGCACTCCTTTCCTCCGTATCGCGCTAATTGCTCTACTGACAGTCTCGCGCGTGTAGGGTTGTCCTCTTGGATTCAGGCCTAGGCGGGCTGCTATTTCTTCGCGTGGTGGATTGGTGTAATCATCCAATAGATCGTTGTGGATCTTGAGTATTAGTGTTTCAAGTCGATTCAGCGAGCATTTCGGCTGGTCTCTTTGGGGCATATGTACGCCAGCCAGGCTCTGCCGAATGTGCTTTTCAACCTCCCGCATGACCCGGCGCGCCGTGACGGTCTGTTTTGCGAACAGCTTCACGCGCGTCCTCTGGCTGGTGTGTGCCTGCGATTCGATGTAGCCGATCTCTTCGCCCATTAGCTGCACTACCAGCAGGCCGCGCAGTCGGCGGATAAGGCGGCAGGCTGCGCCATTTACTAGCAACATACCGACAAAAGGCGCGGTGATAAGGTAGAGATTGTCCTGGTCGATTTCCAAGACTTCATTGAGGCCGGGACTCTGCGTAGTTCCGTAGTTGTCGATCGTTGCTTCTGCATCCATCGCGCACGCTCCAAACGAAAGGCCGCCCATGCTGCTGGGCGGCCTCGAGGCGTGCTATACTCTCTTCATCGGCGCCGCCCACCGGCGCTGGTCATCGGACCGGCTGTTAGCGGCAGCGCGGTCCGGTTCTTTTATCAGGCTCATTCTAGCACCAGCGCGGGTGAATTCAACCGCCGAGCCTGCGCAGTTCTAGGAAAGACTAGTTATCGCAAGCTGACATCAGCCGGAAGTGGCGCCGCCCATTGGCGCAAGTCGGCCATGTCCAGGTGGTCCAGATACTTCTGAGTCGTGGTCAGGCTCGCATGGCCCAGCATCTTCTGGACGATGACGGGCGAGGCGCCGGCCTTGAGCCGGCCGAGCGCGAACGTGTGGCGCAGGCTGTGCGGGCTCAGCCGCTTGGTAATGCCGGCGGCCCGCACAGCGCTGGTGACGATCTGCCAGATGCGCGCCGTTGTCAGCCGGCCCGACTCTCCTTGCCGGCTCGAAAAGAGATAGTCCCCGCGGCGCAGCTTGGCGCTGGCCAGGTAGGCGCGCAGCAGCTCGGCGACGTCGCCGGCCAAGGGGACTGCCCGGTCCTTCCGTCCTTTGCCTTGCTTGACCATGACCCATTGGCCGCCGTCGTCATCTGTGAACAGATCGCCGAGGCGGACGGCCGTCAGCTCGGCGGCGCGGAGGCCTGCCCCCAAGGCCAGGGCCACCAGGGCGCGGTCCCGGGACCGGCTGGCCAGGCTGTCCAGGACGCGCCGCTGTTCGGTCGGCGTCAGGATCTCGTATGGCTTCAGAACCTTGGCGCTCGGGCTCTCGAGCGTGTAGGCGATGACCTCGGCTGTCAGCTGCAGGATGCCGGTCAGCCGGCAGAACTTCAGGTAGCTGCGCAGCGCGGCCAGCTTCAGTGACACACTCGACGGCGCCAGGCGCCGCTCCCCTTTGGCGTCCAGGCGCGCCACTAGGGCCGCCCGGTGGGCCGCCAGCATGGGCGCCGTAATCTCGGCCGGGTGCTCAATGCCCATGGCCACCATAGCATCGGCGACAGCCGCACCGTAGGCCCGGCGTGTCTGTAGACTGTTCTGCAGGTCCAGGAAAGGCGTCAGGGCTTCCTCCCATGTCGGAGGCCGCATCAGCGCCGGCGCGCTCACTGTGGCCAATTCTGTGGTCATGCTGCCGCCTTATGCGCGATCCCCGCGCTGGCCAGCCATTGCTCGGCGAGCGTGCTATCCTTGCGCAATGGCAGGAATACTGAGAAGACTATTGCGTCTGTTTTTTGACCTGCTCTACAACGAATTCGCCTGGGCCTATGACTGGGTCAGCCGGACCGTGTCGCTGGGCCAGTGGCGCGCCTGGCAGCGGGCCGGCCTCCGCCGCCTGCGCGGACGCCGGGTGCTGGAGATCGCCCATGGCACCGGCGACATGCTCCTGGACCTGGCCGCGCTGGGCTTTCAGCCGACCGGGCTCGACCTCAGCCGCGCCATGGGGCGCCAGGCCCGGCGCAAACTGCGCGCCCACGGGCTAGCGCTGCCCCTCGCGCGCGGGCGCGTCCAGGCCCTGCCCTTCGCCGATGGCGCGTTCAGCAGCCTGCTGGCCACCTTCCCCACCGAGTTCCTGGTGGATCCGGCCGCGCTGGCCGAGTTTCGGCGCGTGCTGCAGCCAGGCGGCGTCCTGGTGGCGGTGCCGGTCGCGCAGCTGGCGGGGCCGGGCTGGCTGGACCGCGCCGCCGCCTGGCTCTTCCGCGTCACCGGGCAGGCCTCCACCGCCTGGTTCGCGCCCTTCCTGGAACGCTACGCCCAGGCCGGCTTCGCGGCGCGCCTCGAGCAGGTGACGCTGCCGGCGGAGGGCGGCGGCGGACCGCGCAGCCTGGTGACCGTCGTGATCGCCGAGAAGCCCTGGCCGCCGCTGACTGTGGCCTGAGGCCGCGGTCTGCTAGAATGCCCCCATGACCCCGCGCCGCATCTGGCCGCGCTGGCTGCGCGGCCCCCTAGCCAACCTGCGTGACGCCGGCATCCTGCTGCGGCAGTTCCGCGGCTCGCTGCTGGCTTTCGCGCTGACCGTGGTGGCCGGCGGCGGCGCCTACTTCCTGCTGGCGCAGCGCGCCGGCGTGCCCCAGCCGGATACGCTGGTGGAAAGCTTCTACGCCGCGCTGACCATGATCTTCCTGCAGACCATCTTCGATTTCCCATCGGTCTGGTATCTGCAGGTCTTCTACTTCGTGCTGCCGCTCCTGGGCCTGGGCATCCTGGGCCAGGGGCTCACCGACATCGGCGTGCTGCTGTTCAACCGGCAGGCGCGCGGGGAGGCCTGGCAAGTGGCCGTCGCCGAAACGTTCTCCAACCACATCGTGGTGGTCGGGCTCGGCCACCTCGGTTTCCGGGTGGCGCGCGCCCTGCACGAATTGGGTGAGCCGTTCGTGTGCGTCGAGATGAACCCGGAAGCCGATCTGGCTTCACAAGTGCTGAACTGGGATGTGCCCATCATCCGCGGCGACGCCCTCAAGCACGAGGTCCTGCGCCAGGCCGGGCTGGAGCGCGCCCACACCGTCGTCCTGGCCACCAGCGACGACATCATGAACCTGCAGATCGCCATCCACGCCCGCGCCGTCAACCCGCAGACGCGCACCATCGTCCGGCTGTTCGACGACGAGTTCGCGCGCGAAGTGGTGAGCGCCTTCGGCATCACCTCCGCCTTCAGCGCCTCCGCCCTGGCGGCGCCGACCTTCGCGGCCGCGGCCGCCAACCTGGACGTGATCCAGTCGGTGACGCTCCAGGGCCGTGTGCTCAACATGAGCCGCTTCACGCTCCAGCCGCACGCGCCGCTGGTGGGCCGCACGGTGAAGCAGGTGGAGCACGACCTGGACCTGAGCATCGTCTTGCTCAAACGCGGCCGGGAGGTGGACCTGCACCCGGACAACGACCGCGCCCTGAAAGCCGCCGACGAGATCACGGTCTTCGCCGACACGGCCACGCTGCACAAGCTCAGCCGGCTGGTGGACGGCCGCGCCTGAGGTTGCCTCGGGTGTATCCGGGATTTTTGGCCGGCCCCTTCGACAGCGGCACGCCCCGAGGCAGGCCGAGCCCAGTCGAGGCCCGAGGGGCGCGCCGCCTCAGGGTGCCGGAAATCGACCACCCACGGCGAATACACCGGGAGGGCCAACCGTTGGCTTTGCCCCCGGTTGAGCAGTAATATTGAGCGACCAGCGGTCTTTCCAGGAATAGAGTCCTGGCCAATCGAAGCTCCGTGTCGGTTGACCGGGAAGCGCCGCTGGCTGACATCGGCATGATGAGGTGGGCCATGCAGTGTCTTAACTGCCACAATACTGTCCCTGAAGGCTCTCGCTTCTGCAACAACTGCGGCTCGCCCCTGGCCAGGGAGCAGCCGGCCCCTGCCACCTCGGCCTCTGTTTCTGCCCAGGGCGACTCCACTGTAGGCGGCGACGTGGTCGGCCGCGACAAGATCATCCAAATCATCTACAACCTCTATGGTGTGATGGCCCCCGGCCCAGCACCCCTGCCATTGGTGGAAGCGTTGGAGCGCTACCTGACCCACCTGATCGACTCCAACAAGACCCTGCGCCTGCAGGGCATCCGCGCCGGCAACCAGCCCGTCAGCGTCAATCTGGAGAAGGTGTATGTCTCGCTCACTGTCCGCGACGTGGGTGGGGCGCGCGATCAACGCCAGACACCGGGAAAATCCGCGGCTCCTGGTGAGATCCTGGAACACGACTCCGGCGCCCTGGCTGTCCCGCGCGCCCTGGAGCGCCACCGCCGGCTCGTGATCGTGGGCGACCCCGGCAGCGGCAAGACCACGCTCCTGGCCTATCTGACGCTCACCTATGCGCGGGCCGCCCGCGGCCCCGATGACGTGGTGCGGGTGCGGCTGGGGC
>ERZ761602.6477-NODE-6477-length-13034-cov-8.005470_pt1 | contig 13034 bp, 8 predicted proteins | sample MGYA00512165_ERZ761602 | MGnify/ENA primary metagenome ERZ761602 (study PRJEB28899, sample SAMN02445085) | bioreactor sludge metagenome | biome: EBPR sludge; isolation source: Thorneside wastewater treatment plant | place: Australia: Brisbane, Thorneside...
CGCTTGCGGGTCACATCGCCGCCGTAGCACTTGGCCAGCACGTTCTTGCGCAGCGCCTTGACCGTGGTGCGCGCGATGATCTGACTGCCGATGGCCGCCTGAATGGCCACCTCGAACATCTGCGGATGAATCAGTTTCTTCAGTTTGACCGCCACTTCATGGCCCCGACGCTGAGCCTGGTCGCGATGAACGATGGCCGACATCGCATCCACCCGCTCGCCGTTGATCAGCACGTCCAGCTTGACCAGCGACGCGGCCTGGAACCGGTCGAGGCTGTACTCGAACGAAGCGAAACCCCGGCTGACCGACTTCAACCGGTCGAAGAAATCCATCACGACCTCGCTCATCGGCAGTTCGAAGCTCAGTTGCACCTGACCGCCGGCGTAGTGCAAACCTCGTTGCGCGCCACGCTTTTCGATGCAGAGGGTAATGATCGCGCCCAGATAATCCTGCGGGGTCAGAATGTGCGCCACGATGATCGGTTCGCGAATTTCGGCGATTTCGTTGGCGGGCGGCAGTCTGGCGGGATTGTCGATCCTCAGGATTTCGTTCCGCGTGGTCAGCACTTCGTAGACCACGGTCGGGGCGGTCGTCACCAGATCGAGATTATATTCCCGCTCTAGCCGCTCCTGGACAATTTCCATGTGCAGCAGGCCCAGGAAACCGCAGCGGAACCCGAAACCCATCGCCTGCGAGGTTTCCGGTTCGAAATGCAGCGAGGCGTCGTTGAGGCGCAGTTTCTGCAATGCCTCGCGCAGGTTGCCGAAGTCGTCCGAATCGGTGGGGAACAGCCCGGCGAACACGCGCGGCTGAATTTTCTGGAATCCGGGCAACGGCTCCGCCGCCGGCCGATCCGCTCCAGTAAAGGTATCGCCCACCGGCGCCCCATCGATGTCCTTGATCCCGGCGATGATATAGCCCACCTCGCCGGCGCTCAGGCTGGGTTGCTCGCCGCGCTTGGGGGTGAAGACGCCAACCGATTCCACCTGAAAGCTCCGGCCGGTGGACATCACCTGAATCTTCTGCTTGGGCGCGATCCGGCCGTCCACCACCCGCACCAGCGAGATCACCCCGACGAAGTTGTCGAACCAGGAATCGACGATCAGGGCCTTGAACGGCCCATCCGGATCACCCTTCGGGGCCGGAATGCGGGCGATGATTTCCTCAAGCAAATCCACCACCCCCAGCCCGCTCTTGGCGCTGACCCGCAGGGCATGGCTGGCGTCGAGACCGATGATGTCGCCGATTTCATGCGCCACCCGCTCCGGATCGGCCGAGGGCAAATCCACCTTGTTGAGTACCGGCAGCACTTCCAGTTGCTGCTCGATGGCGGTGTAGCAGTTGGCGACGCTCTGCGCCTCGACGCCCTGGGCGGCGTCCACCACCAGCAGCGCGCCTTCGCAGGCGGCCAGGGAGCGGGACACTTCGTAGGAAAAATCCACATGCCCCGGCGTATCGATGATATTGAGCTGATAGGTTCGGCCGTCGCGGGCCGGATAGCGCAACGACACGCTTTGCGCCTTGATGGTGATGCCGCGCTCCCGCTCCAGGTCCATCGAATCGAGCACTTGATCGGCCATCTCCCGCTCGCTCAGGCCGCCGCAGATCTGGATGAAGCGGTCGGCGAGCGTGGATTTGCCATGGTCGATGTGCGCGATGATCGAAAAATTGCGAATGTGATCCATGAATTCCGCCAGGGGCCGGCCATCGGTTCGTTAGCATGCCTTTCGGCGGCTCCGGCGGCCTGGAAAGCTTAGGGCCATCGCTCCTCCGGACTTGCGGGCTTGCAAGCGATTGGTCGTTATCTTGGAAAGCGAGGGATTATAGCGTCATCGCTCCGGGGAAAACATTTCCACTCGATCGCCGCATCACCACTGGCTGAAACCGCGCGTCGCCCCGCAACCGCCGCGACAAGACGCGCGCCGCCAGGAATCCTAGGCCCAGTCCCACCGCGCCGGCCAGCACCACCGGCTCCTCGCCCGCGCCCGCGAACGCGGTTTGCCCCAGCAGAGCGCCGGCCAGCAAAAGAACGATCGGCAACAGGTAGGCCAGCAGCGACCCGCGCAGCAGCGCGCCCTCGGCCAGGCCCACGATCACCGCGTCGCCCGGCCGCAACGGCAAGGCCGAGACCGCCCGTATCCGCATTCGTCGGTCGCCCCAGACCTTCGCCAACGCCGCCGTGCCGCAACCGGCGCCGGCGGCGCACGCGCCACAGGCCGACCGGCGCCGGGTTTCCACCCAGGCGTAGCCGTCGCCGGCCTCCACCACGACCGCCGGCTCCTCGATCACGGTTTGCCGGCCTTGGGGATGTACTGGATCGCGGTGGCGATACGCCGCACGGTGGCGGCCGGCGCTTCGCCGACCACCAGCACCTGGTGGCCATCGACCACCGTGCCGAAGGCGTTCATCGAGCCCAGTTGCGAGCTTCCCCGCAACAACGGTGGATCGCCCTCCAGCCGTTCCAGGAACACCGAGATGGTCGCCAACCCGTCGGCGAACACCAGATGTTCGGTGGGATGGCGACCGGATGGCTCGGTAAAACGGTTGTGCGACACCTGCACGAAACCCTCGGGCAACTGTTCCACCCGCCAGGCGGATTGCGTCACTGGCTCCCCCCTGGCGGCTTGGGTGCCGCTGGCGTCCAGGCCCGTTTCCGGCGCGGCGCCGGTCTTGGTTCCGGGCGACGCCGCGAAGGCGGCGTCATCGATGCGCGGCCTGATCTGCAAATCGGTGAACATCAGTTGCTCGACCGGTTGGCCTTGTTCGTCCAACAGCGCCGAGCGCAGCGCCAGACCGTTGCGTCGGTCCAGCCACAACCGGTAACCGAATCGCCAGGCATCGCGCGGCTTGATGGCGATCACCTGCGCCTCCAGCCCGGCGACGCGATCCTCCCCCAGCATTTGCAGTTCGTAGTGGTTTTCCACCCGACCCAGTTCCCGGGGAATGGACCAGGGGAAGGGCGAACGCCGGTAGTCGCCGCCCGCGAACAGGGCTTGCCCTCTTGGCGACAGACAGACGACGTTGTCGTTCGCCACCACGATTTCCCGCGGCGGGCCGCTCAGTGAAACCAACCGTTGCCGCTCGCCGCCGATTCCACCGCCATGGATGATGCGCATGGCTTCCACATGGGGTCCCTGCACGTAAATGAAGGTGCCCTCGTAGTTCAGGGTTTGGGTGGAATTCAGCATCCGCTCCAGCCATTGCCGAGCATCCTGCATGGCGGCTGGCTGCGTCCGGCCGATGGGGGATAGCGATCCGGCGGCCAGCGCCAGAACCGCGCAATACAGGAACCTGCGCTTCATGCGGGATTAGCGATCGGGCTGATAACCGACCATGCGCACGTAGGGCAACACACCGTGCATGCTGTTCCGGGACGCATGGCCGCTATGATTGACCAGATAACTGTTGAGCCGCGTTTCGAACGGTTCGTTGGCCAAATCGGCTGGCTGAGCCGCCACGACGGCCTGGACTGGAAGGGAAACGGCGAGGTTGGACGGGAGGAGGGTAGCAGTGGCGAATGGAGCGGAGGGCGGGAGCGCATCGGTCTGGTTGAGCTTCAGTCCATAGAGGGCCATGAGCGCCACCGAGGCGGCCAGCGCGAAGCCGGTGACCGGCTTATACCAGGCGGGCAGCGGCCTGGCGGCCGGTTGTGGCAGGGGTTCGGCTTCGATGGCCGCGCGGATGCGGGCGGCGAAGCCGACGTCCAGCGCCGCCGGCGCATGGCCCTGGATCACATCGCTGATCAAATGATATCGTTCCCAGCGATCACGCGCGTCGCTGTCCCGACCCAGTCGGCGCAGGACCCAATCGATCTCACTGGCCGCCACTTCACCGTCGACCATCGCCGAAAGTTGGCTTGCCGCGACGGGGACATCGTCGGCGAGGCGCGCCAAGGGTAGTTCAGCCGTTTTATCAGCCATGAGTCTATCCCGAAACTAATGCAGTAGTGGATGCAGTTTGGCGTCGATCGCTTCGCGCGCCCGGAAAATCCGGGAGCGCACCGTGCCGATCGGACACCCCATGGTTTGGGCAATTTCCTCGTAGCTCATTCCCTCGAGTTCCCGAAGGGTGATCGCCGTGCGCAAATCCTCCGGTAGATCCTCGATCGCCCGAAACACGGTTTCCGCGATCTCGTCCTTGAGCAACAACCGTTCGGGCGTTTCGTATTCCTTCAGCAGGGATTGGCCTTCGTATTGTTCGGCCTCATGGGCATCGATGTCGGAACCCGGCGGCCGGCGACCCTGGGCGACCAGGTAGTTCTTGGCCGTGTTGATCGCGATTCGGTACAGCCAGGTGTAGAACGCGCTGTCGCCACGGAATCCGGGCAGCGCGCGGTAGGCCTTGAGAAAGGCTTCCTGAGACACGTCCAGGGCTTCGCTGGGATCGTGGACATAGCGGGAGATCAGCTTGATGATCTTGTATTGGTACTTGCGCACCAGCAGATCGAATGCATTCTTATCGCCTTTTTGCACCCTGTGGACCAAATCGCGGTCCAGATGACCCTCGCCCATCCGGGCAGACCCCTTTCGACTCAATGGCAATCTCCCTGCAACCATGACGGTAGACCAACGCCCGTTTCGTTAGTTCGCGTACTTGCCGGGATGTTATAGTGTGGACAGGCGGCGGGACGGGCGCAAAAAGCCGGCGGACCCGGCCGCGTGGCGCTTATGGTCGCCACGATACCCCATTCACGGAATCCCTCACAAGCCATGATCGCCTTCCCGCTTTCCATCGATATTCTGATCATCGGTAGCGGCGCCGCTGGCCTGAGCCTGGCGTTGCGCCTGGCCGACGCCGCCCGCGTCGCGGTGCTGGCCAAGGGGTCGTTGTCCGAGGGCAGTACGTATTACGCTCAGGGGGGAGTGTCGGCGGTGCTGGACGTCGACGACTCCATCGAATCCCATCTGCAAGACACGCTGATCGCCGGCGCGGGGCTGTGCCATCCCGACGCGGTGCGCCTGACGGTGGCGCATGGCCGGGAAGTGATCGAATGGCTCAGCGCGCGGGGCGTCCCCTTTACCCGCGACCCGAACGCCGAGCACGGCGCGGACTATCACCTGACCCGCGAGGGCGGTCACAGTCACCGCCGGGTCGCGCACGTCGCCGACGCCACCGGCCGGGCGATTCAAACCACCCTGGAAGCGCGCGCCCGCGAACACCCCAACATCACGCTTTTGGATCATTCCATCGCGGTGGACCTGATCACCCGCCGCAAGCTGGGCGTGGACGGCAACCGCTGCCTGGGCGCGTATGTCCTGAACCGGCGCGATGGATCGGTGCAAGCCCTGGCGGCGCGCTTCGTGGTGCTGGCGACCGGCGGCGCCAGTCGGGTCTATCTGTATTCCAGCAACCCGGATGGTTCCACCGGCGACGGCATCGCGATGGCCTGGCGGGCCGGCTGCCGGGTGGCGAACCTGGAATTCATGCAGTTTCATCCCACCTGCCTCTATCACCCGCAGGCCAAGAACTTCCTGATTTCCGAGGCGGTGCGCGGCGAGGGTGGGCATTTGCTGTTACCGGACGGCGCCCGGTTCATGCGAAATTTCGACGTGCGGATGGAACTGGCCCCCCGCGACATCGTGGCTCGGGCCATCGACCACGAGATGAAGCGGTTGGGCGCGGAATGCGTGTATCTGGACATCAGCCACAAGCCGGCGGCGTTCGTCCGGGAACATTTTCCGAACATTCACGCCAAGTGCCTCGAATACGGATTCGACATGACCCGCCAGCCCATTCCGGTGGTGCCGGCGGCCCATTACACCTGCGGTGGCGTACTGACCGACCTGCGGGCGAAGACCGACATCGTCGGCCTGTACGCGGTGGGTGAAGTCGCGTTCACCGGCCTGCACGGCGCCAACCGCATGGCCAGCAACTCGTTGTTGGAATGTCTGGTGTTCGCGGCGATGGCGGCGGACGACATCCGTCCGCGGCTGGCGCGCGCCCCGGCACCGCCGCCGTTGCCGGCCTGGGACGAAAGTCGGGTGACCGACTCCGATGAGGAGGTGGTGGTCAGCCACAACTGGGCCGAATTGCGCCAGTTCATGTGGGACTACGTGGGCATCGTTCGCACCAACAAACGCCTGCAACGCGCCCGCCACCGAGTGGAGTTGCTGCTGCGGGAGATCGGCGAGTACTACGGCAACTTCCGCATCGGCGGCAACCTGATCGAACTGCGCAATCTGGCGCAGGTGGCCGACTTGATCATTCGCTGCGCTCTGGCGCGCAAGGAGAGTCGGGGCCTGCACTACACCCTGGATTATCCACGGGCCAACGAGGCCGAGCCGGTGCGGGACACGGTGTTGGTGCCGGCGAATTTCGCCGGGGCGGACGCGCCGCCGCTGTGGGACGAGTGAGTTCAGGGCGGATCCGCCTCATCTTCGTCTCGCCGGACGCGCAACCAGACCCGCAGCCGGCGCAAGGTTTCGGAGTCGACCGCGTCGGGTAACAACGCCAATGAGCGTCGCCCGCCGCTTTCCAGCCGAAAGTTGAGGATGACGATGCCGGGATGGGCGTAACCGCTGGTCAAACGGGCGCGATGCGGCGTTCCATCGCCGGTTTCCAGCCGCCAGGCCTCATCCAGCAGTTCCAGGCGGGCGATGAAGCCGCGCCCCCGCCGATGGCCGTATCGCCAGACGAACCGAACCAGCGCCAACGCGATGCCGACGATGAAGCCAGCCTTGATCCACGGTGGAACGCCGCCGACGAGCACGGCGACGCCACCCAGGAGGGGAGCGCCACCGCCGCAAGCGAGCAGAAGCCGCGAGGGGCGCGGCTCGATGCTCAAGGCGATGCGGTTGGACATTTTCACGACGCCCATCCCGAAGGCGGCACCGGACCCCACGGCGTTCGAGCGCGAGGGATGAAGGCGCGAACCCTCATCCCTGCCTCACCTTCCCCCACTGTTCCTCCAGCCGCTTGACCGACACCGGCAGCAAGGTCTTCAACTCCTGGGCGAACTGCGAGACGCGCAACTCTTCCAACAGCCAGCGGAACCGGATGAGTTCGGGATCCTGCCTCTCCCGCTGGGCGTTCCGCTCCCATTGCCGCCGGCACGGCTCCCACAGGCGGACGATCTCTTCGCGCCGCTGGCGGTCCTTGTCCGGCGCCTGCCGGAGTTTTTGCAGCCGCAGGGTGATGGCGCGCAGATAGCGCGGCAAATGCGGCAGCCATTCCGCCGGCGTCCGGCTGAGAAAGCCTGGATAAACCAGCTTTGCCAGTTGATCGCGGATATCGGCCATGGCCGCGGCCCAGACCGGCGATTCGTCGGCCAGCGCCCGGCGGACTTCGTGATACGCCGCCAGAATGGCGTCCGCCGTTTCGCAAACCTCCTTGGTCGCGGCCGACAGCCGGGCCTTGCCGCGTTCCAACAAGGCATCGAACGCCGCCCGGTCGCGCGGCAACGGCCCGTCGGCCAGAAAGGCGCGGTCGAGAATGGCGTTCATCACATCCTCGCGCAACTGCTCCTGGGTCTCCAGGCCGATAGAGTGCAGGGTCATGCGCTGGAACCGGGGCAAATCCCGCGCCAGCGTCTTGAATACCGGGCCGAGTCGCCAACCGATCAGCCGCCGCAAGCCGGCGCGGGTCGCCGCTTCCGCCCCCGCCAGCGAATCCAGCAGGCGCAGCGCCAGCGTCCCATCGGGTTCCGCGATCAGGGCCGGATAGCCACGTAACCGAATCCCGTTGCGAACGAAACTGACCTCTTCCGGCAACGCGCCGAAATCCCAGTCCCGCACCCGCTCTCGCTCGAACTCCGGGGTCGGCAGCGCCGCGAAGCCGGCCCGCGCCTCGCCGCGCAACTCGGCCTGAATCGCCGCCCAGTCGCGCCCGACCGTCAGCGTTTTCCCCTCGGCGTCCACGACCTGAACGCGCATCCGTAAATGGCTGGGAACCGCCTCCGGATTCCACGCTTCCTCGGGAATTCGCACCCCCGTCATGCGCTGCAAGTCTTCGGTCATGGCTTCGACCAGCGACCGCGCGCCCGGCTCGATCACCTCCAGCAACGCTTGCACGTAATTGGGTACCGGGACGAAGTTCCGCCGCAGCGCCTTGGGCAAGGATTTCAGCAAGGCCGCCATCCGCTCGGCCCGCAGACCCGGCACCAGCCAGTCCAGCCGTTTCAAGTCCACCTGATTCACCGCCGCCAGCGGCACGGTCAACGTCACGCCGTCATCGTCCGCGCCGGGCGCGAAACGATAGGTCAGCGGCAACTGCAAGCCGTCGAGATCGAGACGGTCGGGGAACCGCTCGCCCTCCGCCACCGGTCCCGCCTCCGCCAGCAATGCGGCCCGGTCGAGAAACAGCAGGCGCGGGTTTTCGCGTTCCGCCCGTTTGCGCCAACTTTCGAACCCCGAACCACTGTAAATGCCTTGGGGGATGCGCTCGTCATAGAAGTGGTAGAGCGTCTCCTCGTCGGCGGTCAGGTCGCGGCGGGCGCGAACCTCCAACTCTTCCAACTCGGCCAGCAGTTGCCGGTTGTGCTCGAAAAACGCCGCCTTGCAATGAAATTCGCCTTCGACCAGCGCCTGGCGGATGAAAATGTCACGCGCCAGCGTTGGATCGAGCGGGCCGTAATCGACCCGGCGATTGGCAATGATTGGCAGGCCGTACAACGTGACCCGCTCGGTGGCGGTCACCCGCGCCGAGCGTTTTTCCCAGTGTGGCTCGGCATAGCTGCGCTTGAGCAGATGCTCGGCCAAGCCCTCCACCCATTCCGGCTCGATGCGCGCCACGGTGCGGGCGTACAGCCGGGTGGTTTCCACCAATTCCGCCGCGACCACCCAGCGCGGTCGTTTCTTGAACAGGCCGGAACCGGGGAACAGATAAAAATTCCGGCCCCGCGCGCCCAGATAGGCGTTGTCCTCCTGCTTAAGGCCAAGATGGCCGAGCAAGCCGGTCAACAGCGCCCGGTGCAGATTGGCGTAGGGCGCGGCTTCCTCGTTAAGCCGCATTCCCATCTCGGTCACCCGCCCCAGCAACTCCTGATGCAGGTCATGCCATTCCCGCATCCGCACGAAGGAGAGAAAATCCACCTGGCAGAGATTACGCAACTGGTTCCTGGAAAGTTGCCGCGCCTGCTCGTGGTAGTACTCCCACAGCTTGAGCAGCGCCAGAAAATCGGAATACTCGTCGCGGAACCGCCGATGCTTCTCGTCCGCCGCCTGCTGCTTTTCCAACGGCCGTTCGCGCGGGTCCTGAATCGCCAGCGCGGCGACGATGATCGATGTCTCGCGCAAGCAACCTTCCTTTCGCGCCGCCAGCAGCATCCGCCCCAGACGCGGATCGACCGGCAATTTCGCCAGTTGCCGGCCCAGGTCGGTGATGCGGCGCTGCTCGTCCACCGCCCGCAATTCGAACAGCAGCCGAAAGCCGTCGCTGATCTGGCGCGAGTCCGGCGGGTCCACGAACGGGAATTCCTCCGGCCGGCCGAGACTCAGCGCGCACATTTGCAGGATCACCGCCGCCAGATGGGTGCGCAAGATCTCCGGATCGGTGAACGCGGGGCGCGCTTGAAAATCCTCCTCCGCGTACAGCCGCACGCAGACGCCCGCCATCACCCGTCCGCAACGCCCGGCGCGCTGGTTGGCGCTGGCCTGGGAAATCTTCTCCACCGGCAGGCGTTGAATCTTGCTACGCGGGCTGTAACGGCTGATGCGGGCCGTGCCCGGATCGATGACGTAGCGGATGCCGGGCACGGTCAGCGAGGTTTCGGCCACGTTGGTCGCCAGCACGATGCGCGGGCGACCGTGCGGCTGGAATACCCGACCTTGTTCGGCGGCGGACAGCCGGGCATACAGCGGCAGGATCTCCGTATTCGGCGGATGGTGCTTGCGCAGGCTTTCCGCCGTTTCGCGAATTTCCCGCTCGCCCGACAAGAAAATCAAAATATCACCCGGCCCTTCCTTCCACACCTCGTCCACCGCGTCCAGAATCGCCTGCTGCAAGTCGCGGTCGCGTTCGTCCTCATCCACCGCCAGCAGCGGCCGGTAACGCACCTCCACCGGCCAGGCGCGCCCCGACACTTCAATGATCGGCGCGTGGTCGAAATGGCGGGAAAAGCGTTCGGGATCGATGGTCGCCGAGGTGATGATCAGTTTCAGGTCGGGTCGGCGCGGCAACAGCCGCTTGAGGTAGCCCAGCAGGAAATCGATGTTCAGGCTGCGCTCGTGGGCCTCGTCGAGAATGATCACCTCATACTGATCCAACTGGCGGTCGCTCTGGGTTTCCGCCAGCAGGATGCCGTCGGTCATCAGCTTGACCAGCGCATCCGGTCCGGTCCGGTCGGAAAAGCGCACCTTGTAGCCCACCTGGCCGCCGACCGTCGTCCCCAGTTCCGCCGCGATCCGCGCCGCCACCGAGCGGGCGGCGATGCGGCGCGGCTGGGTGTGGCCGATCAATCCCGCCGCGCCCAAGCCGAGCGAGAGGCAGATTTTCGGCAACTGGGTGGTCTTGCCGGAACCGGTTTCGCCGCACAGGACGATGACCTGATGCGCGCGGATGGCGGCGGCGATGGCGGCGCGGTGGGCATTGATCGGCAGGCTGTCGTCGAATTCAGGCGTTGGCAGCGCGGCGCGGCGCTCGCGCAGGCGGACGGCGGCGGCGTCCACCTCGGCGGTCAGTGGCTCCAGGTCCTGATCGATCGGCTTGCCGTCGCGCAGGCGCTGACGCAGACCGCGCAAGCGACGGGCGAACGCGGCCCGGTCGCGGGTCGGGCATTCCGACAAGCGGGCGGACAAAATGGCGAGCAGTTTTTCCACAAAGATACCCAACAATTCATTGACCCAAGGATGGCCATTCCAGCCAGCGCGGCGCACGCCGTCGTTTCAACATTGACCATGTTGAAGCGCCAATTGGGCACGGATCATAAAATCCACTTGCGGAAAGCGGGGCTTTCGCGTACTTTCCGCCGCGGGCCTGAGGTTGCCAACCTTCGAGCGCCCAACGTCGGCCCCCCTTGGATGCCCAGGGTTCCCGCCGGGATCTGGCACTCCAAGCGTCGGCAACAAGGAAATTATTGCCTTGAGGTTGTGTGTTGATGCGTACTGGTACTGTGAAGTGGTTTGACGAAGCCAAGGGCTTCGGTTTCATTGCCCCCGAGGACGGCAGCAGCGACGTGTTCGTCCACTACTCAGTCATCGAGGGCAAGGGGTTCCGAACCCTGGCGGAAAACCAAAAGGTCGAGTTCGACGTCAAGGCCGGACCCAAGGGTCCCCAGGCCACGATGGTCAAGAAACTCGCGGTAAAATAACGTTCCCACCAAAGCCGATTGGGTCAAAGCCCCGCTACGCGGGGCTTTGTCGTTTCCACCGCCCGCGTTTTTCGAACCTGGCGACATCGGTTCGGCCAACCCGCGTCCCGGCTATAATGCCCTGCCCGTTTCCGCCCGATGGAACACATCGTGATCGAACAACTCCGCAACATCGCCATTATCGCCCATGTGGACCACGGCAAGACCACCCTGGTGGATAAACTCTTGCAGCAATCCGGCACGCTCGGTCACCGGGGCGCTCCGGTGGAACGGGTGATGGACTCCAACGACCTGGAACGGGAGCGCGGCATCACCATCCTGGCCAAGAACACCGCCCTGCGCTGGCGTGACTATCGCATCAACATCGTGGACACGCCCGGCCACGCCGATTTCGGCGGCGAGGTCGAGCGGGTGCTGTCGATGGTGGATTCGGTGCTGCTGCTGGTGGACGCGGTGGACGGCCCGATGCCGCAAACCCGCTTCGTCACCCAGAAAGCCTTCGCCATGGGTTTCCAGCCCATCGTGGTGATCAACAAGATCGACCGGCCCGGCGCCCGCCCGCATTGGGTGCTGGACCGCACCTTCGACCTGTTCGACCGATTGGGCGCGACCGACGAGCAACTGGACTTTCCAGTGATCTACGCCTCGGCGCTGCACGGCTACGCCGGGCTGGACGAGAGCGTGCGTTCCGGCGACATGACTTCGCTGTTCGAAACCATCGTCCGCCACGTTCCCCCCCCCGAGGTCGATCCCACCGGGCCGTTTCAGCTTCAGGTCAGTTCGCTGGACTACAACAGCTACGTCGGCGTCATCGGCATCGGCCGCATTCGCCGGGGCAAGATCAGGACCAACACCCCCGTCGTCATCCTCGACCCGAACGACAACCGCCGCGCCGGCCGCATCCTGCAAATCCTCGGTTTTCAGGGTTTGGAGCGGATCGAGTTTCCCGAAGCGGCCGCCGGCGACATCATCGCCTTCACCGGGGTGGACGGACTGGGCATTTCCGACGTGCTGTGCGACCCCAACGCGGTCGAGCCGCTGCCGCCGCTCAAGGTGGACGAGCCGACCATGAACATGACCTTTCAGGTCAACACCTCGCCCTTCGCCGGGCGCGAGGGCAAGTACGTCACCAGCCGCCAGGTGCGCGAGCGGCTGTACCGGGAACTGATTCACAACGTGGCGCTGCGGATCGAGGACAGCGACGACCCGGACAAATTCAAGGTGTCGGGCCGGGGCGAGCTGCATCTGTCCATCCTGATCGAGAACATGCGTCGCGAGGGCTACGAACTGGCGGTGTCGCGCCCGGAGGTGATCGTGCGCGAAATCGACGGCGAACCCTGCGAGCCCTACGAGCAGTTGACGGTGGACGTGGAGGAGCAACATCAAGGCGCGATCATGGAAAAGCTCGGCGAGCGACGCGGCGAGTTACTGGACATGCAGCCCGACGGCAGAGGGCGGGTGCGGCTGGATTATCTGATTCCGGCGCGCGGCCTGATCGGCTTCCAGACCGAGTTTCTGACCGCCACCTCCGGCACCGGCCTGATCTACCACGTATTCGACCGCTACGGACCGGCGAAGAAAGGCGCCATCGGCGCGCGGATCAACGGGGTGTTGATCGCCAATTCCACCGGCAAGGCGCTGGCCTACGCCCTGTTCAACTTGCAGGAGCGGGGACGGCTGATGGTCGGCCCCGGCGACGAGGTGTACGAGGGCATGATCGTCGGCATCCATTCCCGCGACAACGATCTGGTGGTCAACCCGCTCAAGGCCAAGCAACTGACCAATATCC
>ERZ761602.6478-NODE-6478-length-13034-cov-3.609600_pt1 | contig 13034 bp, 5 predicted proteins | sample MGYA00512165_ERZ761602 | MGnify/ENA primary metagenome ERZ761602 (study PRJEB28899, sample SAMN02445085) | bioreactor sludge metagenome | biome: EBPR sludge; isolation source: Thorneside wastewater treatment plant | place: Australia: Brisbane, Thorneside...
CTTCTGTGGGATGCACTGGGAGGAGCCGCTGATCGTGCACGGCGCGCACAAGGTCGAAGCTGCCACACTGAGAGGCGCCGCGAGACGATACCGCGAGCGCCTCGAGGCGCTCGCGAAGGGGGGGCCGGCCGCGTGAGCGAGCAGAACCTGTTCCGCGACACGATCGTCTACCTGGGCGCGGCGGTCGTCTGCGTACCCATCGCCAGCCGGCTCAAGCTCGGCTCGGTGCTCGGCTACCTGGCCGCCGGCTGCATCATCGGCCCCTTCGGGCTCGGCCTCGCGAGCGACCCCGCCGCCACGATGCACTTCGCCGAGATCGGCGTGGTGCTCATGCTGTTCGTGATCGGCCTCGAGCTCGATCCCCAGCACCTGTGGACGATGCGACGCGCCGTGTTCGCGGGCGGGGCGACTCAGCTCGTCGCCTGCACGCTGCCCCTCGTCGCCCTCTTGCTCGTCTTCGGTCTGCCCTGGCAGGGCGCCGTCGTGGCCGGCCTCTCGCTCGGCCTCTCGTCGACCGCGGTCGCCATGCAGACGATGGCCGAGAAGAATCTGCTCGGGACGTCGCTCGGGCGCGCGTCGTTCGCGGTGCTGCTGTTCCAGGACATCGCGGCCATCCCGCTCGTCGCGCTCGTACCGCTGCTCGCAGTGGCGCCCGAGGGCGGCGGCTCGGGGCCTCTCGGCGCAGCCAAGGCGCTCGGCGCGGTCGTGGCGGTGGTCGTGATCGGTCGCTACCTCACCCGGCCGATCCTGCGCGCGATCGCCAAGACGGGTCTGCGAGAGGTCTTCACCGGCTTCGCGCTGCTGCTCGTCCTCGGGATCGCGGCGCTCATGGCCGGCGCCGGCATCTCGATGGCGCTCGGCGCCTTCTTGGCCGGCGTGCTCTTGGCCGGATCCGAGTACCGCCACGCCCTCGAGACCGACATCCTCCCGTTCAAGGGCCTGCTCATGGGCCTCTTCTTCATCGCGGTGGGGATGAGCATCGACTTCGGCCTCTTCGTCGAGCGGCCGCTCGTGGTCGTCGCCCTGGTCGTCGGCTTCCAGGTGCTCAAGGGGGCGGCGCTGCGCCTCACGGCCGGGCCCATCGGCGTGCCGCGGCGCCAAGAGTGGCTGTTCGCGGCCCTGCTCTCCCAGGGCGGTGAGTTCGCCTTCGTCGTCTTCGGGGTCGCCCGCACCGCGCGCCTCTTGCCCAACGACTGGGACGCCCTGCTCACGCTCGCAGTCGCGTTGTCCATGGCGCTGACGCCGGTCTTCGTCATCGCCGTCGACCGCTTGCGCCGCGGCGACGCCCATCACAGCGCCGAGGCCGACGCTATCGAGGACGAGCACCCGCAGGTGATCATCGCCGGGTTCGGTCGCTTCGGGCAGATCGTCGGCCGCCTCCTCCTCGCGAGCGGCATCCGCGCCACGGTGCTCGATCACGAGCCCGATCAGATCGACATGCTCCGGCGGTTCGGCTTTCGCGTCTATTACGGCGACGCGACGCGGCTCGATCTGTTGACGGCCGCGGGCGCAGAGCGCGCGACGGTGCTCGTCGCGGCCGTCGACGACCCCACCGTCTCGCTCACCCTCGTCGACCGGGTGCGCGAGCACTTCCCCCGGCTTCGGATCTTCGCCCGGGCGCGAGACGTGCCGCACTATTACGAGCTGCGCCGGCGAGGCGTCGAGGTCCTCGAGCGCGAGACGTTCGAGGCGGCGCTCGCGCTCGGCCGGCGCGCGCTGGAGGCGCTGGGGGTCGACCCCTACGAAGCGCGCGAACGGTCGGACCGTTTCCGTCGTGCGAACGTGAAGATGCTCGAAGACATGGTGCCTCTCGTCGCCGACGAAAAGGCTCGGATCGAGATGGCGCGCTCGGCGCGCGACGAGCTCGAGCGGCAATTCGCCCGCGATATCGCGAGGGTGGCGGCCGAGCACGGGCACGGGTGGAGCGCCGACGACGACCGCGCGGAGAACGGCGATAGCGTGGCAAAATAGCGCGCCCGCACGCCGCCGATTCGTGCCGCCGCGGGTTTACATCATTTGCTCCTCAAACTAAGGTGACCTCCTCGTGTCCCGTCTCCTCATCGCCTCCAATCGCCTACCGGTCACGCTCCGGATGGAGCACGGCGCTCCCCGCGCGGTGCCGTCGGCGGGGGGGCTCGCGACGGCATTGCGAACGCCGCACCGCGAGCGCGGGGGCATTTGGTTCGGCTGGCCGGGCGATCTGGGCAAGGCCCCCGACCCGCGCGTCGACGCGATCCTCGAAGAGCACCACGTGCGGGCAGTCCCCGTCTCGCCCGCCGAGATGGACCGCTATTACGACGGCTACTCGAACGGTCTCTTGTGGCCGCTCCTCCACTACCAGGTCGACACGTTGCGCTTGGAGGCGGATCGCGATTTTTCGACGTATCGTTCCGTCAACGCGCGCTTCGCCGACCGGCTTGCGGCCGAGTACCGCGACGGCGACCTGGTCTGGGTCCACGACTACCAGCTCATGCTGGTGCCGGGGATGCTCCGCGAGCGGCGGCCCGACGCCCGCATCGGGTTCTTTTTGCACGTGCCGTTCCCCGCGGCCGAGATATTTCGGGTCTTGCCGCAGCGTGAAGAGCTCATCCGCGGGCTGCTCGGCGCCGACTTGATCGGCTTTCACACCGCGAGCTACCGGCACAACTTCGCCCTCTCGGCGGCTCACGTGCTGGGGACCGAGGCGGGCATCGATGCCCTCGACTTCGAGGACCGCGCGGTTCAGCTCGGGGTGTACCCGATCGGGATCGACGTCGGCTCTTTCGAGGCCGTCGCGCGTGACGACAAGACGCAGGCCGACGCCGACGCGATCCAGCGCGCCACCGGGGACCGGCAAGTGCTGCTGGGGGTCGACCGCCTCGACTACACGAAGGGCCTGCGGCGCCGCTTGCTCGCCATCGATCGCCTCTTGGAACGCGAGCAGGCCCTACGCGATCGGATTCACTTCATCCAGCTCGCGGTGCCTTCGCGTGAGAAGGTCGAGGCCTACGCCGACCTGAGGCGAAGCGTGAACGAGCTCGTCGGCCGCATCAACGCCCACCACGGGTCGCCCACCCACGCGCCGGTGCAGCTGCTCTACCGTTCGATCCCCATGAGCCAGCTCGTCGGCCTCTACCGCGCGGCCGACGTCATGCTGGTCACGCCGCTGCGCGACGGGATGAACCTGGTCGCCAAAGAGTACGTCGCGTCGCGCGTAGACGATGATGGCGTGCTCGTCCTCAGCGAGTTCGCGGGCGCCGCGGCCGAGCTCGAAGAGGCGCTGCTCGTGAACCCCTACGACATCGCCCAGGTCGCGAGCACGATCAAGCGGGCGCTGACGATGCCGCAGCGCGAGCGCGAGCTCAGGATGCGAGCGCTTCGCAGCAAGGTGAGAGAGGGCGACGTCTCGCGCTGGGCCGACGCGTTCCTCAGCGACCTCGATCGCGCAGCCACCGCGCGGAGCGGGCGGCCCGGGCTCGGGGCTTGGGCCACGCCTCAAGAGGTGAACATCGGGGCCGTCGAGGCTGCGCTCGACCGGGTTCGGGCCGCCGATCGGCGCCTCGTCTTGCTCGACTACGACGGCACCCTCGTGCCTTTCGCGCCGGTGCCCGAGCTCGCGTCGCCGGATCAAGAGCTGCTCGAGCTCCTCGATCAGCTGGCCCGCACCCCCGGCACCGAGGTTCACGTCGTCACCGGGCGCAGCCGCAGCTCGATCGAGACATGGCTCGGCAGCCTGCCGATCGGCCTGCATACCGAGCACGGCCTGGCCACGCGCACCCCGCAGGGCGCGTGGCAAACCGACGCGGGTGCAGCGGCGCCGTGGCTCGATCAAGCCGTCGAGATCCTCGCGGGGGTGGCGCGCAAGACGCCGGGGGCGCTGGTCGAGGTCAAGACGTGCAGCGCGGCTTTCCACTTCCGGCGCACCGAGCCGTCGCTCGCGGCCGCTCGCCTGCGCGAGGCGCGAGAGGCGCTCGGCCCCATCGTCGCGAGCAGCGACGCCGAGCTGCTCGAGGGCCACGCGGTGCTCGAGGTCAGGCGGCGCGGCGTCCACAAGGGTCTCATCGCGAGAAACCTGGCGAGCGCATACGAGGCCGGCGAGATCGTGGCGGTGGGCGACGATCGCACCGACGAGGACATGTTCGCGGCACTTCCTGACAGTGCTGTCACGATACGTGTCGGGCGCGGGGCCTCGACTGCCCGCTACCGCGTGGCCGACCCAGCTACGCTCCGACAGCTGCTCCGCGCGTTGGTGTAGTGAGCCTAGTGACCTGGAACAGAAGTTCCAGGTCACCGGGAACATCGGTGTCACGTTGCTCAACGGGCTCCGAAGCGCGAAAAACTTCGCGCGACCTCGCCCAGACGGTCGTCGAAGTTTGAAGCGAACTTCGGAGCCGGGACACTAGTGTCCTGAACCCACGGCTCGCTTCGGCCGCTTGGGGCGCGAGAGGCGCCGAATGGGGATCGCGATCGCGATCACCAGGTAAACGAGCCGGTTGATGCGACGCGGTCGCCGCTGCCCCCTGACCGCGCAGTCTTCACCGCCGCAGCTGTCGCCGGTGGCGTCGATGCCATCACCGCAGTCGCACGAGTCGGCGCCGCCCGAATCCGAGGCGTCGCAAGAGCAACCATCACCCTCGAACGACTCGGCGTCCGAGGTGTCGCACCCGCAACCGTCGTCGTACGGGTCGTCGGCCGCGTCGTAGCTCTCGCCCGAGCAATCGTCCGGCGCCGACGTGGAGTAGTCGTCGTCGACGTACGTGTCCGAGCTGTCGCTCGAGCAGCCGTCGCCCTCGTCGACGTAGTAGCCGTCGGGCGCCTCGTCGGCGTCGATCTCTTCGTAGTCGATGATGATGTACTCGCCCCCGCACGCGCACCCGTCGTAGGCGTACACCGGCACCTCGACCACGGCGCCCGAGCCGGCACCGGCGCTGGGGCCCGCGCCGTTGGGGCTGCCCGACCCCGAGCTCGGACCTGTCGACATCCCGCCCTGTCCGGTGTTGTCGCAGCCCGAGAGGTCGATCGAGGTCGCCTTCACGATCGGGTCGAGGCGATCGTCGCCTTGGAGGGTCACGTTCTTGTTGGCGCCTACGCTCCCGGCGGGGATACGGGCGGCCGCGCGGGTGAGCCACGCGGCTTGAGCGACCTGGTCCGAGAGCATGACCGCGAGGTCGTCGGCGAGCGGCCCGCAACGAAGCAGCGCGGGGTCGACCTCGCCGGCCTCGATCACGTCGGCCGTGCACGGAGCCCCGCCGCCGACGACCCCGAGCGCGGTGCGCGGGCACGTGGTACCGACGCGCGCGCTCTGGCCCAGGACGACCGCGGCGGCCGTCGTGCACGTGTCGGCGTCGCCGGTCACGTCGCCGTAGGTCGCCGCGCGTGCGAAGTAGGTGCGCACCACGCTGTCGATGTCCGGCCCGCCTTCGGCGGCGGGGATGGTGTCGCGGAGCGACTCGTGGCTCGCCATCTGGTAGACGAGCGCGCCCTGCGTGCCCAGCGCGAGCGCGGCGAGGTCGCGGTAGTTCGACGACACCTGTCCGACATCGAATACGAGTGCGCTCGTGTCGATGAACGCTGGCGTGCCGTCGAAGCTCGCGCGGCCAGCGCCGACCGACCAGAGGACGACGTCGACCGCGTCGGTGCTCGCCTGCGTGAGCACGAGCGGGAGCACGGGCGGGCCCCCGGGGGTGACGGCCCGGAGCGCCTTCGTGAGCGCGAGCCCAGCGGGCGCGTCGAACCTCGCGACGAAGAAGCGAGCCGCACCGGCCGTCTGAAGCGCGACATCGAGACCGGGTGAGATCGTCAGGCCGTGGCCGGTCGCCCACGCCTCGACGGCGGCGACGTCGTCGAGGACGAGGGCCTCGATGGGCTCGAGCGGCGGAGAGCCGGCGACGTCGCCGACCACGTGCGCGAGCGGCTCGGGCTCGTCGCCCGGACAGACGGCCGGCGCGCCCTCGGGCGGGATGACCCGCGGCGCGCTCGCGACCTCGAGGCTCTCGAAGAAGGCTCGCGAGCCCCAGTCGAGCGCCGCGCCGTCGGTGACGGGCAAGACGATCGCGACGCCGCCGGCCCGGCCCTGAACCCGGAGCTGGGACCACAGGGTGGTGCGCCCCGCCGACACCGAGAGCGCCAGCCGCTGCTCGATCGGCCTCGACTCGCCTGCGCTCATCAGACCCACTGCGCCGGCGTTCTCCGGGAGCGCGAAGAGCGCGGCTGCGCCCAGGGTCGCCGAGAGCACGAGGGGCCCCCATCGTCGAGGAAAAGACACGGCGCCCATGGTACCCCGAAGGGCACCCGTACCTTCCGGGGGAAGCAGTTTTCCGGCCCGGGGCCCCGGTGATACAACCGCGGACGAGTGGAACAGACCGGCGAGTGGCCCCTCGCGATCATCGCAACCCAAGACGTCGCCTGCGGCGCTCGGTTGTGGAGCGTCGGCGGTAAGCGCCGAGCGACGGTCATCGTCAAGGCCACGTTCTCGCTGGTGCGCGGCGGTGCCGCGCAGCTCGCCGCTCCTCGGCAGATCCTCCTCGGCGATCAGCATCACGAGTCGAGCCTGGAGCGGAGCGTGATCGCGTCCGCCGACATGGCCCCCTATCTGCCTCGGGCCGAGGTCGTTCTGTCGGCGCACGCGTGCGCTCCATCGCCGAGCCCGTTCTTGGCGGTGCGTCTGGCCGTGATGGGGTCGCGCCCGCTCGTCGACAAGACGCTGCACGTATTCGGCGAGCGGATGTGGCTCGAGGGCGAGCAGATGACGGCCCCCGTGCCGTTCACACGCATCCCGATACGGTACGAGCGCGCCCACCGCGGGCAGCCGGGCTACGAAGAGAACCCGGTCGGGATGCCGGTCGCAGCCGGACAGCCCGTCGCCAACGTGATCGATCCGGCCGACCCGCTCGGCCCGGCTGGGTTCGGACCGATGGCCGGGTTCTGGCCGGCGCGGCGTCGGCTCCTGCGCGATCTCGACCCCACTGCGATCGAGGCGCCCGCCCCCGCGATCCCGGACCCGTTCGCGTGGAGCTACTTCCACGCCGCTCCGCCCGATCAACGCTGCAGCTTCTTCGAGGGCAACGAGTGGATCCTGATCGAGGGGATGCACCCGGACATCCCACGGCTCGAGTCGCAGCTCCCCGGCGCGCGCGCCCAAGCCCGGCTCTACGGCGTCGACGCGACCGGCCACCGCGACATCGGGCTCTCCGCCGACACCCTCTGGCTCGACGCGGATCGACTCGTCGCGTGTCTCGTCTGGCGCGGGAACTTCGAAGTCGAAGGCGACGCGGCGCTCGAGGCCGCGCAGGTCTTCGCCGGCGTCGAGCTCCCCGGCCGGCCCATCCCTTGGCCGGGCGGGACGGCGCAAGTCACCGCGCTCGTCGAGGAGCGCAAGGCCGCCTCGGCTCCGGGGCACGCGCAGCCCGCGCCGGCTGCGATCGAGGCGCCGTCCTCCGAGACGCCGACCGCGAGCCCTCGCCAAGTCGACGCGCTCCTCGCCTATGCGGCGTCGGCGCCGAGCAACCTCGGCGCCGCGGAGCCTTCGGAGCCGCCTCCGTCGGAGCCGGCGCCCGTTACGAACCCTCAGCCCATGCCGGCCCGCTGGGCGCCGGGCTCGACCCTCGCGTCGCCGGGCATGATGCTCCCCGAGCAGCTCCAGAACCTGGGCGCGGGCCCGGAGCCTGTCGTCGAAGACAAGCCGATCGACACCTCGCCCCGGCTCCCCGAGAGCGTGACCAACGTCCACGCCGACGTCGCGGTGGCAGAGGCGAGCCCAGTCACCCCCGACCCCGCCGGCGGTGATCCGAACCTGGCGGCGGGCCTCAACAACACGATGAAGCAGCCGCCGAGCGAGCTCCGGCGCCTCATCGCCAAGGCGACCGAAGAAGAGGCGGCTGCGGCCGTGGCCGCCGCTCGGCCCCCGATGGTCTCGTTCGACGACTCGCCCACGTTCATCCCCGACTCGGAGGACGTCCGCAAGATCGTCGAAGAGGCCGAGCGGCAGATCGAGCGAGACGAGCGGGCCGATCCGGTCGGGGTCCGCCCGAGCCCGACGACCAGCATGCGCTCGTCGAAGACGACCATCCGGGGGCTCGGTGAGGGCGGCGATTCGAAGCCGCCCCCCGAGCCTGCGCCGCCCACGGCGCGCTTCGACGACGAGACGCGCTCGCTGTTGCAAGGGCAAGAGCAACCGACGGCGCAGCTCGCCGTCCCGGATCAGCTCCTCGCGCTCACCTCTGGCCCCGCGAGCGCCGCTGCAGCCCGGCACGAGCCCGCGCCTCCCCCCGAGCCCGCGATCCAGCACATCGACGAGGACGACACGGGACGGCCCACGCTCACCAACGTCGAAGCACCCGCGTTCTCGCAGGTGGCGCCCAAGCCGCTCCCCGTTCACATGGGCGAGACGCGCAACGAGGTCGAGCGCCGCATCCGAGAGCGCGAGAGCCTCGCGGGGGTCGATCTGTCCGACGTCGATCTCTCCGGGTTCGACCTGTCGGGCCAGACGCTGACAGGCTGCCGCTTCGATCGCGCGAACCTCCGCGGCGCCCGTCTCCGCGGCGTGGATCTGTCGGGCGCATCGTTCGAGGGCGCCGACGCATCGAAGGCCGACTTCGACGACGCGATCCTCGAGCGCACGAACTTCGTCGGCGCCAAGCTCGCCGAGTCCTCGATCAGGCGCGCGTTCCTCACCGACGCCAACATGACGACGGCCGACCTGACGGCGGCGCAGCTCGACCAGTCGTCGGGCCTGCGAGCGATGTTCTGCCGCGCCCGGCTCGACCGGGCGAGTTTGCAGGGCGTCACGCTCGACGGCGCCGACTTCACTGAGGCCCAGCTCGACGGCGCGAACCTCGACGGCGCGCTCCTGCCCGAGCTCCGCGCGTACGAGGTGAGCGCAGAGGGCGCTCGTTTCTGTCGGTGCTCGCTCCGCGGCGCCCGCTTCGACGGCGCCGTGCTCGGGCGCGCGCGCTTCGAGGGCGCACACGCCGACGACTCGATCTGGGACCGGTCCGTCCTCGACGGCGCCACGCTCGAGGGGGCTCGCCTCGTCGGCGCGAGCTTCACCAAGGCGTCGCTGCGTGAGGCGAGCCTCTCCGGCGCCGATCTCTCCGAGGCTCGCTTCAACCGCGCCGTCCTCACCGGCGCGAAGCTCGTCGGAACCGATTTGAACACGGTGACCCTGGACGGCGCCGAGCTGACCGGCATCGTGACCGACGCTTGAGCTCGGTGTCGTTCGACGAAGCATTCGGCGCGGTCGAGGCGGACGGGCGGAGCCTGCTCGTGTCGCGTGAGTCGCGCGTCGCCTTCTTGGAGCCGTTCGTCGTCTCCACGCGCTGCGCGTCGGCCGCCGTCGATACCGCCGTGCGGCGCATCACCCTCTTCACGTTCGTGGTCGCGGCGATCGTCGGGACGTTGATCGCCGTCCGCGCAGCGCCCGCGCCACTCGGAGGGTTCGCGATCATGTGGCTCTGCGGTGCCCTGGCCGGTCGACTCTGGGCCCGGCGCCGGCGACGCGAGCTGGGGCGCGCGGTCCTCGATTTCGAGACCGAGACGGCGCGCCTGTCACCTCTCGAGGGCGTGGAGCGCGAGGTCGCAATTCGCGGCGCGGTGGTGACGCGCGAGACGTCCAACGACGAAGAGGCGCCGCTGTGGCTGGTGATGCGGTTCCACGACGGCTCGCGCATCCGGCTCTGCCGAGGCGAAGAGCGCGACGTCGATCGGGTGTCAGCCATCTTGCGGCGCTTTCACGTCAGCGTGCAGACGAGCAGCTGATAGCCTGCGGGCCACGAGAATGAGCTACACGGGGCCGAAGAACATCGTCGTCCTCGGCGGGGGTATCGCGGGGCTCGCGGCCGCAGACGCGATCACGCGGGCCCTCGACGAGCACCCTGGGCCGCTACCACCGGGGCTCACCGTCACGCTGGTCGAGGCCGAGGACTTCATGGGGGGCCGCGCGTGCTCGCGCCCGCTCGACGCCGACGCGCACGTGCTGCACCCCGAGGCACCTTGGGGCACCCACACGCCGCACGGGCTGCATTTCGTTTGGGGCAGCTACGATCACCTCATTCGACTGTGCGACGGCGTGCCCGGCCTGCTCTCACCGCCCGTCGGGACGTCGACCTATTGCGCGTGGATGGCGCCCCCCGACCTCCCCGGCGGGCGCAACGACGACGCGCGCGTCGTCGCCGTGCACGTGTGCGATCCGCACCGGCCCGACTCGGCCTGGCAGCCGCGCGCCCGCCGGATGCTCCGCGCGTTCGCGCGCCGTGGCGCGGCCGTCGACGCGTTCGAGCAGCTGGTGAAGACGATCCTCGATCTGCCGCTCGAGGTGAACGACCTGCTCTCGTACATGGACATCGTCTTCGACGAAGAGAGCCTCGGGCCCGAGCTCCGGTGGATCCTCTTCTTGACGGGCGCGCTCTCCGGCGCCCTGGGCTACCCGGAGACGAGCCCCACCCTGAAGGCGCTCTTGGGCGGTCGCAGGCCGACCGACGTGGACATCGGCGAGCTGATGCGGCCGCTGTTCTACGACCACGCGCTGCCGCGCTTGCGGCGCGCGGCGAGCTTCGGTCCGCTCGTAGCCCTGCGCGCCGCGCTCGACGCCGGGTTCGACGTGACCGAGCGCGCCGTCGACATGCTCGTCTCGCTCGCGCCGGGCGCGAACGAGCTGCGCGAATCGCACGAAGACGTCCGCGCGCTCGCCGATTTTCTCCTGCTGCTCGCGACCGACTCGGTCGCGGTCGCGTCGCGCGCACTGTCGTACGATCCGCGATCGTCGGGCTACCTCAAGAACATCCTCAAGGCGGCGTTCTCGAGCCCGTACGGCCTCGATGTCGCCACCAGCATGCGCGACGCGCAGTTCGGTGTTCGCCGCTACGAGGGCGCCGTGCTGCAGCTCTTCGACGGCGACGACTCTCGCGCCGCGTGGGAGGCGGTAGCCGCTCGCATCGAGGCGCGCCTCGCGACGGGCAAGTTCGGCGGGGCGGTCCTCCGCGGCCGGGTCGCCAAGCGCATCGTCCTGGCCGCAGGTCGCGTCGCGTCCGTCGAGCTCAGCGACCGGCCGGCAGAGCCGTTCCCCGAGGTGCCCACGGTGCGCCCGGCCGAGCCCGGCCCGCCCGTCGCGACCCTCCCCGCCGACGTCGTGATCTCGACGCTGGTGCCACAGTGCCTCGCGCCGCTGCTGCGCGGGCAGCCCGGCACCGACGGCGTCATCGCGATGAGCGATCGCCTCGCCGAGTTCATGAACGAGACGATCAACCTCCAGCTCTTCTTTCCCGATCGTCACGAGCTGCCGTTCCCCCCAATGCCCGCCGGCGCGACCGAGACGCCGCCCTTCGGGATATCGAACCTCGAGGGGCCGTTCACGATCATCGTCGACCTGCGCCGCGGCTGGAGCCGCGCGCGCTTCGAGGCGATCTCGCTCGACGGCCCTTCGGGGCCGCCGTTCGACGGCACCGCTTGGGAGCTCGTCGGCGCGTACTCCGACTTTTTCACCCACGACGCCTTCGCCCACGAAGACCGTTTCCAGTGGCCCCTCGCCGTTCAGCAAAAGCTCGCCTCCATCGGCTGCGACCCCGATGATCTTCTCGCCGACACGCTCGACACCCGGCGCTGGCTCCACGACGCCGGCGCGCCGGGCCGGCTCGAGCCGCCGCCCATGGGTCAGGTCCGCCCCGAGCGCGCCGCTGCCTACGCCGCCCGGTGGCGGAGCGAGGCGGTGCCGCTCATCGTCGCGACGACGCTCGAGCAGATCGCGGCGATGCCGGGGCTGGCAGCCCGGACGCGTGACCACCTGCACCGTGAGGCGCGCGCCGTCCTCCGCGGCGAGCCCTCGACGATGCGCTGGGTGTTCACGCGCAACGCGACCGCGGCGCTGCGATTCTTCTCCGCCGAGCCCGAGCTCTTTCGCGACCGGCCGCACGCTCGCTTCGAGCACGACGACGTCGGCGGCCTCTATCTCGCAGGCGACTGGACGCGCAACGGCCTCAACCTCCAAGCGATGGAGGCCGCCACCATATCGGGCCTGCAGAGCGCCTACGGCGCCATCGAGGCCATGCGCGGGGGTGGGCTCGAGGGTCTCGTACCGCCCAAGATCGACCCCGACATCGTGCCCGAGGGGGCGTGGGACGTCGGGTACCCCCCCGACGTATGGGCTCGAGCCTCAGTCGCCGACCGCGTTCTCGTTCAAGAACTCGGTCGCGAGCTTCTTGAAGCCGGCCGATGCAGCCTTGTCCTGGAGCATCGAGGCTCGGTAGAGCTTGCCGCGGCCGAGCTCGTTGTCGACGGTGACCTTGTCCTTCTCGACGCGGAACGCTCTATCGGCGTAGCCGCTCTCGGGGCGCGCGCTGTAGAGCGCGACGTCGAACGCGCCGTCGTGGTTGGTGTCGTAAAACACCCAGACGAGGTTCGCGTTGGTGTCGAGGATCGACGCGACCTCGGCGTCGAACTTCTTCTCTTGGATGAGCGCGTTGGCGGCGGTGGTGCCGGGCTTGGAGTTGTTGTCGGCGTCGAAGACCCACATCGTGTAGCCGGGCTTGCGACCGAGCAGCACCTGCTTGTTGGGGAAGATCGACTTGGCGCCCTTGGCAAAGTCGTAGCTACCCTTGCGAGAGACGGCGCGGGGGAAGGCGCTGAGGCCCTCTTTGCGCGCGGCGAAGGGCCAGGCTGCTTTCACGAGCTCGCCGCCGTTCTCGACGTCGAGCAGACCGGCGCGCACCGAGCGGGCGCCGACGAACTCGTTGGCCGGCTTCCACGGGTCGCTCGCGCCCTTGCGGGTGTACGCGTTCTTGGCGATGCGGTCGGCGCTGCGCGTATCGGGGACGATCGCGAGGTCGGCGACCTTGTCGTTGTCGCGGTCGTAGACGATCCAAGCGCTGCCGTTCTCGACGATGAACGAGATCTCGGGGTCGAGCTTGCGGCCCTTCACGAGCGGCTCGGGCTCGTCCTTCATCGAGAGACTGCCGAGCGAGTCGCCGTCGACGTCGAGAACCATCCCGGAGGCGAACATGGACGAGAACCGATACCCGTCGGCCTTGCCGCTCGCGTCGCCGTCGGCGAGCGAGCCCTTGGGC
>ERZ761602.6480-NODE-6480-length-13030-cov-3.937726_pt1 | contig 13030 bp, 6 predicted proteins | sample MGYA00512165_ERZ761602 | MGnify/ENA primary metagenome ERZ761602 (study PRJEB28899, sample SAMN02445085) | bioreactor sludge metagenome | biome: EBPR sludge; isolation source: Thorneside wastewater treatment plant | place: Australia: Brisbane, Thorneside...
GTGGGCACTGACCTTGGTTTCGTTCGGTTGACGAAGTATGTGATGGAATCGAGCGATGCGGTGACTTCCGTTTCCGAGTGGTTGACGGAAGAGACGCGGCGCGAGTTCAATCTGAACAGGGCGGTACGGACGATTTACAACTTTGTGAACCTGGACAAATTCGATTCGCATTCGGTCGAGCGCTGCAAGCTTGCGGAGACCGACGAGAAGATCGTGATGCATATCTCAAACTTTCGTCCGGTGAAGCGCGTGACGGACGTTGTACGCGCGTTCAAAAAGATCAGCGATCGCGTGCCGGCGCGGCTGGTCATGGTGGGGGACGGACCGGAGCGCCTTTCCGCAGTGGGCGTTGCGCGGCAATTGGGCATAACGGACAGGATTCGGTGGCTGGGAAACAACGAGAACATCGAGATGATCCTGCCTTGCGCGGATTTGGTGTTCCAGCCGAGCGAGCACGAGAGTTTCGGTCTTGTGCCGCTGGAGGCGATGGCGTGCGAGGTGCCGGTTTTGGGCACGGACAGCGGCGGCGTGCGGGAAGTTGTCGTGAACGGCGAGACGGGTTATCTTTGTGAGGTTGGTGATATTGAATCGATGGCGGCGCGGGCCATCGAGATATTGACAGACAGCGGGCTTGCGCAACGGATGGGCAAGGCCGGTCGGGTGCGCGTGCAGAAGAACTTTGGGCGCGACAAGATCGTCACTCAGTACGAGGCCCTTTACGAGGAACTGTTGAACGCCAACTGACGACTAAAACGAGTCTGCGCGAAACGAGGGAGGTAGTCGGGATGAGTATCAGCCGAAGAAAATTCCTGGGCAGTTCCGCTGCGGCGGTGATTGTTGCGGGAACGATGGCGAAGGGGAAGGTGTTTGGCGCGAACGACAAGATCCGCGTTGCGTGCATTGGCACGGGCGGGCGCGGAAAAAACCATGTGGCGTTCTTCTCGCAGCATTTCTGCACCGAAGTGACCGCAGTTTGCGACGTGAATTCCACGATCAACGATGCGTTTGCGGCGAAACTGAAAGAAGTGACAGGCAAGACACCGTTTACGACGGTGGACATGCGCGAAATCATGAGCCGCGACGACGTGGATGCGGTGAGCACGGCAACGCCGAACCATTGGCACACGCTGGTTTCGATCTGGGCTTGCCAGGCGGGCAAGGATGTGTATGTCGAGAAGCCGTTGTCGCATACGGTCTGGGAAGGGCGGCAGCTTGTCGCGGCGCAACAGAAATACGGGCGCATTGTGCAACACGGCACGCAGAGCCGATCCAGCAACCGTTGGATTCGCGATATACGGTTGATGCGCGAAGGGATTATTGGAGACATTCACACGGCGCGCGGGACGGGTTACAAGAACGGTAACCGCGGCCAGCTGCCTTATTATGAAGACAGCGCGCCGCCGGCGGAATTGAATTGGGAATTGTGGCAGGGTCCTGTGCCCGAGCATCCGTACAACAAGAACTACGTGCCGTATCACTGGCACTGGTTCTGGCGGTATGGCAATGGCGAGATTGGCAACCAGGGCGTGCACGAGATGGACAAAGCGGTGTGGTGCATCAACAAGGGTCTTCCGGTTCGGGTGTACAGCGCGGGCGGACGGTATACCTACAAAGATCAGGGAGAGACACCGAACACGCAGACGGCAATCTTCACGTATGCGGACGGGACGGAACTTGTGTTTGATGTTCGCAACCGGTTTACGAATCGCGAGGGTGGCGTTGTGCTTGGCGGAACGTATGCGCAGGATGGCAAGCTCGATGGCGCGACATTCAAGCAGGCGCCCGGGTGCGGCAATATGGCGTACGGTTCGAAGGGGTATTACATTGAAGATGTGGGCTTCTTCGACACGGAGGACAAGCCGATACCGATTAACGAGCCGGAGCCCGAACAACCGAAAGACGCGAACTTCGTGAACTTTGCGAAGGCGGTGTTGTCGCGCAAGGCGGAAGACAACCCGTGCGATGCGTTGGTCGGTCACATTTCGTGCGTGCATTGTCACATCGCAAATATTTCGTATCGCCTGGGTCGGTCGCTCAATTTCGATCCCGCGACGGAGATGTTTGTGGGCGACGACGAGGCGAACAAGATGTTGTCGAAAGAATATCGTCCGGGGTTCGAAGTGCCGCAATTGGCGTAGTGGACGGTTTGAGATTGTGATGCAGCGCCCGCCGATCCCGGCGGGCGCTGTCAGTTTGGAGTTCTGTCAGTGAAATCTAAGAAGACGAAATTTGTGCCGGTGCGGCTTAGTTTGCGGGACATTGCCGGTGCGGCTTACACCGATGCGCTGGTGGAGGCGCACGGCGCGTTGCGAATTGACGAAAGTATAAAGGGCGCGGCTTTGGCGCGAAAGATATTTCGGCAGCAGCTTGCGCAGCGCGTGGATTTTTTCCCGTCAGTATTTCAACAGCGCTTGCTGGAATTGTTGCCGCGCGTCGGATTGCAGGTTGCGCGTTCGCTAGAGCAGTCGGCACGAGGCGCGAGCACGCGGGGATTCAACGCGGCGACGAAGACGTATCAGGCGCCCCTGTCGGGTCTTGGATACTATCGGGTGGCGGAGAACGGCAGGCTTTTCTTCATCGCGAAGAGCGAGCACTACCATGCGCCTTTGGGGCACTCCTTTCCCGGCTACAATCTCATCAAGATTGCGCGGAGCATGGGTGTGCCGAACGCAACGCACAACAACACGCGCGGACATTTGACGCGGCTGTTGGAAGAGGCCCTGGTGCGCGCGGCGTCAGGCCTCAGCGAAGAAGACACCGCACCGCTTGCGCGATTGCTCGCTTCGAAACGCCCGGGCATGCCGAACCGCGTATTGAATCTCGAGACGGGGAGTCTTGCTGCGGAGGCGGCGTTGAAGATGGTGTTGGCGCGGTTTTATCGCGCGCAGGCGGACTCGCCCGAACCGAAGTATGCGGGACGCGTGCCGGTGCTGGTCGTCATTGGCGACTACGATGGCGGACTCCTTGCGAACTACCACGGCACGACGATGCTGACGCAAGTGATGCGTGGTATGTGGAGCGAGTTGCGTACGGGGATGTCCAAGCAAGGACTGTTTGTGATTCGAAGTGTGAAGCCAAATGACTACGAGGAGTTGGCAAAGGTTTTTGCCGAAAGTGAGACGGGCAAGTTCAAAATTGCGGCGCTATTTCACGAAATCGTGTTGATGAATTATGCGGGCAAGACGCTCGATCAAAAGTTTGTGCGAAAGATGTATGCGCTCGCCAAGAAGCACGATGTTCCGACCGTGGTAGACGAGATCCAGACGGGGATATGGAGTCCCGAGCTGTTCATGTTTCGCGAGTATGGGTTGCGACCCGACTTCGTTGCGATTGGCAAAGGGTTTCCGGGCGGCGAATATTGCGCGTCGCGCATTCTGTTTAATGGTGCCTACGATACCCTGCCACAATTCGGGGCATTGGTGACGAACGGTCAGGAGGAGTTGGCGTCGCTGGCGTATTTGGTCACGATGCGGTGGGCGAAGGCAAATGCGGCGGTGACTTCGGCGGTTGGCGAATATTACGAGGCGCGGTTGCGCGCATTGGCCGCGAAGCACAAAGCGAAGATCGCGGCGATAGAAGGGCGGCGTCACCTCGCCGGGGTCTACTTTCACGAGCTTGCGCCTGCGCGCGCATTCGCCGAGCACCTCAACGGCGCGGGGCTGGATGTGAGCGTGCAGACGTACAAGGCGGGATGTCCGCCGAGCGCGTTGACAAAGCTGCCGCTAATCGCGGGCTATGAAGCGGTAGATCTGGTGCTATCGCGAATGGAAGAAGCGCTGTCGTCGGTGCCTACGTAGTTTTGACCTCGCGCGCGAGCTTCGTCGTCCAGTATGTAGTGATGAGCGCGGATGCCAGGAAAATCGCGTAGGTGATGAGTTCCGAGCTATGCTGCGCAAAGAACGCTGCGAAGCCGTAGGCTTGGCCTTCCTTGTCAACCCAAAATGAACTTTTCCCGAAGCTGCGCCACGTGGCAACGGCCATGCATGACCAAATGATCAACAGGTAGAGGTTTCGGAGCGGTTGATCACCACGCAGGAACTTCACCGTTGCATATGCTACGAGGGCATTGCTCGCGAAAAGAATTGCAATGAGAAGCGGTGGAGAGAGGGCATATCCGAATGACGTATTTCCTGGGGCGAGATCGCGCAGGATATCGACCATGGTGTGAAAGAAGGTCAGCGTAATCGCACCTTGCCATGCGGCGTTGGTCGAAGCGAGCCCGAAGACGAGACAGACCGCGCCGAAGAAAATGAAACTTGTCGCGACGCGCGTGAAATCCATGGCGAGATACTTTACGACCGGATTTGTCGCGGGGTCGAGGTTTTCGATAAGCGAGACCCATTGGGGTTGCGCGGCAAACACAAACGAGACCCAGAGCGCGAGCGCGATGGCAGGCCAGGGTGTGTCGCGATCGGAATTCTCCGGCGCGGGTTTGGCCGCGCGCAGGACCACTCGGTTCCGATACGCGCTTAGACCCAGGAAGGCACCGAGCAGGAGTCCGAACGAAAACTCCATGAACTTCCACCATCCGACGGAATTCTTGGGCACAGGGAGGTAGGGGCCGAAGACCAGCCAGATAGTGCCGCCGGCGAATCCGATTGCGCCCCCAAGCGCTCCCCAAAGGGCAAAGCTGAGCGGGACGTTTTTTGTAGCGTCCGAAACTTTCATGCGCAGGTAGGCGATGAAACCAATCGCGGCGAAGAGCAGACCCGCCCAGGATTCGTCGCGCGGCTTATTGATCGGATCGGAGAAGTAGATGAGCTTGGGTTCGTTGATGAGTTTCCAGCCGAGGTAGAAACCGACGATGGTGATCAGCAGGGCGATGAGGATGTCTTTTTTCTGGTAGTGGTGTCGGGTGAGGCCTACGGCCATAACGGCGCCGCCGAGCAATCCCCAGACTCCGCCCTTAATCGCACAACCAAGGAAACCCCAGAACATCGTTTCCGGTTCGCGCGCGAGGCCGAGGGTCTGGCCGTAGGTCATATCGCCGCCATAACCAATGCCGATTGCGCCGAAAATCGCGACGATTGCGGCGGTCTTGAGGCTGTGACGAAAGAGGAGGCTAAAGCCCAAGGCCACGTATACCCCCGGGATCATGGCGGCGAAAGGGCCGCCGCCGATGAAGCCGCGCAGTCCCCAACCGAGCAGCATTGCGATGGCGGGGTAGAGGATGAAATAGACGAGGGAATCCTGTTTCTTCGAATCGGTCATGTTGCGCTCCGCACGGTTTCCGCTGGGGTCTGGTGCATTGTATATCACATTTGGGGAGCCCGATTGATCCGTTTGCAGGTGGTAGGGGTTTAATACAGTTCTTGGTTTAAGTGTTAGCGGTTTGGAAAACCCGCCCTCCCAGCTTGGCGATGTTTCGGAGTTGAAAAACCATTGGGCCGAGGGGGCGGGGATTGCCTCTGTGCTATACTTTCGGGGTATTTTAAGCGTTGGTACGACGCTGCTTGGTCGGTATCAATGGTTTCGGAGGTGTATTCAGATGCGTCGACGGGAATTTTTGAAAACAGGTATTGCGGCCGCGGCTGGTTTGGGCGTGGCGCCCTGGGCGCTCGGAAACGAGTTTGAGGAAGGTTTGCGGGCCGAAGGTATGCCAACGCCTCGCGCCGATTCGGTCATCATGATTTGGTTGCCGGGCGGCGTTGCGCAGACGGACACCTGGGACCCGAAGACCTTCACGCCGTACACGGCCGGGATGAAGGGTAGCGAATTGCTGGGGACCTGCCCGAGCATACCGACATCGGCGGACGGTATTTTTCTTGGCGAAGGTCTGGAACACACCGCGAAGATGATGCACCGCGGGGCGATTCTGCGGACGCTCACGAATGAGACGAAGTTCGGCGCGGTACACCTCAAGGCGCAGTACTACGCGAAGACGGGATACCTCTTTCCCGCGGGATTCAAGGCGCCGAGCATGGGGTCGGTGGTTTCGCGGTCGGTGGGGCGGCGGCATCCATACGTTCCCGCATATATCGACATTGGCCGCGATATCAACACGAGCAACGAAGAATATCTCTTTATCAATGAATACATGGGGCCGGGATTCCTTGGCGTGCAACATGCGCCGTTCATGATTCCGGAGCCGGCGGAAGGGTTGAAGACACTCAACGCGGTAGCGGGGATGCGGCCCGAGCGATTGGATCGGCGCCAGGCGTATCTGGAAACCGTGGCGGGCATGACGGCACAGGAACTTCGCGAGGCCAACAAGGTCAAGGACTACATGAAGGTGATGGAAGACGCGCGGGCGATGATGGATTCGCCGGTGAAGTCCGCCTTCAACTTTAGACAGGAAGAGAGCGAAGACACGCTGAAGGCTTACGACGTGGGCCATCGGTTCGGATGGAGTTGCCTGCTTGCGCGCCGTTTGGTGGAGACGGGGGCGCGTTATGTTGAAGTTGAATATCAGTATGCTCCGTTCAAAGGATTCGACATGCACGAAGACGGACAGAAGCGCATGGCGGAGATGAAGGGGCACATCGACCGGCCAATCGGCACGATGCTGCGGGAACTGGACGAACGCGGCTTATTGGATCGGACTTTGGTGGTGATTGCGACGGAGTTTGGCAGGACGATTGCGGACAGGCCTTCCGCGGGGCAGGAAGCCGAAGGATTTACGGAGAGCAGCACGGGCGAGACGCTTGTGATCGAGAACGAGAAGATGTATGGATTCCATGGGCACTTCAGCAGTTGCAACAGCATGTTGTTTTTCGGTGGCGGCATCAAGGGCGGCACGGTTTACGGCAAGACCGCGGATCGGCATCCCATGGTTCCGGTAGAAGGCGCGACGAAACTGATGGATGCGTATGCAACCATTTACCACCTTATGGGTATAGCTTCAGATGTCTACTACGTGACAGAGGGGCGACCCGTATATGTGACTGACCTCGGTTATGGCGCGCCGATTCGCCCGCTGATGGCCTAGCACCAAATTGCGATCACAGCAAGAAAAGCATCGACGAGGAGTATGAACGAGCAGTATGGGACCACTTGAAACGCTTTCCAATCCGTCGATGATGCATGCGGCGGTCGTGCACATGCCGATTGTGCTGGTGCTGGCGGGAATACCGCTCGTGTACTTTGTCGCGGTATCGCGGCAGGAAAAAGACACCCTGCGCTGGTTCAGCGTCGCGTTCTACGCGTTGACGGCGCTGTTCTCGTACTTCGCGGTGCTTTCAGGCGAAGGCGCGATGGAAAAGATTCCGACGAGCGTGCCCCAGGCGGTATTCGATATTGTGGATCGGCACGAGCGCATGGGTGAACTGGTCTGGAAATTCTCGCTGGGCATCGCGGTAATCCTCGCGCTGAGCGTGATCCCCGCGCGCGCGATTCGTCTGGCGTTCACGGGCATCGGCATGGTGGCTTCGATCATGCTGGCGATTTGGGTGGGGCTGCTTGCGCACTTTGGCGGCGAACTTGTGTATGACCACGCCATCGGCACGGCAAAAATGGAGCAGATCTACGCGGAGCCGGCTGCGCAACCTGTAGCCGAAGGCGATCCCACCGCGCCGAGTGCTGAGCCTGCGGCGGCGGAGCCGAGCGACGAAACTTTTCTTCCCGCGATACGTCCTTTGGACCTGGAAGCGGCGAAATCAATTAGCTATGTGCGCGACGTGAAGCCTTTGCTCGTCGAGCAATGCGATGAATGCCACAATCCCGACAAGCCGCGCGGCGACTTTGACTCTACTTCGGTGTTGGCGATGATCGACGGTGGGAAGAAAGGCGGACCGGGGATTGTGCCGGGCAAGCCTGACGAGAGTTCGATTGTGAAATACATCCGCGGGGTGTTGCGTCCGCAGATGCCCAAAGGCGAAGACCCGATGACGGAAGATCAGCTTCACGTGATTCGGTTGTGGATCGCCGCGGGCGCGATTGACGATACGGAAGGCGCGGGAGCGGCCGACGTTGCGGCGGCTCCTGTTGAAACGGCGCCAGCGCCTGAAGCGACACCAGCGCCCACGGAAACGCCCGCAGTGCCAGAGGCGGAGGTGCCTGCGCCTGTTGCGAGTGAACCAGCGGCCGCGCCGGTGGCGAGCGCGATGCCGAATGCCCCAACGGTGGAGGAATTGCTCTTCAGCGGTGGTCCCGAAGACCTTTTGGTAAAGCGCCGGAACTATCGCATGGCATTGGTGCCGAAACCTGCCGTGCCACCATCGACGGACAAACCAATCAACAACGATATCGATCGATTTATTGTCGCGAAATGGTCCGAGGTGGAGCCGTCATTTACCGGAGAAGTGTGCGACGATGCGGTGTTCGCGCGGCGCGTGTATCTGGATATTGTTGGCGTAATACCGTCGGCGGACGAAGTGAAGACCTTCGTGACCGACATGGCGGATGACAAACGCGCCAAGTTAATCGATACGCTGCTTGCGCGCGATGAGGCGTATGCGGCGCATTGGACGCCGTTCTGGGAAGATGCGTTGTGCAGCAACGGCAATCATCAGGGCGGTGTTGGCACGCGCGGGAATTACCGGAACTGGATTTTCGAATCGTTTAAGCAGAACAAAGCCTACGACGTGTTGACCGCGGAATTGCTCGACCCGCACATGCCGAACCAGCCGCTTCGTTTTGTGTTGCGGCAGGATCACACGCGCGTGTTGAAGAGTGCCGCGGACACCGCGCAGGTCTTTCTCGGTACGGCGATGAAATGCGCCGGTTGCCACAATCATTTTGATAACAAGGAATGGCCGCAAAAACGATTCTACGGATTTGCGGGATTCTTTTCCGGCGCGGATTTGGAACTGGTGCAATGCGAGGCCCGCACGGGCGAATTCGTGCCGGCGGCGTTCGTGTTCGACTTGCCGGGAATCCCGAAAGATGTGCCCGCGACGGAGAACGAACGCGCCGCGCGCATCGCGCAGTTAATCATTGATCCGTGCAATCCGCGATTCGCGAAGACGATTGTGAACCGGTTGTGGAAGCGATTCGTGGGAACCGGACTATTTGAACCCGCGGACGATTTCCGCGAAGACTTGCCTGCGAGTCATCCGGAGTTGCTGGAATGGCTGGCCTATGACTTCATGGCCAATGGTTACGATATCAAGCATTCGATGCGGTTGATTCTAAACAGCCGCACCTATCAACTAAAGTACAATGCCGCGCTTGAAGACGCGTATGACGTTGCGAAACCGGGCGCGCCACGGTATTTCCGTTCGCCGCGCTTGCGGCGCATGTCGGCCGAGCAACTTTTGGACAGCGTGAAGATCGCGCTGGGCGAACCCTTGCCGGATTCCGCGCGCGAATATCGCAGCGATGAATCCTCGCCACTAACGCGCGCGTTGGGCAGGCCCGCGACCCGCAATGAAGTGAGCACCGCGCGCGCGGAGGACGTAGCGGTGGTGCAGACGCTGGAACTGCTGAACGGCGACGAGTATTTCGGAAGGATTTATAAGGGGCCGTTTGTATCGACCGCCGCACAGCGCGTGCGCGAACAGGCGAATCTCGCTTCGATTGTAGATGACCTCTACTGGTCCGTGCTGAATCGTCCACCCGCGGAAACTGAAAAGGCGCGCGGGGCGGAATTCATTCAGGGGGCGATCCTGGACCCCAACTCGCCGGATACGTTGGAAGCGGCGGTGCTCGATGATGCGTTGCCGGAAGGCGCGGTGGTTGATGAGGCGTCCGTATGGAATTGGGTAGCCGCGCCGGAAGGGCCTGTGTTCAGTGGGACCGCGGCTCGTAAACTGTCGCCGCCTGCTCCTGTGACGCCGGTTGAGCCAGCGCCGGATGCTACTGCGGCGGCCTCGTCGAACGGCGCGCCCACGGCAGTCCTGGCGGCCGAGGGATTGGAACCGCCCGTCGCGGCGGAGTCGATCGTTTTGGAACAACGCGTGACTTCGCTTCCAGAAGTTCTGGCAGCGAGTGCAGACGATATTTTGTACGCGTACGTATACATCGATCCGGCCAGTCCTCCCGCTTCGATTATGATCGAATGGCGCGAGGGAGATTCTTGGGAGCATCGCGCGTATTGGGGCGCGAACGAGATCAAGGTGGACTTGGGCGATGGTCCGCAGCGCCTGAACATGGGCGTGTTGCCTGAAGCCGGAAAGTGGGTGCGTCTCGAGATTCCGGCGCATCGAGTTGGCATTGGCACGGGGCAGGGCATTAGCGGGATCGCGTTCGTGCAGCTTGGCGGGACAGCGTATTGGGACAAGGCGGGTGTGCTGAGTTCACCCTATGGCGGCGCGGCGCCGGCGGTTGGCGATGCAATGTGGGCACTGATTACTTCCCCTGAGTTTCAGTATATTCGCTAGGGGACTTGGCGCCTTTCTTTGAACTAATGATGGAATCGGTCCATGACTGATTCCATTTTCTCTGTCCGTATCATTCCTTTAACCAATCTGAATTCTGGGGCAATGATGTCAAGGTCGTCGAAAGAGATGCAAAAGATAAACACAGTCCACATGATCGGGCATGGCCATATCGATCCGACGTGGTTGTGGCGCTGGATGGAAGGGTATGAAGAGGTTCGCGCGACATTCCGAAGTGCGCTTGATCGGATGAAGGAAACGCCGGAGTTCATTTTCACCGCGAGCAGCGCCTGCTTTTACGACTGGGTGAAGTCCTGTGATCCGGAGATGTTTGAAGCGATACGCACGCGGGTGAAAGAAGGTCGTTGGGAAATTGCGGGAGGCTGGTGGATAGAACCGGACTGCAACATTCCGGGGGGCGAATCATTCGTGCGACAGGGCCTGTATGGGTTGCGGTTTTTCGAACGCGAATTTGGCGCGCGCGTGCGGGTGGGTTTTAATCCAGATAGTTTTGGCCACGCGGGGACCTTTCCTCAGTTGTACCGGAAGATGGGGATTCGCTACTACGCGTATCAACGTCCGGAGCCGATCAAAGAGCGCGACTATCCCGGCGGTACCACATTCTGGTGGCAGGCGAACGACGGATCGCGCATTCTCGCGTGCAACCTGCTGGAAAGTTATAACGCCGATACCGAGACGATCGAGCGCATGCGCAGATTGCCGTTTAGCCCGCATATGAATACGGGGCAAACGCAGTTTCTGTGTTTTTTTGGCGTTGGCAACCACGGTGGCGGCCCGACGAAAAAGGCGATTGCGGACATCCTCGCGGCGCGGCGGGACGGGGGAGAGACGGTCCCAGAGTTTTCGACGTTGCAGCGGTATTTTGAAGCGTTCGAGACTTCGATGGATGCGGGAAACATTCCGGTAGCGACTGGAGACCTTCAGCACCACGCTCAGGGATGCTATACGACACACGCGGAGATTAAGCGGCTAAACCGGCGCGCAGAGCACGAACTAATGGTGGCGGAGCGCTTTGCCACGGCGGCGTTGCGCGTTTGCGAGCATCGCTATCCAGCGGATGCAATCGAACGCGCCTGGAAGGATCTGCTCTACAATCAGTTTCACGATATACTCGCGGGTACGAGCATTGAATCTTCTTACGAAGACAGCCGCGATCAGATCGGCGGCGCGCGGCACGCGGCACGCGTGGTCACCAACGAATCGATTCAGGTGATTGCGCGGCATATCGATACGACGGCGGAAGGCAATACGCTGGTGGTTTTCAATCCGTTGCCGTGGCCTGTGCACACCGTCGTCGTGGCCCCGCCCATTGCTTCACGCACTGCGGAAGCTTTGCCAATTGGCGTGGAGACGCTGGGTGTGTCGATGCATATCGCGGATGCGGACGGCGGTGTGGTGCCGAGTCAGCGCGTGGCCGATGAGCGCATTGGCAGTCATGGGCAGGCGTTTGTTGCGGCGTTGCCCGCGATGGGCTATCGCTGTTATCACGCGCGGAGCGGGGCGCGGGATGTGCAGGCCCCCGGGCAGCTGGACGCAGATCGCACTTCGTTGGAGAACGACTGGTGGCGCGTCGAGTTCGATCCGTATGCGGGGCACATCTCCCGGTTGTTCGACAAGAAACGCGGCGTTGAGGTGCTGCGCAAAGGCAACGTGCTCGCGGCGATGATCGATCCATCCGATACGTGGGGACATGGATTCGCGGAGTATCGCAACGAGGCAGGACGCTTCGGCGATGCATCGCTCACGTTAATCGAATGCGGGAGCGTGCGCGCTACAATTCGGATTCAATCCCAGTTCGGCGCATCTTGCGCTGATCAGTTTGTAAGCGTTTATCGGAACCTGAGCACGATTGACTGCAAGTTTCGAATCAACTGGCAAGAGCGCTACACGACGCTGAAGCTGGGGTACGAAACCTGCATCGCGAACGGCACGGCAACCTGTGATGTTGGGTATGGTTGCCAGGTGCGAAATACCAAGGGCACCGAAGAGCCGGGGCAGAAGTGGGTGGACCTGACTGGGTCAGTGGGCGATACACGGTATGGCCTGGCGGTAATGAACGACTGCAAGTATGGGTTTGACGTAATGAACGACACCATGCGGGTGACCTTGTTGCGCAGCCCGGCTTATGCCCATCACGATCCGTCGCGATACGATGCGTCGCAACCATTTCCGATCATGGACCAAGGGTGGCACACGATTCACATGCGATTGGTTCCACATGCGGGGGATTGGCAAGGCGCAGACGTGGCCCGTCGCGCCTGGGAACTCGATGAGCCGCCAATCATGCACATAGAATCCGCGCATGCGGGTTCTTTGCCGTCCGAGCAATCGTTTTTAGGATGCGACGCGGCGAACGTTTTACTTACGGTTCTCAAGAAGGCCGAGGACAGCGATGCAATCATTGTGCGCGGATACGAGTCGGCCGGGCGCGAGACGCAGGCGGAAGTGCGCGCGTTTGGCGGTGCGTGGCCGGTAACATTCGCGGCGCATGAGATCAAGACCTTTGTACTGCGAAACGATGGTGGAGGGTTGGTTGAAGTGGACCTTGTCGAGCGGCCCGAGGAAGGCTAGGCGTGTCTGATGCACAACAAGTGGGGGATGCAGGTACCGGGCGCCGGGTGTCGTGGATTGCCAACGCCGCATTGCTTGTGGTTTCACTTGGATTCGTGTGCATCGCCGCGGAGTATGTGTTTCGATTTCGATACGCTCATCTCATATACACGCCCCGCGCGGAAGTGCGCGCGGTGCAGCAG
>ERZ761602.6481-NODE-6481-length-13026-cov-55.152571_pt1 | contig 13026 bp, 9 predicted proteins | sample MGYA00512165_ERZ761602 | MGnify/ENA primary metagenome ERZ761602 (study PRJEB28899, sample SAMN02445085) | bioreactor sludge metagenome | biome: EBPR sludge; isolation source: Thorneside wastewater treatment plant | place: Australia: Brisbane, Thorneside...
AGCCGCCGGCGCCGTGGACCTCCTTGACCACCAGCTCGGGCAGGTGGGCGAGCGTATGGGCGAGGTCGTCCGACTCGCGCAGCATGTAGGTGGGCACGTTGTTGAGGATCGGCTCCTCGCCGAGATAGAAGCGCACCATCTCGGGCACGTAGGGATAGATCGACTTGTCGTCGGCCACCCCGGTACCGACCGCGTTGGCCAGCGTCACCCGGCCGGCGCGATAGGCCGACATCAGCCCGGGCACGCCGAGCATGGAATCCGGGCGGAAGACCTCGGGGTCGAGGAAATCGTCGTCCAGGCGCCGGTAGATCACATCCACCCGCCGCGGCCCCTGGGTCGTGCGCATGAAGACGGTTTCGTCCTTGACGAAGAGGTCCTGGCCCTCGACCAGCTCGACGCCCATCTGCTGGGCGAGGAAGCTGTGCTCGAAGTAGGCGCTGTTGAAGGCGCCCGGGGTCAGCAGCACCGCGGTGGGATCGAGCACGCCGGCCGGCGCCACCGCGCGCAGGGTCTCGAGCAGCAGGTCGGGGTAGTGCTCGACCGGCTGCACGTCGTAGCGCGAGAACAGGTCGGGGAAGAGCCGCATCATCATCTTGCGGTTCTCCAGCAGGTAGCTCACCCCCGAGGGCACGCGCAGGTTGTCCTCCAGCACGTAGTACTCGCCGCGGCCGTCGGCGCCCGCGGCGCGCACCAGGTCGATGCCGGCGATCATCGCGTACAGCCCGCCCGGCACCTCGACACCACGCATCTCGGGGCGGAACTGGGCGTTGTTCAGGACTTGGTCGGCGGGGATGCGGCCGGCGCGCAGGATCTCCTGGCCGTGGTAGATGTCCGCGAGGAAGGCGTTGAGCGCGCGCACGCGCTGACGCAGGCCGGCCTCGAGTGCACGCCACTCCTCGCCCGGGATGATGCGCGGCAGCAGGTCGAAGGGGATCAGGCGCTCCTTTCCACCATCGGCGCCATAGACGTTGAAGGTGATGCCGACGCGGTGAAAGGCGAGGTCGGCCTCCTTGCGCTTGCGCGCGATCAGCTCGCGCGGGGTGTGCCCGAGCCAGTCGCTGTAGGGCTGGTAATGCGCACGCACCGCTCCGTCGGCGGCGTGCATCTCATCGTAGGACCTGGCGTCGTAAGGCTTGGCGGCGTTCATGGCGTGCTCTGCGCGGATGGTTTATCGACTCCCTCGCAGGGCTTACAGCAGAAAGCGTGCCAATCCTGTCAAGCGTGCAAAGCCGCGCCGGCAAAGGGGTCGGACGCATGGTCGCCCGCGGGCACCGCGCTGGTGCGCACCAGCGTGGCCTTTCGTGCCTCAATCTGGTGCGTCGGCCGCGCGCAACGCGCCCTCGCCCTCGTCCACCGGCATCATCGTCACCGCCACGTCCACGCGGTGCCCGCCGCCACCGAGGATGACTCCGCGCAGCGGGCACACGTCGCCGTAGTCCCGTCCCCATGCCAGCGTGATATGGCCGCTGTCCGGTTGCAGGTCGTTGGTCGGGTCGACGTCGACCCAGCCCGTGCCCGGGCACCACAGCGCCACCCAGGCATGCGAGGCGTCGGCGCCGATCAGGCGCGGCTGGCCGGGCGGCGGCTCGGTGAGCAGGTAGCCGGAGACGTAGCGTGCGGCCAGCCCGAGCGCACGCAGGCAGGCGATCATCAGGTGGGAGAAGTCCTGGCACACCCCGCGACGCGCGGCGAAGACCTCGGCCACCGGGGTGGCGACACGGGTCGCCGCGGGATCGAACTGGAAGTCGGCATGGATGCGCGCCGAGAGCGCGAGCAAGGCCTCGAGCACGGGCCGCCCGGGCGTGAAGCTCTCCAGCGCATAGTCGGCGTAGCGCGCCGCTTCGTCGCCGAGCACCACGAACGGAGAGGCGAAGCGGTACTGACCGGCGTCGCGCGCGTCGGCGCGCAGCGGCGCATGGCCGGAAAGTCCGTCGCGCAAACGGTCGCGCGCGGCCTCCCAGGGCGGACTCTTCGCCGGCTCGGGCCACGTCGGCGGCTCGACGCGGATGCGGCTGCGCGCACGCACGGCCAGCTCCCTGTGCGGCGCATGAAGCGCAAAGGCGGTCACCGGGTTGCCGAAGAAGTCGCGACGTTCGCTTCGCTGCGCCGGCACCGGCGAGATCTCGAGGCGGTGTGCGAGGGTGCGCTGGCCGGCACTCTCGCGCGGACGCAGGTGGGCGATCTGCTGCGACAGCGACACCGCGCTATCGTAGTGATAGGTGGTGTCGTGGAGGACCTCGTAGAGCGCCATCGTCGCCCCCTACAGCGACACGGTCGCCCGGCTGCGGGCGTCGAGGTGGGTAAAATAGCGCCGCGCCAGCGCATCGGCCAGCTCGTTTCCGCAGCGCCAGATCTCCTCGAGCACCTGGCGCAAGGGCTCGCAGTGGCGCGCCGGGGAGGCCGGACGGGCTCGTGTGCCGGCCAGCTCATGCACGAAGCAGTCGCACAGCGCGAGCGCATCGAGCGCGGCCAGGCGTTCGCGCAGCGGTACGGCGAGCACGGCGCCATCGGGCAGCAAGGCGACATGCTCGGCGAGTGAATCGAGCTGGTAGCGCAGCGCACGCGGGTTGTCGCCGTCGAGCAGGACCAGCTCGGCCACCGGCTGCGGCGCGAGGCCGCGGGCATGGCGGCTGCGGTAGCGCAGGTCGGCGTCGGTGATCGCGAGCAGCACCTTGAGCCCGCCTTGCGAGGGCGCGAGCAACAGCGCAGACAGCGCGGCGGCGAGGAACTGCAGGCGCTCGATGCGCCGCCCGATCGACAGGAAGCGCCAGCCGGCGTCGCGCGGCATGCTCTCGATGACGAAGCCCGACAGCGTGACCAGCGACAACAGCGACTCGTCCAGGCGCTGCTGCGCCTCGCCGAGGCGGAGAGGGTGGGCCGGTGCAGCGGCGAACTCCGACAGGCGGTTGTAGATCCGCCAGCTGTCCGGTGACAGGCGGTCACGCACCAGGGCCGCGAGGCGCAACACCTGGCGCAGGTTGGCCACCACGCTGCCGGGCTGCGCGGGGTCGAAGAGCGCCTGCGCGAGCGGCGCGGGCGGTGGCTCGGGAATTCGCGGCTGGCTGGCCGGGTTGTCGGGCGAAGGAGGCTGCGACGCGGGAGGCGTCATGGCGGCGGGGTCGGACGCGTCGGCCTCCCTCGCCAGCGCGGCGAGCAACCCGCGCTGGCGGCACAGTGCCTGCAACGCCGCGGTCACCTTGCCATCCTCGCCCAACCACGAGGCCTCGCCGGCCTCGCCCAGGCGCGCCAGCGTCTCGCGGCCAAGGCGCGCAGCGGCGTCGGCACGCTCGCTGTAGCGGCCGAGCCAGAAGAAGTTCTCCGCCACCCGGCTCGACAGCCCGAGCGCGCGCGCGCCGCCGGCGAACGGCGCGAGCTGGCCGGGCACGATGCGCGGCAGCGGGCGCGGTCGCGCCGGCGAGCCGAGCACCCAGGCGTCCTTGCTGCCACCGCCATGCTGCATCGACACGATGCGCATGTCCGCCTCCGACGCCACCCGGACGAGCCCGCCCGGCAGCACCCGAAAGCCGTCGGCGCTCGCCGCTGCGAACACGCGCAAGCCGATGTTGCGCGCCACCAGCGCGCGTGACTCGCGCCCGAACGCCATCTTCCCGCCCGCGCCTGCCAGTACCGGAGCCTGGGAGATATTCACCATCTCCTGCGCGACGAAGTCGAAGGGGCGCAGCGCGATCCGCGCCGCCAGCGCCTCGAGCTCGGTCGCGGGCAGGTCGCCGCAAAACACCGGTCCGGAGCCCAGGGTGGGGTAGGCGGGCTTGATCACCAGCTCGCGCAGATGCTTCAGCGCGTACTCGCAGGCCGCCGGCTCGCCGCACCACCAGGTGGCCACCGAGGGCATGCGCAGCTTGCTGCCGAGCAGGTGCTCGCACAGCCGCGGCAGGTAGCCGAGCAGCGCGCCGGTCTCGAGGATGCCGCTGCCGAGCGCGTTGGCCACCGTTACCGTGCCGGCGCGCACCGCCGCCACCAGGCCGGCGACGCCGAGCGCGGAGTCCTCGCGCAGCTCGAGCGGATCGCACCAGAGGTCGTCCACCCGGCGCAGGATCACATGCACCCGGCACAGGCCGTCGAGCGTGCGCAGCCAGACCTTGTCGTCGCGTATGGTGAGGTCCTGGCCCTCGACGAGCGGGAAACCCAGCTCGCGTGCGAGGTAGGCGTGCTCGAAGTAGGTCTCGTTGTAGGGCCCGGGCGTGAGCACCACGATCAGGGGGTCTTCGCCGACCGCCGCGCTGTCGGCCGGCGCCAGGTCGGCAAGGCTGTCGCGGAAGCCCTCGAAGAAGGGCACCAGCGGTTCCACGCCGGCGGCACGGTAGAGCTCGGGCAGCACGCGCGCGACCACGCTGCGGTTCTCCAGCGCGTAGCCTGCACCCGAGGGCGCCTGGGTACGATCGGCGACCACCCACCAGCGCCCGTCGGGCGAGCGCGCGAGATCCACCGCATACAGGTGCAGGAAGCGCCCGCCCGGCGGCCGCGCACCGACCAGCGGGCGCAGGAAGCCGCTGTGGCCGTAGATCAGCGCAGGCGGCACGAGGCCCTTCTCGAGCAGGGTCTGTTCACCGTAAAGATCGGCGAGGATGCGGTCGAACAGGGTCGCGCGCTGGATCACCGCGGCCTCGATCTGCGCCCACTCCGCCGCCGGCAGGATGTAGGGCAGCAGGTCGAGCTCCCACGGGCGCGCGAAGCCGCGCGGGTCGGCATACACGTTGTAGGTGATGCCGTTCTCGTGGATCTGCCGGCCGAGCGCGGCCCGCCGCGCCGACAGCTCGTCGGCGGGCATGGCGGCGAGGCCGTGGAAGAAATCCCGCCAGTGCGGCCGGACCACCACGACGCTGCCGATGCGCTGGCAAAGCTCGTCGTAGCGGTCGGGCCGCGCGGCGTAACTGGCAAGCAGCTCGGGCGGGCTGTGCGGCTGGACCTGCATGGTGGGTCAGTCCTGGCGGCGCAGGTCGAGGGTGAAGGGAAAGTCGGCATTGCGCGCGGCGGACACGGGGACGATACGGCCGGGCGTGTGGCCGGTGGTGGCGAAGCGCGCCAGGCGGCGGCCCTCGGCCTCGTAGGGGTTCACCGGGTAGGTCTCGTGGTTGCGACCGCCGGGATGCGCCACGTGATACACGCAGCCGCCCATCGAGCGCTGCATCCAGCCATCCACGAGGTCGAACACCAGCGGCACGTGCACACCGATCGTCGGATGCAGGCAGGACGGCGGCTGCCAGGCGCGATAGCGCACCCCGGCGACGAACTCGCCCACCGTGCCGGTGGGCTGCAGCGGCACGGCACGGCCGTTGCAGGTCAGCACATGGCGGTCGTCGTTGAGCCCGGACACCTTCACCTGCACACGCTCCACCGAGGAGTCGACGTAGCGCACCGTGCCGCCGGGCGCCCCCTCCTCGCCCATCACATGCCAGGGCTCGAGCGCCATGCGCAGCTCGACCCGCACACCGCGCGCGGCGAACTCGCCGTACTTGGGGAAGCGGAACTCGAAGTGCGGCGCGAACCAGTCGAACTCGAGCGCGTAGCCGAACTCGCGCAGTTCGCCGACGACGTCGCGGAAATCCTCCGCCACCCAGTGCGGCAACAGGAAGCGGTCGTGCAGCTCGGTCCCCCAGCGCCGCAGCCTGGAGGGCGCGTAGGGCTGCTGCCAGAAGCGCGCGATCAGCGCGCGCAGCAATAGTTGCTGGGCGAGGCTCATGCGCGCGTGCGGCGGCATCTCGAAGGCGCGCAGCTCCAGCAGGCCCAGCCGCCCGGTCGCGCTGTCCGGGCTGTAGAGCTTGTCGATGCAGAACTCGGAACGATGGGTGTTGCCACTGGCATCGATGAGCAGGTTGCGCAGCAGGCGGTCGATGAGCCAGGGCGGAACCTGGGCACCTGGCTCCGGCATCTGCTGGAAGGCCACTTCCAGCTCATGCACCGAGTCGTGGCGCGCCTCGTCCACCCGCGGCGCCTGCGAGGTCGGGCCGATGAACAGCCCCGAGAACAGGTAGGACAGGCTGGGATGGTTGTGCCAGTAGCTCACCAGGCTGCGCAGCAGGTCGGGCCGGCGCAGGAAGGGCGAATCCGCCGGCGTGGCGCCGCCGAGCACGAAGTGGTTGCCGCCGCCGGTGCCGGTGTGGCGGCCGTCGAGCATGAACTTCTCGGTCGACAGGCGCGACTGGTGGGCCTCCTCGTAGAGCGTCGAGGTGCGCTCGACCAGCTCGTCCCAGCTCGCCGCGGGGTGGATGTTGACCTCGATCACGCCCGGGTCGGGGGTGATGCGGAAGTTCGCGAGGCGCGGGTCGGAGGGCGGCTCGTAGCCTTCGAGCACCACCGGCAGCGCGAACTCGGCGGCGGTGTCCTCGATGGCGGTGACGATCTCGAGGTAGTCCTCCAGCGCCGCCGTCGGCGGCATGAAGAGATACAGCAGGCCGCCGCGCGGCTCGGCGCACAGCGCGCTGCGGGTGATCCAGGCCGCGGACTCGAAGGGCGCCGGGCGGCGGGCGGGGTCGATGCGCTCGTCGCGGCTGGCAAGCGCCGCGGCAGCCGCGCCGGGCAGGGGCTGCGCGGCCTCGCCCTGCATGTCCGCAGCGGCGTGGAATCCGGCATGCTCGACGCGGCTCGGCGTCCACCCGCCACCGTGGGCGGCGAAGCCGAGGCCGCTGTCGGCACCGAGGGTCGTCCCGGTCGGCCGCAACTGCTGGCGCAGCTCGGCATGCGCGGGCAGCGCGGGAAAGGCCTGGTTGGGATCGGCGGGGTGGATCCAGGGATAATCGCCCTTGCCGGCCCAGGGCTGGGAATCAAGCGGCAGGCGGTAGCCGATCGGCGAGTCGCCGGGAATCAGGTACAGGCGCTCGGCGCGCAGGAACCACGGGCCGCTCTGCCAGCGCACGGCGCCGCCGTGTTGACGCACGATCGGCAACACATGCCCGATGACCTGCTTCAGCCCCTGGTCGAAGACCTTGGCGAGCCGCGCACGCTCGAGCGGATCCTCGACGCGCGCATCGTGCGGATCGACGTTGGCCGGCAGCCTGCGCTCGCGCCACAGGTAGTACCAGGCGTCCTCGAAGGCCGGCATCATCCACTGCGTGGCCACACCCAGGCGCTCGCCGACGCGGGCGAGGAAGCGCGCCGCCAAGGCTTCGTCCACCGCGGTGCCGGAGAGCTCGCGCGCGAACAGCGCCGGGTCGTGCCAGATCGGCTCGCCGTCGCGGCGCCAGTAGCAGTTCAGCGACCAGCGCGGCAGCTGTTCGCCCGGATACCACTTGCCCTGGCCGAAGTGCAGCAGGCCCTGCGGCGCGTAGTGGTCCTTGAGGCGGAACATCAGGTTCTCGGCCAGGGTGCGCTTGCTCGGTTTGCTCGCATCACGATTCTGCGGGTCGAGCGCGTCGCTGTTCCAGGCCGCGCCGTCGCGGTCGTCGAGCGAGACGAAGGTCGGCTCGCCGCCTTGCGTGAGGCGCACGTCGTGGGCCCTCAGGTCACCGTCGATGCGATGGCCGAGCACCTCGATCGCCGCCCACTGCGCCTCGGTGTAGGGCTTGGTGACGCGCGGCGCCTCCCATACGCGCTCGACCTTCATGTGGTGCTCGAATTCGCACTCGCATTCGTCGCTGAAGCCGGTGATCGGCGCCGCCGAGGAGGGCTCGGGCGAGCACGCGAGCGGGATGTGGCCTTCGCCGGCAAACAGCCCCGAGGTGGGGTCGAGGCCCACCCAGCCCGCACCGGGCAGGTAGACCTCGCACCAGGCGTGCAGGTCGGTGAAGTCGACCTCGGTACCCGAGGGGCCGTCGAGCGACTTGACGTCGGGTACGAGCTGGATCAGGTAGCCGGACACGAAGCGCGCCGCCAGGCCCAGGTGGCGCAGCAGCTGCACCAGCAGCCAGGCCGAGTCGCGACACGAGCCGCTCACCAGTGTCAGCGTCTCCTCCGGCGTCTGCACGCCCGGCTCCAGGCGCACCAGGTAGCGGATGTCCTGCTGCAGGCGCTGGTTGAGCGCGACCAGGAAATCCACGCTCGCACACGGCGCGCGCGGGATGGATTCGAGGTAGTCGATGAACTTCGGCCCGAGCGCCGCCGCGGGCGCCTTCGCCAGATAGGGCGCGAGCTCGACGCGCAGGGCCTCCTCGTAGGCAAAGGGGATCTTCTCCGCCGCCGGCTCGAGAAAGAAGTCGAAGGGGTTGATGACCGACAGCTCGGCGACCAGGTCGACCTCGATGCGCAGCTCGGTGGTCTTGTCCGGGAAGACGAGGCGGGCGAGGTAGTTCGACTGCGGGTCCTGCTGCCAGTTGATGAAGTGGCCGGCGGGCTCGACCTTGAGGGAATAGGCGTGGATCGGCGTGCGGCAGTGCGGCGCCGGGCGCAGGCGCACGACCTGCGGCGACAGGCTCACCGTACGGTCGTAGCGGTAGTGGGTGACGTGGTTCAGCTTGACGTGGATGGACACGGCGGCCTCGGAGGGAGCGTGGTAGGGCGATGCGCTTTGTCAGCAAGAAGCGTGCGAGCTGCCGCGGGCCCGTGCCTGCGCCGCTTCAGCGCGCTGCGACATTTCCGCACAGGCGCTGCCGCGCACCATTTGCGCCCGAGGCGCACCAGCGCGGTGCGGCACCCCGGTGCGCGCTTCGCGCCTGGCGGCGCTACGGCAACCGACACGGCCCGGGTGCCCTGTAGGAGCGGCGCCAGCCGCGAATGACGGCTGTAGCGACAGCAGGCGCGAGGACACCCCGACTCGGGGTGCTCGGCCGCGACCAAGCTGGCACAATTCGCCGCATGCCTGCCCGGCCATCCCTCTCCCTCGCTCCCGCGCTTGCGTTCGTCTATGCGCTGCTGGTCGCCTATGCCTGCCTGCATCCGCTGACCGGCTGGCGCGACAGCGGGCTGCCCGCGCTCGACTGGCTGTGGGCGCCGTGGCCGAGATACTTCATCCTCGAGGACTTCCTCTTCAACATCCTCGGCTACCTGCCGCTCGGGCTGTTGCTGGCCGCGTCGCTGCCGCGGCATTGGGGCTTCGCGCGCAAGGCGATGGTCGCCGCCCTGGTCGCCGGGCTGTTCAGCTTCGGCCTGGAGGCGCTGCAGAACTACCTGCCCAGCCGGGTGGCGAGCAACCTCGACCTCGGCGGCAACGCGGCCGGCGGCCTGCTCGGCGCGCTCGCCGGCGCGCACTGGGGCGACGCCCTGCTCGGGCCGCAGGGCCGGCTGCAGCGTTGGCGCGCGCGCAGCGTGATCGGCGGGCGCAGCGGCGAAGCCGGACTGGTGCTGATCGGGCTGTGGCTGCTCGGCCAGCTCGGCGCCACCGACCTGGTCTTCGCCAGCGGCGACCTGCGCAGCCTGCTCGGCATTCCCGCGCCGCTGCCCTTCCGCCCCGAGCGCTTCATCGCCTTCGACACCGCGCTCGCCGCCAGCGGCCTGCTCGCGATCGGCCTCTTCGTGCGCTGCATGACACGCGGACCCAGCCCGCTGCCGGTGCTGCTGGTGATCGTGCTGGGCATCGGCGCCAAGTCGCTGGCGACGTGGATCTTCTTCGAACCGGGCGCTCCGCTCGCCTGGCTCACCCCGGGCGCCGAGCGCGGCCTGCTGATCGGCGGCGGCTTGCTGCTGCCCGCACTGCTGCTGCCGCGCCTGGCCCAGCACGCGATCGCCGGAACCAGCCTGCTGCTGGCCACCGCGCTGGTGAACCTGATCCCCGAGAACCCCTACCTGCCCTTCGACCGCCGCCTGGCCGGGTTCAGCAACGTCCTCAACTTCCACGGCCTCACCGCGCTGGTCGACAGTCTGTGGCCCTACGCGGCGCTCGCCTACCTTTCGGCGCTCGGGCTGTGGCGCGGCGAGCATCTCGCGGACTCGTCCGGGCGCCTGCCCGCGGCGCCGCGCACGAAGTCCGGAAGATAGCGGCGGCCCGGCGCGACGACACCCCTGGACGCCGCACGCCGGGCGAGCCCGCCTATAATCTCGCGACATCCCCGCGGGTCGGCGCCGGCACGGCGTTCCACCCGGTACCCAGAGAGCCGCCATGAGCTACTTCAAACACCACGTCTTCTTCTGCTGCAACCAGCGCCAGCCGGGCGAGTCCTGCTGCAACGACCACAAGGCGAGCGAGCTGCAGACCTACGCCAAGGAACGCACCGCCGCGCTCGGCCTCAAGGGCAAGGGCAGCGTGCGCGTCAACAAGGCGGGCTGCCTCGGCCGCTGCGACGACGGCCCGGTGGTCGTCGTGTACCCGGACAACGTCTGGTACACCTACATCGACAAGGAAGACATCGACGAGATCATCGACTCCCACCTGGTGAACGGGCGCGTGGTGCAACGCCTGCGCCTGCCGGAGGACGCCGCATGAGCACGCCCGCACGCCGGTCCGCCGGCAAGCGCTCGCCGGCCCCGACGATGAAGTCGCACAGCGGCCGGAGGGTCGTCCGATGAGCCGGCCGCTGCCCACCGAAGCCGTCCTGCTGCGCGGCCCCGCCGGCAATATCGAGGCGCTGATCGACGCCCCCGCCACGGTCAAGGGCGTCGCGCTGGTGTGCCACCCGCACCCGCTCTTCGGCGGCGCCAACACCAACAAGGTGGCGCACACGCTCGCTCGCGCCTGCCGCGACCTCGGCTACGCGGTGATCCGCCCCAACTTCCGCGGCGTGGGCAAGAGCGAAGGCACGCACGACCACGGCGAGGGCGAAACCGAGGACATGCTCTCGGTGATCAGCTGGGCGGAGTCGCGCTGGGGCGCGCTGCCGCTGGCCCTGGGCGGCTTCTCGTTCGGCGGCTACGTCCAGGTGCGCGTCGCCACCCGCCTGGCCGAGGGCATCGCCCCGCCGCGCCAGCTCGTGCTGGTCGGCATGGCCGCCGGCCACACCACCGGCAGCGGGCGCAGCTACGACACCCCGGCGCTGCCGACGAACATCCCCGCGCTGGTCATCCACGGCGAGAACGACGACACCGTCGCGCTCGCCAACGTGCTCGACTGGGCGCGCCCGCAGGAGCAGCCAGTCATCGTCATCCCCGGCGCCGACCACTTCTTCCACGGCAAGCTGCACCTGATCCGCGAGCTCATCGCGCGCAACGTCGCGCACGCCTGAACGAACGCGGCGCGGGCGGCAGCGCCGCATTCGCGCCTTGCGGCGCTCCTACATGGCATCCGGGCCGCGTCGCTTTCCGCAGGAGCGCCGCAATGCGTGAACCGGGCCGTGTCGATGCGACGACCGCCGGCAAATGCGCGACCGCCGCGTTCGCGCCTTGCGGCGCTCCTACATGGCATCCGGGCCGCGTCGCTTTCTGTAGGAGCGCCGCAAGGCGCGAACATCGGCCACCCTGCCGCCCCTTTCCGGTTTCCCTGATTTTCCCCCACCCTCCTGCGGCGTACCCTGGGTCGGCCACCACCGGAGACCTGCCATCATGAAACTGCTCGCCTCGCTGACCAGCCCCTACGCGCGCAAGATCCGCGTCATCCTCGCCGAGAAGGCGCTGCCCTTCGAGCTCGTGGTCGACTCGCCCTGGGAAGCGAACACCCGCATCCCCGAGCTCAACCCGCTCGGCAAGGTGCCGGTGCTGATCACCGACGAAGGCGAGACCTTCTTCGACTCGCCGGTCATCGCCGGCTACCTCGAGACCCTCGGCGCCCCGCCCGCGCTGCTCCCGCCCGCCGGGCTCGACGCCGTGCGCGTGCGCCAGACCGAGGCGCTCGCCGACGGCGTCACCGACGCGGCGGTCGCCGCCCTGCTCGAATCGCGCCGCCCCGACGGCGAGCGCAGCGCACGCGAGATCGCCCGCCAGAAGGACAAGATCGACCGCGGCCTCGCCGAACTCGAACGCCGCCTCGACGGCCGCCACGCCTTCAACGGCGGCCCGATCCAGCTCGGCGACATCGCGGTCGCGGTCGCGCTCGGCTACCTCGACCTGCGCTTCCCCGAGCTCGACTGGCGCAGCCGCCACCCCGGCCTGGTGCCCTTCGCCGAGCGCATGTTCGCCCGCAGCAGCCTGCGCGACACCCAGCCGCCGGCGGGCTAGGCGGGCTGAGGTCGCGAGCGCACCGGCCAGCGCGCCCCTTTGTCACATGTTGACCACCCGCCCCGGGACGCTTGTCACTTTCGACCACGGAATCGTGTCAAGTCGGCGGAACTGCGTCACAAAATTGGGGGGTTGTGGGGCTGGCACGGGCCTTGCTGATGGGTGGACAAGCGGACTTTCCGTGGTTTCCCATCAAGGAGAACTCAAATGAACAAGATGCAACAAGGCTTCACGCTGATCGAACTGATGATCGTCGTGGCGATCATCGGCATCCTGGCGGCGATTGCGATTCCCCAATACCAAGATTATGTAACCCGTGCTCGCTGGGCTGAAAACAATACCGCCATCGCTCCGTTGAAACTGGCAATCGGCGAATGTGCCCAGCTGAATTCTGGCGCAGTGGCCTCTTGCGACACGCAGGCAAAACTCACTACACAAACCGGCTACGCCACACTGCCCACACCTGCAAACGCGACGGTTACTTTGACTGCGGCCACTGCAGCGATTGTGGTAACCGGGAATGCAACAGTTGGAAGTTGTGTCGTAACTTGGACTCCGACCGTCAATGCGAACGCCGTCGCTTGGGCTGCAGTGACCTCCGGCAACGGCTGTTCGAAGTCGAAGACTGGCGTCTGAGCTTCGAAGCGGGAATAGGGATCAAACTACAATTTTCCACCTGACCCAGACTCACCCCGAAGCCCGCCGCGGTCCCGCCCGGCGGGCTTTCTCATTCTTGACGCAACCACCGCCCAACTCGCCCGCCTCACGGAAGCAGCTTTCGCAAGGCTGCAGTGGATACATCGTCGATATGCCGAAACGCCAGGGCGATCTTGTCCTGCTCGGTTGCCGCCACGCCGGCCTCGTCGCGGATCGAAGCCTTGGGGCGCGCCCCACCCAGAGCCGTGGCGTCGACGAGTGGCGCTCTGTCCCTCATGCCCCCGTTTCCGCCAATTGACTCGCCCGACGCACGAGCGCACCGTTCGACAACCTCCGGTCGCCATCGGGGGCGAACAACTCGACACAGGAGACGAAACCATGTCCGACCAGCCT
>ERZ761602.6484-NODE-6484-length-13020-cov-4.029310_pt1 | contig 13020 bp, 9 predicted proteins | sample MGYA00512165_ERZ761602 | MGnify/ENA primary metagenome ERZ761602 (study PRJEB28899, sample SAMN02445085) | bioreactor sludge metagenome | biome: EBPR sludge; isolation source: Thorneside wastewater treatment plant | place: Australia: Brisbane, Thorneside...
TGCCGGCCTTGTTCCACGTGAACACGGCGTCGCGCTCGTTGAAGCTCTCCTGCGCGAACGCAAAGCCCAGTATGCCCTGCAACCCCCGGACCTCGGTCGGCGTTCTCGGGCTCGCGATCGTCCCGTGGCCCGTGTACGAGTCGGCGGCCCCCGCCCAGCAAAAGAGCGCCCCCACCCTGGTCGCGCAGACGAGGCCGTGAGGGCTGATATCGAAGCGGGTCACGCGGTCGAGGACCTGCTTGGTCGCCCCATCGGTGTTCCAGCACCGCAGGCGGCCTTCGAGGAGGCCGCAGCCCTCGGTCTTGCCGCCGTCCAAGACGCGCGTGATGCGGACGGTCTCGTATGCCTCCGGCATCTGGGTCGACGTGATGGTGAGGCTGATTGTGCCGTCGCTGCCCGGTGGCGGTGTGCCCAGGCTCTCCCAGCACCGGATGCCCTTGTCGCCGCTGCGAACGCAGGTGTGGCGATCGACGGCGAGTAGCTCCTCGATGCCGTCGAGGCCCTTGATACGGCCCACCTGAACCAGGCTCCACGGCCCCTTCTCACGCGACCAGTCCACGCGGCTGACGGTGCCGTCCTTGTGCAGCGCGGAGTAGGAGAGGAGGTGCGAGCCCTGGGCGCCCGGCGCGAGCGCGACGACGTCGCGGAGCCCCGACTTCGGGAGCGGATCTTCGAGGAGCCCCGCGTAGCAGACGAGCTCTCGCTTCACCGATGCGCACATGCCCGAGAGCACGCGCTCGAGGCCATCGATTTTCACCTCACGCGGCAGCTCGCCCGCACCCCAACACTGGAGACCGCGACCCGTTCGGGCGCAGGCGCGCTGATCCGATGCGACGACCTCACGAACGCCGGTGACGGCTTCGATCGGCAGGGGGGTGAGCTGCTCGGGCGGGTGGCCGACGCCGAGACGGCCGAGGGTCACCTCGCCCCAGCAATGGACTTCGTGCTCGCGCGTCAGCACGCAGTGCGCCTCTCTGCTCTTGGTCGACTCGAGCCGGAGCGCTGGAGGGACCGCGATCGTCGTCGGCTTCACCGCACGAGGCTTCGCGGCATCGACGATGTCGATGAAGGGCGGCTTCCAGCAGATCGTCGTCCCGTCGACGCGGGTAGCGCAGTCGGCGTCATCGGGCCAACCGAGGAACGCGACGTCGCTGACCCCCCCGACCGCTCCGAAGTCGTGAACGCCCCCCACCATCGCGTCACGAAGCCCACCCTGCGCGGTGACGATCCCGCCCCCCCAGCACGCAGCGAGGTTTCCGGCGCGAAGCGCGCACATCGTTCGCTCGCGCCCGATGACGGCGAGCGTGCCCGTCGCGCCCGCGATGATTTGCCTGCGCTCCGACGCCGGCACGTCCTCGAATGGCGCGAGGTTCCAGCACACGACGTCGCCCTCCCGCCGGACGGCGCAGAGCTGGTCCTTGATCGCGGCTATGTCCACGGCGTCCTCGATCGGCGGACCGGGGGGCGGACCCGCTACGGCGATCGCCTTGCCCGCTTTCGCGGGCGGGAGGCACACGATTCCCCGCTCGGGGACGAGCGCGCACAAGACGTTCTCGGCGAGCGCCAAGTCGGTCGCTCCGTGGAGCTCGGGCACGTCGGTCGGTACGAACCGGAGCCGACCGGGCCTGCCGGTGCCGAACGCCTCACCCCAGCAGGACACCGCGCCGGACCTGCGAAGAACGCACGTCTCGCGCGGTCGCGTCGCGAGCTGAATGGCGTCGTCGAAACCCACGACACGCGTGGGCCGGGACCGCATCTGGGCCGTGCCGTCACCCAGCTCGCCGGCCTCGTTCGCGCCCATGCACCAGACGCGTCCCCCGCGGAGGACGCAGGTGTGCGTGTCGGTCATCGCGATGTCTGCCGTCGACAGGCACGCGTCGGCGACGCAGCGCTCGCCATCCTTGCACGCGCGGTTGCATCCCCCGCAGTGCGCGTCGGTCCCGAGGCGCGTCTCGTCGCCGTCGCCGGGGCGGTCGTTGCAGTCGCGCAGGACCGGTGGGGCATCGAGGACGACGCCTGGTGGCGCGTTGCTCGCCGACGCCGAGGTAGGGGGCGAGACGTTGGACACCGAGCCGTCGCCACAGGCCAGCAGCCACCCGAGCGTCACGGTCGTGAGGGCGACGTGCTTGGCCATGATCGGATTCGAGCAGACAACGCCTCGGGCAGAATGTGCCGCCGCGACTCCGGTCGGCGGTCCCGCGGGGGATGGATCCAGATCCACCCACATGTAGGCAAATCTGGATCGTCGGCGATCAGCCACCCTTATGATTCACTGTAAATACAGCGCTTTAGCATCGCTTCGGAGCCTGGCCCGGCCCGTGCTTGAGGGGCGCGCCATGACGAAGTCCCTCGCCCTCCTCCCCCTCGCGGCCCTGTTCGCGTCGCTCTCGCTCGGTTGCGAAGAGGAGCCTGGCACCACCGCCGAGGACGCGTTCCTCAAGAACGTGGAGAAGACCGGCGGCAAGAGCCAGAAGTGGATCTACGAGGGCTGGCTGCCCAAGCTCGATGAGCCGACGATCTTCGTCTCGCTCAAGGCCCACACCGCGCGCGTCACCGGCCTCTTGCCGGAGGGCTTCTCCGGGCAGCTCCCGTTCTACGCGCGCACCAAGGTGCTCGCGACCGGGCGCACGCAGATGACGGTCGTCTATCCGATCGCGACCGGCGCGATCGATCCCTCGACGGGCAAGGCGCCCGCCGGTCCGGGCCACTACCCCAAGCTCTACGCCGTCCCCTTCACGCCCACGAACGAGAAGGCGGCGTGGGGCGGGTTCCCGTTCATGAAGTACCACGCGTCGCGCGGGCTCGCGTTCCACGGCCCCATCACCTCGACCCGCAACGCCGACACCGGCGATTGGGAGTGGATCCTCAGGCGTGGCCCCGTCTCGCACGGCTGCAACCGCATGCAAGGCGAGCACGTCGTCGAGCTCGCGCACGTCCTCGGGATGGACATGTCGATGCCGCATTCGTCGGGTGAGACCGCACAGCTCCCCGTCGGGATCGACATCTCGAACGAGTTCGACACGTTCGATGGCAAGTTCGTCGACGTCGACTACCCCGCGATGGCGGCGGTCAAGCGCCCCACCGGCAACGTCGACGTGTTCCCCACCTGGGACTCGCGCAACCTCCCGCAGATCGTCTGCGCCTACGACAAGAACCGGCCCGTCGACGGCCAGCACTGCGCGAGCGCCGGCCAGATCAAGCAGGACTACGCCACCGGCGAGATGCTGGTCGTCGCGGACGCAAGCCCCTGGATCGGCAGCGTGTGCGCGTCGGACGCGGACTGCGGCTTCACCGCCGACGGTGAGCCCGGCCACTGCATCAAGGACGGCGCCGACGGCTACTGCTCGATCGAATGCGAGGGCTACTGCCCCGACAAGGACGGCCACGCGGCGACGTTCTGCGCCAAGACGGCCGACGGCGGGCAGTGCCTCGCCAAGGCTGCGCCCGAGAACGAGGGCTGCGCGTCGATTCCGGGCACCAGCGCCGAAGCGCGCGAGCGCTTCCTCGGATCGAGCGGCGCCGCGGCGAAGGTCGCGACCGTCTGCACGTTCTGAGCGCGTCGCGTCGCGTCGCGTGGCTCAGTCGTACTCTTCTTCGTGCGGAGCGGGCGTGAGCTTGAGCCACTGCATGATGAGCGCGTGGATGGCGTAGACCACCGGCGTGAGAAAGACCGCGACGACGACCTTGATCAGGTACTCGCGGACGATCTTCGCGCCGATCCACCCCCAGCTGCGATCATCGACCCCGGCCCAAAAGATCGCGTTGATGGTCGCGGTGTCGATCAGCTGGCTGAGGAGGGTCGAGCCGGTCGCGCGCAGCCACAGGTGCTTGCCCCGCGTCATCTTCTTCCAGAAGAGGAAGATGTTGATGTCGAGGATCTGTCCGATCAAGTACGCGACCAGAGATGCGAGAAAGAGCTTGGAGCTGCCGCCGAAGATCTTGGCGAACTCGCCGTCCTGAAAATAGGTGTCGGGGTCGGTCGGCAGCGCGGTCGTCAGCACGAGCGCGCCGTACGTGAGCGTGGCCATCGCCGCGCCGACCAACGTGATGAAGCGCGCGCCGCGGCGACCGTAGAAATCGTTGATGACGTCGGTGAGGAGGAACGTCACCGGAAACAGCACCATCCCGACGCTCACGGGACCGACGAACGTCGAGAAGTTCTTGCCGCCCGTCATGTTGCCGAGGAGCAGGCACGTCACGAAGATGCCGGCCAACACGACGAAGAGCTTCTGCTCGACGCTGATGGCGCGCGGCGGGTCGGGGTGGCCGTCGCGCAGCTCGCGGGCCACGCTCTTCAGCGTCTCCTCGGTCTTGGACACGGCCGAGGATTACCAGAGATCGGCCGTCATTGGGTCGAGCGCCCTCAGTCGCCCCAAGCGCCGGCGGCCTTCCAGACGCGCCGGTCCCCGGGGTGCATCGACCACTGGCGGAGCATTCGCTGAACGGTTGCGCTATCGGGTACGGGCGGCTCGAGGGGCAGCTCGTCGGCGGGGATGTGGCGACGACCGACGAAGGAGCGGTTGCGAAGGTAGACAGACCGCCCGCCGGAGGTCTCGGGGAAGAAGGTCAGGTCGTAGCGAATGCCGTTCAGGCGGACGAGGAAGATGTCGCTGGAGACAGCCGCGAGCTCGTGCTCGACGACGACGCCGGCCGCCTCGAAGTCGGGCATCGCGATCGTCAAGGTGCCGCCAGCGTCCTCGATGATCATGCGGCCGAGGCGAAAGGGGTCGACGTACGTACCGACGTGGCGGCCGAACGTCGACGGATCGACGGTGTAGAGCGGCGCGGTCGCCGGCTCCGGGAGATCGACGAGCGTCTCCATCGCGACATCCACGCTGTGATCGAAGTCGGCGACGATGCCGCTGACGATGATGCAGAGCGCGAAGTCTTGCTCGGGGAGGACCCAGAAATCGGTGGTGAAGCTGTTGGTGTTGCCACCGTGGAACCAGACCGGCATCGGGTAGTAGGTGCCGCCGGTGGTGAGAAACCCATCCCAGAGGGCCATACCGTAGCCGTAGTGCCGGGTGCCGTTGAGGTAGCCGGTGGTCACGTGCGGCGTGGTGATCTCGCTTCGAAGGGCGTCCGAGAGCACGGCCGGGCTCCCGTTTCGGATGAACGCGGCCCACTGCATCATTTGCGAGGGCGTCGACCAGATGTTGGCGGCGGGCCGCGCCGACGCGGCGTCTGTCACCTCTTCCATCGGGACCTCACCGAGCTCGCCGCCGAAGGCGAGGTCGGTCAGCGTGTAGCCGTACCCGATCGCGTAGTCGCCGTCAGCTTCGACCTCGGCCCGGCGCGCGAACGTCCGCGTCATCCCGAGGGGCAAGAGGACGTCTTCGCGGACGATGTCGGGCCACCTCCGGGCGTCGAGCGTCTCGCTGATCAGGCCCGCGTAAGACAAGCCCGCGTTCGAGTAGTTGTAGAACGTCCCCGGCGGGGCCATGACGTAGCCCTCGGTCGCGTAGTGCCCGTAGAAAAAGTCTGCGAGCGCGGCGTCGTCTCCCGAGCCGAGCCAGTCGAGGGTGTCGACGAGGCCCGATTGGTGGCTGAGCACGTGATGCAGGGTGACGGTGTCGTCCCAGCTTTCGTCGCGCGCGAACTCCAAGGCCGGAAGCGCGGCGCCGAGGGTGTCATCGAGCGCAACGGCTCCCGCCTCCACGTCGCGCAGCAGCAGAGCGGCCGTCATCGGCTTGGTGACGGAGCCGATCTGCATCAGGGTCGACGTCTCGAGCGGCTCGAGGCCCGCGGCGTCCTTGCTGCCGAACGCGTGCGCGAAGGTGATCTGCCCCGACTCCATGATCGCGACCGACACGCCGTAGCCCCCGCTCTCGGCCAGGTCTTGCCTCAGGGCTTCGACGAACGCGTCGAAGCGCGGGTCCCACCCGCCGCCCTCGCCGCCCGCGCCGGTGCTCGACGTCGACGGCGGCGCGCCGCCCGGCCCGGCTCCGTCGTCGCCGCAGGCCCAAGCCGCCGCCGTGAGCGCGGCGATCGCGCCCATCCGGGCGAGCGTCGGGCGTGTGAGCATGCCTCAAGAGAAGCAAAGGCGAGGTTCGCGGTCAAAGGGCGCGCGCGCGTGCCCTTTCGGGGGCCAGTCGGTCGAGCGCGAGGTTGAGCTCGAGGACGTGGACCGTCGGCTCACCGAGGATGCCGAGGAGCGGGGCCGTGGTGTGCTCGCGCACGAGCGCGCGAACGGCTTCGGGATCGAGCCCGCGCGCCCGCGCGACGCGTTCGGCTTGGTAGGCCGCCGCTGCCGGCGAGATGTGCGGATCGAGGCCGCTCGCCGACGCGGTCACGAGATCGACGGGAATGGGCGCGTCGTTCTCGGGGTCCGCCGCGCGCAGCGCCTCGATACGAGCTTTGACCGCGTCGTGCAGAGCCGGGTTCGTGGGACCCAGGTTGGTGCCCGACGATGCCTTGGCATTGTTGGGGAACGGGCCGGTCCCGGAGGGCCTGCTCCAGAAGTACGCGGGGTCGGCGAACGGCTGACCGATGAGCGACGAGCCGAGGACGCGGCCGTCGGCTTCGATCAGGCTGCCGTTGGCCTGCTTGGGGAAGACGGCCTGCGCGATACCGGTGACCGCGGCCGGATAGGCGAGGCCGCACAGCACCGTGAAGAGGCCGAGCAGGACGAGGGCGGGGCGAACGACGGAGACCATGGGTTTGTCTTTCAGTCAGACGTCAGACGAGGTGGAGCGCGGTGAGGAACATGTCGATGGCCTTGATGCAGGGGAACGGGAGCACCACGCCACCGAGGCCATAGATGAGGATGTTGCGGCGCAGGATCTCGGGCGCGGGCCCGGGCCGGTACGCGATGCCGCGGAGGGCGAGCGGAATGAGCGCGAGGATGATGAGCGCGTTGAAAATGACGGCCGAGAGGATCGCGCTCCGCGCCGAGGTGAGCTGCATGACGTCGAGCGCCTCGAGCGCCGGATAGGTAGCGCCGAACGCGGCGGGGATGATGGCGAAGTACTTGGCGATGTCGTTGGCGATGCTGAACGTCGTCAGCGCGCCGCGCGTCATCAAGAGCTGCTTTCCGATCTCGACGATCTGGATGAGCTTGGTCGGGTTGGAGTCGAGGTCGACCATGTTGCCGGCCTCTTTCGCGGCTTGCGTGCCGGTGTTCATGGCCACGGCGACGTCGGCCTGCGCCAGCGCCGGCGCGTCGTTGGTGCCGTCGCCCGTCATCGCGACGAGGTGCGCCTTCGACTGATACTCGCGGATCTTGGCGAGCTTCGCCTCGGGCGTGGCCTCGGCGAGGAAGTCGTCGACGCCCGACTCGGCCGCGATGGCCGCGGCGGTGAGCGAGTTGTCACCCGTGATCATCACGGTGCGGATGCCCATGCGGCGGAGCTCGGCGAACTTCTCTTTGATGCCGCCCTTGACGATGTCCTTCAATCGAATGACGCCGAGGACGCGCGCGCTCTCGGCGATCACCAGCGGGGTGGCGCCCTGCTTGGCGATCTCGTCGACGAGGTGGCGAACCTCGGGCTCGAGCTTGCCGCCGTGCTCCACGACGAACCTCTCGATGGCGTCCGTCGCGCCCTTGCGAATCCGGCGCTGGCCGATGTCCACGCCGCTCATCCGCGTCTGGGCGGTAAAGGGGACGAACTGGGCGCCGAGCTCCCGTAGATCGCGCCCGCGGATGCCGTACTTCTCTTTGGCGAGGACGACGATGCTCCGACCCTCCGGGGTCTCGTCGGCGAGAGACGAGAGCTGCGCCGCGTCGGCGAGCTCGGCGTCCTTGACCCCGCGGACCGCGATGAGCTCGGTGGCTTGCCGGTTGCCGAGCGTGATCGTGCCCGTCTTGTCGAGGAGGAGCACGTCGACGTCGCCGGCCGCTTCGACCGCGCGGCCGGAGGTGGCGATGACGTTTGCCTGGATCATGCGGTCCATTCCCGCGATGCCGATCGCCGAGAGCAGACCGCCGATCGTGGTGGGGATGAGGCAGACGAGGAGGGCAACGAGGACCGTCATCGGGACCTCCGAGCCGGAGCCCGCCGAGGCTACGGCGTACTTCGAGTAGGGCAGGAGCGTGACCGTCGCGAGGAGGAAGACGATCGTGAGCGCGGCGAGGAGGATGTCGAGCGCGATCTCGTTGGGCGTCTTCTGGCGCTTGGCGCCCTCGACCATCGCGATCATGCGATCGAGGAAGGTCTCGCCGGGGTTGGCGGAGATCCGCATGACGATCCAGTCGGAGAGGACGCGGGTGCCGCCGGTGACCGCCGATCGGTCGCCGCCGCTCTCGCGGATGACGGGGGCGCTCTCGCCGGTGATGGCGCTCTCGTCGACGGTCGCGACACCGTCGATGATGTCGCCATCGCCGGGGATCAGATCGCCGGCCTCGACCAGGACGAGGTCCCCTTTGCGCAAGCGCGAGGAGGGGACGGGCTCCTGCTTCGCCTCGCGGCTCGGCTCGGCGAGGCGCTTGGCGATCACGTCCTGGCGCGCCTTGCGCAGGCTGTCGGCCTGGGCCTTGCCGCGCCCCTCGGCCATCGCCTCGGCGAAGTTGGCGAAGAGCACGGTGAACCAGAGCCAGGCCGAGATCGCGAAGATGAACCCCGCAGACATCTCGCCGGCGCCGGTCGCCGCTGCGTGGAGGGCAAGCACGAGGGTGAAGGCGCTCCCGATCTCGACCACGAACATGACCGGGTTGCGGATCATCTTGCGCGGATCGAGCTTCTTCAGCGCGTCGACGGCGGCGACCTTGACGATCGCCGGATCGAAGAGCGGACGAGCCACTGGTACCGTTTCTGTCTTGCTGCTCATGTCAGTGTCCCATCATCTGGAGGTGCTCGACGATCGGGCCGAGCGCGAGCGCGGGGATGAACGTCAGCGCGCCGACGAGGACGATCGTCCCGCACAAGAGGCCGACGAAGAGCGGCGTGTGGGTCGGGAGCGTCCCCGGGCTGGCGGGCACGATCTTCTTCTTGGCGAGCGAGCCGGCGATCGCGAGCGCCGGGATGATCACCCAGTAGCGCGCGATGAGCATGGCGATGCCGCCGCTCGTCGCATAAAAGGAGCCGCTGGCGGTGAGACCCGCGAAGGCGGAGCCGTTGTTGTTCCCCATCGACGAGTACGCGTAGAGGATCTCGCTGAAGCCGTGGGCGCCAGGGTTGGCGAGCGGCGGCGACGCCGTTCCCCACTCACCCAGGCAAGCGATCGCGGTCATCACGAGCACGGTGGCTGCCGGCAAGAGGATGCCGAGGCTCGCCATCTTCATCTCCTTGGCCTCGATCTTCTTGCCCAGGTACTCGGGCGTGCGTCCGACCATGAGGCCGGCGATGAAGACCGCGACCACGACGTAGATCAGCATGCCGTACAGGCCCGAGCCGACGCCGCCGAAGATGATTTCGCCGAGCGGCATCAACCACATCGGCACGAGCCCGCCGAGCGGCGTGTAGCTGTCATGCATCGAGTTGACCGAGCCGTTGGAAGCCGCGGTGGTGGCGGTCGCCCAGAGCGTCGAGTCGGCGATGCCGAACCGCACCTCTTTCCCCTCCATGTTGCCGCCCGCGTGGAGCGTGCTCGCCACCTGGTCGGCGCCGAGCTGCGTGAGGATGGGGTTCCCCGCTTGCTCGCTCCAGTTGCACACGACGAGCAGCGGAATGAATATCGCGAGCATCGCGGCGTAGATCGCCCAGCCCTGGCGCTTGTCCTTCACCATCTTGCCGAAGGTGAAGCAGAGGCCGGCCGAGATGATCAGGATCGAGAGGAGCTCCATGAAGTTCGAGGCGGCGTTCGGGTTCTCGAACGGGTGAGACGAGTTGACGTTGAAGAAGCCGCCGCCGTTCGTTCCGAGCTGCTTGATCGCGATCTGCGATGCGGCCGGGCCCATCGCGAGCCCCTGCTCGAGGACGGCGTTGCCGTCGGCGTCGGCCGTTGCCTGGAGGAGCGACGCGGTCGTCGCCGGCGAGAACGTCTGCACGACGCCCTGCGACACGAGCAGGAGCGCGAGCACCGCCGAGAGCGGAATGAGGATGTAGAGCGTGCTCCGCGTCAGATCGACCCAGAAGTTTCCGAGGCCGGTCGCTTCTTTCCGGGTGAAGGCGCGAATGAGGGCCACGAGGACGGCCATGCCCGTCGCCGCCGAGACGAAGTTCTGCACCGTCAGCGCCGCCATCTGGGTGAAGTAGCTGAGCGTCGTCTCTCCACCGTAGGCCTGCCAGTTCGTGTTCGAAGTGAAGCTGGACGCGGTGTTGAAGGCGAGCTCGGGCGCGATTTCACCCATGCCGTCGGGGTTGAGCGGCAGCACCGTCTGGAGGCGTTGGATGCCATAGACCGCGAGCGCCCCGAAGAAGTTGAACGCGAGGCACGCGAGCGCGTACGTCTTCCACGTCATCTCCTCGTCTTCACGGACGCCGGCGATCCGATAGAAGAGCCGCTCGACCGGGCCGAAGACGCGCGACGCGGTCCCGGCGTTGCCCTCGTACACGCGCGCCATGTAGGCACCGAGCGGGATGGCCAGGAGCGTGAGCACCGCCAGGTAGACGACGATGGTGATGATCGAGTGCGCGGTCATGACAGCTTCTCGGGATAGAGCAGCGCGAAGAACAGATAGAAGAGGAGCAGCAACGAGAGCGCTCCGGCTGCGTAGAACAGGATGGTCATGGTGGGCCTCAGACGCGCTCGGCGAGCTTCACGAAGCCGATCGAGAGCGCGAAGAAGACGGCGAACAAGAGAACGAAAACGACGTCCATCAGAGCCTTCCTTGGGCGTGAACCCTACGGCGCGGCGCGTCCCAAACGGATCAAGGTGCCTCGGGGCGACATCAAGAACGCATCAAGGTCGCCCCGGAGGGTGTCGGTGCAACTTCAGAACCAGGCGGTGGCCCCCAACGTGATCGTGTCCTGGTAGCGGGCGTCCGGTGCGAAGGGCGCGGCGTCGCCATCACCGGCGACGTCGCCCTTGAAGAACATGTCACCCGCCGCGTGATCGTGGCGGTACTCGAGGCGCACCGAGACGTGGTCGACGGCGCGCGCTTCGAGCGTGGCAGTCTGAGAGGCGACCCATTCCACCGGCCAGAAGATCCGGGACGCTTCACCCGCGCCGTTCGAGGCCGCCTTTTCGTAGAACGCATCGGCGCGGAGCCCGAGGTAGAGCCAATCGATCATCTTGAACTGGCTCGCGAGCGCGCCGGCCACCCAGAAGCTCGTGCCGAGGTCGGTCGGCTCGAACCCGGCGTCGAAGTGCGGTTGGATCTTCAGCCAATCGGTGGCGGTCCAGGTGACATGCGTGTCGAACGTGCTCCGCCAGGGATCGCCCTCCGGGATATCGTCGGCGCGCTCGATGCCGCCGAAGTAGAGGAGGCTCCAGGCGACCGCGTCGTTGGCGTAGTTGAGCTGGAGGTACCCCGACTTCTCGGGGTTGTTGTCGACGACGGTGTTCCAGCCGTTGACGATGCCGAGCGTCACCGCCCACTCGTCCGTCGCCTTCAGCGTGCCGCGTGCGCCGGTGTGGTAGAACGGCAGCCCGAAGAACAGGTTCGAGCGCGACCACTGCCAGTTGTCCTTCACGGCGATCGACTCAGGGCCCACCGGCGAGAGAAAAATGCCGCCTTGCAAGAGCAAGCCGGAGAGCACGTCGAACTCGTAGCCGGCGTAGGCCTGCTGCACGAAACGCCAGGTATCGAGCGACGAAGGATTTGCGCCGGACGCACCCGGTACGCTCGGCTCGGCCAAGTAATACGTGTCGGGGGTGTGCCCGGCCTGGAGGGTGACGCGCGCCTGCGCGCCCTCGTACGCGAGCTGTCCGTCGAGGGCGACGTTCGAGATGGTGAACGTGTTGTGCCGGTTGTCGAAGCCGCGAAAGTTCGTGATGCCGTTGTCCGGATCGTCGAAGTTCCATTGGTAGTAGACCTCGGCGTACCCCCCGAGCGTGATCTCGGGCTCGGGCGGTGCTTCCTTGGCCTTGCGCTCCGCCTCGGCCTTCTCGGCTGCGACCTTCGCCGCGGCCGCTCGCTCCTTGCCGCGGCGGCGCTCGAGCTCGGCCTTCAGCGCGGCGAGCTCGGTGGCAGCGGCGTCCGCCTTGGTCTCCGCCTGCTTCGTCCGCTCCTCCAGAGCTCGGATGGCGTCCTCGAGCGCCTTCACCGCTTGGGGATCCACGGCCGGAGGCGGCGGGTCGGCGGGCGGCGGCTGGGCCGGACGAGGTTGGGCGGGACGCGGCTGGGCGAGCGCGAGCGACGGTGCGCCCACCACTGCCAAGGTGGCGATAATCGTGAGATTGAGACGACGCGACATGGGGCCACCGTAGGACCCGACGGATCAGTCGCCGATCAAGCCGCTCTGCTTCGTGATCAGGATTTTCTCAAGCTTCGGCACGCGCGAGCAACTGCTCCAGCACATCGGCGATCTCCGGAACCTCGGCGAGAGCGGCGAGCGCGCGGGTTCGCTGGCGGATCCGTTCGATATCGAAGCCGCGAGCGAGGACCAGCAGAGCGGCCGCGTCGCTGAGATCCTTCGGGCGACCAGCGATGACTTTGAAGACGACGAGATCCTCGCCTCGCGCCATCGGCACCTCGACGTTGCCGAAGCGCGACGGCACGACGTAAGTGCAGCTTCGAGCCGGCGCTCACCCGGTCCGAGCTTTGCGCGCGTTCGCTTGGATGCGCGCCCACCTTTGGCGGACTTCTTCGACTTCACGTTCGCTCCCAGGATCCCGGGGCCCCGGCCAGAGTCCCATGTCCGCGAGCGCGTTCAAAGCGGAGAGGGCCTCGGCGATGGCTTGCTCCCGCTGCGGCCCCTCTGCTCGGCGAAGCTCGTCCTCGCGGCGGCTCGCCTCTCGGTGCCCGCGGCGCATTCGGAGCAGCGCGTCTTTCTCGGAGGCTTCGGAGGGCGGCATGCTCCTCGGAGCGTAGCTCATGGGGCAGCACGCTGGCGTGGGTGTGTGGAGGACGTTCCCGGAGCTCCGCGGGGCCGAAGGATTTCTCCAAGCCCTCCGCAAGATTCGGTACAACTCGGTCCGGTGAACGAATCGGACCGCGGCCCGGCGTCGGTGGCTCCGCCCGTTTACTCGCCGCGGCTC
>ERZ761602.6486-NODE-6486-length-13015-cov-6.139043_pt1 | contig 13015 bp, 9 predicted proteins | sample MGYA00512165_ERZ761602 | MGnify/ENA primary metagenome ERZ761602 (study PRJEB28899, sample SAMN02445085) | bioreactor sludge metagenome | biome: EBPR sludge; isolation source: Thorneside wastewater treatment plant | place: Australia: Brisbane, Thorneside...
GTTCGACCCGCTGGCCGAGGAACGCGCGCGGTTGCAGGCGCAGGCCGCGGCCGCCTTCGACGTCTGCCACCCGGCGCTGGCGCTGCGCGCGCTGCTGGTGGTGCAGCTGGTGCTGGCGGTGGCCGCGCTCGCCGAGGCGGGCAGCGCACTGCACTGGGCGCAGCGACAGGGCGCGTTCGCCTTCGGCGGCGTCGCCGGCACCGGGCTGTGGCTGGTGGCGGTGTGTGCGCTGCGGCTGCCGCTCAAGCGCCTGGGGCAGGCCGCGCGGGCCTCGGCGGTGCTGGCGCTGGGCGCCGCCGCGGCGCTGCTGGGCTGGGCGCCGCTGGCCTGGGCCGGCCTGGGCGGCGACGCGACGGCGCTGCGCCTGGCGGCGGTGGCCGCGGCAGGTGTCGGTCTGGCGGCGCTGCTGTGGGCCTGGCTGGACCTGCGCTCGCGCATCTGGCACCCGGCCAATGCGGCGGCGCGGCTGGCCGAGCTGCAGTCGCGCATCCGGCCGCATTTCCTGTTCAACGCGCTGAATACCGCGCTGGCGCTGGTGCGCGTGGACCCGGCGCGCGCCGAGAGCGTGCTCGAGGACCTGGCGCAGCTGTTCCGCACCGCACTCGCCGATGCCGGCGCGTCGGTGTCGCTGGACGAGGAGATCGAACTCGCGCGGCGCTACCTGGCGATCGAGCAGGTGCGCTTCGGCGAGCGCCTGCGCGTGCACTGGGAGATCGACCCGCGCGCCGGCGGCGCCCGCGTGCCGCCGCTGGTGCTGCAGCCGCTGGTGGAGAACGCGGTGCGCCATGGCGTGGAGCCGCTGCCCGGCGGGGCCAGCCTCTTCGTGCGCACGCTGCGCCAGCGCGGCCAGGTCATCGTCACGGTGGTCAATACGGTGGGCGACGAGCCGGGCGCGCCCGGCGCCGGCATGGCGCTGCACAGCGTGCGCGAGCGGCTGCGCCTGCTGCACGACATCGCTGCGCAGTGCGACACCTGGCGCGAGCCGGCCGGCACCGACGGCACGCCGGCGACCTTCCATGCGCGCATCGTGCTGCCGGCACCCTGAGCGCGGCGGGTGGCGATGGCCGACGAAGCGCTGCGCCTGGTGATCGTCGACGACGAGGCGCCCGCGCGCTGGCGGCTGCGTGCGCTGCTCGGCGAACTGCCCGACAGCGGCGCCGAGGTCGTCGGCGAGGCGGCGAATGCCGACCAGGCCCTGGCCGCGCTGCGCGCCGCGCCGGCCGATGCGCCGGTCGACGCGCTGCTGCTGGACATCGGCCTGCCCGGCCGCGACGGCCTCAAGCTGGCCGCCGCGCTGCGCGCGCTGGCGCAGCCGCCGGCGGTGGTCTTCGTCACCGCCCACGCCGGCCATGCGCTGACCGCCTTCGAGCTGGACGCCGCCGACTACCTGACCAAGCCGGTGCGCCGCGAACGCCTGGCCGAGGCGCTGCAGCGCCTGCACCAGCGCCGCGCCCGGCGGACCGGCAGCGCGGTTGCCGAAGGTCCGGCGCTTGTGGTGCAGGACCGCGGCCGGCTGCTGCGCGTGCCGCACGACGAGGTGCTGTACCTGAAGGCCGAGCAGAAGTACGTGACGCTGCGCACAGCCCAGCACGCCTATGTGCTGGACGGTTCGCTCACCGAGCTGGAGTCGCGCCTGGGCGCCGGCTTCCTGCGCATCCACCGCAACGCCCTGGTCGCCCGGCGCGCGATCCGGGCCCTCGCGTTGCGCCCGGCCGGCGAGGCTGCCGGCAGCGAGGGCAGCGACGGCACCGAGGGCTGGGCCGTGCAGGTGGCGCCGCTGGACGAGTGGCTGGCGGTCTCGCGCCGCCAGCTCGCGGCGGTGCGGGCGGCGCTGGCTGACGCTGAACCGCGCTGAACCGCGCTGAGCCGCGCTGAGCCGCGCTGAGCCGCGCTGAGCCGCGCTGAGCCGCGCTGCGGCGCCGCGACGCTCGCGGCCCGCCCGCTCAGCCGGTATTGCGCAGCCCGGCCGCGATGCCGTTGATGCTGAGGTGGATGCCGCGCTGCAGCCGCTCGACCGGGTCGCCGGCGCGGCGCGCGCGGTAGCGGCGCAGCAGCTCCACCTGCAGGTGGTTCAGCGGGTCCAGATAGGGGAAGCGGTGCGCGATCGAGCGCGCCAGCGCCGGGTTGGCCTGCAGGCGGTCGGCCTGGCCGGTGATCAGCGCCAGCGCGTCGTGCGTGCGCTGCCACTCGGCCTTCAGCAGCGCGAAGATGCGCTTCGCGGCGCGCGGGTCCTCGACCAGCTCGACGTAGCGCGCGGCGATGCGCAGGTCGCTCTTGGCCAGCACCATGTCCAGGTTGGACAGCAGCGTGCGGAAGAACGGCCACTGCCGGTGCATGCGCTGCAGCAGCGCGGTGCGCTCGTCGCGGTCGCCGGGGGTGCCCTCGGCGCCGGCGTCCAGGAAGGCCTGCACCGCGCTGCCGAAGCCGCACCACCCCGGCAGTGCCATGCGGCACTGGCCCCAGGAGAAGCTCCACGGGATCGCGCGCAGGTCCTCGATCGCACGCGATGACTTGCCGTCCTTGGGTCGCACCGCGGGCCGCGAACCGATATTCAGCTCGGCGATCTCGCGGATCGGTGTCGCGGCATAGAAATAGTCGGTGAAGCCCGGCGTCTCGTAGACGATGCGCCGGTAGGCGCGGTAGCTCGCTTCGCTGAGCGCGGCCGCGGCGTCCAGGAAGGCGCGCGGCGGGCTCTTGGTCGGGTGCAGCAGCGTGGCCTCCAGCGTCGCGGCGACCAGGGTCTCCAGGTTGCGGCGGCCGATCTCCGGGTGCGCGTACTTCGATGCGATGACCTCGCCCTGCTCGGTGAGCCGGATCTGCCCGTTCACGGTGCCCGGCGGCTGCGCCAGGATGGCCTGGTAGCTGGGGCCGCCGCCGCGGCCGACGGTGCCGCCGCGGCCGTGAAACAGGCGCAGCGTGACCGGCTGTCCCGTCTGCCGCGCCAGCGTGTCGAACAGCGCCACCAGCGCCGTCTCGGCGCGGTAGAGCTCCCAGTTGCTGGTGAAGACGCCGCCGTCCTTGTTGCTGTCGCTGTAGCCCAGCATCACGTCCTGCTCGCCGCCGCTGGCCCGCACCAGCGCGTGCACGCCGGGCAGCGCGTAGAACGCGCGCATGATGGGCTCGCTGCGCCGCAGGTCGGCGATGGTCTCGAACAGCGGCACGGTGATCAGCGCGGCGCGCGCGTCCTCGCCGAGCAGGCCCTCGAGCAGGCCGCATTCCTTCTGCAGCAGCAGCACCTCGAGCAGGTCCGAGACTTCCTCGGTGTGGCTGATGATGTAGTGGCGGATCGCGTCGCGGCCGTACATCGCCAGCGCCTCGCGCGCGGTCTCGAAGACCGCGAGCTCGCTGAGTGCCAGCTCGGAGTAGGCGGCGCCGCGCACGCGCAGCCCGCGCGCATCGCGCAGCAGCGCGAGCAGCCGCTCGCGCCGCGCCGGCTCGTCCAGCGCCGCATAGTCGGGCTCGACGCGCGCCACGCGCAGCAGCTCGGCGACCACCGCCTCGTGCCGGTCCGAGCTCTGGCGCAGGTCCAGCGTCGCGAGGTGGAAGCCGAAGACCTGCACCGCGCGCTGCAGCGGCGCCAGGCGCGGCGCCACCAGCGCCTGCGCGTGGTGGCTGGCGAGCGACTGCGCGATCACGCGCAGGTCGGCCGCGAATTCGGCCGCGCCACCATACGGGTCCTGTGGCGCCACGGCATGGCGCAGCGCCTCGGTGCCCGTGAGCCGCTGCAGCGTGGCCGCCAGCCGGGCGTAGATGCCGATCAGCGCGCGCCGGTACGGCTCGTCGGCGCGGTGCGGGTTGTGGTCGGGCGAGCGCTCGGCCAGCGCCTGCATCTCGGGCGTCACCGGGCTCAGCGTGCCGCTGATCGACAGCTCGGCGCCCAGCTCGTGCACCTCAGTCAGGTAGTGGCGCAGCGCGACCTCGGCCTGGCGCGCGAGCGCCAGGCGCAGCGTGGCGGCGGTGACGTTGGGGTTGCCGTCGCGGTCGCCGCCGATCCAGTGGCCCATGCGCAGGAAGGGCGCCACCGCGTGGCCGGGCAGCGCACGCTCGACCTCGCGGTACAGGCGCGGGATCTCGCGCAGGAAGGTCGCCGGGTAGTACGACAGCGCATTCTCGATCTCGTCGGCCACCGTCAGCTTGGTCGTGCGCAGCATGCGCGTCTGCCACAGCTGCGTGACGCGGGCGCGCATCAGCGCCTCGTTGTCGGCGCGGCGCTCGGCGGTCGGCAGTTCGTCGCGCTCGCCCAGCAGCTGCGCGATCGTGCGTTCGGCGTCGAGGATGCTCTTGCGCTGCACCTCGGTCGGGTGCGCGGTCAGCACCGGCGACAGCCAGGCCTGCTGCAGTGCCTGCGCGATGTCGGCGGCGCGCTGGTCGGCGCGCGCCAGGCGCTCGAAGGCCAGCGCCAGCGAGCCTTCCTGCAGGTGGCCCTCGCGCTCGTGCACCGCGCGCCGGCGCACGTGGTGGCGGTCCTCGGCGATGTTGGCCAGGTGGCTGAAGTAGCTGAAGGCGCGGATCACGGTGATCGTCTGCTCGACCGACAGGTTCTTCAGCAGGCGGTCGAGCACGCGCCCGGCGCTGGCGTCGGCCTTCAGCCGGTAGGCCACCGAGAGCTGCCGCACACGTTCGATCAGCTCGTAGGCCTCGCGGCCTTCCTGCTCGCGGATGACGTCGCCCAGGATGCGGCCGAGTAACCGGATATCCTCGACCAGCGGCCGGTTCTTCTCGGCCGCGTCCGATTCCGGGCCGCCGGTCCTCGTTCTGGTGCGGGCGGTCGGGCGCGGCTGTGCCGGGGTGGTGCGGGGCATGGCGGCTCCGGACGGTGTAACCAGGTTACCGATGCTACTCGCAAGCGGCATGCCGCCGGTGGCATGGCACGGCGCCGCCGCGGCCCGGCGCGCTGGCTATCATGCGGCGCATGCAAGCCCCCATCGTGATCGCCACCCGCGAGAGCCGACTCGCGCTGTGGCAGGCCCACCACGTGCGCGACGCGCTGGTGGCGCGCTTCGGCGTCGCCGTCGAGCTGCTGGGCATGACCACGCGCGGCGACCAGATCCTGGACCGCGCGCTGTCCAAGGTCGGCGGCAAGGGCCTGTTCGTCAAGGAACTGGAGACGGCGCTCGAGGAGGGCCGCGCCCACCTCGCCGTGCATTCGCTGAAGGACGTGCCGATGGACCTGCCGCCGGGCTTCGTGCTGGCGGCGGTCTGGGAGCGCGAGGATCCTCGCGACGCCTTCGTCTCGCCGCGCTACGCGTCGCTGGCCGAACTGCCGCCGGGCGCGGTCGTCGGCACCTCCAGCCTGCGCCGCGTGGTGCAGCTGCTGGCCGTGCGCCCGGACCTGCGCATCGAGCCGCTGCGCGGCAACCTGGACACGCGGCTGCGCAAGCTCGACGACGGCGGCTTCGATGCCATCGTGCTGGCCGCCGCCGGCCTCAAGCGCCTGGGCCTGGGCGAGCGCATCCGCACCACCTTCGAGTCGGTGCAGATGATCCCCGCCGCCGGACAGGGCGCCCTGGGCCTGGAGGTGCGCGAGGACGCCAGTGCGCTGCGCGAACTGCTGGCGCAGACCAGCCACCGCCCCACCTTCCTGGCCGCGCAGGCCGAGCGCGCGGTGTCGCGTGCACTCGGCGGCAGTTGCAGCATGCCGCTGGCGGCGCACGCCACGTGGCAGGGCGGGAGGCTGCACCTGGACGCCGCGCTGGGCGACGGCGAGACGCCGACGCGGCCGCTGCTGAAGACCACGGTCGCCGAGGCCGTCGCCGACGAGGCCGGCGCGCGCGCGCTGGGCGAACGTGCCGCCGCGGCGCTGCGCGCCGCCGGCGCCGGCAGCTACCTGCCGGCCTGAGAGGCTGCCAGCGGCGCTGTCGCCGACCCCAGGCACCGACCCGACCCCTGCACCGACCATGCGCCTGATCGTCACCCGGCCCGCGGCGCAGGCCGCGCCCTGGGTCGCCGCGCTGCGCGCGGCCGGCGTCGACGCGGTGGCGCTGCCGCTGATCGGCATCGCGCCGGTCGACGATGCGGCGCCGTTGCAGCGCGCTTGGGGCGCGCTGGCGTCGTATGCGCTGGTGATGTTCGTCAGCGCCAACGCCGTGCAGCACTTCTTCGCGGCACGGCCGGCGGACGCGGCCTGGCCGCCCGGCACGCTGGCCGGGTCGCCGGGCCCCGGCACCTCGGCGGCACTGCGCGCGGCCGGCGTCGGCGACGCCCTGGTCGAGCCGGCGCCGGACGCGCCCGCCTTCGATTCAGAGGCCCTCTGGGCGCGCCTGCAGTCGCGCGACTGGACCGGCCGCCGGGCGCTGATCGTGCGCGGCGAGGACGGTCGCGACTGGCTGGCGCAGGTGCTGCGCGCGCGCGGCGCCGCGGTCGACTTCGTCGCCGCCTACCGCCGCTGCGCGCCGGCGCCGGACGCCGATGGGCGCGCGCTGCTGGCGGCGGCGCAGGCGCAGCCGGCCGGGCACGCCTGGCTGTTCAGCAGCAGCGAGGCGGTGGCGCGCCTGCGTGCCCTGGCGCCGGCGGCCGACTGGGCCGCGGCGCTGGCGCTGGCGACGCACGGGCGCATCGCCGACGCTGCACGCGCGGCGGGCTTCGGCCGCGTCGTGGCCGTCGGCCCGCAGCCGGCGGCGGTCGCCGCCGCGCTGGCCGCGGCGCAGGCCGACGCGGGACGCGACAGCGACCGTGCCGCGCCGGGCCCGTCGATACAATCGACGCGGCCGTGATCGAGACTCCCGCCACCCCAGCCGCCGGACCCGACGACGCCGCCGGCCTGCGGCCTGCGGCCCCGGCGCCCTCCGGCGCGCCTGCGGCGCCCCCTTCCGCCCCGCCGCCGGCCGCTGCGCCCGCATCCGGGGCACCGGCGCTGCTGCGCTGGGCGCCGTTGGCGCTGGCGCTGCTGGCCGCGGTGCTGGCCGCCGCGGCCTGGGTGCAGGCATGGAATACGCAGCAGCGCACACGCGCGCTGGAGGCCGAGCTCGTCAAGCGCCAGCAGGACAGCAGCGTGCAGGCCACCGAGGCGCGCACGCTGGCGCGCGAGGCCGACCAGACGGCGCGCGAGGCGGCCGCCAAGATGGCGCTGCTGGAAGCGCGCGTCGCCGAGACCTCGATGCAGCGCACGCAGCTCGAGGACCTGCTGCAGGCGCTGGCACGGTCGCGCGACGAGAACGTGCTCGCCGATGTCGATGCCGCGATCCGCGTCGCGATGCAGCAGTCGGCCATCACCGGCAGCGCCGAGCCGCTGGTGCTGGCGCTGCGCCAGGCCGAGGAGCGGCTCGCGCGCTACGCGCAGCCGCGGCTGGAGCGCGTGCGGCGCGCGCTGGCGCAGGACCTGGAACGCACGCGCACCGCCGGCGTGACCGACGTGACGGTGCTGACGATCCGCCTCGACGAGGTCGTGCGCCAGGTCGACGACCTGCCGCTGCAGGCCGTCGTCGACCGCCGCCAGCTGCAGCGCGGCGCGTCGCCGGCGACGCCCGCAGTGGCACCGCCAGCGGCGCCGGCCTCGGCCGCCAGCGCCGCGGCCGCGGCGCCGTCGTGGTCCGAGCGGCTGGCCACGCAGTGGCGCGCCTTCGGCGGCCATGTCTGGGACGAGGTGCGCGCGCTGGTGCGCGTCAGCCGCATCGACCAGCCCGAGGTGATGCTGGTGGCGCCCGAACAGGCCGTCTTCCTGCGCGAGAACCTCAAGCTGCGGCTGCTGAATGCGCGGCTGGCCATCCTGTCGCGCCAGTTCGACACCGCGCAGACCGACCTGCGCGACGCCCAGGCGGCGCTGGAGCGCTATTTCGACCGCAGCTCGCGGCGCGTGGTCGCGGCCAGCGAGACCGTGCGCCAGGTGATGGCGCAGGCGCGGCTGGTCACCGTGCCGCGGCCGGACGCCACGCTGGCCGCCATCGCGGCGGCCACCGGCGGGCGCTGAGAGACACGCGCGATGCGCGGCGTCGTCTGGCTGGTGCTGCTCTTCGTCGTGGCGGTCGTCGCCGCGACGACGCTGGGCAGCAACGACGGCCTGGTCACCGTCGTCTTCCGCGGCTGGCGCACCGACCTGTCGCTGAACCTGTTCGTGATCCTGGTCGTCGGCGCGACGCTGCTGCTGATGGCGGTGGTGCAGGCGCTCAACACGCTGCTGTCGCTGCCGCGCCGTGCCGGGCAGTGGCGCGCGCTGCGCCGCGAGCGCGCCGCCCACGCCGCGCTGCGCGAGGCGCTGGCCGAGTATTTCGGCGCCCGCTACGGCCGCGCGCGCAAGGCGGCGGCGCGGGCGCTGGTGCTGGCGCGCGAGGCGCCCGCGCTGAAGGACGACGCCGAATTCCGGCTGCTGTGCGACCTGCTGGCGGCCGGCAGCCTGCACCGGCTGCAGGACCGCGCGCAGCGCGACAAGACGCTGGAGCGCGCGCTGAAGGAGGCGCGCCGCCGCAGCGGTCCGCCGCGCAGCACCGACGACGCGGCGCGCCTGCTGGCCGCCGAGTGGGCGCTGGAGGACCGCGACGCACCGCGCGCGCTGGAGCTGCTCGAGGCGCTGCCGCCGGGCACCGCGCGGCGCACCCAGGCGCTGCGGCTGAAGCTGCGTGCCGCGCGCGGCGCGCGCCAGCCGCTGGAGGCGCTGCACACCGCCAAGCTGCTGGCCAACCACCAGGCCTTCTCGCCGCTGGTCGCGGCGAGCCTGCTGCGCTCGCTGTCCGGCGAGGCCATCGACGGTGCGCACGACGTGCAGCAGCTTCGCCGGCTGGTCGCGCAGCTGGACATCGCGAAGGATGCGCAGGTCGCGGCGCGCGCGGCGCTGCGCGCGGTGCAGCTGGACGCGCTGTCCGACGCGCGGCACTGGCTGCAGCCGTTCTGGGACGGCCTGTCGGGCCTGGCGCGCGAGGACCGCGAAGCGGTCGCGCTGGCGCTGATCGCGGCGCGCGGCGGCATGCCCGGCGACTGGCTGCCGCGGCTGGAGAGCGCCGCCCAGGCCTTCGGCCACGAGCCGGCGATCGTCGCCGCGGTCGGCATGGCCTTCGCCGAACGCCAGCTCTGGGGCAAGGCGCGCCGGCTGCTGGAGCAGGCTGCCGCCTCGCCCGGACTGCCCGCCGCCACGCGGCGCGCGGCCTGGCGCGAACTGGCGAAGCTGGCGCGCGAGGAGTCCGACGAGGCGCGGGCGGTCGAGTGCGAGCGCGCCGCCGCGGCCATCGACTGAGCCCGCGGGCCGGCCGGCGCCGGCCTCGAAGCTGCTATACTGCGCGGCTCTGCGCGGCTGTAGCTCAGTTGGATAGAGTACTTGGCTACGAACCAAGGGGTCGTGGGTTCGAATCCTGCCAGCCGCGCCAAAGTCTTGTGATCGGATCAACGTCCTGGCCGCTTCGGTGGTCAGGACGTTTGTCTTTCCGTGTGGCCCACCGCGGGGCCCGCAACCCCCCGCGCCGCCTCTCGTGCGGCAGGTCCTCCTGGCCCTCCTGGTCCGCCCCCTTGCAGGCCCGCTGCCAGGCGCTGTCGCACTGCCGTGGCTGCCCGGTCACACGTGCCCTCCTGCGCCAGCCGCTGGCCATCGCGACGTGACGGTCATCGCTTCGCACCCCTGCAGCGTGCGGCGCTGCCGCGGTCACGTGTCCATGGCCGGCGATGAAGGCCGTGCACGGGGCAACGGATCACAGGCTGCGTCCCCTTCCGGTCCTCGCCGGCAGCGCGAACAGCGTGGGCAGCGCATTGCAGGCACCGGTCAACGGGAGCGCGTCGCGCGGCGGCAGCGCCCTACCCAACTGGGCCCCGGCCGTCGCGTCCGATGCCCGCGCCTGCGGACCCAGCCACGGCTGCAGCTGCTCGACGTAGCCGGGCGGCAGCACGTGTCCACCCGGAAAGTTCAGGTGCCGGTTGGCCGGACCTTGCAGCGCCGCGAAGAGCGCCGCGTTGTCCGATCGTGACGCGTACTCGTCGTCGTCGGCGGTCAGCAGCCACACCTCGGTGTCCGCAAGCCATGCCGCCACGCTGATGGGCGCGACGGCCGCCACCTTGCAGTCCAGGTGGGGCGGCACCATCGCTGCCACGCTGCGCACGCGCGGGTCCGTCCCAGCCAGCAGCAGCGCCATCTGCGCGCCCATGCTGTAGCCGGCGGCGCGCACCTGGCCGGCATCGAGGTGCGGCTGCGCCTCGATCCAGTCCAGGAGCACGCGATAGTCCTTGACCGTGTCGACGATGAGCCGCTCGTAGGGCTCGCGCTCGCCCCACAGATGCAGGTCGCGCAGCAATTCGCGCGCAATCAGGGGCCGCTGCGGGTCCTTGCGGTCGCCGTGTCCACGCGCGTCGAGCGCCACGACGACATGGCCCGCCTGCAGGGCGCGCTCGGCCAGCAGGTGGGTGTTCTCGATGGTCGGGCGCCCCTTGAACTCGCCCAGCCACCACCGCCAGTGCGTGCGACCCATGGCGTGCAGGGCGAGCAGCACCGGGCGTGCCGAAGGCAGGGCGTCGGGCCGCGACGGATCCGACGGGTGCACGATGCGGCCGATCACCCAGGCGCCGTCGAAGCTGGCATAGCGCAAGGACCGGGCCCAGGCGGCGGTGCCGCCCACGGTCGTCGGCTCGACCGGGCCCAGCTGGACCTGCGGCACCGGCGTGTCCGCCTTGGCATGCGCATAGAGCGCCGTCAGCTGGCCGGGCGAGACCTCGTAGGGCTGGAGGGCAAAGACCGCCCACCACAAGGCCGCCAAGGCGCCGGCCAGGCCGAACACGATCATCATGATTTTCGAAGCCATCCTGGGGTTGGGGCGCTTGTGCATTGCCGAGCTCGCGCTGAGTGGAAAGCCGTGGTGAAGACCACCACGGACCACAGCCTAGGCACCCGGGCGTGAAGCGCTCGCGAAGGACCTCGCGGCTGCGGGGCCGCGAGGCGCGCCGTTCACTCAGCGGCGCGGGTCCACGGGCGCCGCCGCGGTCGAGTTGCGCAGGATCGCGCTGGTCTGCCCGTCGTGATGACGGAGCTCCAGGGTCAGGCCGTGCCGCTGAGCCAGCCGGCGCACGATCGACAGGCCCAGGCCCTGGCCGGTGCTGGCAGCGCCCCTGACGCCGCGGGCCCGCCCGGCCGCATCGGTGCCCAGCAGCACGGCCGGCGGCGGGAGGCTGGGGTTGCGCACGCGCAGTTCGCTCGCGTCCGCCTCGATCGCGACCCGCGGCGCCTGCGCGTGGGCGATCGCATTGGCCAGCAGGTTGCCAACCAGCAGGTGCGTCAAGGCCGGCGACCAGGGCCGCGTGAGCGTGGCCGGCACGTCGAGGTCGATGTCCACGCCCTCGCGGTCCAGCAGCGGCGCATGCGCGAGGACCAGCGCCTCCAGCATCGGACGCAGCGCCTGTTCCGGTTCCGCCGTCGCGCCGGCGGGTGCCTGCCGTGCCAGGGCGAGCGTCAGGTCGATGGTCTGCTGCAGCTGCCAGGCCGAGGACTGTATGGACCGCAGCAGCGCCTTCTGTTCGTCCGTGGCCGTGGCCTGCAGCCGGTCGGCCGCCACCCCGAGCACGGCCAGGGGCGTCCGCAGTTCGTGGCTGACATCGGCGGTGAAGGCCTGCTCGCGGGCGATCAGCTCGCGCGTCCGGGCATGCAGGTGGTCCAGGTGGCGTGCCAGCGCGCCGACCTCATCGTGCACCAGGCCGCGGGCGAGATCCTCGGGCAGGGCCACCGGAGCGCTGCGGGCGACGCGCCCGGCCAGTGTCGCCAGCGGCCGGCTGATCCAGCTCGCCAGCCAGCCGCCGAGCAGCAGGGCCAGCAGCGTCAGGCCGCCGGCGGCGGCCAGCAGCCAGCGCAGAAGTTCGTTGCGCATGGGGCGCACCACCAGTTGCCCGCTCACCTCGGCCACCAGCAGCGTCCCGTCCGCGCCGACGCGGCGCAGGTGGTAGTGACGTCCATCCGTGCCTTCGAACTCCTGCCGCCACGGCTGGGCCGCGTGCTGCGGCGCCAGGTCGGCAGGCAGACCCAGGCCGCGCGGATACAGGCGCATGTAGGGCAGCGCCGGTACCGCGAAGTCGCCCTTCGCGGCATGGTGGGCCTGCTGGCGTTCGACCTCCGACTGCAGGGCAGCCACGAAGAACGCGTCCTCCACCACGTAGACGAATACGAGGGCCAGTGCGCCCAGCGTCGCCGCCACCACCAGCGTGAAGCCGGAGAACGCCAGCAGCAGCCGGCGCTGCAGCCGCGGTCGGTAGGCGCTGCCGTCCGGTGACCTGGGCGTCACGCCGGCACGTCCAGGCGAAGGCCGACACCGTGGACGGTCTTCACCAGCGACTGCGACGGCCCCAGCGCCTTGCGCAGCGTATACAGATGACTGCGCAGCGCGTCCGACTCCGGGGGCTCGTCCGCCCAGAGCTGCTGCTGCAGCTCGCTGCGGCTGACGGTGCGCGGCCAGGCCTCCGCCAGCACCACCAGCAGGCGCAGCGCGTGACCGGAAACGTCGACCGGACGGTCGTGGCAGAACACCGCGCCGCTGCGACGGTCGATGCGCAGCGGGCCTTGTTCCAGCACGTGGCTGCGGCCCAGCTCGCCGCGTCGGGCCAGCGCCTGGCAGCGCCACAGCAGTTCCTCCCGGGCAAAGGGCTTGAGCAGGTAGTCGTCGGCGCCTGCCGCAAAACCCCGACCCTTGTCGTGCAGCGTGTCGCGTGCCGTCAGCATGAGCACCGGAATGTGGCGGTCGGCCTGCTGGCGCAGCCGGGCACACACGGCGAGGCCGTCCAGTCCGGGCAAACCGAGATCCAGCAGCAGCACGTCGGGCGGTTCCTCCAGCGCCATCTGCAGCGCGAGGCGACCGTCGCTGGCTTCCTCCACGCGCCAGCCGGCCTCCGCCAACACGGCGACGATTTGCGCGCGCAGTCCGGCATGGTCTTCGACCACCAGGATGCGCGAGCCTTGGCGTGCTTCCATGTCGTCAGGGGATCGAGGTCGGCGAGGTGCGGCTGCGTGGGCGACACGCCAGTCTAGGCGCTCGCCCGTGAAGCGATCGTGATCGGGTCGGGACGCCGCGTGGACCCGCCACGGCAGGTCATGGGCCCGCGGCCGCCGGTGGCCGCCGGTGGC
>ERZ761602.6487-NODE-6487-length-13014-cov-21.068755_pt1 | contig 13014 bp, 13 predicted proteins | sample MGYA00512165_ERZ761602 | MGnify/ENA primary metagenome ERZ761602 (study PRJEB28899, sample SAMN02445085) | bioreactor sludge metagenome | biome: EBPR sludge; isolation source: Thorneside wastewater treatment plant | place: Australia: Brisbane, Thorneside...
GGTGGGAGGTGGGGGGGCCCTCCGTGTCAATGATGGTGAGACAACCCCCGCCCCCGAGTTTAGGGACGCGGCGCCCTTGGGAGTCTCATGTCCAAGCCTCTCGCCACCGTCCCCCCGCCTTTTTCGCCCCTCCCACCACCCCAGAGGCTTGAGCCATGATCTCCGTCGACGACCTCGTTCCCATCCTCAAGAATCTACGCCTGAGCGGCATCCTCAACTCCTACGACCTACGCAAGCTGCGGGCCGTGGACGATGACCTCGGCCTGGACGAATTCCTGTTTCGGCTATTGTCCCCCGAGGTCGAGCGCCGCGACGGCAAGCAGTTCCACCTGCGTCTGAGGCGGGCAAGCTTCGAGCACGGCCGCACCGTCTAGGACTCGACCGGCCCGTGCAGGGTTCCACTTCAACCCCGGGATTCCCAAAGCCAAAGTGATCGACCTGGCCACCTGCCAGTCGTGAAGCGCCGCGAGGTCGTGTGCCTGGTCGGCCCCACCGGCGTCGGCAAGAGCCACCTGGCCCAGGCGCTGGGCCACCGCGCCTGTATGGCCGGGCGGACCGTGCTGTACGTCTCAGCCCACCAGATGCTCGACGAGTTGCACGCCGCCCGCGCGGACCAGAGCTGGGATCGACGCATGTTGCGTTTCGTCAGCCCGGTGGTTCTGATCATCGACGACCTGGGCTTGCGCCCGCTGCGCCAGGACGAGCCGCAGGATCTCTTCGAGGTGATCCGCCGTCGATACGAGCGAGGCGGCATGGCAATCAACAGCAACCGGGAGGTGAAGGAGTGGTACCCCCTCTTCGGGGATCCACTGCTGGCCGGCGCGGCGATGGACCGCCTGCTTCACCACGCGCTCGTCATCGAGATGGACGGGGCCAGCTACCGCAACCCGCCCCTTGACAAAGTGCGCCCGCAAGGGGGGCGCCAGCCCGGCGGCCACCCCTGCCGGGTAGCCCAAAAGGTGCCGCCCCGGGGGAGCTATGGACGGCACCGCGCCCATGGACAACCCCGCCAGTGGTCCAGGCGCTGCCCTCGTCCGCCAGGATTGCCCACGGTCCCTTGGACAACCCTGGCGACCCTCGTGCCGGGTACATTCGCATGCCGGGGGTTGCCCACGCCCCCACAGCGCTGCGGCGACGATTGATGTGGGGGGTGGATCTGCTTGGGTGCCCCGCCGTGCCGGGCCTGGGTGCGAGAACCGCGCCTGGCCACGCGGCAGGATCGGGGGTGCGCAGAAGGGTCGAAAGGGTGAATCTGCTTGGGTGCCCCGAGGTGGATCTCTATGCCCGCCCATTGACACTCCCAGCAGGCAATTGGGCAGGGGAGGCCTGCCATCCTCCAGCAACCGACCGGTTCTTGACATCAATCCCCGCCAGGGTAAGTACTGCGGCCTCTCTCCCACAGGTGCACCTATGGAACAGTTCTTCAAAATGGCGCTAGAAAACATTGCTCGGCACGGCGACACCGATGTATTCCCCTTTCCTCTGGAAACCAAGGTTTTCTTTGACGAGCCGCTAAGGGCCCGAGCGGTGCTCGAGTCTATTCACAAGGACTTCGAGGGACACCTCCTGAACACCCCTCCTGTACACGAAAACGCTCTGTCAGTGGTCGGCTACAGCGGATTTCGATGGGTCACCCAGATCGATCCTATTTGGAACGCATACTTCTTGAGCCTAGTCTTGTCTGTAGCCAGTGACATCGAGGCAGCGAGGCTCCCGGTCGATAAGCGGGTCGTCTTCTCATACCGATATCGACCTGACAAGGAGCACAAGACGCTCTTTTCTAGCGAAATCGGCTGGCGCCAATTCCAGATGCGCTCTGTAGAGCTTGCGCACGAATCGAAGGTGGTGCTTGTTTGCGATATCTCCGACTTCTACCCCCGGATCTACCACCACCGTCTAGAGAACGCGCTCAAGCGAGCGACGCGCAATGACACGGCTACCGGTAGAATAATGGATCTTCTACAGAGATTCTCCAGCGGCGTCTCGTATGGCCTCCCAGTTGGCGGACCCGCTGCGAGGCTGCTCAGCGAGCTGCTCCTCAATCGTGTCGATAGACTGTTGCGAACTGCCGGGATTCGATTCGTCCGGTTTGTGGATGACTACCACATCTTTACGGACACAGAACAGGAGGCATACGCTGCTTTGGTCCTTCTGTCAGAACGGCTCCTCGAAAATGAGGGACTTAGCCTGCAAAAGTCTAAAACACGTGTGATGAGCTCTGAGGAGTTCTTGGCCACGTCTGAGTTCGCTGATGAGAATCCGCCGCAAGATGACGACGAGGGTCGTGGAAGAGCCTTCTTGTCCCTGCGTCTCCACTTTGATCCCTACTCTCCTACAGCCGAGGAAGACTATGAAAAGCTGCGTGATGCTGTGGACAAGTTCGATGTCGTCGGAATGCTGGCAACTGAGATCAGGAAGAGTAGAGTGAACCAAACTCTGGTGCGCCGTCTCATCTCGGCTGTTCGCGTTCTCAAGGGACCACTGCAGCGCGATGCAGTAGTATCAATCGTCGACAACCTCGCAGTTCTCTACCCAGTGTTTCCGAACGTGATGCTGCTTTGCCGAGGCGTAATCAGCGATCTGGATGATGAAGCACGGAACAAGGTCTTCTCCACTATTCGTTCTCTCATCCGTGATGACTCCTACATCGTCAAGGTTCCTGTCAACCTCGGCTACGCAATCCGCGTGCTGGGATACGACCCCTCAGAGGAAGCTGATGAGGTATTGTCCAATACGTTCAATTCGACACCACACATGTTCATTCGTAGGGACATCATTCTGGCCATGGCCAAGCGTAACGCAGATTTCTGGCTGTCGGATCTGCGCAAGAGGTTCCACTCACTCAGTATTTGGGAGCGGCGTGCAGTCCTTATCGGATCATACCTTTTAGAGGATGAGGGCAAACACTGGAGGGTGGCCATCAACAAGGAGCTTTCTGAGGTCGATCAGCTGACGGTTTCCTGGGCCGCATCCAAGAAGCAGGCGAACAAATGGGAGATTCCCCTATGATGTCTGACAAGACGCTTTCGGAAAGGTACACGTCGTTCTGGAATCAGTCGCTTCCTGGCTCCAACCAACTCATAAGAAATATCAACATTTCAGCTGAGAGGGTCTGCGCGCCGCTGTCATCCGTCCTTGGACCGGATATTCGTGGGGTGGTCAATGAGGCAGCGTTCATGCTGTTCGAAGAAGTAGTTTCAGGAAGCCGTGCATCAGAGGATGTCATCATGGAGAATGCGTGGAAAAGGGCCTGTAGCTATGTCCATCGCATCCAACCCTCCGTTTCTCTTGATCTGCCTTTGACTTTAGCAGTCAAGAGGGAGACTGTTGAAGTGTCGAACAGATTGAAGAGCCACTTTTTTCGGTCCCCCTTTGCCGCAGTAGTATGCTGTCGTCCGGTGTTCCCAGGTTGCGGGGCGCTCTCTGCCTGCGAGGGAGATGTATTGGTTGGATCGCGATTGTGTGAAGTAAAGGCTGGCGATCGGGGCTTTAGGAAGGGCGATATCAAGCAGTTGCTTATATACTGCACCTTGGACTATGCCTCGGGTCAAAGAAGCATCTCAGAAGTGGAGCTATTCAATCCGCGTACGGGGAAGTACTTCCGGAGCTCGCTGGATGAACTAGTGCAGAGCGCGGCGTTCACTACGCCAACGGTGTTCTTTCAGGAACTCATCGAGTTTGTAAATCGAGGCACCTACTAACAGTCACCTCCGGCTTCCCTCCGTGTCAATGAAGGTGAGACAACTGCCGCTCCCGACTTTAGGGAAACGGCGCCCTCAGGAGTCTCATGTCCAAGCCCCTCGCCACCGTCGCCCCGCCGCAGTCCACCGAGGTGCGGGCTGAGCCGACAGGGAGGACCTCTTCTACCATTTCTACGGCGTTCTCCACTCCCCAGAGTACCGCGCGCGCTACGCCGACAACCTCGGCAAGGAGCTGCCACGTAAGCACCTTCCCATCCCCAGGCCCAAGAATCCGACCGACCGAATCGTACATCCTCGCCCTGTCGCGGCTTGTCCCCCGCCGTCCTCCGCGTGAAGTCTCCGAAGCCCGCGTCCACCCTGGCGCGGCGAGGAGCCCACGATGTCGAGTCCCGCCTACCACCTCCGCGCCGAGCTGGCCCGCACCCGGCCGCCGCACTCCTCCCACGGCTACCCGGCTGAGCTTCGCTCGCGGGTCGGCGACTTCATCCGGCGCGAGCAGGCCAGCGGGCGCACCGTTCGCGAACTCGCCCTGGAGCTCGGCGTCTCTGCCGCGACCGCTCGGCGCTGGGCGCTGGAGGGGCAGCGCTCACCCTCTGCCTTTCTGCCTGTCCATCTGGCCAGTCCGCCGGCACCGCTGCGCCTGGTGACGCCGCAGGGCTACGTGGTCGAGGGGCTGGCCGTCTCGGAGTTGGCCGCCCTGCTGGAGCGGCTGGGATGATCGCCCTGCGTCCCACCACGCGGATCTGGGTGCACGCGCAGCCCACCGACATGCGCAAGGGCTTCCTTGGGCTGGCCGCGCTCGTCCACCACGACATGGGACACGATCTGCTCGAGGGAGATCTGTTCCTGTTCGTCTCCAAGCGGAGGAACACCGCCAAGGTGCTGATGTGGGACGGCACCGGACTTTGCCTGTTCAGCAAGCGGCTTGCCCGGGGTTGTTTCGATGCTGCCTGGCTTCGCCCGTCAGATCAGCGGGTCGAGATGAGCCTGGGAGAGCTTCTCCTATTCGTCAACGGAGCGGTTCGCAAATCGGTATGACAATATTGTAACAGGCCGATTTTGCTTGCATAGCGAGGCCGTCACGTTACATGCGCCGCATGACCATCCCGCCCGGGTCCAGCGTCGACGCCTTGATGCGACAGCTCGCTCAGCGGGCTCTCCAGGCGGAGCAGGCTGCCCGAACCGCTCGGGAGGAGGCCGACGCCGCGCGAGCGGAGGCCCAGGCCGCCCGGGCGGAGCTCGCCGCGACCCAGGCGCAAGGCCGAAGGATCGCCGCGAAGGCAACGGAGCTGGAGCACAAGGTGAAGGCGGACGAGATCATGATGCGCAGCATGATGTCGCGGATCCGCACGCTCGTCGAGGACCTGGCCAACGCCACGCAACGGCCGGTCCAGCTCGCCCTCAGCATGGAGCTGGATCTCCTCCAGCGCAAGATCGATGACCTCAACCACGAGCTCTTCGGACGCAGCTCCGAGCGACGCGGACGGAAGACCGACCCGGCGGGCAAGCCCAAGCCTCCCAAGAAGAGGCAGACCGGACATGGCCCGAAGCCTCAGCCGGAGCTGAAGACCGAGGACCAGCAGCACCTCCTTCCGCCGGGCGAAGACCGGTGTCGCAAGTGCGGCTCGTCCGAACCGCTGAAGGCTTGGGAGGGGCAGACCCAGGACACCGAGGAGGTCGAGATCGTCGAGCGCACCTTCAAGATCGTGGTCCACAAGTGCCAGGTCTACGCGTGCACCGGCTGCGGGCACTTCGAGACCGCGCCCGCTCCGCCACGGCTCATCCCCGGAGGTCGCTACTCGCCCTCCTTCGGGGTGGCCGTCGCGGTCGACAAGTACCAGGACCACCTCCCCTTGGAGCGCCAGGTCAAACGAATGGCCGAGCAGGGGTTGACCGTCACCAGTCAGACCCTCTGGGACCAGATCCGTCAGGTCTACATCCTGCTGCTGCCGACCTTGTTGGTGCTCCAGCAGACGATCCTCGCCCAGCCGCGGATCCACATCGACGAGACACCCTGGCGCCTGATGCGCACGGGCGAGTCGAAGCGATGGTGGGCCTGGGTCCTCTCCGATGGCAAGCGGGTGTTCATCCAGCTCGCCGCCAGCCGGGGGATGGAGGCTGCTCGCCAGGCGCTGCAGGGCTACTCGGGCATCCTGATGGCCGACCGCTACGTCGTGTACGAGTCCCTCGAGAAGGAGGCGGACCGCAACCCGTGCCAGCAGTTGGAGCTGGTGGCCCAGCCCGAGCTGGGCCCGCTCGCCCCGCTGCCGAATTTCCTGCTCGCAGCCTGCTGGATGCACGGCAGGCGGGGCTTCGTGAAGGCTGTTCGCGGTGGGGAGGTCGAAGCCAACGAGGCGCTGGACCTCATCGCCGAGCTGTACGCCGTCGAGGCCGAGGCTGAGGAGCTCGCCGCCAAGGCTGGCGGGGGAGACGAGGCCCTCTTCGCCGCGCGTCAGGAGCTGCGCACCGAGCGCAGCGCGGGGATCATCGCCCGGCTCCTGGCCTGGATGGACGAGGTCAAGGTCCTGCCCGGCAGCCGGACCGAGTCGGCCATCAGCTGGCTGCGCAACGGGTGGACCAACCTCACCCGCTTCGTCACCAACCCGCTGATCCCGCTGGACAACGGTGAGGCCGAGCGCCGGATCCGCGGCATGGTCCTGGGTCGCAAGACCCACGCCGGCTCCCGCTCCGAAGAGGGCACCCGCGTCGCCGCGGCGTTCTACAGCTTCGTCGCCACCTGCGCGGCCGAGGGTGTTGACGTCCGCGACTGGATGTTGGAGGCGGTGGGCAAGGCCCTCGTCAACCGTCGCGCCGTCTACCTCCCCGAGGAATACGCCGCCGACCTCCGGGCGAAGGCGGCGGCTGAGGCCCACAGCGCCGGTGCCGCCGACACCGGCGAGTAGACGGCGGCGGGGAGCGGGGAACGGCGGCGGGGTGACCATCGCCAGGGCTTATGGGGATGGGCCCGGCGCCGACAGGCGCGGCTGGGCGAGGATGTACCAACCACCTGCCTACCCCTACTCGCTGCGCGGACGGCTTCCGCAGGGCGATCGCAACGCTCCAACAAGGCACATGCGGGGCTGACTCTCTTGAGATAGACCCCATGCAACATGCAGTTCAGCAACTTCCACCGCAGACTATTCCCTCGCGATTCACGCGGCAGTTCCGCCACTGCCTTTCGTAGACTCCTGCCCCAGGCAGCAGCTGCAATCGCGACCGATGGCACCGGGAGGGCGACGCTGTCTTTTTTCAAGCGGCAGCCGGCATTGTGGGACGTGCTTGCGGGCCGGCAGCACTTCCGCACGCCACCCTCTTGTGTTCGCTGGCGTGTACTGCGTACTGAGTCTGCCGCGACCGCGCTCGAACTCTCCGCGCTTCTTCTCATCCGCCATGCGCCGCTTCTCAAGAGGTTCGAGGAGTTCCGGACCAGTCAACCAACTAACGGCACCTCCGCAGAAGCCAGCCTCCAAGAGTGCGAAAAGTCATTCGGCTATTCCGACTGGCTCGCATGTAAGTGGCTACGCATTTTGCCACCTGGCTCCAAGAGGCAAGTCGCGCTCACGCAGGCCTTGGTGGACCTTGACAATTCGCCACTCACCAGCATCACCGTTTCCGTGGTGTACAGCCTAACAACTGGTTCGCACGCCGGATCGGACGTGTCACGTCTCGTTCGAGAGCGCGAGTATCCCGCACCCTTCGCGGCATACCTCACCGCTTGCCTCGACCCGACACCAGATCTGCGGCTTGACGCCATTGCCGACGCACTCGCATGGGCTCGGTCTGCGACCCCAATTGACCATTGGCTTGCCTGGCTTAAGTTGCTCCAAGCCTGCTTGGTGCATCATGAGTTACCCAGCACAGTCGCCCAGGCAGGGATCTCTTTGGACCTCCTCAGGGCCGTGGGCAGTATTGAAACCACCAATGTTTTGCGGGAACTAGGCCATCAATGCGACTCTCCCTCGAACACTCCCACCACTATAGAGCAATGGTTACCCGAGCTCGGTGTAGCACCAAATGTAGAGGCTGGATCAACTGCGACTAATCCGGTGGGCGCAGCCCTCCAGCAGGTCATGCTGACTGGCCATGTCGCAGGCCCAATTGCGGTGCTCGACCGTGCTGCAGTCGCCTTCGAGGATGGACGAGGGGCAATCCAACTCGCCGCTCTGGCTGAACAGCTATCTTCATTCACCGAGCGGCGCGCAGCCAAAGCGAACCACTGGTTTCGCCTCGCTACGCATCCCGACGCTTTGGCTCACTCCGGTTCGCAGTCAATAGGCCGTCCAATCCGTCTCGCCTCGGTGCCCGCGGACCAGCGCGCGTCATTGAATTCTGCTATCGAGCAGTCCATCAGCGGGTCCGCTCAAGATACACTCGTCTTGCTTCGCGATTGCACACATCTCTCCGCTGAAGGACAAGCTCTCCTCGTGGACGCATTGCTCCGCGCTCCAATCCCAGAACAGATTCTGCCTGCGGCCGCGAAGCTCATCGCCGAGCACCCCAAGTTGGTGCCCCGCATGCCCTTCGACGAACTGGAGCCGCTCCTATCCGACTATGCGTCCGACAGGATCGAGGAGGCACTTTCCAGTCTGGTCGTTGCCTCAGCAGCCATTCCGCATGGGTACCCTCAGCTCACCGAGAAGCGCAATGACTTGTTTGAGGATGTCCTCGACATAGCTGACACGCGGATGCCGGCTGAGGCCAGCGCTGCCTTCGCTGATGCGGGTATAGCCCCTTCAATAATCTCGTATTTCTTCGAGCATATATGCGTCCTCAACGTCATGGACACGGTGCCGGTGGGACGCTCGACCGCGGAGTTGTGCAATGCTCGCATCGGGGTCCTTAACGAACTACGGACACTTGACCCCACACGCAAAGAGTCCTACGACGCCTCAATCAAGGAGATGGCTGTAGCAATCGCGGTGCGCCGCGAACTCGCCTCTTTGGACCAACAGCGCGTCTACGTTGATATCGACGGCCTCTCGACTCGGCTAACCGCAGTCCTCGCCTCCGACTTTGAACGGTACCTACGGTACACCCAACTGGACCGTAGAAAGCACAGTACGGCGACTCTGTTTCGCATTCTGAAGGAACAGTTCCCAGACATCACTTTGCTCGACGAGTCCGAGTTGACCCGTGCCCTTACCTCAGAGGCCGACCGGGCCTTTGCAAAGATGGTCAACACTACCCGAACAGAGTTCGCCCTAGGGAACGAGTTTGGGTTGGACGGGTACCTGTCGGGTGGTATCCGCCACGGCAACCTCGAGGCTCACCTTCGGGAACCATTCGTGAAGCGCGACCTCCTTGGGACCTTCCGGGGGGAGCAGGGTTTTCGGCTTCCGGACTCTGCTCGAGCACTGGGACAGTTCGCGGAGCGCCCGGGCGATGTCGAGTTGGCGTACCGATCATTTGCCAGCGGATTTCAGTCCGCCATCGATGAGGTGCTTCACGAGTGGGTTCGAGTGGAATTGAACGATCTCGAGACGCGAGCAATCTTTGACCTTACACTAACTCGAGGCGACGTCCGGCTCATTGAAGCTACCGTCGCCGCCTGCTCGACCGCCGAAGCCGCAGTCAAAGCGCTCCTCGACTACTACCTCGCCCGTGTGGACACATGCCTTGAACTCGCCCAAGTCCGCATTCGCACGGAGTTGGCCCAGCGCTTACACAAGGTACTCGACGATTTTATCGTTGACCTCCGCTCGGCGTCCCCCGATCTACGACTTGACCCCATTATCGACAATGTACTTGGACCAACTCGGGGCTCACTTGACATCGCAATTTCCAAACTTGCTGAGTGGTTCATTCGGGCAGAGCGAAGCGGCGACACAACGGTAGAAGCCAGCCTACCGATGGAAGTCTCGGGGCAGTTGATCAAGCGCATGCATCCCGCGATCAGCTTTGGCTGGCGAGTCAAGGTGGAAGACAATGACATTCGCTTGTCTCGCCGTGTACTCAAGCACTGGGTCGACATCTTCCACACGATTCTCACCAATGCTGCCGAGAATGGCGTGGTTCGGGGACGATGCGACATTGAGGTGCAGTTCGAGTTGTCCATTGACGGCGCCCGAATAGAGGTCCGAAACGGAATTTCAGAAAGTACTTCCGACGATAGGGTCGATTCCATCGTCATTGAAGCCATGAACCGCCTATCGGAGCGAGATGCGCTTCACGCGGTCCGGAAGGAAGGACACTCCGGTCTTGTGAAGGTGCTCAAGTACGCGCAGGTCGATCTTCGATGTCCATCGGCGTCCGTGGCAGTGAGACGCGATGGACGCGCGTTCGTAACTACCGTTGTACTGCCCGGCCCTTTGGCGGGCCTTAGGTTGGAGCAATGAGGATACTAGTAATTGACGACGAAGCTGGTAAGCGACAGCAGGTGGTGCAGCACCTCCGGCAGGTACCCGACGTACTCGAAGTCCACGAAGCCATGTCGTTCCAGAGCGCAATTGAGGCGCTCAAGGTTGGCTCATTTGACTGCGTGGTACTGGACATGCGCCTGACGACTTACGACGTTTCTCCGGGAGACGACGGCGGAAGGCCACGCAATTTCGGCGGTGAAGAAATCCTGCGGAAAATGCGGCGCCGGCGGATCGAGACTCCTGTTGTAGTCCTGACTCAGTACTCGATTTTCCGAGAGGGGGTGCACGTACTATCGCTCGAGCAGTTGAGTATGCGCCTATCATCAAGGTATCCGTTCTTCATTGCGCTCACAATGTTCAAGCATAGCGACGACAGCTGGAAGACCGAACTAACCGCCACACTGCAGAGGCTCAAGTGAAGGTGCTCATAATCGAAGACAGTGGGGAGAAGGCTCAGAAGATCGCGGAAGCAATCGAATACGCAGGCGTCCCCGAAGACTGCATCTCAATCATCCCGGATGCTGTCGCGGCTCGCGACCGCCTTCGACAAGGCGGGGCCGACCTACTTGTGCTTGACCTGCAGATTCCGAGGCGATTCGGCGAGTCTGCACGTGGCAACGGGGGCGCAGATCTCCTGCAGTGGCTGGATAGGAGGCAGGCAGAGCAGATGCCCCCACACATCATTGCGGTCACTAGCTTTGACCTGGAGCCTGAAACTGCGGCAGTGTTGAACAGTCTTGGCGTGTCAGTCGTCCGATATCAACAGTCGTCAGACGACTGGCGGGGGTTCATTGTCGGTCTCACGAGCCGAGTACTCCGGAACAGGCGGGCTGGACTAGGCCAGGCGGAGGATGTTGACGCTGTGCTGCTCACGACCGTGGACGTAGAATATTCTCAAGCCAAAAGGGTGTTCCGTGTGGAGGGAGCCGGCGAGGTCAAGCTCGGCGTTACCTGGCATCGCGCTGAGGTCGATGCCGACGGCGATAGGCGGCGGGTAATCATCGCCCAAGCCTCCCAGATGGGAATGCCCTCAGCGGCAGTGCTAGCAATCAAGGCGATTCGCTTGTGGCAGCCCCGACTCATGATCATGAGCGGCGTCTGCGCAGGGGTGCGGGGCGAGGTTGAACTCGGAGACATCGTCGTCCCAGATCCTTGCTGGGACCTCGGAAGCGGGAAGCTCGCTAACGACGGTGTCCTCAAGCCAGATCCTAGGCCCATCCCTCTCCGTGAGTCGGTCCGCGCCGTACTGGCGGTGGCCGCCGAGTCCGCTCCCATCGAGGACTGGAGGCGCGCTTGGATGGCAGATTCTCCACGGAGAATACCTGCAATCCACATTCGACCCGCAGCGTCAGGCGCCTCAGTGGTATCGGACACGCGAACGATACCGCAGATTGTTGAACACAGCCGGAAGGTCGCCGGAGTCGATATGGAGAACTACGGTTTCTACTATGCTTGCGCGAATTCAGGTTTGAGCATCGGTCCCGACTATTGCTCAGTGAAGGGCGTGGTGGACTTCGCTGATCCCGACAAGTCGGACGACGTGCAGGCATACGCCGCCTACCTAAGCGCCCGACTCGCTGAGTGGATTGTCGCTAGACACCGCCGGTGAGTGTCGCCTGAGTGTCTACCCCAACAACGACGCCTGACAATCTCACTCTCGCCAGATCGAGGTACCAGGCATAACGACGCGTTGCAGCCGAAGGCCGATGCGGCCGCAGCTGAACGCCGGCGTTATGCCGAGCAGCACCAGAGTCTGAGATCCAAGGCCCTTTTGTTGTGCTACGGCGCTCAACCCGGATACCCAGTGCCACGCGCCACCTCCAGCAGGAGGGCACCCGTGACAAGCAAGAAGAGGATGCCGCCCCCAACAAGCAACCACTTGTCTGCGGCGGCCAAGTGGGTAGCGACGCGCCAGCGGCTTGCTCTGAGCGCCAGAATCAGCTTCCATCGAGATTTGAGAATCCGGGACCGGAACTTCAACTCGTCGTCCTTCTGTAGCCCAATTCCAGCGTCGTCGACGTACCGCAGGCTATCTGGCTGTGCTTCCCCCTTGACTGCCAAGGCCCTTGCTGACTGGAAGAACGCAGCCACACCGCAAGCTACGACCGCTAGTATCGCAGCGAACGCCCAGTTCGAATACCCAGACTCGTCCCCTCTTAGAACGTAGCTTCCCCCGAAAAGAGCCAATGCAATGCCGAACCCAGCGCTATATTGACCTGCGCGGTTCCTAAGTCTCTCGAGGGCCAACTGTTCCGACTGAAGATGCTCCTCAACCGCCGACTCAAGCACAGCGAGTTGCCCGAGCGTATTCACCTCCCCCACCAACCGCCTGAGGTCGGCGTCCGCTGGAAGGTCGGTGACAGGTAGCCCTCCGTCAATCAGCCAGTCGCCCTTCTTCACGACCACCTCCTACCCATCGCCATCATTGCCGACCCCGGGGCCGGAGCCCGGCCGGACTCCGTCGTAGTTGTCGTCATCAATGAATGCCGTGAGCTGCTTTCCCGACTTGAAGACCACGCCTCTTTTGCTGGCAACTTGGACCTTGGTTCCGGTGGCAGGATTCGTTCCCAGGCGTGCTGCGCGCTTCTTGGTGGAAAAGGTGCCGAACCCAGGAATCGTCACCTTCCGACCTGCGTCGAGCTCTTCAGCAATGATGCCCTCTCGCGGATCAGCGCTAAATATTGCGTTGATGGCCTCCAGGGACTTCGCGACGCTAAGTCCAGTCCTCTTTGCCACCCGGTTCGCCAGCTGCATCTTGTTCATCAACGACTCCTTGCACTGCACCACAATCTACTACTTCGTCTACTGCCGTGCCACGACACCGCGCTGACGAGCGGCCTACTGCCGCCAACTGATTCGACAATGAGCCCCAAACTCCCATCCTTTGCAGTCCTAGACCTGTCAGTGACCCTCCCAACCCGCGCATCTTCGCTGCAACCCGCGGCTGACGATCG
>ERZ761602.6488-NODE-6488-length-13014-cov-14.596265_pt1 | contig 13014 bp, 13 predicted proteins | sample MGYA00512165_ERZ761602 | MGnify/ENA primary metagenome ERZ761602 (study PRJEB28899, sample SAMN02445085) | bioreactor sludge metagenome | biome: EBPR sludge; isolation source: Thorneside wastewater treatment plant | place: Australia: Brisbane, Thorneside...
TCGGCTGTTAGATGTCACCTGAAAACCTCCAGCCCACGTCGAAGCACACCTTCGCTAAAGCTACGGCGTACGAAGATTGGTTTACGACCCTTCAAAAAATCATATTTGGTAGCGGTTGGAGCGAAGCGGAACCCCGCCGCGCCATCCTGTCATTGCCCCGTGGCGCGTGGCGGGGCGCAATTCTGCCTTAGTCGAAGATTGGTTTACGAGGAAATGGGAGATGGGCTTGGGATGGTGGCTACTCTTGTCGCAATTCTGCCTTAGTCGAAGATTGGTTTACGAGCTGGGTAAGGTACGGTATGCCGGAAGAATAAGCTCACAGTCGCAATTCTGCCTTAGTCGAAGATTGGTTTACGAGCTGCGACAATTGTGGTGTTGCCTACCCTTACGAGTCGCAATTCTGCCTTAGTCGAAGATTGGTTTACGAGCCGAGATTGTTCTCGGTATATTATTGGGAATAGCATGTCGCAATTCTGCCTTAGTCGAAGATTGGTTTACGAGTTGGAGCAAGCGCATGTGGAGCAGTATGGATCCTGGTCGCAATTCTGCCTTAGTCGAAGATTGGTTTACGAGTCAGGTCAGGAAAGGCACGCTCGTGCTGGCCTGTGAGTCGCAATTCTGCCTTAGTCGAAGATTGGTTTACGAGACGATTGGCCTTATCTGCTTTGCAGTTGGGTTAAGGTCGCAATTCTGCCTTAGTCGAAGATTGGTTTACGAGCCTGGCGGAGAAGTCCCGCCACCACCGGCTGATGCTCGTCGCAATTCTGCCTTAGTCGAAGATTGGTTTACGAGTTTCTTGGTCTCGTTGCCGTTGCCTTAGTCGTTGTCGGTCGCAATTCTGCCTTAGTCGAAGATTGGTTTACGAGTGGCCGGGACACCTATGTGTTCACTCTACCAAACGGAGGTCGCAATTCTGCCTTAGTCGAAGATTGGTTTACGAGACCCCCCTGCTTCTCGGGGGGATGGTTTACGACGGTCGCAATTCTGCCTTAGTCGAAGATTGGTTTACGAAGCAACTATCAGGCACAATGCCCGCAGTTGCAGGTCTCAAAGGTAAAAACTCCCCCGCAGTTTTGGGGCGTTTTTCGTTAAGAAAATCTTAAATTTTTTCTAAAAAAACGCCGAAAATCTTACAAAACTACTGCATCTCCGCAGAGGTAAAATATTGAAAAACAAATTTATACAACAATGAACATTTCAGGAAATGCTCAAAGAGGCGTTCCGCAGTTTTGCACTTTTTCAAGCATGGAAGCAGCAAAACCCCGAAATTTGATAGTGAAAAGAAACAACAAGTTTTTACCAAATTTTTCCAACCATGACACCTCTCAGTAATCAGCACGACCGAAGGCTCAGAAACACCCGAAACCGCGACGTACCCATTTTGCTCCACCGTTTTAAATGCACGTTGTTATGGAAATTCATGTATCTTCTTTCGGCGCCCGGCTCAGAATGCGGGGCGAAATCTTTGTGCTTGCAACGCCCGACCTGAGCGGGGCAGGCAACGACACGACGCAGGAAATTGCGCCGCATCAGGTAGAGTCCATTCTTTTGTACGAAAAAGGCGGCTCGATCAGCGCCGATGCAATGGCTTTGGCGCTCCGACATCAGGTTGATATCTTGCTGTGCGATCAGCTCGGCATGCCATTGGGCAGGCTGTGGGCGCTGGATGCTTCGCCTCCATTGGCCATACAAACCGGGCAGTTCCGCATGATGGGTACCCCGCGCAGCATGGATTTGGTGAAAGAATGGCTGAGCCGGAAGTTCCGGCGAAAGCTGGCCTTCCTGGAACGCCTCGAGCGCTACCGGGAAGGTGAAAAAGCCCAGTTGATTCAAACCACCCGCCATACGCTGGCGGAGTACTATGCCCGACTCCAACAGGTTTCCACACAAAACATAGGCCAGGCCGCAGCCAGCTTTCGCGGCATTGAAGGCAGCGCGGCGCGCTTGTACTTCGGCACACTCAGTGCGCTGCTGCAGCCCGAATACCAGTTTGACGGGCGCAGCCGGCGGCCGGCAGCCGATATTTTCAACGCACTGCTCAACTACGGCTACGGCATGTTGTACCGCACTGTAGAAAAAGCGCTGATAGAGGCCGGCATCCATCCGTATGCAGGCTTTCATCACGGGCTGGCCAAACGCCAGAAGGCGATGGTGTTTGACGTGATAGAAGCGTACCGCCCCTGGGTGGACCATATCGTCTTTGTGCTGTGTTCGCGCAAGACGGCCGGTTCGCGCCACGTCAAAGAGCAGGGAGAGGGCCTGTGGTTGTCCAATGAAGGCAAAACCCTGATGGTCAAAGCATTTCATGAGTTTTTCAAAAAGGCGGAATTGCCTTTCGGCAACGTGGAACTGCCGCCTGTGAAAATCCTCAAAGAAGAAATGCGCGCCTTGGCCGCCTATTTTGCCACGCTGGGCCGGGAAGTGGAGAGCCTGTTGCCGAACGCTGAAATGCCGGAGGCTTCGATCTACGAGCACCCCCGTGACACCGATGCTGCAGTCGGCCTGCGCCTTCAGAACGGGAACGGGATACAGTTGCCGTTAGGACAGATTTGAAAACACATTCTTCCACTCACCCAATCATTTTCAACCATGTACTACACCGTTTGCTACGACATCGGCGACGCCAAGACCAGAAGGCTGGCCGTCAAACTCTGCAAAAAAGCAGGCTTGGTGCGCATGCAGCGCTCCGTATTCACCGGCAGGGCGCCCGCCGCACTCATTCGCCAGATAGAAGCCGAGCTGATGCCGCTGCTCAAAGACCGCAACGACAGCGTGGCGGTGCAACCTATGGACAGAGCTGCCTTCAAAAAAATGCGGTTCATCGGCAAGCGCCTGCACAAGAAAAACCTGGCAGGTTCGCGCCTCATCGTGTTTGTGTAGCAGCGATCTGCGCCTTTTTCATCATCCCAAAAACAAACTACTATGTACGGAAACTTTCACACAGAGATTGATCTGACGCTGGCCCAGCTCGATCAGAAAGCAGCCAAATTCAAGGCATTGAAACATCCCGGCGATCTGGCGGCTCTGCTCAAAACAGACGCAGCCGCATTGGCCAAGCTCGCCTCCAAGCCGCATTATCAGGTATTCAGCATACCCAAACCCGGCGGCGACAAACGGGTGATACACAACCCGGTTCCAGACTTGAAAAACATACAGCAATTGCTGAATTTATATCTCCAGGCCGCCTACTACGGACTCAAGCCCGCCTGCTCGTACGGCTTCATCCCCAAGCCTTCCGACGAGCCGCACCCGCGCAACATCTATACCAATGCGCTGGTACACGCCGGCAGCGAGTGGGTGCTGAATTTAGACATGAAAGACTATTTTCACACCGTCACCAGCCGTCATTTGCAGTGGATTTTCGGCACGCTGTTTGAGTTTCCGGCGCCGCTGTGCAACCAACTCATCGGGTTGACGAGCTACAAAGGCGTACTGCCCATGGGCGCTCCTACGTCGCCGGTATTGTCCAATCTGGCAGCATTGCCATTGGACGCGGGCTTGCAGGTGCTGGCCAACAAGTGCGACGCCCTCTACACCCGCTATGTGGACGATATCACCTTCAGTTTCGACGCCCAACCTGATGTGCAATTCACGCAGGCGGCGCGTCAGGTGGTAGAATCGCAGGGCTTTACGCTGAACGAGGGCAAAATACGCCTGAGTTTTCGTCAGGACGAGCCGGAAGTGACGGGCCTCATTCTCAAATCGCCCAAACCGGACGTGAGTCGCGGCTTCATTAAAAGCCTGAAAAAAGACATCAAGCTGTACCGCTACCTCTGCTCGCCCGATATGCTGCAACGCGGCATTGTGAATGCCGGCGTGCTGGAAAAACTGCAAAGGAGCATCCGGGGGCAGTTGGCATTTCTGAGCTTCATCCGAGGCAAACAGGACAAGACGTACCGCCGCCTGGCAGCGCTGGAGGGGTAGGCGGCGGAGAGCCGGAAGCTGCCCCGGTTGTTCTCAGCATTCAGGATGCCGCCTGGCAGCGCTGGAGGGGTAGGCGGCGGAGAGAGAAGATTTTTCCGAGATGTCAAAGAACGGGGTGAGGAGCGAATGTGTTTGCAGGGGTATCTCACCATTTATCCCAATTTTCAATGTACCCTGTGTAACTGCTTGGCAACGTTAATCAATGCCTGATCCTTGTTCGGTTGCGTATCCATGAATCTATATTTACCTTTCCCGATAAGCATTGATAAATTCGATCAATTCGCGAATGCGGGCGTAGAGTGTGAATTTGGAGTTGGCAGAAGGGCAGCGTTCGCGGTCGAGATCATGCAGGAACTCTCCAAAGAATACAATATAGCGTAAAGGCATTTTGAGATACTGGCGAAAGAGTTTCAAGTAAGATTCGTCTTCGGTATTCAGCACAGTATTTTCAAATATTTTCGGGAGTTTACGCGCATCAAAAATGGCAAAATCATACTCATCTGTGGGCACCATTTGCCTGACTACATAATCGCGTTCAAATACATTTTCAAAAGGCATTCTCGATATGAAAATGCGCATCTCCCAGCTATCAGTGTCGGTAGGGGAAATGACGAGGATGCGAGCGGTGGCGAGGGTTAGCATACTTTTAGTTTAAAGGTTTAAGCGATGATATTTTTGCTTTTAGAATGCCTTTGTCGGAGCTGACCTCATTTACCCGAAGTTCGTATTGCTTACCTATCTCAAATCGGCTTGCGGAGGGGTTTTTATCGCTGATTTCTTTTTCAAAGCCTTCCACATTGAGTACCTTGAACCATACTTCTGATCCGACTATTCGTTGAACTTCACCTATGATATTTTTCCCGTTCAAAGACTTATTGAACGGGAACGATTTCAATTTTGTCGATGTTGCAGCGGCCGGCTGAGATATGGCAGGAGATTGGCTTTCAAATTTCCCTATGGTTTTCGGCGAGGCGGCAGCTTTATTCATTGGCTGTATGCGGTCAGCGATATTATTGGTATCAAACTGCCCATATCCCACATTTGTCTTCGCCCCTGCGCCCACTGTGCAAAGTATCTCGCCAAAAATGCGCCGTTTGTGTTCGGCAGTGATGGTCAATGAACCGATTTTTGAGTCTTGCAGCCGAAAATAGAAGCCAAAAACCACTCCGGGCATCACTTTCAGAAACGGCAGTGGGATGGGATTTTTCAAAGGGTTGTCGCCGTGTGGGGTGAGCGCATCACGTCCGAGTAGTTGATCTTTTTCATTGAAATTTACGGGTAGCGCATCAAAAAACACATCGTGCTTCGACATCGGCAGGCGAGCAGGCTTTTCTTCCTTTTCAAAACTGAATCCACAAAAAATGGATAGGTCTAATTGGTGCGCCAGTTTTTTCACCTTTTCCAATTCCGACTCAGCGGGCACATCCAACTCGAAGCGCCGAAGCAATCCGACGATGTACTTTGATTTTTCGATTTGCAGCGCATCCTCTGCTTCAAAATTACCGGGATACTCGGCATCGTGTTTGAATTGCGGGAACACCGAGCGCAACACACCTTTTACCGATGAGCCGGGGAGCACGGGCAAACCAGTAACATGGTCAAAACCAAAACCCAATTTGAACTCGCCCGGGTAGCCTACCTCGTGCGGATAGCCGATGCCGGGCAGCAGGCCGGGGTTTTGGACTTGAAGGCGCAAATCCTGAATCGTGCCGATTGATTGAATATGCGTGGGTACAAACGGTGATACATATTCGGTAGAAGTAAGTGTAGCGTTTTTCAGACGAAAAGCCTTTTCATTTACCTCTTCGTTTTTTTTACGCGCATCAGTATTTTTATCGGGCTGTGACAATTTGATGCGCCCGTCAAAATACCCCCTGTAATAGAAGTGCTTTAAATTCATGACGTCTGATTTTGGGCTGTAGGGAAATCTTTTTTCACGGGCTTTGGAGCCTTTTCTTCTTGCTTGAAATTCCGCATCACCAATTTCAGCGCAATCGCGCAATCCATCAAATCCTTTCGCAGTTGGCGTTCGTCGTTGGCGTTGGTGTCAAGCGCGATAGTAAGCAGGTCGCCGCCGGCAAGCCGGCCGTATTTTTCTTGGTAGATTTTCAGCAAAATGTTCAAAATGTGGACCCGGCGAGGTTCTGTTGCTTTGTTCGTAAAATCAGGCTTGTAATCTTTAGCATCCTTGATTTTGTGGCGATCTGTATAAAATGAAAGCGTTGCCTTCAAGCCTGCGGTGATGACCGAGGGAGCGAAGGAAGCGACATAGCCGTCGTATTCTTTTAAGATGCAGGTCTTTTCATTAAAAAGCAGGCCACTGTCTTTCAATGCGGACATGGCGGTAGGTAGTAATTGGTTGATCTTGTTCATGATTCTGATGTTGGGTTTAAAAGCGTGAGCAAGCAATAGCCATAACCAACGGTAGCATTCGCTCCGACTTGGATGACTGTGTTATTCAGGCTTTTGATAAAATCCTGTTTGGCATTCAGTTTTTCACCATTTGTCAGGTCAATGGGCGCCTGTACTAAAAATCCGAATACACTCTGATGCGGTACCAATTCTTCATACCAGAGATTTTTGCTTTCGCCGTTATCCAATTGGTTGCGCGCTATTACGGGCAATTCCTCGGCGGCTTCTGCGAATTGATTAGCATTCATGTCAAATGTCGCTCCGCTCTGAAACGCCGTTTTCAGGCTGTCCTTTGTCCATTTATCCCCACCCAGCAATGCAACTTTTTGGGCGAAGGCAGCCCAGACATCATCGGATGATGTGAGTTTGAAAGCTGTTTTGGAGTTGACATTTTCGTCCGGCACGGGTAGGGCCAGCAAGTCAGCACTGAAAAAACGGAACTGGCCCTGTTCTGCCGCGTCTGCGTCTCCGCTCACAGGAGAGCCAAACACATACTTGACAAAATCCGATTTTGCCCCATATCCGAGTTCCGACTCAAAGAACTCGCGCAGTGCGCCTTTCAAACTGTGACTATGTATAGTTGGTCTGCGAGTAGCCGGGTCGCGTTGGACTAATTTGTCCACGGCGCCATAGAAACTGTCGCCGCTGCCGGCGTGGAGGTTGGTCAGGGCTTGTACCCGAAAGACCAGCGTCTGGTACTTTTTTGTTGTCGTTGACATATTTGTACGAGGTTGATTTAAGGACAAAAGGTGATGAAATGATTAAAGCCAATGCCATACCATGGCTGTATGCAGAGTGCGTCGGCAAGGTCGTCAAGTGCTTTTTTATTGGCGCAGACAAACACCGAACCGCGAGCCAGCAGGGTATATTTGGTGCTTTTGGCCATTTGGTCAGTTACGATACTGCCGGCGTGTTCTGGGGATGCCGGCCGCATTCTACCGAATTTTTTGACATCCCGATGGGTACGAATATGCCTGAAATCGGTCGTCTCGGTTATGGCCGCAATGGTGTGTTCCCATGCGGATGCAGGCACCCAGGCATCGGAGGTCAACACAAGACGCGGTTGAGTAGGCAGATGCCCGTTGTAAAACATCTTATCGGCCGAAAACATCTGCTCAAACCTCTGATTGACGTCTTTCACTTCGATATGAAAAATGGATTTTTCCCCACCTAACTGAAAGTTTTGACCATTGATATTATCCAGATCAACGTTGTCGGAAAATTCGGCCAGCACACAAAAAGCCCAGCCTTCCTTTAAACGCACGAGGTCTTGCTTGAACAAGCCGGGGCCATCTGGTTTGGGCTTGCGGATTTCCTGTTTCGGAATTCCGGGGCGATTGAAAGTTTTGAAAATATCTTCAGGTTTTACCGATGTCCTACCGTCATCTGAAACCCATTCATTGGCCAATTTTTCTTTTGGTTTGAAGCCTGCCCAACGTCCGGCCGATTTCCAGTTTTTAGTATAATTCAGATCACCGTTGTCGAGCAATACTTCTGCATTCGCTCCGGAGCTTTCAAGACTCAATGCAGGCTTTCCGGGATTTCGGTCGAGAGCTTGACGCAGAAAGTATTTCCCCGATGGGCTTTTCAAAAACAGCGGCGAAAGGCCGAGCAGGTCGCCATATTCCGTCAATTTCGGATTGTTTGGGGTAAAACTGTGCTGCCCGAAATCCAAGCCGTTTTTGCAAAGCAAATGGCGCAACGTGCCGCAGAGTGTAGTCTGCTGTGGGTAAGGGTTGCTTTTTGAAAAATAATTGCGCTCACGGCCATTGCCATGGGTGGTTTCGCCGCCAAAAAAATAAGGTTCGAGCGGCGTAAAGGTAACTAAAGCGGTTTTACTCATGGTCGGCGTCGTTTAGGAATTTGATGGTTCGGAGTGCAGAGTAAAGCAGGTTGTTGCAGTATTGACGGCGAAGTTCATCGGCATCCGGCAATGGTTTATCAACCGGCAGGTCGAGTTGCATGCGGAAAAACTTTTCTTGGTCTTCTACCGCAATGATTAACTCTTGGTAGTCGGCGTGGATGGCTTCAGCCAGTTGGCGGACGTTCTCAATAAATTGCTTTTGCTCGCCTTTGGCCTCGTTGAAGTGCTGTTTGAAGAAATGCTCGGCTCGATCATTGGCACAAGCCTCGTCGAGGAGCCAGCCCAGCCGTTCGAGATTGTGCACTACGCCGGCTACAAATGCAATGTCTTTCCCGGCAGTGCTGTTGTGTGCTGCGAGCAAGGCTTTCCATGCTTCCCACGCGTGGCCGTCCTGCCGAAGTACGGCGCCGAATGACTGCCCTGAGTGAAGCATAAAACGGAAGGCAAGACCTTTTTTGGGGTTGATTTCAGTCTCTTCTTTTTTGCGGAAGGCAAGTTTTTTGGCCAACTTATTCAACAAGTCACGGCCTGCTTCGAGTGATTCGCCAAGAGGATACTTATAATAAAAGACCGATACACCAAAGGAGAGCGAGGCTTTTTGGCTTTTCAAAAAAGGCTGCTTTTCAAAAACATCTTGGATGTTTTGAATCAGGTCGAAAACCGTTTCGCTGTTTTTGTTCTGAAGCGGAGAAATGAACAACAAATCATCACCCCCTGCATAAACGGGCAGCGCATCAAATTTGAAAATTTCCTCCACGGCTCCCATTGAAAAGGCCATTAATTCTTTTGAAATCGTGGTGATGTTCGCTTCGTTCGGCTCAGTCGAAATCAGGGTGCCTACGCTATCACCGTCAGACTGGACGATTGCAACGTATTTGTGGCGTTTTTTTAATAGTGGATTCCCATGCTTATCTTTTTCTTTTAAAAGCTGAATAATGGCTTGGTTCTCCTCATCGGTTTCAAGGTCGTCATCTTCCTTGATTTTTGCCGAAATGATAGTTTCAATTTCTTTGTAAACCTGTTTTCCCCGAAACTCGCGCACTCCAATTTCGAGGAGCGATGGCAGGCGCTTTTCTTGTTCCGATTTTCCATAAAATGTGAAGACCCCGTCCCTTTTCTCAAAACCGTAGCTGTACAAATTCCTGACCGCTCTGCTACGGAACATCGCAGCGCTGACAAAATCATCGTGTTCGGGTGGGTATAACTTTCGCATTTGAGCAGTTGCGGTCAGTTGACCAAGCGCTTTGAGGATGGGTTCTTTTTCTCCGTCGTCTCGACGAAGCAGAACGGCGTGGCAGTGAAAATGCTGAGATAGAATGGTGCGAAGTTCTCCTTCTGAAAAAGGTAAGGCATTTTCCTTTTTTTCATCGGCAAGCCCCAAAAGCGCAAGGTCAAGGATTGATGATTTTGCCCCTTGGATAATGCCCGGCAGTTCTTTTTTCAGGCGTTCCACCTTGTCTTCATGGATTCTAAAAAAGCAGTTGTCGTTCCAGATACCCGCGCCGTGATAGGTGGTATTGTTTTTTAACTCGTCGAAGTCAAATTTGGGTGAAAGCGCAATGCCAAAAGAGTGCAAGCCTTCCAGCAAGTTTTTCATGAACTGCGAGAGCAAAAAACTGGCCGCCCACAGCTCGCGGGTTTTGCGGGCGCGGTGTATGGTGCGCTGGACAGGGCCTATGGAGAGTGCCAGATAGTGGGTGGTGTGGTTAGACATTTTGCCAGTTTTTAAGCTTTTCGTTTAAAAAATCTTCTATTTTAAAATCGGAAGGGGTCGGGATGACTATTTTCCTATCTGTGCTTTCGGCTTGTTCTCCAACAAAAAAAACAAAGCGTCTTCCTAACATTTTAGGATTTACAGGGAGTGCCAATAAGTAAAGCCAACCATTGAAAATTTTGAAAAAAATAGGAGATCGGTAACGTTCAATTTTATCATCTTTTGAGTTGTCTTGAATATTAACCTTCACTTTTTCAAGAGTTTGTGGATAATCATGTAGCCCCGGAAGCCCGAGTAGACCTCTTACAAAATTTACTTCATCTTCTTCCGAATATTCTTCTCCAAAGACTAGCACACTGGTTACCTTATTTTTTTCCCATTCAATCGGAGTATCCTGTTCTCCGAAGTAATCCCTAATGGCAGACTGCTTAGTTCCTGCATTATTTCTCAATGTTTTATAAACACTATCAATAGTTTTGTAGATTTCAGAAATATCTCTATGAGCGCGTATTTTTTTAGAAAAAATAAAATGGTTCTTCAAAATTCGGGTAAAGGTCTCATCTGTTACACTTGCTTCTCGAAAACAACCAAATCCCTTTGACTGCCTCATTCCAAAATTTTCAACACAGAAAAGCAGTGGCAATGCTTGGGATAAAAGCTCATGTAACTCCCTGTCCCAAGTTTTTATAGTAAGGTGAATGTCGCCTTCATAAAATATCCCCAATCGAACTTCATCCCATTTTTTATCCTTTCGTTTGTCATTGTTTGCAAAGAATGGACTGGGAGCTACGATTTTTAATTCAGGCCGATGTAAATTGCTTCTAAGATTTGCCGGTTCGGAGGCTTGTTCATTATAAGTAAATCTGGTCTCGAAGTAATAATAGATTGGGATTTCATTTTCTGGAGGAGAAATGAAAACCTTGTAATTTGAAGGTTTTTGTTCATCTATGTTCCTTCGGAGCAATTGGATTGTATTCGAAAAGCGTTGTGCTACTTGAGAGCTAACTAACTTGCTAAAGTCGTTTAATAAAAACTTATCCAACTTCGGCTTCAACTCCGTAGCCCGCAGCGTCGCGCCGGGCTGGTCGTGCAAGAAGTGGATGATGGGGGTTTCCTGGCGTAGGGTGAATGTTGCTTCGTACATGGTTGGTTTCTTATTTGTGTGGAAATGTTAAATAATTTTCAATATGCTTATAATTCCAGTTTCTAAACGGTCAGAACTGTTACACAGACCTATATCAATACCGGGCATATCTGTCCTGTATTTGCCAACAGGAATCTGTTTGACACCAAAATACAAATAGGCTACATTGTTCTTATATCTTTCCAATATACTCCGAATATCCTCTTCTTTGATTTCAAGGGATTTTTCAGTCTGATCGTTAATCAGAAGTAGGTCAATGTTTTTTAGGTCAAAACCTTCCAGTTCAATTACACTTTTCCAATCATACCGTTCAAATCGGCAGCCATCAAACACTTTTTTGACATTTCTCTGCTGTCCTTTTTGGGCGCTAACCACCAGTATCTGTTTTTCTTTTTTAAGTTGGGCAACCACACCAAACTCTTGTAACGCGCTTTTAAGCGCATCCACACTGCTGCCCGCTTCTTTCGCAATGGCATCAACTGCCCATTCTTTGATTTTGGCCTTGAAATAGTTCTGAAACCCTAAAATACTCATAATCGGAACAAATACAGAAAATAAAAAGGCTATGAAGCCGAATCGCCACTTCCAAGTATCATACTCCTCAGCAATCCGAACGAGTGTTCCAATTTTTTCTTTTGGAATATCAGACTGGCCATGGCAAACGGCTACTATGAGAAAGATCAGGGCAATTGATAATATTACTTTTGTTAATTGCATATCTGGTTATATTTTTGAATGTACTTAATCTAATTGCTACTCTACCCAACTAAAAAATAGTGGGAAAGAAAAACGGGAAAAAGAGAACTTTGAGTTGCAAACCAAAACCTTTTTCCCGATGAAGGAATACTTCACAGCCGAAATAACGGCAATGTTTTCAAAAGTGCCAATAGTAAAGAACTTGGCACGACAAAAATTCATGTTAATGTTTGTATTGGGCCTGATAAGAAGCCGAAAAGTACAATTCTGCGAGGTGGCGCAATACCTTAATGATGAAGCTCAAGATAAGAGCAACGAAGTACGGATACAGGATTTTTTCGCGAAGTGGCACTTGACTATCAACAGGTTGCGTTTTTTCTGAGCTGGTTTTTATCAGCGCGGGGTAAGAAGATAACACTATGCCTGGATCGCACAGAGTGGGATTTTGGCAAGTGCCAGGTGAACATATTAATGGTAACGGCTCGGCAGGGAGCGGTGAGCGTCCCCTTGTACTGGGAGCTGCTGGACAACAAAAGCGGCAACTCATCAAGTGAAGATCGAATAGAGTTGATGAAAAAATGTGTTGAGCTACTGGGCGTCAAACGGATTGGCTTAGTGATAGGAGACCGGGAGTTTGTGGGGTTAAAATGGCTCAAGTGGCTCAAAAGCAATGGAATACTCTTTTGTATGAGGATGCCTCGACATCATTTGATTCAAATGGAGGATGGCAGAGTACAAACAGCCGAGCAGGCATTGGGAGATAGACAGGAGGTTCGCTTAGAGGGTGTGATGGTAGATGGGGTATGGGCCAACGTATTCATACGCAGGCTTAAAGATGGCGACTTATTGTACTTGCTGGGTACGGCTCAGTGTAAGTTTCTGGGACAACTGTATCGCAAGCGCTGGACAATTGAGTGCTGCTTTCAGGCACTCAAAAAACGGGGGTTCGACTTGGAAGATACTCACCTGAAGTGTCTGGAAAAACTCAAAAAGCTCGTGGCATTAGTCAGTATTGCATATGCTTTCTGTCACAACTTGGGAATTTATAATGATCTCAAAATCAAGAAGATTCCTGTAAAAAATCATGGCTACATGGCCAATAGCTTCTTCCGAAATGGACTAGATTCCGTTCGTCAGAATTGTAAAAAAGAGTGGAAAGAGGATATTGGCAAATGGCAGCATTTGCTTCGTTTGTTTTTCCGGTGGGCAGCACCTTTTGCGATACAGCCTGCATCCGGATGAAAATAGTTGGGTAGAGTA
>ERZ761602.6489-NODE-6489-length-13014-cov-11.212902_pt1 | contig 13014 bp, 5 predicted proteins | sample MGYA00512165_ERZ761602 | MGnify/ENA primary metagenome ERZ761602 (study PRJEB28899, sample SAMN02445085) | bioreactor sludge metagenome | biome: EBPR sludge; isolation source: Thorneside wastewater treatment plant | place: Australia: Brisbane, Thorneside...
CCGCCGGGCGTGATGGACAACACGCCCGGGGCGGGCGTGATGGACCCCACGCCCGGGGCGGGCGTGATGGACCCCACGCCCGCTCTCGATGGGTATCGCGGCGCCGGGTGACGGGTTCCACGCTTCCGCCCACTGGTGCGGCCGATCTCGCGCCTCGATGGACGAGATGCTGCCGGGCTTGCGTGACGTCCGCGTGACAGGCCAGCGGATCAGCGCGTCGCGGCGTCCGTGCGCTCCGCCGGGGAGCCGCCGCCATCCGGCCGCTCGCCGAAGCGCCGCCAGGCAGCGAGCGCGCGCAGCAGCGGCCGCTTCTTCGACTGGTGCGCGGCCATGCGGCGCAGGATGTCGTCGAGCGTGCGCATCGCCTCCAGGATGTGCGGCCCCTTGTTCAGCATCACGCACTCCGCGCGCTCGCCCATCGCGGCGTCGGTGATCTCCGCGCGCGAAGGCAGCCCGCTCTTGGCCAGCGTCTCCAGGACCTGGGTCGCCCAGATCACCGGCACGTGCGCGGCCTCGCAGGCCCAGAGGATCTCCTCCTGCACCTCGGCCAGGCGCTCGTACCCGCACTCCACCGCGAGATCGCCGCGCGCGATCATCACGCCGGCGCGCGGCCCCTGCATCGCCGCCAGCAGCATCTCGGGCAGGTGCTCGAAGGCACGCCGTGTCTCGATCTTCAGGATCACGCCCAGGTGCGCCGCGTCCAGCTCGGCCAGCCGGCGCCGCAGCACGACCACGTCGTCGGCCGACTGGCAGAACGACAGCCCGACCAGGTCGGCATGGCGGGCGACGACCTCGAGGTCCTCGAGGTCCTTCGCCGTCAGCGCCGGCAGTTCCAGCGCGGTGTCGGGCAGGTTGAGGCCCTTGTCGGCCGCCAGCCGCTCGCCACCGTCGCGGGCGTGGGTGATCTCGACCTCGAGCTGCCCGCGCAGGCGGCGCCGCACGACCCCCCCGATGCGCCCGTCGTCGAACCAGATGCGCTCGCCCTTGCGCACGGCGGCCAGGGCCTCGGGCAGCGTGCAGACGACCACGGCCGGTCGAGATCGGCGCCCTTCGGCAGCCGCCATGGCGTCGCGGCCGACGCCGTCGGCAGCCACGCGCAGCAGCTCACCACGCTTCAGGTGCACGACGCCCTGCGCCACCGGCAGGTCGTGAAGGCCGGTCTGCGCGCTGCGGCCCCTGCCCTTGTGCCGCCGCAGCCGGGTTTCGGCCGTCAGGTAGGCCGTGTGCTCGGACGTGACCACCACGTGGTCCGCATGGCGCTCGGCGACGACGAAGCGACGCTCGGCCCCGCGGGCGTCGACGGTGTCCAGCCGGTCGCCCACCGCCAGCGCCGCCAGCCACGCGGGCTCGACACCCAGCGTGGCCGCGACCCCTTCGGCGGCGGCCGCGGACCCCGCCGCGCGCAGTGCCAGGCGGGCCGGCGCGAGCACGCGCCCGACGGCATCGCGTGCCGGTCGCAGCTTGACCACGTCCTGCGCGGCCGCCACCGGCCCGGTGCGCAGCTTCGGCCCGCCCAGGTCCATCAGCACGCGCACGCCACGGCCGGCCCGGCGCGCCGCCTTGCGCACGTGCAGCGCCATCGCGGCCCATTGTTCCGGCGTGTCGTGGGCGCAGTTGATGCGCGCGACGTCCATGCCGGCGGCCACCAGGGAATCGACGAGGGCCGGATCGCCGGCGGCGCTGCCGGGCAGCGTGACCATGATGCGCACGTCCCGGCCGTGGCCCGCGGGGCCGAGCAGCGCCGCGGCATGGTCGCGCAGCCGTGCCGGGCCGCGGCGCGCGCCGACCGGCTCGTCGTCGGCCAGCGGCTGCCAGGGCCGGCCGACCAGCCGGTGCAGGATGCCCAGCACCTTGTGCAGGCTGGCCAGCACGTGGGTCTCGGCGCGCCCGAGCGAGGACAGCCCCAGCCAGGCCAGCTGCTCCTGCAGCGGCCGCAGGTCCTGCCGGCGCAGCGCGAGGTAGTGCGCGAGGTTGAGCGCGCTGCCGGCGTGGATCGGGTCGACGGCCGCGAGCCAGGGCTCGAGCCGGCGGGCGTTGTCGATCATCGCCTCGCGCAGCGCGAAGAGCTGCTCGATCAGGCCCTGGCAGGCCTGCGGATCCCAAGGGTCCGGCGGCGCGGCGGCGGCGGCCTGGCGCGGCAGGTTGTCGCGCTGCCGGCCGGTCTTGCGCGGCCCGGGCCTCGGGCGGGCTGGCCGGGTCGGGGCCATCGGTATCCTCCTGCTGACCCGGCAGTCTGACACCCGCGTGTGACCGTCTCGTGACCACTGCGCTGGCCGGCCGGCTCCACCCGGGGGGGTGGACTTCGCTAGCATCGCTGCGATCCCGGAACAGGCCGCGCGACCGTCACGGCGCGCGAAGGAGCGCGCGATGCAGGACCCGACGAGCCCAGGCGACGAACGCGTGCTGCGGCAGTGGATGGCCGAGGTGGGCGAGGGGCGGCTCGCCCGGCGCGCCTTCGTCCGGCGCGTCGCGGCCTGGGGCCTGACGGCGCCGATGGCCACCATGCTGCTCGGCCATGCCGGCGTCGCGTCGGCGCAGGGCCGCGAGCTGCCGTACAAGCCCGGCCGGCGGGGCGGCGGCGGCACCTTGCGCATGCTGTACTGGCAGGCGCCGACGGTGCTGAACCCGCACTTCGGCGCGGGCCTGAAGGACCAGGAAGCCTGTGCGCTGTTCTACGAGAGCCTCGTGCGCTGGGACCCCGAAGGCCTGATGGTGCCGGTGCTGGCCGCGGAGATCCCCTCGCGCGAGAACGGCGGGCTGTCCGCCGACGGCCGCTCGGTGGTCTGGAAGCTGCGGCGCGGGGTCGTCTGGAGCGACGGCACGCCGTTCACGGCCGACGACGTGGTCTTCAACTTCGCCTACGCCAGCGACAAGGCCGCCGGGGCCTTCACCTCGGGCATCTTCCTCGGCCTGCGCTACGAGAAGGTGGACAGCCACACGGTGCGCGTCGTCTTCGACAAGCCCAACCCGTTCTGGGCCGGGGCGTACTCGTCGACGCTGATCGTGCCCCGGCACCTCTTCCAGGACCACACCGGGGCCCGCGCCCGCGAGAACCCGGCGAACCTGCGCCCGGTGGGCACCGGCCCATACCGGCTGCTGGACTTCAAGCCGGGGGACGCGCTGCGCGCCACGATCAACGAACGCTTCCGCCTGGCCACGCAGCCGTTCTTCGACACGCTGGACCTCAAGGGCGGCGGCGACGCGGTCTCGGCGGCGCGCGCGGTGCTGCAGACCGGCGACTTCGACTACGCCTGGAGCCTGCAGGTGGAGGACGAAGTCCTGCGCGGCATCGAGGCCGCCGGGAAGGGTCGCGTCGAGTTCAACTGGGGCGGCACGATCGAGCACATCCAGCCGATGCTGGCCGATCCGTGGACCGAGACCGACGGCGAGCGCGGCCACCCGAGGTCGCGCCACCCGATCCTTCACGACCTGCGCGTGCGCCAGGCGCTGCTGCACCTGACCGACCGCCAGGCGATGCGCGACGTGATCTACGGGCGATCGGGGCGGGTCACCCCGAACTACCTGAACTCGCCCGCGCGCTTCCGCAGCGCGAACCTGAAGACCGAGTTCAGCCTCGAGAAGGCCAACGCCGCGCTGGAGGCGGCGGGCTGGACGCGCGGGCCGGACGGCGTGCGCACGAAGGACGGCCGCCGGCTGCGCCTCGTCTTCGCGTCGAGCCAGAACTCCGCACGCCAGAAGGTGCAGAGCATCTTCAAGGCCGCCTGCGCGCGTGCCGGCATCGAGGTGGAACTGAAGGCGGTGCTGGCCAGCGTCTTCTTCGGCACCGACGTCGGCAACCCGGACACCTACGGCAAGAGCTGGGCGGACCTGCAGCTCTATGCGTGGAGCCAGGGCGTGCCCGACCCGGTGCGCATGATGCAGGGCTTCGTCAGCTGGGAAGCCTCGAGCAAGGCCAACGGCTGGACGGGCAACAACCGGGGCCGCTACCTCAGCGATGCGTACGACCGCCTCTACCGCGCCAGCGAGACCGAGATGGACCCGGTCAGGCGCGCCGCCCTGTTCATCCGCATGAACGACACCGCGTGCTCGGACGTGGCGGTGATCCCGGTCGTCGAGCGCTCGCTGACCGCGGGGCTCGGCCGCCGGCTGGTCGCCCCGCTGTCGCCATGGTCGCTGGACGCGCAGCACATCGCCTGGTGGTGGCGCGAGGCCTGACGCCCGGCACGCGCCACGGCGAGAATCGCGCGCATGTCCCGCGAACCTGCCGACCTCGACATCGCCGCCGCGCCGCCGTTGCCGCCGCAGCCGCCGCGCGCGGCGATGGAGACATCGATCGCCACGCTGGAACAGGTCGTCTGGGCCGTGCGCCCCGGAGCGGGGGTGCCGCCCGAGGCGCGCCGCGCCCACGTGAACCGGCAGTTGCTCGCGCTGTGCGGGCAGCCTGAGCAGGTCGAACGCCTGCGCGCGGCGGCGCGCCAGCTGCTGGCGATGCCGGGCCAGCAGGCCTTCTTCGCCGAATCCGGCATCCGCAGCGCACTGGGCTTCGCGCTGGAGCTCGCGGCACGCGTGGGGCAGCGGCTGCTGCCGATGCCGCCCGACGGCGACTCCTTCGGCGACGCGCTGCGCCGCGTGATCGGCCCGCACGACTACCAGTGGCTCGGCCTCGTCGACAACGAGACCTGGATACGCCTGCTGCAGGCGGTGGCCGACGCGCCGGACGCCGAAGCCTACGCCACGACGCAGCGCAGCCTGGCCGAGGCGGCGCGCATGCTGTCGTACCGGCTGGCCGGCTGCGCGCTCGACCGCGAGCTGCTGCGCGCCGATACCGCGCTGGAGCGCCACGAATCGCCGTTCCTGGCCCTCAACGCGCTCGTCGTGCCGTGGCTCGATCGCCTGCGCACCACCGGCAGCCGGCTGTCGCACGAGGAATGGCGCGACACCGAGGTGATGCTCGCGCAGTGCGAGACGGCGCTCGGGCGCGTGCGGCGGCGCATGCGCGACATCGGGGCCTCGGTGCGCCTGACCTACCTGATCGCGCGGATGGAGCAACTCGCGGCGCGCCTGCGCAGCGTGCTGGCCGTTCTGGTCGCCGATGCCGCGCCCGCCGCCGTGGTGGCCCTGCTGCGCGAGACGATCGCCAGCGAGCGCCGGCGCGACCTGATCGGCCGCTTCGTCGGCGAGAACGTCAGCCTGCTCGCGCGCAACGTCACCGACCACGCCGCACGCCACGGCGAGCACTACATCGCCGAGGATCGCGCCGAGTGGCTGCACATGGCGCGCGCGGCGGCCGGCGGCGGCCTGGTGATCGCCTTCATGGCGCTGGTCAAGCTGCAGCTGGCGCAGCTGCACCTGCCGCCGCTGACGGCCGGCATCGTCTACGGCCTCAACTACGGGCTCGGCTTCGTGCTGATCCACATGCTCGGCTTCGTCGTCGCCACCAAGCAGCCGGCGATGACCGCCGCGGCCATCGCCGGCACGCTGGAGGATTCGCAGCCCCGGCGGCTGGACCGGCTGGCCGACCTGGCGCAGAACACGGTGCGCACGCAGTTCGTCGCCGTGCTCGGCAACGTCGGGCTCGCGTTCCCGCTGGCCTGCCTGATCGCGCTGGCCTGGCCGGCGCTGCTCGGTTCGCCGATCGCGCCCCCCGACAAGCTGCACAAGATGCTCGCCGAGATCCACCCGCTGGCCAGCGGCGCGCTGTTCTTCGCGGCGGTGGCCGGCGTCGGGCTGTTCCTGTCCGGCCTGGTGTCGGGCTACTTCGACAACCAGGCGCGCTATCTCGAGCTCGGCGACCGGGTCGCACGCTCGCCGCGCTTCGCGTGGCTGAGCCGGGAGCGGGCCCACCGGCTCGGCGACTACGTCGACGCGCACTACGGCGCGATCCTCGGCAACCTGTTCTTCGGCCTGTACCTCGGCCTGACCGGCGCGCTGGGCGTGCTGACCGGGCTGCCGATCGACATCCGCCACGTCGCCTTCTCCAGCGCGAACGTCGGCACGGCGCTGGCCGGGCTGGGCTGGCAGGACGTGCGCGCCGTGCTGCCATGGGCGGTCGCCGGGGTCGTCGGCATCGCCCTGGTCAACCTGGCCGTGAGCTTCTCGCTGGCCCTCTACGTCGCGATGAAGTCACGCCGGCTCGGCTTCGCGCAGCTGTGGCAGCTGGGCGGCATCGTGGCGGCACGTTTCGCCAGGAGCCCGCTGTCGTTCTTCCGCTCGCCGTAGGGCGCGCCACGCCGGCAACCCGGGGGAGCGGCGTCCAGGCGCTCGAGGAAGCAGCCCGACTCCTGGCGACGAATCCGCCGCAGCCGCGCCGGCCCCTGGGCGCAGGCCACCTTCCACCCACCCGCAGCCCATGCCCTCCTCCCGCAAGCCGCCGCCGTCGGCGGTGCCCCAGTCCCGCCTCGGCCGCCTGGCGCGGATCGGCTTCGCCGCGGGCGAGCTCGCGGTCGGCGGCGCGATCCAGGGGCTGAAGCGCCTCGGCCAGCCGGGCAAGCCCGAGGCCGGCAGCCTGCTGACCGCGTCCGGCGCGGCGCGGCTGGCCCGGCGGCTCGCGAACCTGCGCGGCGCGGCGATGAAGCTCGGCCAGCTGCTGTCGCTGCAAGGCACGGACGTGCTGCCGCCCGAGTTCGCGCAGGCCCTGGCGATCCTGCGCGCCCAGGCAGCCCCGATGCCGCCGTCCCAGCTGCGTCGAGCCCTGGGCCGCGCCTATGGCCGCGGCTGGGAGGCGCGCTTCGAGCGCTTCGAACTCGAGCCGGTGGCTGCGGCCTCGATCGGCCAGGTGCACCGCGCCCGCACGCTCGACGGACGCGACCTGGCGCTGAAGATCCAGTACCCTGGCGTCGCGCGCTCGATCACCAGCGACGTCGACAACGTTGCCACGCTGCTGCGCATGTCACGGATCCTGCCGGCGGAGCTCGACATCGGCGCGCTGGCGGCCGAGGCCAAGCGACAGCTCCTGCAGGAGGCCGACTACCTCGCCGAGGCGCGCTTCCTCGAGCGTTTCGCGGCGCTGGTGCGCGACGAGCCCGGGCTGGAGGTGCCGCGCGTGCACGCGGACTTCACGACGCCGCGCGTCATGGCGATGGACTTCGTCGAAGGCCTGCCGCTGGAGACGCTGGCCGCGAGCCGGCTGCCGCAAGCCGAGCGCGACCGCCTCGGCGCGCGGCTCGAGCGGCTGCTCTTCCGCGAGCTGTTCGAGTTCCGCGTGATGCAGACGGATCCGAACTTCGCGAACTACCTCGTGCGGCCCGGCACCGGCAGCCTCGTGCTGCTCGACTTCGGCGCGACGCAGGAGTTCACGCCCGAGTTCAGCGCCCGCTTCGCGGCCATCACGCACGCGATCGTGCGCGGCGACCGCGGCGCGATCGCCAGCCTGGCACGCGACATCGGCTACCTCGCCGACGACGACACGCCCGAGCGCATCGAGGCCGTCGTCGAACTCATCCTGCTCGTCTGCGAGCCGCTGCGCCACGCCGGGCCCTACGACTTCGGCGCCTCCACGCTGCCCGCGCGCGTCGGCAGCCTGGGTTTCGAACTCGGCATCCGCAAGAGGCTGCTGCGCATGCCGCCGCCGCAGACCCTGTTCCTGCACCGCAAGCTGATCGGCGGCTTCCTGCTGCTCGCCCGCCTGGGCGCGCGGGTCGACGCGCGGCGCCTCGTGCTGGAGGTGCTCGGCGGGCGCTGAGTCGCGCGGCCGAGGTTCCCCCGCGGCGGGCACGACGTTGCCGGTGTTTGGGCGTTAGCGGTCGCCCTCCACCCGACGGACGGTGCATCACCGCGCCAATGACCCGGCCAGACTGCATTGACGGCAGGGTCATTGACGTGCGCCCCTCCAGCGGCGCACAGTGCCGCTTCCCTCGGGACGGGGGTGAGGAGGCTCAGATGACGGAGAAGCTCGACCTCAACGCCGCGCCGGCATCCGTGCTGGAGAAGCTCCCGACGCTCACGCGCACGCTGGCCAACCGGATCGTCGCGCAGCGCAAGGCGCGCGGCGGGTTCCTCAGCGTCGAGGAGCTGCGCGCGATCGACGGCGTCACCGACGAGACCCTCGCCGCCTTGGCCGACGCGGTGTTCGTCGCCGCCCCCGATGCCGCGCCCGCGGCCCAGGTCACGGTCGAGCTCGACCCGGCGCGCCGGCACCGCGGCCGCTTCGGCGGGTACACGATCGTCGCGGCGTTCCAGGCCCGCTCGTCGCTGGCCGGCACGGGCGAGGAGGTGCTCGTGCCGCGCGCACTGGCCACGGCCCCCGACGCCGACGGCCTCGCGAGCCTGGCCATGCCGGCGCTGGCCACGATCGGCGGCCTCGTGAGCTTCACCGTGCGCGCGCCGGACGGCGAGACCGTCGCCCGGGCCGACAAGCCGCCGGCCGAGCTGGCCCGGCCGGTGGCACTGCCGGTCGTGCCGCGCGAGCCGCCGCTGACGCAGCCCACCGCGAGCCCGGCCTTTGGGCGCCCGACGCGGCTGCGCGGACGCGTGATCGACCGCGCCGGCCGCGTGCAGATCGCCGCCCGCCAGGTCGTCGTGTGGGGCGCGCAGAAGGCCCAGCCGGCCGACGCCGACTTCCGGCCGCTGATGGCCGCCGAGACCGACGCCACCGGGTACTTCTCCGGCGCGTACCCGCTGGAGGTGTTCACGGCCGCCCACGCGGTCGTCGCCCTCGAGCCGCCACAGGCGGTAAGCATCCACCTCGGCGAGGACGGCACGCTGCCCGGGGACCTGATCCTGGTGGTCGACGCGCCGCGACGGCTGATCGACGCCGGCGAGGCCGACTGCGGCTGCAAGGGCGGCGTGCAGACGCTGCGCGACCCCGAGGCGGGCGATCTGGTCAAGGGCGGCGCCTTCAGCGCCGACGTCGGCCAGGGGCGATGCGTCGACTTCACGCGGCCGGACCGCACGCTGCAGGAGTTCTCGTACAGCTACGTGGTGCGCACCACCGAGCCCGCCATCAAGGGCCTGACCCTGCAGGACCCGCCGAAGATCCCGCCCAAGCTGCTGGCCGAGATCGCCAAGCTCACGCAGTTCGACCGCCTCGCGAAGGCAGCGGGCAGCGCACCCGGGGACAACGCCGCCCCGGCGATGCGGGCCGGCACGGCCGCGCCGCTGGCCGGCATCGAGATGGACGCCGCGCTGCTGCGCAAGTTCGCGTTCCGCCCCGACCGCATCACCGGCGAGTCGCTGGACGAGCTCGCCCGCACCAGCCGGTACCTCGACATCCTGCGCGCCCTGGACAAGACGCTGGTGCGCGAGCCCGGGCGCGGGCGGCTGACCTGCGCGAACTCGGTCGACTGGGACGACGACCCGACCGTCTACCAAGCCTGCACCATCGCCCACGGCCACATCCTGCACTTCAAGCAGGAGTGGATCGCCGACGGCTACTCGATGGGCCGCGTCCTGTACAGCCTGCCGCTGGCACCCGGCCAGAAGAAGCAGATCGCGGTGCTGGACTGGGAGCGCCGCGAGTCCGCCGTGCGGCAGGAGTCGCTCGAGGAGCAGGAGAGCCTGGTGGCCTCGATCTCGCGCGACCGCGACATCGGCGAGATGGTCAACGCGGTGCTCACCGAGAGCGCGCGCGGCGGCTCGTCCGCCAGCACCGGCGGCTTCGGCGCGGGCCTGGGCATCGGCGCGATCATCCCGCCGGTGGGCGGGCTGCTGGGCATCGGGGGCGGCTTCTCGTCGGCCAGCTCCAGCGCGTGGCAGAACTCGTCGCGCAACGTTTCGGCCAGCACGCTGCAGACCCTGCGCGACCGCACCTCGCAGGCCGCGGCCGCGATGCGCGCCCAGCGCTCCACCGTGATCCAGACCGTCTCGCAGGGCGAGCGCGTCGCGGTGACCACCGAGACGGTGGCCAACTACAACCACTGCCACGCGCTGACGATCCAGTACTTCGAGGTGCTGCGCCACCTGCTCGTGCGCCAGCGCCTGGTCGACGTCCAGGAGTGCCTGTTCGTGCCGCTGCAGATGTCGCGCTTCGACCGCGCGAAGTCGCTGCGCTGGCGGCACACGCTGCGCGACGCCGTCGGCGACCGCGCGCTGCGCGCCGGCTTCGACGCGATCGAGCGCATCGACGCGGGCTACGTCGGCAGCGACTTCCCCGTCGGCTCGTATGCCGACCAGCCGCTGGAGCTCGTCGAGGGCGACCTGTCGCTGCGCTTCCAGCTCGCGCGGCCGCGCGACAAGGACGACGACTTCGACCCCTCGGCGTGGACCTGGATGGGCCTGCTGCTGCCCTTCATCAACCCGCAGGAGCAGTACCGCAACTTCCTGAAGGACCAGCGCTTCAAGGACCGCGTGTTCCTCGAGCAGTACGGGCCGAAGATCGCCCGCGCCTTCGTCGACCTGCTCAAGGTCTCGTGGATCGACGCGGGGCACAACGAGCATGCGCTGCCCATCGACACCACGCTGCTGTCGAACTTCGCGAACGACAGCCCGCTGGCCGTCTCGCTGCGGCTCGGCGACGCGCTGGCCGGCATCCCGCGCAAGGACATCCGCTTCGTCAAGATCAGCGAACGCTCGCGCTTCGGCCCGTTCCTCGTGGACGTGCTGCCGCAGGGCTCGCGGGTGATCGTCGAGGGCGGCAGCCTGTCCTACCGCACGAAGCACTCGACGGGCTGGCTGTTCCGCAGCTCGCGCATCGCCAACGACCTGACGGCCTACGACGCGGTGCGCATCCCCACGCCGCTGAACGCGCAGGAGCTGCGCAACCCGCGCGAGGAGGACAAGGAACTGGCGCGCCGGCTGCTCGACCACCTCAACGAGCACCTCGAGCGCTACCACCACGCGCTGTGGTGGCGCATGAGCCCGGACCGGCGCTACATGCTGCTGGACGGCTTCGAGGCGCCGGGCAGCGGCGGGCGCAGCGTCGCCTCGGTGGTCGACAACTCGCTGATCGGCATCGTCGGCAACTGCCTCGTGATGCCGGTGTCGCGCGGCTACCACCTCGACCCCACCTTCGGGCAGGACAAGGAACGGCCCGTCGACCTGCTCGAGCATTACCAGCCGAACACGCTGATCGAGCCGGTGCGGGTGGCCATCCCGACGCGCGGCGTGTACGCCGAGGCGGTGATGGGCGCCTGCAACTCGTGCGAGGTCAAGGAGGAGCAGCGCTTCTGGCGCTGGGAGGAGTCGCCGATTCCCGACCAGCCGCCGGCCATCCTGCCGACCAGCACCGACACCCGCCGCGCCGAGCCGCCGGACCTGAGGGCCAAGGACTTCCCGCAGCCGATCATCGCGATGCAGAACGCACCCGCGGCGCCGGACCCGGGCGGCCTCGGCGCGGCGCTGTCGCTGCTCGGCCAGGCCAATGCCTTCCGCGACATGGCGGGGCTCGCGGGCACGCAGCAGAACGCGCTCGAGGCCTTCAAGCAGTCGATGGCCACGGCGCAGTTCTTCGGCGAGAAGGCCGGCAACCTTGCGCTGCAGGGACGCATGGCCAAGGACATCGACAAGACGATGCGCTCGATCGAGTCCGCGCGCCAGCAGGGCCTGCTCACCGACGACCAGGCCCGCACGCTGACGCAGAGCGCGCTGCAGAGCATGATCGGCGGCGGGCCGGCCACCGAACCCAAGCCGATGAGCACGGCCGACGTCGGCTCGCTGACGCAGACCGCCGGCGCGAACGCCGCCCAGGTCAAGGTCTCGCGGCCGGGCGGCGAGCAGGTGGAGGTGGACGCACGTCCGGCCTCGCGCGACGCCGATGCCGCACCGCGCCCGCGCATCGTCTTCGACACGGGCACGGCGAGCGCCGAGCGCCGCGCCTTCCAGCCGGCCACGCACGACATCAGCGGCGCGATCGATGCCGGCATCGAGGTGCCCAACGCGCCGCCGGGCTTGACGGTGCGCTGGACACCGGCCGAGCCCGAGGCCGTCGAGGTGCTCGGCGCGCAGGCGCAGGTCACGCGCCTGCTCGGCAAGCGCCCGGGCCTGACCCGCGTGGACGTGGCGGTCTTCGACGGCGGCACGGCGATCGCCACGAGCCGGCTGCAGCTGTGCGTGCCGCAGTTCGTCAGCGTCAGCGAGGATGCTGGCGCCTTCGACGGCGTGCTGGCGCAGCTGAAGATCGACACGCGCAAGGTCGACGTGCTGAAGAAGGCCCGCGAGGTCTGCCGGCACCTGCTGCGCACGGCCAACGCCCGCACGGTCTGGCTGATGGCGCCGTTCAACGAGAAGCTGCCGGCGCACCTGGCCGCCAACCGCGTGACCCGCGCGACGATCAAGGGCGAGCCCCCGGCCAGCGACCCGCGGACCTTCGGCTGGGAGATCCCCACGGCGGCCGGAGACGGCCCGACGGTGCACGACGAGACGATCGAGCTCTTCCCCGGCGCCTACGACAACCCGATGCCTCCCGGCGTCAGCAGCGCAACCTGGGTCGACACCGAGACGCAGGCCCTGCTGATGGACATCCAGGGGCAGGCCGCGCCGCCCGCCGCGCTGCTCGACTTCGCCGTCGAGGTGATGGGCCGGTTGATCGGCGAGACGCTCGCGCACGAGATCGTCCACAGCCTGCTCGGCGACATGATCCCGGGCGGCGGGCATAACAACCCGGCGATCCCCAACGACCTGATGAACTTCGGCTCGGACCGCCACTTCCGCCAGCGCACGGGCTTCGAGGACAAGGCCCTGGTCAGCCCTGTCGACCCGGCCAACTTCACCGATCACGGCATCGCGTCGATCGGGGGCTTGCAGGTCGCCAACCAGGCGAGGGTGGACAGCGTGTTCCCGGTGCCGCCGAAGTTCGCCTGAGGGCGGCGGACCGGCCGCAGGCGGGCTGACCATCGGCGCCACCGCGCAGGGTTGCCGCGGACGCTTGATGCGCCTGCTCAAGGCGCGTGCACGGGCTGCGTGCTAGAAGCGTCTCGACGTGCGGCGCGCCGTGGAGGCCGTCGACAGCCTCTTGCGCGCACCCGGGGCGGACGGTCACACCGGATGCGGCGGCGTTGCGAATCCGCATGCCAGGAGGCCCGAACATGAAGACCTCATACACGCGGACCCTCGCAGCGGCCGTACTCGGCGCGAGCTTGGCCCTTCACCTGGGAGTCCAGGCCGCAGAGTTCGCCGGCA
>ERZ761602.6491-NODE-6491-length-13013-cov-16.536271_pt1 | contig 13013 bp, 5 predicted proteins | sample MGYA00512165_ERZ761602 | MGnify/ENA primary metagenome ERZ761602 (study PRJEB28899, sample SAMN02445085) | bioreactor sludge metagenome | biome: EBPR sludge; isolation source: Thorneside wastewater treatment plant | place: Australia: Brisbane, Thorneside...
TCATCGGGACCGTTGCTGGCGATTGCGTCATGCTGCAGATCTCTTGCGCCCGCGCTTGGCGGCTGTAGCTGCCGGCTTCCACGCGCGAAGATCATCGAGCGTGAATTGCAGCGCTCGCGCTTCGTCGGTGACGAAACTCTCGTAGTAGTCGCCCATGCGTGCGCCGAAGTCGGGGTTCATGTCGTTGTGCCATTGCTTGAGCCAGGGCACCAGTTCGAGTAAGCCGGCGAGCAGGGGCTGCAGCCGCTCGTGGCTCCAGCCTTCGCGTTCCTTCATGTCGATGAAGTAGGTGGCCAGGGCCGTGGCTTGCTGCAGATGGTCCCAACCGGCCCAGGCGATGACCAGGCTGCCATCGGCGCCGCGTTCGCAGCCGGGGTAGCTGATCCAACGCTCCTTGGGCACGTCCAGGCCACCGCGCAGGCGCCACCAGTCAGCCTTGAGGAAGTCCTTGCTCTGGTACTTGGGCGGCACCGGGATCTTGCCGACCGCCTCGCCGGCATCCTCGCACCGCTGCAGGGCCCAGGTGTCTTCCCACTGGGCACGCTTGCGCAGGCCGGTGTCGGCGTAGCGCAATACGGGCAGAAAGGGGACGGACTCCGCGGCGACGAGTTTGGCGACGAGCTGGTTCAGGTCGAAGTCGGCATGGCCCGCGTAGAGCGCGGCGAGCTGCATGAATTCGGCATCGCGCCCGGCGGCGTCGGTCAGACGGGCGGTAGACATCAGCTGTGGGTTAGCGTCGCCGGCACTCTCATCCACGCGCGGCCAGAAACGAGGCGATTCCAGCCGAGCCAGCAGCCAGTCGCGCAGCGCGGTCTGCTCCAGCGACTCCCAGGACGGTGTATTCCAGCGGCGTTTGTATTCAGGGCGTTCGATCAGGCCGATGTTGCGGTCGGACTCAATTAGTGCGATACGGCGCTGCACGACCTCCCGGTAGTCCTCGGACCAGCGGGCGGGAATGTCTGTCGTGGGCGTCGAGCCGTGGCGTTCGAACCAAGTCGTGGTCTGGGAGCCTGCGGCCATGCGGCGGGCCAGAACGATCTCGAAGGCCCGTTCGCCGAGTGCGACCTCCGGCGGTGACGAGTGCTCGTAGCCCGAGGCATCGGCGCCGGCCGGAAGTAGGCCGTAGAGGCGATAGCAGCGCCAGTCGAGTTCCTCTTGAGTAGCTGCCATCAACTTGCGCAAGTGGAGAACCTGCAAGTGAGCGGCGTCCAGGGTCATGCGGGTAGGTAGGTTTGCAGCTTCGCCGCTTTCAACAGCGAGTAGCGCCAGAGGTAGATGATTTCGTAAATCGTTTGCAGTTCTATCGAGAGTTGCGGCGATGTCGGATGGGTCGGTGGGCGACAACGGGAATTCTTTCAGGCCGGTACTTGTGAACTCATAGAAGTCCTCAAATGCATCCGTGCGCTGCCTAGCACCGTGTTGATCGACCGTGCTCCCCTTGTTGTGGAAAAGCTGCTTCATCCAAAAGCAGCCTATCGACGAGTTCAGTAGCCCAAGAATACCTACGTGCTGCAGCTCACTGCTCCCGGTAGATAGCTTGATGATGGGCGCTGATCTATTGAAGACGTTCGCGCCTCGTTCAAGCACAAAATGGTTGTGCGTAGCAACGAAGGCGTACGTCAGTGTCAGTCCCTCCGCTCGGCGAAGTGCTATCTGATGCCACTCCCACCACGATCGGCCTTCTTGAAAGTACGTGAGTTTTGAGAATGTCGCGCGGTTACCCAACACAGTTCGGCATGGCCACAGCCAACGATGCAGGCCTGGCATTGAATCCAAGCCAACCAATTGGCTGGAATCGTATGGAAACAGAACGCAAACCTGCGACTTCGTCCACCAATCTCGAACCTCGTCGCCGAGCACGAGTGGGCGAATATGCGCCAACTCAACCCGCTGACGCCTGAGGCTTTCATGGTCGGAAAGCATCACCTCGTCGGCTGCAGTGATCCCAAAGAAGCCCATGTCAGTCGTCAAACCACCCAGTTGCCGTGTGCAGAATGTGTCAATCTGCTCCTTCAAGCCACTTGCTCCACCTCCACCAATGCTCCAAGGGTGCTTGGCGAAGATGTCGCGATCTGTGTTCGCCACGCTGACAAACTCGCTCTCAGAATCCCCGCGATCGATCTGGTCCAGGATCGCCGACCACACCAGCCCATTCGCCGGATCATCCGGCGTGCTCGGCTCACCCTTGATGCCCATCACCGTGCGCACCCCGTCGCCAACTGGCGCCCGGTGCCGACCGAACAGGATCACCGTCGGCGTTCCATGCCCGGGGATGTAAGCGCCCGAAGTGTCGACTACATGGCTCAGGTCAAGCCGTGGCAGCACCTGCTCGATCAGCTTGCTACCGAACTCGCGCTTCATGAACGAATTGGTTGTGATCAGACCAACGAAGCCCGCCGGCCGTGCATCACGCCCGCTGACAGCCAGTTCGAAAAAGCGCTCGGTGAACGGCGCGCCAAGTGAATACTTCATATGGCAACTGGCGTACTGCTTGCGATAGGCCGCATTCAGCGCTGCGTCCTTGACAACGATGTAGGGTGGGTTGCCCACCACCGCGTGGTATTGCTTGCCCAAAATCCGCTGTACCTCGACCAGATCTTCGCTGGCGTAGGCATGTGCCAAGCCGGTATCGGCGAAGTGTTCGGCGCTCTCGAACATGTCGTCCGTAGCAGTCAGTCCGAAGCGCTTGCCATGCAGCAGGCTGTCGCCGATGGCTACATCAATCTTGAAGTCGAGCGCCTCGGCCATTCGGTGCACATCGCTGGCCTGCAATGCAGCCAACAACAGGCGGAAACGCGCGATAGCGACCGCGAATGGATTCAGGTCAACGCCCGCAACCGCGTCCAACGCCTTCTGCGCAATGTCGCGACGGTTGCGTCCAGGCTCGTTGCTCGACCACTCCTCGACGATGCGATGGAAGCCCCCCAGCAAGAAGTGCCCCGACCCGCAGGTCGGATCGATCATCCGCACTTCGCGGTAGCCGAACTCCTGAATGGCCGGGGTCAGTGTCCGATCGAGGATGAACTCCTCGACGAACTCGGGCGTCTGCAGCAGCGCGTAACGCTTGCGCGTGGCTTCGCTCAGGTCCTGGTACAGATCGCCGAGGAAGCGGGTATTCCAGGTCGGGTCGGTGAAATCGCGAATCAGCGCCCCGGAATCGGCGGCGACCTCCTGCCAGAACTGCACCACCACCATCGCCGCATCGCCGCTGATGCCCAGGCGAAAAACCGGGTTGTGCGCTTGGTCGAAGAAGGTGTGGAGACCCGGCAATGAACCGGCCTCCTGGAAACACACAATCAGGTAGTCGCGATCGTTCTGGTGCGGATGTTCGCGAAAGTAGGCGTCGTGCCGGTCGCGCGCCAAGGCCAGCCGGCCTGATTGCGGTGTGCCGCTGATCCAGGGCCGCTCCACCAGCCCATTGTCTTCGATGAAACGCAAGAACACGCAGCTCAGAAGCCAGTGCACACCGGCCTGGGTGATTGCCTGCTCGGCCCAGGATTCGAAGGTCTCGGCCGTGCGCCCGGCATCGCGCGCCGCCTGCCACTCTGCCTGCAGTTGGGTGCGCAGTTCCGGCACCTCGCTCACCGGGCTTAGTGCGCGTTCGCGCAGGTCATCTTCGAGCCGCTTGAGCAGGCGGGTCAGATCTGCGAGCAGAAGTTTGGCATCAATCATCGGTGGGCTTCAATTTTTGCGTTTAGGTAACGGAGGCTGCGCGATGCAGGTTCTTCGCCCAGGCGACGGGAACGTTCGCCCACTGGGTGGAGGTGATGACGGGTACGGGGACGTCGTCGACGGTCGGTAGCCCGGTCGCTGCCATCGGCAGCAGCATCCACAGGCTGGCGAGCTTGCCCGGCCGGCCGACCTCGTCACGCAGCTCGTCGATGAGTGGCATCAGGCCGTAGCGGGCGATCAGGCCCGAATTGACCAGCAGCACCGGCGCGGTGGCATCGAGCAGTGCCTGCTTCACCTGCGGCAGCGCCCTCTGCACCAGGCGCATCAGGCGGCCCCAGTCGGTGCTGGTCGGGGCGGCGCCGTCGGCGGCGAGCACGAGATTCCAGTTGACCTTCATCGCTTCGGCCTGCTGGCGAAGCGCCTTGAGCATGAGCGTCTCGAAGCTCAGCCGCTGGCGACCGAAGCGGCGCAGCAATTCGGCTTCGACATGGTGCGCAAGACGAGGCTCGACGGTGAGTACGAGAAAGCCGCCGGCCTTGTGCGCATAGGCCAGGCGATCTTCCAGCTTCTGCGCCTCGATCTCCGGGGCGGATGCCTCGTTGGTGCCCGCATCCGATGCCGGCAAGCCGCGCTCCATGGCCGTGGTGGCGCGGGAGTATTGAGTGGTGGTGCCCGCCGACGGGCCGAGCGCTTGCGTCGAGGGCACGTAGCCCGGGCCAGCCGGGGTGTCGTCACTCCACACGAGCAGCGCGCCAACGTCGGCCAGCAGCGTGTCGAGGAGTGGGCGTCGCGGCAGCGGCTGTGCTTCGGGGTAGCGTCCGCCGACCCTGTCCTGCACGTCCTTCAGCTTGAGGAAACGCACCCCCATCAGCGCGCCGAGCGACTGGCGCAAGGCCAGCGAAGCGGCCATGCCCCGCGGATAGATTTCCTGGCGGCTGGATAGCGCCGCGCGCTGCGATGCGGCGGTGGCCAGGCGTAACAGGCGCTGTGCCGAAAGCGCCGGACTGACCTCCGGCGCGGGCACCGACTCCAATGTTTCGAGGGCTCGCTGCGGCGTCAGCAAGGGTTCGGCCTGCGCACAGGCGTCCGCCGACGAACCGAGCCGGCGGGCGTATTCGGCGAGCTCCGCTGAAACGGCGATCAGCGGCAAGGGGCGGTGCTCGAATTCCTGAAAACGCAGACGCTCCAGGTGAGCTTCGGCTTCACAGCAAGCGCGAACGACGGCAGTCGCCAGGCGCAGGCGCTCGGCGTCATCCTGCGATGCGCAGCCGCGCATGGCGAGCAGCGCCAACGCCAACTCGGGCACGGTCATTACCCCGCCCTGGGTGGAGAGCAGGCTTTCGAAGTGGTTACGCAATTCGGTGAGCTGCGGCGTTTTCAGCCAACGCTCACGAGCTTTCAGCAAGGCGGCGGAAACGTCATTGCGGTCGATCGCCAGTGCGCTGGCGGCAAGGCCCAGCGGCGTCCATAGGGTCGAGCCTGCGGCCTCTTCCAGGCCAAGGTAGATGGCCAGTGCGGTTTCTTCGACACGGTCGTCGCCGGCCGGCCGGCGCGGCAGGAGCTGCGCCGCCAACTCATTGACGCTGATGGCGCCGGCGGCAGCCAAATCGTCATCGACCTCGTGCAGCGTCGGACGGCCTTGAACGAGGTCCGGCCGGATGGCAGCCAGGGCTTTGGCCTTGAGGCGGATTTCCTTGCGGATGCGGTCGCCGACGCCGCGCAGGTAGCGGAAGCGCACGCGATCGACGGCCAGCAGCTCGAGCGCGTTGTGGATGGCCATCGCTTCGAGCACGTTCTGCGCTTCGACGCTGTAGCCCAGCTCGGCCATGTTGGTGCTGGCGGTGGCCAGGCGGGCGACGGCTTCGAAGGGGTCTGGCGACGACTGGCTTGCCGACGCGCCGGCCTCGAAGATCCGGCGCCAGTCGCGCAGCATCTCTTCGGCATTGTCGAAGCGCTTGCGCGGGTTGCGGTTCAGCGCTCTGGCGAAGAAGGCGGTGAAACCGTCACGCAGCAAGGGGTCGAAGCGCTCGCTGGCGAGGGTGGCTTCGCAATCGAGCATCGACGCTTGCGTCTTGCCATCTCCCCAGCGCGGCGCGACGCCGGTGACCATTTCGTGCAGGGTGACGGCGAGCGCAAAGCGCTCGGCCTGCAGATCCCAGCGCGCCGGTTTGCGCAGAGAGAGGAAAGGGTCGAGATAGGGATGCGTGCCGGCGGCGATGTTCTCGGCCGGAGTGCGGGTGAGCGAGAAATCGAACAGCACCAGTTGCAGCTTGCCGCGGGTACCGGCCTGCGACATGCCAATGTTGTCGGGCTTGATGTCGCGGTGGGCGACGCCTTTCTGATCGAGATAGTCGACCGCCTGGATCAGCTGTTCGCCGAAGCGTTGCAGGAGGTCGAGCGACAGGCGGGCTCCGTCGCGGATGCGGTCGGCCAGGGTCTTTTCGCCGGCCTTGTGCATCAGCAGCGCGGTGCGGCCATTGACGGTGAGCGTGCGCTGCCACTCGACGATATTCGGATGGCGTAGTTTGGAGAGTGCTTCGCCCTCGGCGGTGAGGCGGTCGTTGAGGCTGGCGTCGAGGGCGACCTTCAGGATCATCTCTTCGCTCCTGCCGTCCTCGCGGACCAGCAGCACGTCCGCCGACGAGCCTCGGCCCATCTTGCGAATGACCGTGAAGCCCCCTTCGATGCGCTCGTCGGGGTTGGCTTCGGCCGGATCGACGGTGGCCTCGGGCTCCGGGGTCGTCAGTTCATCGACGACCTTGTCGAGGTCCTGCAGGAACTCGTCGATGGTGCCGTAGCGGCCCATCACGTCGGGACAGGTGCTGTACTGGATGAGGTCCTGCAGATGCTTGCCACAGCCGTCGAGCACGTCCGACAGCCGCAGGCCCTGCCCGATGCGCAGCTTTTCGGCGAGATCGAGCACCGAGCTTGCCGGTGGCTGGCCGGAGAAGACGTGATAGGTGATCGCACCCAGGCTGAAGACATCCAGGCTGGGGCCGTGCTGCGCGTCGGACTGCGAGGTTTCGGGTGCCAGATAGACCAGGCCGGGGTCCTCGACGTACTCCTCGACGTGCATCGTGCCGCTGACCGTGCGGCGCGCCGGGTCGGCGGTGTCGGTGCCTTGCGTGCCCTCGCGTGCGCCGGTCTGCCAGTTCATGATGCGCGGCCGTGGCGTTGCGCCGGCGACATCCTGAACCAGGATGCTCTGCGGGCACAGGGCGCGGTGGTACAGGCGCTTCTGATGGGCGTACTTCAAGGTCTCTGCCAGGTCACGGACGATCTGCAGGCGCTGGTCAACGTTGAGCTGTTGGCTCCGCTGTTGGTCCCGCTGTTGGCCCATCTCGCGCAGCAGGAAGTCGAGCCTGATGGCCTTGGGGTCGTGATCGAAGATGAGCGCCGGGCCGAGTTCGGTGTCCTGGTAGTCCTTGACCTTGACGATGCCCGGGTGGTCGATGCCTTCGAGGATCTGGAACTCTCGCCGCGCCTGGCGAACCAGCGACTTGCGCGCATCGGGCGTGGTGGCGGCGGCGACGGTGTAGATGCGAATACGCCGGCGTACAGCCGCCATCGCGGTGTGCGTGCCCTCCCAGTCCTGGTACGAGCCGCCTTCCGCCAACAGCGCGCCGAGCTGGTAATCGGCCACCTTGCGATGCTTGTTCGAGGGCCTGACGCCGGCCTCGGCGATGGCCCGGGCAAGCACCCGGGCGTGTTGATGGTCGACGCGGCCGAGTTGGATCGCGCGGGCACTGGCGGTGCCGTTCTGCAGCGCGCCGATGATGCCGGTATCGGACTCGCTGTTCGGCTGACCGCGCAGGTAAGTGCCTGCCCGGGCCGTGCCACCGAGCCGGCAGTCAAGGCTGGTGGCCGACAGGAAGATCAGCGGCTCGACGAAGGGCAAGCGCACTTTCGCCTTGAGCACCCTAGGCTGCCGCCGCAACAGGCTGGCGAGTCGCTTCGATTTGCGGTTGGCGAGGATCAGCGGGTTGTCGTAGGCGCGTTCTCGACCATCGGAAATCCACAGCCAGGTGTGGGCGTCGCCGGTGACGACGCCGGGCCGGCTCTTGATCTCGATCAGGAAGAGACCCGCTGGCGTCAGGATCAGCGCGTCAACCTCGTTGACCTTGCCCTCGTCGTCGATGAATTCGAAGTTGGTCCAGGCGTGCCAGGGCTCGCGATCGGGAAGGTGGTTGCGAAGCCAGTCCAGGGCCTCGCGCTCCCAGGCGAACTGCGACTGTGAGACGGCCTGCCAGCGGCTGAGGCTCATCGGCATTCAGCTCGCTCCGGCAGCCGGCGGGTGCTCGTTCTGCCGCTCGTCCGGGACGATTTCCAGCAGATCACCGAGCCCGCAGCCGAGGACCGTGCAGATTCGCTCCAGCGCGGTGAGATCGACCCGGGTCGCCCGATCGCGCGTCAATGCGGCCACCGTACTGCGATTGACGTTCGCCAGCCGCGCCAACTCGGTCGTTCTCAGCTGGTGGCGACGCATCAGTTCGACGAGATGAGAACGGACCATGAAATCTCAATTTATGGCGGGGTGTTGCGCAGGATAGCACCCTTTCTTGGTCGAGCATGATGTGGCGATAGGGAAACTGGGGGCTGCTTGGGCGAGCTGCGCATTCGGCCAGTTCCCGAATATTGTTTTCGACTATACGCACGTGGGGTCCGTAGCTTGCAGGCGCGCCGACGGCGAAGCGCGGAAAGATGTCCAAGGCCTCCGCGAACGGCTTGCGGACCTGCGCGTTGCGGTACTCGGCGCAACTCACTCCTTCTTGCTCGCGGCAAACTCCGGGCAGCAGCGCGCAGGCGCAGACAAAGACGCTCAGTAGTCGCCCGGAATTGCCTATCATGCGGCTTTTCCGACCAGCAGGGGAAGACTCATGCCAACAATCACAGCGGCGACTGGCAAGCGGAACGCTTGCCGATGAAGCCGGGGAGAAACGACAAGTGCCCCTGTGGCAGTGGCCGGAAATACAAGAGCTGCTGCCTGGGCAAGGAAGCGGCCGGAGCGGCGGCGGATCGTGTGACCGGCGTCGGGCGGGCTTCTCCGAGGCCTCTGAATTCTCTGAATTCTCTGAATGCTTCGAATTCCTTGCGCGCTGACTCCCTTGCTGCCGACGATTTGCTGGCGATGTTCAAGGCCGGCCGTTTTGCCGAGCTGGAAGCGCGCTTGCACGCGCTGCTGGGGGATTCGTCGCAGTCCGGGTCAGGGTTCCTCTGGGGACTGCTCGGGGCGAGCCTGCAGGCGCAAGGCAAGGACGGCCTGGCGGCCTTGCAGCGCGCCAGCGCGCTGTCGCCGCAGGACTTCGATATCCAGACCGTCCTGGGGAGAGCGCTGGTCGAGCGCGGACGTTTTGCCGAGGCCGCCGACGCTTTTCGCCAGGCGCTGGCGATTGTGCCGGAGAATCTGGCCGCGCAGTTCACTCTTGGTGACACGCTGCGCCTGCTCGAACGCTTTCAGGAAGCCGAAGAGATCCTGCGCGGCGTGGTGCTGAAGGCCCCGGACTTCGTTGAAGCACTCGTCTCGCTGGCCGATACGCTGGCCGAGCGCGGGCTGGCCGATGAAGCCGAAACCGTCTGCCGCCGGGCAGTGGCCCTGGCCCCCGAATACGCGACGACGCATTTCTGCTTGGGCAATATCCTGCGCAATTCGGGCCGTCTCGGCGAAGCCCGGGACTGCTTCCTGGCGAGCCTGCGGGCCGCGCCGAACAGCCTGCCGGTGCTCGGCAACCTGGGCAATGTACTGCAGGAGTTGGGCGATTTCGTCCAGGCCGAGGACTGCTACCGGCGCGCGCTGAAGCTCAATCCCGCCTATGCCACCGCCGGGGTCAACCTCGGCCGGCTTTGCGTCGAGCAAAATCGTTTCGTGGACGCCGAAGCCGCCTATCGCGAAGTGCTCAAGGCGCAGCCGAAAAACGCCGAGATTCTTGAACGCCTGGGCGGCGTTCTCACCGAACTCGGCGATTCCGACGCGGCCCGGAAGTGCTACCTGGACGCCCTGGCCGTCGCGCCCGAACGGATCAGTACCCGGCTGGCACTGGCGACGGCGGTGCTACCGGTGATCGCGCAGAGCAGCGAAGAAAGCGCGGCGGTCGGGCAGGATTTTGCGAGGGCGCTCGACGAACTGGCGGACTGGCTGCACGCCGATCGCGCTCGAGCGATGGACCTCGCCAGCCTGGCGAGTGCCCAGCAACCCTTCTCGCTGGCCTACCGCGACGGCAATCACGTCGATCAGCTCGCCCGCTATGGCGACCTGATCGGCGCATGCCTGCATCGGAATCGCCCCGCTTCGCCAGTGGCGGCAGCAGCATGCCCGCCGCGCGAAAAACCGCGGCTGCTGATCGTTTCGCATCACATCCGCCGGCATTCGGTCTGGGATATCGTGCTGCGCGGTCTCTTGCTCGATGTCGACCGGACGCGCTTCGAAATCCTTGTTTATCACCTCGGCAACGTCGAGGACGAGGAAACCGTGTTCGCGCGCGAGCTGGTCGACGGCTGGCGCGACCGGCAGACGATCTCCGACCCCGGCGGCTGGCTGGCGGCCGCGGCGGCCGACGCTCCCGATGTGATTTTCTACCCGGAGATCGGCATGTCGTCGCTGTGCTACTTCCTGGCGGCCCATCGGCTGGCGCCCTTGCAGGTGGCCAGCTGGGGACACCCGATCAGCACCGGCCTGGCGACCATCGACCTCTTCCTCTCCGGCGAGCTGCTCGAGGCCGCGGACGCCGACAGCCACTATCGCGAACGCTTGATCCGCCTGCCCGGGACTGGCTGTTGCACCGCCCCCTTGCCGCTCGCCGCGGAGCCCATCCCGGAGGTCGAAGCTCACCTGCGCGGCATGGACGGCCCGCGTTTCGTGATTGCGCAACGGGCGCTCAAGTTCGATCCTCGCGATGACGCGCTGTACGCCAGGATCGCGGCCGCGACCGGCGCGAGTGTCTTCATCCTGCTGCGCGATCCGATCTCTCCCTGGGCGACCGAGCAGGTCATGGCGCGCCTCGAAGCGGCCTTCCGCGAGCAGGGGCTGGATCCGGGCCGGCATCTGCTCAGCATTCCCTGGCTCGCGCCAGCCCAGTTCCTGGCCTTGCTCGACGCCTGCGACGTCTATCTCGACTGCCCGGCTTTCTCCGGCTACACCACCGCCTGGCAGGCGCTGCATCGCGGCCTGCCGATCGTTGCGCTGGAAGGCCGCTATATGCGCCAGCGCCTGGCATCAGGCCTGCTGCGCAAGGCAGGCTTGCCGGACAGCATTGCCAGATCGGCAGACGATTACGTGGCCATTGCCGCAGGCCTGGGCAAGGAAAGCCGCGACGTCGAGCCCTATCAGGCGCGGCGCGCCGCGATCATCGCCGCCGCGCCGTCGGTCGATGGCGATGTCAGCGTCGTGCGCGCATTCGAACGGTGTCTGCTGGCGGAGCTCGACGCCATCCGCTAGGGCCACTGATGTGAAAGTCGCCTACGCGACTTTCACGTTATCGTCGCAGGTACGACAAGGCCTTTGGCAACACCACGTTGTTGCCAAAGGCATCCTCGCCGTAGCCATGCCGGGCCAGCACATCCAGGTCGCTGAGGACGCGCTTGTCGCCGATGAAGGTCACCGTCAGGTCGGTGCGGATGTCGAGCTGACCGGTGGCCTGCAAGAGGGCAATCTCGGCGACGGTGTTTTCGAGGACGCCGCCGTCGCGGCAGCCAATGCGGTCGGAAAGCTGCAGCGGCTGCTGGTAAAGGACGATTTTCCCCTCGTCGGCGAGCTGATGAACGATGGCCAGCACCGCGGCGGCAGTGGCTTCCGTGCCCAGATTTGCGGCACAGTCGGAATGGACGCGGGCAATTTCCTCGCCCAGCCAGCGCCGCTTGCGGGCGTTGATGGTCTCATTGGCGCGAAACAGGTCCAGCGGCGAAGCGGCGTCGAAGGTCTTGCCTTCGAGTTCCATGCGCACCTGGCCGCCGTAGTGGGCGACGATGCGCGCCACCAGATTGGACGGGCGGACGTGGAAACCCCGGTAGCACGGCACCGGCACCTGCAGGCGCGCACACTCAGCGTAGCGGCGCAGAATGCCTTGGCAGAGGCGCTGCCCGCCGGCCAGGAAGTCGCTGGAAAAAGCCATCGCGTAGGCAAACAGCGTTGCCATGGTGGTCGCGCGATCGACCACCGGCCGGCCACGCAGGACGTTGTCGCCGGTTCGCGGACTGACGTGGCGCTCGTAGTAGTGCGCCAGGTCGGTGGCGATCTCGAGCAGATGGAAAATGACGCTGGCGTGGCTGCGCAGGATCGGCAGATCCGAGTCCGAAGTCTCGATCGATGTTCCCGAGACGTGTGTGTCGTAAAGCGACTGCAGATTGTGAAAGCGGAAGCTGAGCTGGCGCAAGCGCTCCTCGCTGACCGGGTCCGGAAAACAGGCCACGTAATCCTCCGGCTGAACCCGCGCCGTGGCGCGCAGCAGATCGCTGTCGGCAGCCAGGTTGAGGAACTCGGTGGCCAGATGGGTGATCGTGCTGGCGGCATCGCCGGCGGCACGATCATCGCGGTCGCGCGGCAGGCGGCCGAGGGGCCGTTGCTCGGCGAAATCGTCCGCTGCCGGGGCAATGCTCGGTTGCCGAACGCCAAGGCGCTGCGCTTCCTCGAGCAGGCTGGCGGCAAGCTCGACAACGACCCGGCCGACGACGCGCAAGCGGTCGTGGGTCGCGGCCGGGAAATCGCCTTCGACCGGCAGCAGGCGGTAGGCCGGCAGGCGAGTCTGCAAGTGGGCCAGCGACCGACCGACGCGGGCAAAGTTCCTGAGCGCCGCCACCAGCGCACGAAAACCGCTCCAGTGACGATTATCGCGGGCGCCATACTCGTCGAGCAGGGCTTCCGTCTGTCCCGACTCGAGCAGCAGCCGACCGATCAGCGACCGCGGCAGCGACAGCGACGTTTCGCCGCTGGGCAGCGCCGTCAAGCGAGCGGCGAGTTCGAGCAGTGGCCGGCTGCGCGCGCGCAGCAGCTCGCGAAACTGTTCATTGCTAAACAGCGGCAGCAGCGGCCCGCTGGCGGCACACGCACTGCGCGTTGATTTGTTCATCCTGTCCTCTCCGCCGCCATTGTCCAGCTTTCCGGCCAGGCGATACAAGCGCAGTGGGGAGGTCGACGGCGGCCCGGAGCCTCGGCAAGCTGGCGCCTGAGCGCTCGATCACTGGGAAATCGGCGGAAAGCCCGCGCTGGCCTGCAGCCGCTTCCGGAGTGCTCACGGGGCATGCATGCGCCGCCCAGAACGCATTAAGCCCGACCAATGGCCGGGCTTAAATTTGTTCGTGGTGGCCAAGCGCGGAATCGAACCACGGACACGCGGATTTTCAGTCCGCTG
>ERZ761602.6493-NODE-6493-length-13012-cov-6.012349_pt1 | contig 13012 bp, 11 predicted proteins | sample MGYA00512165_ERZ761602 | MGnify/ENA primary metagenome ERZ761602 (study PRJEB28899, sample SAMN02445085) | bioreactor sludge metagenome | biome: EBPR sludge; isolation source: Thorneside wastewater treatment plant | place: Australia: Brisbane, Thorneside...
GAAACGGGCTTTGTGCAGCCGCGCCACATCTGGGCGGCGCACGACTGCGGCCGCGCGCTGAATCCCATGGCCGTGGAGGGCCAGCTGGAAGGCAGCATCCACATGGGGCTCGGCCAGGCGCTGACGGAGCAAATGCGCTATCGCGGCGGGCAGTTATTGAACGGCAACTTCCTCGACTACAAGATTCCAACGCCCTACGAAACGCCCGAGATGGACATCGTGATCGTCGAAAGCATCGACCCCGAAGGCCCGTTTGGCGCCAAAGAATGCGGCGAAGGCGGCCTCGCGCCGATCATCCCGGCGGTCGGCAACGCCATCTACGACGCGGTCGGCGTGCGCCTATTCGAAGTCCCCATGACTCCTGACCGAATCCTGCGCGCGATTGAAGAGAAGAAACGGGCAGCCAAATAGCATCAGAGCCCCGAGCGTAAGCGAGCGGGTCCGCTGTGCGGACCTGCGGTTTGGAACCACAGATGAACACGGATGGACACGGATATGGCTGTTCCTGACTTTCAAAGCTTCATGCTTCCCGTCCTCGAAGTCTTCGGGGATGGGACAACTCATGACAATCAGGACGTGTACGGTTACCTACTCAAAACACTTTCAATTTCTGACAAGGATCTGGACGACAAACTGCCAAGCGGAAAGAAGAGTCGATTTCACGACCGAGCTCAGTGGGCATTAGTCCACCTCACCCAAGCCGGACTTCTTGAAACTGTAGGTCGTGGCCAGCGTCGAATCGCCGAGCGAGGCATGGCGGTTCTCGCAAAAAAGCCAAAACGCATAGACCTGCGATTCCTATCTCAATACGAGGAATACCGTCGTTTTCGCGAGGGCACCAGCAAGACCAATGGAATTGACGTGGTGGCACCTGCTGCAGCTGTTGAGTCAGTGAGCGAAGACGAAGCACTACAAGGTGCATTCAATAGAGCGATGACGCCCCGTCGATTGCAAATCCTCCAATCTGTCCTTGGGCGCTCAGATAAGTTCTTCGAAAATTTTGTCTTGGAACTTCTTCGTGCTGCGGGCTACGGCGATCCTGACGAGGATGCCCTCAAGCATTTGGGGAAGCCAGGCGACGGGGGTGTTGATGGAGTTATCAGAGAGGACACGTTGGGGCTGGAATTGGTCTATATGCAGGCGAAAAAATACAGTCCAGAGAACATCATCAGTCGCGAAGAAGTCCAGAAGTTCTCGGGCAGCCTTGATCAATTCCGTGCCCGAAAAGGAGTTTTCGTTACAACCAGTTCCTTCTCAAAGCCGGCACGCGACTACGTGAGACAGATTGAGAAGAAGATAGCACTCATTGATGGGGCTGAGCTCGTCAACATGATGCTGAAGTTCAATGTAGGAGTCCGACTACTAGAGACTTACGAGTTGAAGGGCGCGGATCAGGACTTCTTTGATGAAGACCGCTATCTTTAAGACACGCCCGCATCCGTGTTCATCTGTGGTTTCAAACCGATTGAAAAGTAGAACGAGCAATCCATGACCATGCTTCTTCCGCAGTTTGAGTTGCACAAGCCGACTTCGCTCAAAGAAGCGCTCGACCTCGCGCGCGGCTTTGGTGACGACTTTGACTACCTCTCCGGCGGCACGGACCTTCTGCCCAATTACAAGTGCGGCCTAAACGCCAGCGCCAACGTGATTTCGCTGGCGCATATCGCCGAACTCAAGGCCATCTCCCCCACCGAGATTGGCGCGGGGGTTTGCCTTCGCGATCTTGAACGCAGCAAGGAAGTGCCCGCAAGCGTGGCCTATGCCGCGTCACAGATTGCATCGCCCTTGATCCGCGAATCCGCCACGCTGGGCGGCAACCTGATGCTCGACACGCGCTGCCACTTCTTCAACCAGAGCTATTTCTGGCGCCGCACGCTGGGCTATTGCCTCAAGGCCGATGGCGACGTGTGCCACGTCATTCCCAAGATCATGAAGGACGGCAAGAGCGTCACGAACTCCTTCACCTGCGTCGCTACGCACTCCAGCGATTTGGCACCATTGCTCGTGGCACTGGGCGCATCCTGCACGCTGGCGGGCCCCGCCGGCACGCGCACCCTCAAACTCAGCGAGTTCTACAAGGGCGATGGCATTGCCCGCTTTGACCTCCAGCGCGGCGAGATCTTCACCAAAGTCAGTCTGCCCAACACCAGCGGTATTCGCAGCGGCTACAAGAAACTCGCGCCGCGCCGCAGCATTGATTTTCCCGTGCTCGGCGTCGCCGCCGCGCTTGGCCTTGGCAAAGATGGCCGCGTCGAGAGCCTGCGCATTGGCATGGGCGCCTGCGAGACCATTCCCGTGCTCTACGATTTCTCGGGTAAAGACAAGCAAGCCGAGCGCGGCAACGCGATTTTCACGGAGCCCACCAAGGGCATGCCCGAGGTGATTGGCAAGAAACTCGACGACGCGCTGATTCAGACTATTGCCGATCACGTCACGCGCACAGCGCAGCCCAAGCTCAACGTGCCCATGGAGCCCGCGTACCGCAAGAAAATGGCGGGAGTGTTTGCGCGGCGCCTGTTGACGGAACTGCGCTCATAGGGGCGCGAATCAGTCGCGTCTCAGCACCTCAACAGCCAGCGGCGCGTTAATGGCCTCGTAGAAGGCCGTGCAACTGCTGGCGTTCACGAACCTTGTGCCGTTTCGCGTGTACGTTCCGTAGCCTTCGTGGATGTGGCCGAACACGTGAACGTCAGGCCGCAGGCGATTCTCCAACGCGGCCGCAAGCTCTTCGCAGCCCACGTTCTTGCCGTGGCGCGTCAGGTCGAGGATGCCATGGGGTGGGCCGTGCGTGATCAGCACCTGCGTATCGCTTGGCACGCGGGCCCACTTGTTGCCTAGTGGCAAGCCGCGCTTGAGGTTGAAGGCCCAGTTGAGAAAGAGCGGTGTCCAGGGTGAGCCCCAGAACTTTACGCCCTCAAGGCTGACGCCGCTGTCCTGAAGGTAATGGGCCCCGGGGCAATGGCGCGCAAGCAATGCCCGCGCCTGAGTGTGGTCGCGCTCGAAGAGCCAATCATGGTTGCCCGCGACGACGATTTTGTGCGGGTGCGGCTGTGCGCCGAACCACTTCGCGAAGGCCTCAACCTCCTGCACGCGGCCCATGCCTGTGAAATCGCCGGCGTGAATCAGCACGTCGCCTGAGGGCAAGCGCAGGGCGTCGTGCTGGTTGTGGGTGTCGGAGATGCAGACGAGACGCATTACGCTTTCAATTCCGGCACGGGCACCAGCAGGTTCTTCTTGCAGTAGCGGCAGGTCAGCAGTTCGCCCGCGCGGGAGACATCGACCTTGTAGCGCTTGCCGCAATGGCAGGTGAAGGTGAGCTTGCCGCCCGCTTGATAGAGAAGGCGAGAAGGCACAATCTCGCCTCCGGCTTGCCCTACCAGCGCCTCGCGCGCGGCCTGGCTCGAACTCGTGGCCACCTTCATCGGCACTTGACCGCGGGGTTTGGCCGCGGGCCTGGCCACGGGGCCGCCGCCGGCGGAGAGTTCCAGTTCGTCGGGCCCGGTGTCGAGGTCGTCGGTGTCCGAGTCATCAACATCCACTTCGCGGCGCGCCGCGGAAAAGCCCATGGCGTTGATGCTCTCCAGGGCATCCTTTACATCAGGGTCGTCCTTGAAGGCCTCGGTCGTCTGGGCCGGCAGTTCGGCGGCCCCCTCGGGGCTGCTCTTCTCCCTGTCCGGCAGCAGCACAAGAATCACCACACCAAGCACGCTGAGCAGGCCCAGCAGGCCCAGCTCGCGCTTGTAGCCGCGCGCCCGGGCGTAGTGCATGCACCCCACGATCAACAGGGCTGCGCCCACGGCCGCCAGGGCCACAAACAGTTCGATGCTCATAAAGCGCAGGAAGGAACCCCCTACCTGGAGCAGCAGACCCCCGGCAAGAAAGGGAACGGCCTTGCGCTGAAGCTCGGCAATCATGGCGGCATTGTATCGCTGGCGGCGCCGGATGCGCTAGCGCTTGAACGTCCAGGCCCGCCCGTCAAAGCGTCCGCGCGGCGCCGATGGCTCAACGCCGAAGTAGCGCAGGACGCTGTCACCGACATCAATGAGCCGAAGCTCGGCGGCCTCGATCCTGTGGTTGCAAAGCACAACGCCGGGCACCAGGGAGGGCGCAAAGGTGCAGTGATCGCCCGACCAGTTGCGCAGGTTGTCCGAGATCACCTGCTCGTGCGCACCGCCCAGGGCCGTTTGCCAGCTCACGCGGTAGCCGTGGCTGAAACCCACCATGAGGTCGGCGTCGTCGCGCACAAAGGGCCCCTCCCAGATTTCGTTGCCGCGCCTGATTTCGTGGAACACACGGCGACCCTTGAAGTGGGGCCGGGGGTCGTCGTCCTCAAGGCTGAGCAGCCTGGCGCGGATTTCCTCGATGAGGGCGTGGGCCTGCGCGCCGGGCGCGACGATGCCCGACGGCTCGCGGCCCTTGAGATTCAGGAAGATCTTGCCCAACCCCATGGAGTAGGCGCGGGTGCGGCTCCAGTCGTAGGGGTCGTAGTAGCGATTGTGGGGCGAGTAGAGGTCCTTCATGCTGACATCGCGGGTCTGGTTCTTGAGTACGAGGTAGCCCTGATCCAGCAGCCAGCGGTTGAGGTTGACCGAGCGGGCAAAGGACGAAAACCCGTGGTCGGAACAGACAATGAGCAAAGCCCCCGCGGGCATGCGCTCCATGATCTGGCCCAGCAGGGCGTCGGCCCGCTGATAGGCATCAAGGATGGCATTCTTGTATCGGGCGGGGGCGTTGGGCTCGTGATTGGGATGCAGAGGATCGAGATGGCGCCACATCATGTGGCACACGCGGTCAATCTCGTAGTTGAAGCACACCAGCAGGTCCCACTCCTGCGAGCGTTGGAGCAGTCCCAGCACCTGGGCCTGCCGCTCGGAAAAACTCTGCTCGCAAGTGTCAAGGAACGTGCCCTCGTCAATCAGGTTGTCATTGAGCGCGGCCGTCGCCTCCGCCCACCCCAGGGTCTGGAACAGGCCGTGATCCGTGGCCAGGCGCCGGGCGAAAGCCGCCGGAGCCGAAACAGCAAAGAGGTCAGGCGTGTTCAGGGGGTCAAAGTTCACGGCCGTGGCGTAAAGCCTCGCCGTGGCGCCCCCCGCCAGCAACTTGAAGCGCACCGTGCCGTGGAGGTCAGCCAACTGGCCAATGCGATAGACCACGCGCAGCAGCGGCGACCACTGCCCGGCCTCGAGCTTCACTTCGCCCTCGATCAAGGGCTGGCCCTCAAAGCGAAGCGCCACCCCCGCGCCCTGCCGCACCAGTTCAAAGGCAATCACCTCGCGCGGCATGGTGGCCAGCTCGCCTTGCTCAAGAGCGGACCAGCGGGAGCGGTCAAAGCGGGCAGGCGGCCCGTAGAGTTCCAGGCGTGCGACATCGCGCTCGAACTCCATACGCTCGATGCGGCAGCCCATTTCAGTGGTCGTTCCGGCGCGGCTGTCGTGCTCGGCCGTCCAGAGCGTGCTGGTGTGATGGGTGCCCAGGACATCGGGCGTGGCGAGGCCCGTGGTGAACTCGGTGTTCTCCTTGAGGCGGGCGGGCCAGTCAACGGGAGAGCCGATGACCTTGCTGCGAATCCCCTGCTTGCCCAGGGTCTGCCAGAACAGCTCGCCGTGGCGGGCCGTGCGCGGCACAGGCAGGGTCTCGGGCAGGCGTTGCAGGAAGGCCAGCACGGCGACGCTCAGGGCGAGATAGGGGAACAGCCATGCGCGCAAGCTCAGGTGCAGACGCACGGCGCCATAACCCCAGACAGCGCCGGCCACCAGAACGACGCCAAACACCGCCGCCACCTGCCGCGCGTCCCCCCCATGGGCGAAGGGCCCGGCGATCAGGGCCGCCAGAGTAGCGCCGGCAGGAACAGCGACGTGGGGCTTGGGGGCCGCGCCCAGCAGGGTTGCCAGCACAGCCTGCATGACTTTGCCCAGGGCGACACAGATGGCCACAAGCGCCAGGCCAAAGGCCAGGGCCAGCAGCACACGAGCCGGCGTGCTTCCGCCGGCGATGCGCGTTTCATTGGCATCGACGAGCGCGAGCGTCGGCTCGTAGCTTCCCTCGCGGCGCTTGAGAAAGCCCGAAATGCCGGTTTTGCCGGGGTTGAGGCCGGTGGTCATCGTGGACCAGACGGCGGGCGATACCGGCGGATAGCCAGTTTGCAGCTCGCTGAACTGGCCCTGCTCGCCCAGCTTCTTGAAGTTGGGGAGTTTGCCCTCATCCATCCACTGCCGCATGAGCTTGGGGTCAAGCGCGTCGTACCCAATTACCACGGCCTTCTTGTCCTCCGCGCCAAGGGGCGCGGCCACAAGTAACGCCAGCAGCAACAGGCTAACTGGGCCCAAGAGACGATGCTTCGCAGCCCAGGCCATGGGGGCAGCAGGCCATGCCCGTTGGGGCGTGCCCGTTGATTTGTGAGGCGTTGAGTCGTTGCGCATCATCGGGTCATTCAATACAACGTCAGGGGCAAGAGCCTACCAATATGGCCGCCATGGAACAGCCGACGATCACCAGCGCCTACCGCAGTGTGGGCGTCACGTTTGATTCGCTCGTTTTCAAGAGCGCGGTCATGCGTGAATGCCTGCGTCTTGCGGCCTCGGCGGCCGCGCGCGACGTGGCCGTGCTGCTGCTGGGGGAAACAGGCACGGGCAAAAACCTGATCGCCCAGAGCATTCACAACGCTTCTCCGCGCGCGCGGGGACCCTTTGTCAGTGTCAACTGTTCGGCCATCCCGGACAGCCTGCTGGAAGCTGAGCTTTTCGGCGCAGAAAAGGGCGCCTACACGAGTTCAGACCGCCTGCGCAAGGGCAAGTTTGAGCTGGCGGACAAGGGCACGCTGTTCCTCGATGAAATCGGCGACATGAGTCCCCAGTCCCAGGCCAAGATCCTGCGCGCCTTCGAATACAAGGAATTCGAGCGCGTCGGCGGCGAGAGCACCCTGCACGCCGATGTGCGCATCATCGCCGCCACCAACCGCCCCCTCGAGGACCTGCTCAACAGCGGCAAGTTCCGCACAGACCTGTTCTATCGCCTCAACGAGTTCACGATCCATGTTCCGCCCCTGCGGGCGCGGCGCGAGGAAATCCGCCCCCTGGCGGAACGTTTCGTGGTCGAGTGCAACGAGCGCCTGGGAACCAAGGTCAAGGGCCTGGACGCCGAAGCCCTGGCCAAGCTCGAGGGCCACCCCTGGCCCGGCAACGTGCGCGAGCTGCGTGCCGTGATCAAGCGTGGCTGCGTTTCAGCGCAGGGAGAGATCATCCGCGCGCGCGACCTGCTGTTGACCCTCGCACCGGACACCGGCAAGTTGCTGCCGGCCGCGCCCCTGAACGGCGATTTGAGCCTGGCCGCGCTGGAGAAGAAGCACATCGATCAGGTGCTGACCCAGACGGGCTGGAGCAAGAAAGAGTCCGCCCAGTTGCTGGGCATTTCACGCCCCACACTGGACCGAAAGATCCAGGAGTACGGCCTGGTCCGCCCTGACGGCGCGCGGGACGAATAGGCGCCGCCGAGTCCCGACTTCTCACCCGCTCATTGATAAAGTGTTTCCTGTCGTAACGGGCGGGACATGACGGACTGGCAGACCATCTATCGACCCTGCAGGGTCATCGAGAACCGCGAGATCGCGCGAGGTTCGCGCTGGATCAAGCTCCACGCCGAAGATCAGCACCCCCTGCCCTACGAGCCGGGCCATGTACTGTCGCTTCGCATGACCCAGGGCGATTGGCAGATGCGCCATGCATACACCATCACCTGGGCCAACGCCGACGAACGCACGTTCAACATCATTTACCGCGTGATTCCGCACGGCCGCATGACGCCCCGGCTGGCCATGCTTGAGGCGGGTGCACCGCTGGAGTTCTCCGGTGTGCACCACAACCCCATCCGCCACGAGGTCAACGCCGGCGCGCAGGCGGTCGTCGGCATCGCGACAGGCACGGGCGTGGGCCCGCTCTACGGCTACTTCCGTTATGTGCTGGAGCGCGGCTTGGAAAGCCGCCCCTGCTCCCTGTTCATCGGCTTCCGGCAGGAGGCCGACCTCGGCCCGCGCAGTGAACTTGATGCTCTGGCCGCCCGCTTTGCCAACTTCCGCTGGACTCCCACGCTCACACAGCCCACGCCATCGTGGCCGGGCTTGCGCGGCCGCGTCACGGAAAGCGTGCCGGGGCTGATTGAAAAGCCACGCGAGACGCACTTCCACCTTGTGGGCAACGGATTGATGATAGTGGAGATGGAGGCTGCGCTGGCGAGGATCGGCGTGCCCGGCGACTTCGTGAGCGACGAGTACTACTTCAACTGGAACGCAGAGGCGACGCAGGAAGCCGCCGCCGCGATTGCGGGGCGGTTTGTGGCCTAGAAGCCTGCTGCAGAAGTCCGTTGCAGCCGGCTAGAACCCTGTGGGGCTCGAGAAGCGGAACTTGTTGAGCTTGAGCGCCGGCACCACGAAGTTGCCGCCAAAGAGCGCGCCTCCGGTGGCGTGGGCTTCCTTGCCTACGGCCGCGACATCGGCCAAGGCTGTCAGCAGGCTTTGCGTGAAGCGCATGTTCTTGACGGGGTAAGCCAGCTTGCCGTTTTCAATCATGAAGGTGCCGCTGCGCGTCATGCCCGTCAGGCTCAGGTCCATGCGGTCCACTACGTTGCAGTAGTGGAACTTCGTGATCAGCAGGCCCTTTGGGGTGGAGGAAACCATCTGCTCCAGGGTCTGGTCGCCGGTGCTCAACACCAGGTTGCCGGGGCCCGGACCCTGAGCGTCAGGCTGCATGTTGGCGTGGCCGGTGTTTTTCTGGCCGCACAGCTTGGCGCTGCGCCGGTCATGGACCACCGCGCTGACCACGCCCCTGTCAACAAGCGTGACCTTCTGAGTGGCAAAACCCTCCATGTCAAAGGGGGTGCCGCCCAACTCCGGGTGATAGGGGTCCTCCGTCAAGGTCAACTTGTCGCTCAGTTTCTGCCCGAGCGTGCCCTTGTGAAAGGTGCGGTTCTCCGCAAAAGCGAGGCCGTTGCCGGCCAGCCAACCATAGAACAACAGCAGCTCCGCCACGGCCGGCGCTTCGAGCACCACGGTGTACTCGCCGGGGTCCACAGCGCGCGGCTGCACGCCCGTCACGGCCTTGTCCATGGCGCGCCTGGCTGCCGCCGCCACGTCGAGCCTGCCGATATCAAGGCCAAAGGCCTCCGCCCAGCCCTCGATCTCGCCGCGCTCCAGAAACGCGCTGATGCTGAACTCCGCCTTGGTGCTGGCCTTGTAGGCGAAGATGCCGCGGGAGTTGGCGTAGGCCACAGCGCCCTGGTCGGCGTCAAAGATGCCCGCGCCCTCGACCTTCCTGGCATCGTACTCGCGCAGGACCTTGCCCACGGCCTCGGCGCGGGCAGCCGGAGTGGACTTGGCCGTGGCTTCTTTGAAAGCATCGACCTGCGTGTAATCAGGCTGTTTGTCGAGCAGGGGCTCAAGTTTTTCATCCTCGGCCGAGACGCGGCAGACCGCGAGCGCGCTTTGCACGCAGCGCTTGATGGAGGCGTCGTCGAACTGGTTGACGCGGGCCACCCCCTGGCGCCGGCCCTGGATGACTCGCAGGCAGAGGCGCTGGTTGACCAGCCCCACGTTCTGCGTAATCACGTTGTTGGAGAACCGCGTCGAGTTGGTTTCGCTGGAGGAGATGATGGCCTCCGCCCCCTCGGCGTCGCAGAGTTTGAGCACGCGCTTGCACAGCGCGGCGGCATCGTCACGTGTCAACATGGCTGCACCCTTTGAACCCGAGAGCGGATTCTAGCTATCAGGAACCTTTGCAGACACAGCCAGTCCGTTTCACGCTTTCGAAAAGATTTCCGGCTATGGCGTGAACAAATCCGGCGCTGGCACGGTAATACAGGTGGCGCGAGAGGCGCGGCCGGCACTGCCCCTGCGGGCGGCGCCCGCCCCGCCCCTGGAGCAACAACGTGGCGGGCACTTCAACGGTCGGGACAGCCCTTGACAGCGGCAACGCTCCCAAGGCAGCGTTTGCGCCCGTGAGCGACTTTGCGGCCCGACAAGAGCTGAACCTGATTGCCGCGGCCCGCGAGGGAGACCGCGACGCCTACGGGCGCCTCGTGGAACTGCACCAGGACCGCGTGTTTGCCACGCTGCTGCGCCATGTGCGCGACGAGCACAAAGCGCGCGACCTCGCGCAAGAGACGTTCATCCAGGCGTATAGAGCGATTCACACCTACGAAGACCGCGCGAAGTTCTCGACGTGGCTCTATCGCATCGCGCTCAACCTATTGACCAGTCAACACCGTGCCGACGTCGCGCTCAAGCGCGGCGGCGGACAGACCAAGGCCAGCCTCGACGCCGAAGGCATGCCCGAGCCCGACGCCACGGTGCGCGGCCCCGATGAAAATGTGGCGGCCAAAGAAATCGGCGTGATCGTGCGCGAGGCGATTGAGACGCTCGATGACGAGTACAAGAGCGTCGTAATCCTGCGCGACCTGCAGGGCCTCAGCTACGAAGAGGTTGCGGAAGTGCTGGGCCTGGCACCGGGAACGGTGCGCTCAAGGCTGCACCGCGGCCGCGAAAAGCTGCGGGAGAAACTGAAACATCTGGAGTAGGCAGATGCCCTCGGGCCTGTCGTGCAAACGACAGGCTTCGATGTCAGGCACCCATGAGCCTCGTTGTCGCGCAGCACTGGCGCATTTGAACGCAGAAGCCCGCCGGTTACCCGGCGGGCCCTTTCTGATTCGGGGGGTGCTTACTTCTTCAGCGCTTCGGCGCCGCCCACGATTTCGCTGATTTCCTGCGTGATGCTCGCCTGGCGCGCCCGGTTCAGGTTGCGTGTCAGGTACTTGATCATTTCTTCCGCGTTGTCGCTCGCGCTCTTCATGGCCGTGCGGCGCGCCACCTGCTCGCCCGCCGTGTTCATGACCAGGCAGGTGTAGGCCGTCTGGGTCACATAGCGCGGCAGGAGATCTTCGAGGATTTCCTTGGGCGAGGGGCTGAAGATGAACTCCGGCAGCAGGTACTTGCTGTCTCGCTTGAGTTCTCCGGCGGGCGGATCAATAGGCAGCAGTTTCAGCACCGTTGGCGGCTGCGAGCCCATGCTCTTCCAGTGCGAATAAACGACATAGACTTCATCCACCTCGCCCTTGAGGAAGGCTTCGATCAAGGGGTCGATCAGGCGCCGGGCGTCATCGAAGTTGGGACGGTCGCCCATGTCAGTGATCGTGCGCGCCAGGCTGTAGCCCTGGAACTTCAGGGTGGAGATGCCCTTCTTGCCGCAACAATCCAGACGCACCTCGCGCCCGGCTTCCTTGTGTTCTGCCACCACGCGCTTGACCAGGCGGATCAGGTTGGCGTTGAAACCGCCGCACAGGCCGCGATTGGCCGTGATGAGCTGGATGGCCACCTTCTTGACGGGGCTGCGGCGCTCCAGCAGCGGCAGGTCAAGCTTGACCCCGCCGCGCACAATGGCGCTCAGCATCTCGGAAAGCTTGGAAACGTAGGGGCCGGCAGCGTTGACGCGATCCTGCGCGCGCTTCATCTTGCTGGTTGCCACGAGTTCCATGGTCTTGGTGATCTTCTTGGTCGAAGTCACGGAGCGGATGCGGTTGCGGATTTCCTTCGTCTTCGCCATAGTCTTGCCTGTGCGGTAAGGGCGGCAGAGTGTCGATACCGGCCGCCCTCAAGTCAAGGGCTTTGAAACAGGGTTTTGGCACGTGGAAGACAGCCTCAAGAGGCCCCTGGGTCACACGCAGGTCCGCGCCTGGCTGGGCAACGTGCTGAAGTCGCGGCGTATCAGCGGCAGCTACCTGTTTGTCGGCTCCGCGGGCATCGGCAAGCGGGCTTTGGCTGTGGAGTTCGCCGCTGCCTTGCGCTGCGCCACGCCCCAGAACCACTGGGCCTGCGGTCGCTGCAACGAGTGTGCCCGCGTCGCCCACGGTGTGCACCCCAACGTTCGCCGCTATGCCAAGCCCGAAGACTCCCGCGACCTCCCCGTGGAGCTCGTGCGTACCATCTGCGACGACGCCTCGCTCTCGCGCCTCGAACCGGGCTATCGCGTCGCCATCATTGACGATGCCGACCGCTTCAATGAAAGCAGCGCCAACGCCTTCCTGAAGACCCTCGAGGAGCCCCCGGCCCAGTACGTATTCATCCTGCTGGCGGCCAACTCCGCCCAACTGCTTCCCACCATTCTCTCGCGCTGCCAGATGGTGCGCTTCTCGCCCCTTTCCGCCGCGGACCTGGCCAGGGCCGTTTCCGGCTTTCAGGATTTGCCGGCTCGCCCCGAAGACCGCGACCTGCTGCTGCGCGTGGCCCAGGGCAGCGCCGGCCGCGTGGCAGAGATGCTCACCCTCAACGTGCCGGCCCTGGCCGAGAACTTTTCCTCCGGCCTGGCAGCGGACCCCTTCCGCGCCGCCGAGCAACTGGTAGCCGCGCTCTCCAAAGACCTCCCCGCCGAACTCGGCACCGAGGGCCTGCGTGAGCGCCTGCGCAACGTCATGGCCGTGCTCAGCGCCCACCTGCGTGACCGTCTCATGGCCGCTCTGAGCCTTCAGGGCGTGGCGCCGCTGGCGCGCGGCCAGGACCGCGAGGCCCGCAGTGCCGACGCCCTGGTCACGGCCTTGAACCAGCTTGAGACCCTGCGCGAGCGCATTGACGCCAACGCCAACGTGAAACTGGCCTGCGACCTGCTGGCCCTGCGTTATCCGGTTTAGAGCCCTCGTTATCGGCGCGGGCCCAAGCTAGGTTGAGGCACCCCCGAAAGTACCGACCTTCAGGCTCCATGGCCCGGCACGCCCTCCAATTCCTGCTTTTGCTCTGCGGCGCCTGCCTGCAGGCCCAGGGCATGCCGAATATGCCCCCGCCGCCCATGCCCGGCGGCGAGGCCCCGAGGCTGCCGCCCGAAATGCAATTGACCTTCGTGGCCCCGGAAGAGGCCACCACCTGGTTTGAAACCTGGCGCGAAACCGCCGCCGACGGCACGCCCGGCCCCTTTGTCATCGCGCTGCCCTTTGCCGTGCGGCTGGAGTACCGCGAACCCGCCTCCTCAGACGGCAAGGC
>ERZ761602.6495-NODE-6495-length-13006-cov-60.425064_pt1 | contig 13006 bp, 15 predicted proteins | sample MGYA00512165_ERZ761602 | MGnify/ENA primary metagenome ERZ761602 (study PRJEB28899, sample SAMN02445085) | bioreactor sludge metagenome | biome: EBPR sludge; isolation source: Thorneside wastewater treatment plant | place: Australia: Brisbane, Thorneside...
TAATTAAAGTATATTCAACTCCATCTTTTCTAATTCCATTAAATAAAATTTTAGTTCTACTTAATAATATATCATATTTTCCTTTTGCATTTTTCAAAGCTGGTAAGAGTTTTTTAACAACTTTTGTTTGATTTCTGTTAATGCTGTATTTTTTTTTATCTAAGCTAAATTCTTTGTTTTTAAATTTAAAATAATGCTTCCCATTTAATTCTTTGTAATCTGATATGTTATCATAAATTTCCGGGGTCAATAATACTGAAAAATTTGTGCTGAATTCATTATCGATTTCATCGTAGCTTATTCTTAAAGGTTTACCACAATCTTCAATAATCCAATTACCATCTTTTTCAATTTTGAGCCACCCACAATTTATCTTGTTTGTGTCATAAATATCCCGATATAAAGAGCCATCAGTCAAATCTCTGTGAGAATATCTGTCATCATTAACCAATTTCGGATCCAATTTTGCAAAACTCATTATCTCCATAACATTCCTCAACATCCCTTTAATAGAAGTAGCCGGAATAAAGTATTGGCCATTGTAATTGGAAAAGGCCAGATAGCGATCCAGTTTCTCTTTTTCTGAGGGAGAAAGTTTAGTTTCATCACAATTATGATGATCCCGCCACTTTTCAAAAACTTCGTGATCTTCTTTGCTATGACCATTTCGTATAAAGATAGGTGTTTCTGCCTGAATCGTAAACTCTATCTCTCCACTCTCTGCTTCTTCACTCAATGGCATATCATGCAGGACGTGGGCTGCCCATCCAGGGGTAAATACTTCGTTTTCTTTGGGTGCAGGGACAAAATTATATGGTGATTTGATCATGTTTCTATGCTTTTAAATATTGTTCAATAAATTCCATAGCTCCAATACAGGTTATATTTGGAAATTCAACTTTTTTTAATTCCTCAAAATGTCTGTCTTCTGTTATTATGTAATCTGCGCCTGCCGCAATGGCGCAATCTACAAATTTGTTGTCGTCAGGATCAATGCTTATCAGATTCCATCTATAATAAACAATAATCAATATCAAATAAGGAATACCCAATATCAGATCAATGATATCATAAGCTTTTTGAGTGCCTCTGTGTTTTGATATAACCTCAAGATATTCAGTTATGATTTCATTAGTGACACATAGCTTGATCTCTCCTTTTCCCATAGCCAGGAAAAGCTTGTGTATAGTGGATTTGCTTGAAATACAAACTAACATCACATTTGTATCAATCACTACCTTTTTCATTTACTTGTAAGGGGTTCTCATATGCACTTTCAAAAGATCATCCGGATTTATACCTTCTTTCTCCCAATGTTCGTCCATTTCTTTTACAATATGCTTTGCCCTGAACTCAAATAGAATACGCTTGAGTTCTTTAAATTGATCGTCATCCATCGGAATTCTAAAAATCTTTAAAATCTCCAATTGTGCTTCATTTAATTTACCTTCCATATTTATGTCTGTTTTTATACTTTTATAAACATATTCATTTTTCTTTTCGTTCCTATTATTCTACCCCTATAAATATTTGTGCCTTCATCTTTAATACCTTAAAACCAGGACATAATTGATCACCCTCTTCCTTCCAATACCGGAAAAATTTCAATCTGGGATTGTTTTCCAACCTGTGTCCAATATAACTAATAGTCACTTGATTCAAATCAATTTCTGATACACTGCTCAAGTCATACTGAGTTATAATCTGTCTATGAGTGTATTGAACCATGATGGAAACTTTTTTCTCCTCATCCCACAGCATCGCCTCCTGTATAAACAAGCTTTTATCATCCAGTTTGGGTTCAAAAGAACCTGTCACAACAGTCGGCTTTTTTGCACCTGAGCACCAATAGTAACCGATGTAATTACCATTTTGGATTTCTTCCAGACTGTTTAAAACTTTTATTTCCATGTTTGCTAATATTTTAAATGATATTGATTAACAGATTCTTCCACTTTATTGATTGGCGTTACTTTAGTCAATGTACCTGTGAACATGCCGTGTCCCTTGGTAGTCATTCCACCCAAAGGAAGCAGTCCCTTTGTAATATCTATCAGAGCATTTTCGAAAGCTTTTATCGAAAGCTTGTCAATATTATCCTTATCCAGATACAAATCAATCTGAATTTTCTCCTTACCTTCTTTCAAATGACTGACCTTCTCACTGAACAAAGCTGTGTCCATCGCTCCACCAGTAAATCGGTCAATGGCTACATGGTTAAAGATTTTTGAGTTATCTACTTCGTTGTCATTTAGATAGATGTCATCAATGATGATGTGACCCCTTCTTGAATCGCCAGTAAGATCATAATCATTGTAACCATTTTTGATTTTGTTTTTAGTCTCAATTTCAAATTCAAAACCGCTGCCCAAACCAAATAATTGATTGACTGCTTTGTTACCAGATCCGCAATATAAATCTGAAGCAATTTGATAGGTCAATTTGGGAATAAGCTCCTCAGCATATCTTTCTTTCAACTTATTATAATGGAAAGCAGTCCGATGGGCTATTGCTCCTTTAATGGAACTCCCGGGAATTAATGTAAATGATTTAAAAGTGAAGCCGTCAGAATTGTAAACCACTATTTCTTCTTGTACAGGTTTATTATCTGTTTCGTCATCTCCATGTCCTTCAGAAAAGATAAAGAAATCGTCTGGTGTTAAATCTAATATATAGTGGGTTAAGCTGCTATCATGTTTTAAAGCTAAATTTTCCCCACTGATCGTGGTATTTAATGATGCCGGATGGTTCAAATAGGCATCGAAATCAGCTGCTATACTTAAATCCAAATCTTTATTGTATGACAAATCTCCTAAGATTTCCAGATTCCCATAGCCATTTCTTGTGCCGGAACCTATTCTGAAAAGGGGATCACTGATAGTTTCTAATATCTTATTCCAGATTTCTTTATCTTCAGACGTCCCTTTGAGCTCAATTTCGAACATAAAGCGAGTACCTTTATACACTACCTCATTATCAAACAGGCCACCCTTTGCGGCAGCTCCTTTTGCAGATATTTTTACGTGTTGACGAGTGGGCAAATTATCGAACTTAGCTAAAACAGTGGCATAATCCTCGTTCATCAAACCTTCGGCAACGATTTTTTCAGAAATCATCATATGGCCATTGCTTACAATCAGCCTCGAACCAAGACCTTTATCGCCAACCTGATATCCAAAAATCTCCTTGTATTTTTGTTTTTCTTCAATTGCATCTTCCAATGCATGTCTCAATACACCGGTAATGGACGTGCCAGGAATAATGGGCCAGCCATTAGCGTCTTTGACAACCAGTGCATCCTTTAGTAAAGAAGTTTCACCTGTTCCAATAAAGAGCGCAGTTTTTGCCTCTACCACTATTCTCGCAATATATCTATGTGTTAATTTAGTCATTTCCTATTGCTTTTTGTTCTTGAAATTAATTGCTTCTTTTGCCATTTCTGATGAGAACTTTATCGTGAATAAAAGTTTGTTTTCATTTTGGATATTAGTTAAAAGTTCCTTAATGTCTTTTATGTTTCTTTCATCCCATAATTTTTCAGCCATTTTTCCACAGGTAAGTAAGCCATTTTTTTTCTCTCCTTCTTTAAGTCCCAGTTTGATCATAAATTCTTCCCAAGTTTTAACGTTGATAAGAAAATCAGTAGCCACGGCCCGAATATTTCCCCATTGACTGGATGTAACTTTTCTGGTTATGCCTGTATCCTTATATTTTTCTATTGCTTCATTAATTTCTTTGGCGAGTTTCAATTCTGCTTCTGCTAAATCTTTTTGCTTTTTCAGGAAATGCCCTAAAGAAGTGTTTATAGCTACGGGTTCAGAATTTTTACCTATTTCTTCCTTTATGAGATCTGCTTTTACAAAAGAAAGACTTGTTAATCTTTCATCATCCGGATTAGATTTCAAAAAGATCGGATCATATATGACTCGGCCCAGACCTTCGTTATAAAATTCGCCAATTTGTTGATTTTCATTTCTTTCTGCGCTTGCTCCTTCAACATAAAACACACTACCCATCTTAATACAATGCCTTTGCATGGAGGAGGCATTTCTTTGGAAATTCCAGGGGCTATAAGTGAAAGTTCGTATTTGAGATTTGTCCCAGACTACTTTTCCACCAGGTACACCCAGTTGATCGGCAGTGGGTTGGAAAGTTTGTTGACCAGTCTCCTTATCAATGAAACATAAATTGGATTGTGCATATACAATAGTTACATTTTCAACTATTCTTTGAGCTTCGATTTCAATTTCGCTTTTATCAAAATGTTCAATAAGAACCTGACCATACTCTGCCGATTTGGACTTGCCGATACGTTTGTTGCCCAATAATGCATTTTCCACTATTTGAATATGATTTTCGTCCTTAAAGTTTATTGAAAAAAGAAATTGCGTACCTGCTTCAATTGCTTCAAAACCAAACATCTTACCTTCATCAGTTCGTCGGTTAGCTCGGTCGTAAGCAGATTTAAGAGAAAATGATTTTGGTATTTCAGTGATTATTTTACCACTTGCAGAAATAAAACCCGAACGCATTTGTTTCAGTTGTCGTTTCTGATTATGTTTATTCAAAACACCTTTTTTATGATCAATGTTAAAGTCCAGATAAACAGCATCAGATTTTTTTCCCTGGTCAGCTTCTTCTTTATCAACAATTTTTTTTTCCAATTTATCCTGTAAAAAACAATTGGGCATAGGATAAAAGACTTCATCATTGTAAATGATACCATCTCCAAAAGATACATGGCCATTGTGTAATACTTCCACGGCTTGATCCATATAGTTTTGGTATATTTGATTGGCTACGATTCCCAGAAAATTACTACCCGGAATGTAATCCAACGTTTCCATATTTCCCTCTGTAGCCAGGGAAGCATTCAGGACAACATCGGTTTTAAGTGTGCATTTATAATGTCTAATAATCATTCTTCCTTGTTTTATTTTAGTGAGATAATACAACGACCTAATCCTCTGTTTCTATTCGTACCGATTCTTCTTGTCCATTTCATCGCGTTTTCAAGAGTTGTTTTGTATTTCTCGGCAATATGAATACTTCCTTCCAGTTTGATTGGAATGCATACTTCGGTCATACGCAGACTACCTGTTTTTGCAATACCCTTATCGTCAATTGCAGTAGATGCAACATTGCGATATAAGTATTCTTGCATACTGTGCTCGATTATTTCCTGGGTTTCTTTCTCAGGAAGAGATGCATTACTAACTTTGATACTACCCGGTGTAGACTCATGTTTGTCCTTCTCCGTTCTCTTTCCGAATAAATGATCTATTACCGGGAATTCAACCATACTAAATTCAGCCATTTCTTCACAAGCATCACGTAATAAACCTTTGATGGTACGACCTGGAATATAAGGAAGTCCATTTTTGTCCTTTATCACCTCATTGTCTGTTTCTGCACCAGCACCCAGACCGGAACTACACATCCAGTCACTGAGAAATTCAATGGAGTATTTAATTTCTATCATTTTATTGCTTTTTTACTTAAAAGAATGAATTTGGATTAGGTCAAGTAGAATTGATTTGACAGGAATTGTATTTCCTTTTTGATCTTTTTGCCTTTCATCAAAGATATTTTCAGGCAACTTTAATGCTTCAATAAACTTATCATTTACAGTTTTCATACGTTCATACATGAACTTACTGGTATCTTTACTTTTAAAAGTTTCAGATACAAGATGACGTAATTTAGAAACACCTTTTGATTTTTCGGTTTGTTGATCTTTGAGAACATCTAATTTGGCTTCCAATTCTCCAATATGTGGAATATTTTCTCTGCTTTCACACTTATTGATTAAATAAGGCCCATAATCATAATCTATTGTAGATGCAGATGCATACTTGATCCGTTTTTTCATTTGTTCCAGACTTTCGACATAAGAATCCTGCACTTTAAAGAATGCTAAGCTTGAACGTGGCATTTGGCTTCCATCATTGCCTAACTTCGGCAGGTCCTCCTTTTTCACCATTTTTTTAGCATCTTTGCATAGTTCTTCTGCTAAGTGAAGGGCATAATGAAGAGGATAGGATTCTTTGACGAAAGCTATGCCTGCACATGCTGAAAGACCATTATCAAGCTCTTTCAGCTTAAATACTTCAAAATTGTTTTTTGAAATTTCCTCGAACTTTTTAAGAAACATTTTAGTAAAGTCAAGTGCTAGGTCTGCTCTAATGATAATTGTAACATCGTCACCACCTATTACTGCAGGGCGAATGGGGTATTGATAATCTTTATTTTTGGTTTCGCCTTTTTTTTGACTTTCTTCAAAACATCTTTTATCATTTTCAATTACTATTCTGAAAGCATATTGAAGTGCTTCTTTGGTAGAATTATCAATAGCCTTTGAGAATTCATGAAATTTATTGCTGTCTGTTAGTTGATCTCCGATATTCTGAATAATGTTGCCCAGTCCATTACCATCAGCATGGACAACGGCTACCCATTTGTTATTGCTTCCAACATTTATGTCAGCCATATCATTGGACAGCATTTTAGGGTCAAAATTACCTTCACCTGCCAGATCCTTGAAAAGTAAGTTCTTGTTGTCTCGATCATTGAACTTATCATATTTCCGTTTAGTGGATAATTCCACATCTTCATGGACATCTTTTTTTATTTTGATGTTCTTATAAAGTACTCCCCCGGTTCTTCTGGCTCTATTCAATGCCATATATCCGGTTTCTAATGGCATGGCAGCTTTATTACGTTGTATTTTTAAAGCCATTTCCAGATCTTGAAGCGCTTCTGATATTTTACCATCAAATTTAACTACTGCCTGACTGATAGTGATTCCCGGAGCATACTCCATTACCATTTTAGGAAATAGCTTTACAACTTCTTCTAATTTTTTTTTTTCGTCTTCATCAAATAAACATTTGATATTACCGGCAGCAGCCAAAATCAAGTTTTCAGGTTTTGTAATACCTCCTGAAACTTCAAAGAACTTTTCTTCACAAATCTCTTTTACCATCTCACTTGCACCTACAATTTCTCTAAGTTTATTGGTCTTAAAAATAAACTCCTGAATTCCCTGAACACTCGCTCCGTATAAATATTTTCCCATATTATTTGTTTTAATATCTCAATTCTTCATTCTTCATTTTCTCCTCACCCCCCACATCTCCCACAAGCCCTTCCCCTGTTCCCATCACAAGGCACACAGTTCTGACAACCGAAATAAGTGCAGTTACTATTGTGCCGTACACCGGAATTCCTGTTATAACTGTATTGTATCTCACCAATCAATGGTTGCGCTATACTGAATCCCAGCCCGAAATCCTCAGGATAAAACCACACCGTTATTTTATCCGCGATGCCCGCATAATCCAGGGCGCTTTGCAACATGATCCCGTATTTGCGCTGATCAATGTTTTCCATGACAAGCACAATACCGGGTTTTTTGTTGGTTTGCAGCCCGTACCACAACGCCTGGCCAATACTGTTTTTCCAGTTTGGGGCTTTTTCCACCTCTATGGCGTATGTATCATTGACGATGTCAGCACGACCTCCTGGCAGGACAACCTCTCTTTCCCCGTGAAAATAATGCTCATCGAGCCAGTCGACATAATAGGCTTCAGGTCGTTGTCCGGCTGCATCAAGAGCAAACAGACCATAAATCAGGATTATTTGAACCAGTCTGATCATCCGGTAGAGGTTTTTAAATTTTCATTGATAAAATAATTATTATACTTTTATTGATATTCAGTTTTGATTTTAAGCAATTGTTCTTTCAATATGAGTAAATCAGTCTAATCTTTCATAAATCAACTTTTTGTTCGATTCAATGTAAGGAGCTACTAAAGGTGATATTCCCCTGGTGGTGATCAAATCTACATCCCGCCCTAACAATTCTTTGATTTCCAACCACATGCTGATAAAACCCAGGCCCAGATGCTTTTCATAATCAAGTTCTACAAGTATGTCAACATCACTGTTTATTCTGGCTGTCCCATCCACATGCGACCCGAACAACCAAGCCCGGACAACTGGTTTTTGCCTGAAATATGGAATTAAACTGTCCTGGATCTGTGTAATCGTCATTTTTTAACTTTTCGTGAAGTACTTTTTGAATTAACATTGAAAATATGCTGAAAATTCCATTGTCACAAACAATCATCATAATATTCCGAAGTCCCATACATTTGCATCATTGGCATTCTCCCTTTTTTCGTCTGCAAACCGATTTGTGTTCAACCACCCTGATCTTGCTCTGTTTCCCTTGCACGGTATCTGCTGCCATCACCCAGTTTCTTGACGATACCGAATCCCACACTCACGCCTTTACCCAGACCTATATAATTTGGGATGGAGAGATTGCAACTGAAATTAATGGAGAATGTCAGGTGAAAAACATCCTTGTATTCTATGTATTTTTCGTTCTTCAGTTCCCTGATATGAACTTCCAGTGGAACAGGTTCATCTGCCTGCATCGCCTCCATAAAGATCCTGAGATGCTTAGTCAGCAGATCTTCCAGCATTTTGAGCTTGTCTACAAGCGACAAGGCTTGTTGGTACTCCCTGAAATGATCCTGGTTGAGCGCGATCCAGTTGTGGATATTGTAATTGAAACTTTGATCCCAGGTCTGGACGCGTTCGTATTTCAACCGGACATCTTCGATCTCATATTTCAGTTGTTTGTCACCGATCCGGAAGTCAAAACTGCGCTGTCGTAATAAATAATGAATGTCATCGGTCGCGTCGTTCAGACAGATCAGACTGGCTTTTTTGTCAGTCACCTTGTATTGGATCAGCGGATATCGGTAAAGATATTTATTGTCTTCCGTCCTGTTGTGAAAAAGGTCAGATTCCCGCTTAGACTTTTCTATGACAGCTGATCTGAATTTCGGGATATCGTAGGCCTGTATGGGCTCTGAAAAAACAATATGCAAGTATCTGGTCCGGGTCATTGGATAATTTTATTTCGGTCAACAAGATAATAATTTCCGTGCAGACTTTTTGCATTCAACAAAAATTACAGCTTATTTAAAACAATTTTAAATATTTCAAAAGATATCCAGACCTGACTTTTACTTAAAGCAATCTGATTTTCCATAATTTTTTTCGCTAATTTTGTAGATCAATACAACTGTGATCATGCTCAAATTACAGGATTTATTTTTATTCTTTAAGAGATTTTGGAGAAAGCGGGAGAAAACCACCCAAAGCCCGGTAGAACAAGTCGTATTAAGCAAATCCAAAAAAAAGTATTTTGAGTTTGAACTCACAGAGGCTCAGCAAATTTCTTTTGAGGCATTGAAGGAATTTGCAATGGATAAGACTGCTAAGGTCTTTATTTTGAGGGGTTATGCGGGTACAGGTAAAACCACCCTTGTAGCCGGCTACATCAAATGGCTGGTTGACAATAAAAAGCTGTTTAACTTATTGGCTTCAACGGGAAGGGCTGCGAAAGTGCTTTCCGATAAAACCAATGTTAAGGTTGAGACTGTCCATAGCCATATCTATATATTTTCCGAAATCAACCAGGATATGGAAAAACTGGCTGAAATCATGCCTGAAGCAGGAAAAGCCATCAAACTGAATTACAGTCTCAAAGTAAAAGATCCCGATGTAGAACCTGGCCATTTGTATTTGATAGATGAATCTTCCATGATTTCAGACGTTGTGGTGGAAAATGATTCATTTGCACATTTCGGGAGCGGAAAACTTTTAAACGACCTATTTGCATTTGATACCGTTGGCAAATTCGTTTTTATTGGAGATCCAAAACAATTGCCTCCCGTCGGACAGACATTCTCACCGGCACTTTCATCTGCGTACATCAAAAAAATATATCAACATAATGTAGTAGAACATGAATTGACTACGATCAAACGGCAGGCAGATAACAATGATATCATCAAAGCATCGATGAATATCAGGAAATTGCATGAGATCAATCCAAATGTGAGATTTGCCTCGTTTCCATTGAAAGGTCATAGAGATATCCTTATCCATAGTTCAGTTGATTCGTTTACAGACTTATATGTCGAAACAATCAGAAAACATGATTTTCAATTTACCACAATGATCTGCCATACCAACAGGCAGTGTGGTGAATTCAACAGGATTATCCGGCATTTACTGGGGAAACCGCCTGACAAACCTATGGAAGGAGATATCCTGATGATCACTCAAAACAATGCATTGTCGGGGCTTGTCAACGGAGATTTTGTCCAAATAATGGAGGTTAAAGAAAGTAAATATTACTGTGGGTTGAATTTTATTTCACTGGTTGTTGAAGAACTGAATTTCAAGGAAAGGTTTGAAATAATGATGATAGAAAATTTGTTGTTTTCCAACCTTGTCAATATTACCCAGCAGGAACACAGGAGGCTGTTGATCGATTTTGTTTACAGGATGAAAGCAGAAAATATCAGACCAAACAATCCTGCATTTTCTAAATTGATGAATAAAGACATATATTTAAATGCTCATAAGGCCAAATTTGGTTACGCAGTCACTTGCCATAAATGCCAGGGTGGCGAATGGCAGGAAGTATTTTTGTTTATGAATAATAAGATCCACGGCATACCAAAACCGGGTATTTACCAGTGGTTATATACAGCAGTTACCAGGGCAAAAAGCACTTTACATGTGATAGATGATTGGTATATCAAATGACCGGAAAATCATTAAATATGCGAATCAAGGGTTAAAGTTAATTCTGCAGATAAGCAGGATTTTCTCACTTTTTTGCCTCGATCCTAAAGGATGAAAGCGAGAAAATCCTTTATCTTCCTTTAGGATTGAGGCCAAATAAAGGATTTTCGGAGCTTTTTTTCAACCCTTGATTCGCATTAAATACATACAACTAAAAATTTCTTTTAATAAAAATTCAAGGGAACAGTAAAAAAATCGAAAACCTGGACCGAAAATATTTATTGAATATTCCGGCCAAACTGAACCTTCCATTCCGGTCGAAACTGAACCATTTATTATGCGTAGTAAAATCCGGTTCAAATTGACCATGGCTTTCGATCCAATTTGACCATCCAAATGCCAGAAATGGTCAAACATGAAGGCCCATTTTAACGCAAAAACCTTACCTAATGGACATTCAATTTCCTTTATCACCCTTTAGCCCCGGGAGGCAAAGATTCCAGCTGTCAGGATCAAAGCCTGGTCAACAGACAACATTATATCCAATTGCATATAGAGTCATTAAAAATAATGTTTTTATATGCAAATGAATATAATTTAATAATTTTTATTATTTTTGTATGCAAATACATATAATATGAGTGAATTATCCGACTTTGTGAAGACCAAAAGAAAACAATCGGGCTTAACCCAGGAGGAATTTGCGGAAAAGGCCGGGGTTGCCCTTACGGTTATCAGAAAGATTGAACAAGGCAAAGAAAACCTCAGTTTGTCAAAAGTCAATCAGGTACTGCAAATGTTTGGTCATGTCTTAGGTCCTGTAAATGAGCGTTATGCGACAAGGAATAGTGAAATACAATAACATACCGGCCGGCTTGCTGACTGAAGAAGATAGCGGGGAATATCTGTTTGTATATGACGAAAAGTATGTGCAAACCCACCCAAACCAATTCATCACCTTTCATATGCCCGTAACGGAAATGCCTTACAGAAGCAAAAGGCTGTTCCCGTTTTTTGATGGATTGATACCGGAAGGATGGCTGTTAAATATTGCGGCTGAAAGCTGGAAAATCAACAAGAATGATCGAATGGGACTGCTACTTGCATGTTGTCAAAACGCTATTGGCGCTGTGAGTGTTCACCCTGTAAATCCTGAAACCGATGCATAAATGCCTGTACTGTTATAAGGAGTTGGATGATGATCATGCAGATTATCATCCCAAATGCATCAAGGCATTCTTCGGAACAAAAGATGCTCCGGTTTTGCCCTATCGACTGTCTGAAATGGACAACCTGGCCAGAAAAGCGGCTGAACTTTCTATTACTGTACCTGGTGTTCAGCCTAAAATATCTTTAGGATGGATAAAAAATGAATTGGGTAAGGGTCATCAGGCCAGATTGACCATCATGGATGCATTGGAGGGACATTATATTTTAAAACCACAAAATGCCAGATACTCCCAAATGCCCGAAAATGAACATCTTTCGATGAAATTGGCTGAACTGTTTAGAATAAATATCGTTCCTGTCAACCTGATCCGGTTGGCATCAGGTGAACTATGTTTCATCACAAAACGAATAGATCGCAATCCGGATGGAACGAAAAATCATATGATTGATTTTCTCCAGATCCTGGAGTTGTCCGATAAATACAAAGGCACCATGGAAACATTGGGAAAAACCATAGGTGAGCTATCGGTAAATACCTTATTGGATAAGTTGCGGTTTTTCGAATTCACCGTTTTCAACTTTGTCATCGGCAACAATGATATGCACCTGAAAAATTATTCGATGTTTTTATCGGAAATGGGTTGGGTGCTTGCTCCCTTTTATGACCTGTTGAACGTAAAAATGATTTTGCCGAAAGATAAAGAAGACCTTGCTTTATTGCTGGGTGGGAAAAAGGAAAATTTTAATAAAAGATATTTTGACCGCCTGGGCGCTGTATTAAAACTAAATGACAAACAACTAAATTCGGTTTATAAGAGATTGGTGAAATGGCTACCAAAAGCTGATCAGTTGATAGAAAGCTCTTTTCTGGAGCCGGACAGGCAAAAAGCGTATAAGAAATTGATAGCTGAACGCTCAATGTTATTGACTACAACAAAGCTTTAGCTTCGGGGCAATGATTTCGTCCATCAGAGGGTCAATGCTTGGATATTCCGGTCTTGTTAATGAGAACCTTGATACCATTGAATTACCCAGAGGGATTTATTAAAAAAATCGGAAAAACTTGAAAATATCAGAAGTTTTATTGATTCACTTCTGAAACCCTATAAGATTAAAATCGGAATTTTTTGTACTGCCAGGAATGCGCCTCATAACCGGGATATCTTAACTAATGCGAATCAAGGGTTAAAGTTAATTCTGCAGATAAGCAGGATTTTCTCAC
>ERZ761602.6498-NODE-6498-length-12998-cov-9.391177_pt1 | contig 12998 bp, 13 predicted proteins | sample MGYA00512165_ERZ761602 | MGnify/ENA primary metagenome ERZ761602 (study PRJEB28899, sample SAMN02445085) | bioreactor sludge metagenome | biome: EBPR sludge; isolation source: Thorneside wastewater treatment plant | place: Australia: Brisbane, Thorneside...
CAAGAACTACCTGGCGCAGAACTTCCTCGCCTTCTTCCGCCGCGACTACAAGCGCGTCGCCGAGGCGCACATCGAATCGGGCTGGGCGCCGAAGGATACCCGGGTCGACGAATTCGAGTCGGCCATCCGCTCGGTGTGCGAACCCGTATTCGACCGGCCGCTGAAGGACATCTCCTTCGGCAAGGTGCTGCTGCGCCTGTTCCAGACTTCGCGCCGCTTCAACGTCGAGATCCAGCCGCAACTGGTCATGTTGCAGAAGACATTGCTCAACATCGAGGGTCTCGGCCGCCAACTCGACCCGGAACTCGACCTATGGACGACCGCCAAGCCCTTCCTCGAGCGCTGGATGAGCGAACAGGTCGGCCAGCGCGGGTTGCTGCGCGCCTTCCAGCAGGAAGCCCCCTACCTGGCGCGCACCGTGCCGCAACTCCCGCGGCTTGTCCATCAGGTACTGGCGCGCGAACCGGCAGCCGACCTGCAGGTGCAACTCGAACGACTGATTGCCGCCCAGAAGCAGCAGAGCCGCTGGCTGGCCGCAATCGCGCTGCTGCTGGCAGCGCTGATCGGACTTTCGCTCTATTGAAACCCGATGCTGCCCCCCACCCTTGGCACCTTCACCGAAAAGCATCTGCGCGACTGGCTTGGCCAGCGCGAGCTGGACAAGGCGCGCGGCTATGTCGATGCCGTCCAGGACCTGGAAATCGCACCCGAATTCATCCGTGCCACGGTTCCCGGCAGCGCCCGCAAGCCCTACGTGGCGCTGGCCAAGCTGGTCACCGGCCGGCTCGGCGCGCCGGTCCTGTTCAGCAACTGCAGTTGCCCGGTCGGCAGTCACTGCAAGCACGTCGCGGCGATGCTGCTGCGCGCCATCGCCGAGCGCAACGTCGCGGACCGCGTCAGCCCCGGCGTTCTCTCGTGGGTCGAGGACCTGCGCCGCGCCTCGATTGCCGTGGCCAAGAAGAAGGCGCGTCCGTCCGGCAGCCGCCAGCAGCTTTTCTACCTGCTGAAATGGACGCCGGACCAGCGCCATTTCGGAATCGAGATCGCCAAGGGCAAGTTCCCCGACAGCGCCGAGGAGTGGTGGAACGTCGAACGCGCGCTGGTCAATCCGCCGCAGTTCGTCAACGAGGAGGATCTCGGCATCCTGCGCGGCTTGTGGGCCGACCGCCTGCATGACGCCGGCGGGCTGCGCGCCTTCGGCCTCGGACCGCGGCAAGGCGCCCAGGTGCTCGAGCGTCTGGCGTGCAGCGGACGCCTTTACGCGGATAACGGCGACGGCCTGCCGCTGGGCGAAGGTGGCCTGCGCCCGGCAAGGGTCGGCTGGCGGGTCGACGCGCACGGCCAGCAACGGCCGCTATTGATTGCCGAACCGCCGGCGGCGCTGATTGTTCCCTTGCAGCCGCCGTGGTATGTCGACCTCGGCGAAGGCGAAGCCGGCCCGCTCGAGGTCGCCGGCAATCCGGCGGTGGTGAACCGGCTGTTCAGCCTGCCGCCGCTCTCGGCCCGGGAGGCGGCGGTGGTCGCCCGGACCCTGGCCGAACTTGCTCCCGACCTGCCGAAGCCGGCCGAGGATGCGGCGATCCACCTGCGCGTCGTCGACGCGCCGCTGCAGCCGGTCCTCCAGCTCGACACCATTGCGACCCACGGCAACCGCGCCTGGCGCGGCTATGCAAGCAGTCTGACCGGCGACGCCTTCGACGTCGCGCGGCCGCTCTTCCGCTACGCCGATGTCGATGTCCGGCCCGGCGACCACCATGAATTCATCACCCTGCCGGAAGGCGAGACGGTCCACCTCAAGCGCCGGCCCAACGCCGAAAGCAGGGCCCTGCAGGCGTTGACCGCAGCCGGCTTCGAGAAGATTCCGTCGCACACCCTCGACACCTTCGGCCGCCCGCCGGAAGGCGTCTTCGGGCTGGCCGGCGAAGACGCCTGGAGCATCTTCATGCGCGACGGCCGCGACGCCCTGCGCGCCGCCGGCTGGCAGGTCGAATACCCGGACGACTTCCGCCACCACCTGCTCGAGGTCGACGGCTGGGAAGCCGATCTCGTCGCGTCCGACAATGGCTGGTTCGCTCTCGACATGGGCATCATCGTCGACGGTCAGCGCCTGGCGCTCGCCCCGCTGCTCGCCGCGCTGTTCCGCCGCGATGCCCGCTGGCTGGACAGCGCGCTGATCGACGCCATTGCCGACGACGAGCCGATCGAGTTGCAGACGCCGCTGCGTCGGCGCGTCCGGGTCCCGGCGAGCCGCATCAAGCCGCTGGCGGCGACGCTGATCGACCTCTTCGACGGCTTTTCCGGCGGCGACACCCTGCGCGTCTCGCGCTTCGACGCGCCGCGGCTGGCCGAGCTCAACGACACGAGCCGCTGGCAGTTCAAGGGGCAGGGCGACATCCTGGCGCTGGCCGACCAACTCCACGCCGCCCAGGGGGTATCGAGCATCGTTTCGCCGGCCGGCCTGCGCCTCGAACTGCGCGACTACCAGAAGGAAGGCCTGGCCTGGCTGCAGTTCCTGCGCGCGCAGAATCTCTCGGGCATCCTCGCCGACGACATGGGCCTGGGCAAGACGGCCCAGACCCTCGCCCACCTGCTCCTCGAGAAGGAAGCCGGACGCCTCGACCGGCCGGCGTTGATCGTCCTCCCGACTTCGCTGATCTTCAACTGGAAGCGTGAGGCCGCCCGCTTCGCCCCCGATCTCGCGGTGCTTTCCCTGCACGGTCCGGAACGCAAGCGCCGCTTCGCCGAGATTCCCGGGAACGACGTCATCCTGACCACCTACCCGCTGCTCTGGCGCGATGCCGCCGAACTGATGCGCTACAGCTACCACCTGCTGATCCTCGACGAGGCGCAGACCGTCAAGAATGCACAGAGCCGCGGCGCCGAAGCGGTGCGCAGGATCGACACCCGGCATCGCCTGTGCCTCACCGGAACGCCGCTGGAAAATCATCTCGGCGAGCTGTGGAGCCAGTTCGACTTCCTGCTGCCCGGCTTTCTCGGCGGCGGACGGCAGTTCGCCAGGCACTGGCGGACGCCGATCGAAAAGCAGAACGACAGCCGGCGGCGCGACCTGCTCGCCCGCCGCATCCGGCCCTTCATCCTGCGCCGCAAGAAGGAGGATGTCGCCCAGGAGCTGCCGCCCAAGACCATCATCGTGCGCAATGTCGAACTCGAAGGCGGGCAACGCGATCTCTACGAAACGGTGCGTGCGGCAATGGATGTCAAGGTGCGCGACGAAATCGCCAGCAAGGGCTTCAGCCGCAGCCAGATCGTCATCCTCGACGCCCTCCTGAAACTGCGCCAGGTGTGCTGCGACCCGCGCCTGGTCAAGGTCGGTTCGGCGCGCAAGGTCAGGGAGCGGGCCAAGCTCGACCTGCTGATGGCGATGCTGCCGGAACTCGTCGATGAGGGCAGGCGCATCCTCGTCTTCTCGCAATTCACCAGCATGCTGGCGCTGATCGAACACGAGCTTTCCGCCAGCGGCCTCGACTACGCGTTGCTCACGGGCGACACCAGCGACCGGGAAACGCCGATCAGCCGCTTTCAGAATGGCGAAGTGCCGATCTTCCTGATCAGCCTCAAGGCCGGCGGGGTCGGCCTCAACCTGACCGCAGCCGACACCGTCATCCACTACGATCCTTGGTGGAACCCGGCCGTAGAGAACCAGGCCACCGACCGCGCCCATCGTCTCGGTCAGGACAAGCCGGTCTTCGTCTACAAGCTGATCGTCAGCGGCAGCATCGAGGAGAAGATCCTCGCGCTGCAGGATAGAAAGGCCGAACTGGCCGCCGGCATCCTCTCCGAGGATCGCGGCGTCGATCTCAAGTTCGGCACCGACGATCTCGCGGCGCTGTTCGAGCCGCTGCCGGGCTGACTCGCTCCGGGCGAGGGGGCTATGACGCCAGAGACTGTCGGATCTTTTTACATTCCGAAATCAGTCGACTGCCGATGGAACAGCCAACCCATTGAAATAATTAAATTAAAAATTTATGGCACGCTGCGTGCTTTATTCTGTGCAAGGTTCTTGCTTCGATTAGTACGCGATATTCTCACTGGAGATACAAAATGGCACCCAAGAAAATTTCAAAGCTCCTCGGAACGCTGGTACTTGCGACCTGCGCGCTGACCGCCCAGGCGCTTCAAGTGAATTCCTCCGGGCAACTGATCTATGATGGCGGCACGCTCATCGTCGATAACCTGAACTCGGATTCGGATTACGACAACAGGATCTACCTGCTCAACCAGCGCAATCCAATTCTTGGCAGTCAGTTCCTGTTTGTCGACGACGCCGGCGGCCAAAAGAGTTTCAGCCAGTCCACTCTCCACGGTTACGGAATCGATCCGGGCGAAGAGCTAGTGTTCTTCATTGCAAACGTTCATTTCCCGTTCGTCTATCCGTCCAATGGCCCCCAGGCACAAATTACGTCTCTCGGGAGTTCTTTGTTCCAAATCGGCTTTGAAGATACACTTGTCCGGAATAGCGACAGGGATTTCAACGACGCGGTCATCCGGGCCAAGACGGTCGGTAACAGTGTTCCCGAACCCGGTTCCCTGGCTCTCGTCGGTCTCGGGTTGGTCGGTCTCGGGCTGGCACGTCGGCGCCGGAGTTAAGATCGCTGAGCGGTCTGCAAGGGCGATGCAAACCCCGCTGCGGCGGGGTTTTTCAATTGCGGCCGCGAATTCGGCGCCACCACCGCGCGGCCCGGGCGCAAGGCTGACGAGTTTCGCCCCATTTTCCAGGGTCGACCGCGGCAGGGCCGAGAATTGCCGCAACGGCCGCAGCAAACTGCGGAGGTTCCCGTGTGCCGCCGTCGCGTCCTGTTCACCCTCGCTTGCAGCGCCGGTCTCGCACTCGCCGATGAAAGGATGGTTCGGCGCCCGGTCGGCAGCAATTTCACCCCCACCCGCAACGCGATCGTCATTACATCGAGAGTCGCTGCCTGGTGATCATTTTGACGGCACGCATCGCCGGCATTTTGGAGCGAGCCGGCGCCCGCCAAAACCGCCCGCTTTGCGGCACAATGCGGTCATGGAAGGTTCCAGACGATGAAGATTACCCTTCTCCACACGGATTCGCCGTATCGCGGTTTCTTCGAGATGCGGCGCCTGACCCTCGAACATGAACGTTTCGCCGGCGGCAGTTGCGGGCCGCTGGTGCGCGAGGTGCTGCATCGCAGCGATGTCGCCGCCGTTCTCCTGCACGACCCGGCAGCGGACAGGATCGTCCTCGTCGAGCAGTTCCGGGCCGGCGCCTACGTCGCCGGCGAGGATCCCTGGCTGGTCGACATCGTCGCCGGTCGCATCGAGAGCGGACAATCGCCAGAGGCGGCGGCGATGCGCGAAGTACAGGAGGAAACCGGGCTGATGCCGGTGGCGCTCGAGACCATCGGCACCTTTTTCACGGCGCCCCACTTGTCGAGCGAACGCGTTCACCTCTTTTGCGCCCGCGTCGATTCCAGCCGTGTCTCCGGCTTTCACGGGATCGCCCACGAGGACGAAGACATCCGCCCGGTCGTCGTGGATCACGCCACTGCCCTTGCCCGGCCGCTGTCGCTGTGGGCGGCGCTGGCGCTCGCCTGGCTCGCCCACGGCAAGCCGACGATGGATTGACCGTGTCAGCCGCAGCCGGCCATTTCGACATCGCTGCCCTGCCCCAGCGGACCGGCCGCCCAGGAGGCCGCCGGGGACTTCGCCACGGCATTTCCCGTCCGCGCGCTGCGCTCGCCGCTGGAGGCGACGGCGACCCTGGCCTGAGCCGCGCTTCGTAGAATCCCGGTTCTAGCGCTGTCGACCGCGGCAGCCGCTCACGCCATCAGCGTTGCCGCCATCACCCGCTTGAGCGCGCCGCTCAACGCCAGGCGCACCGCCTGCTCGCGGACCTCGGCGCGGGACCCGGCGAACTGGCAGGTCAGCGCCTCGCAGCCGGCGTTGCGCTGCGCCCAGGCCAGGCAAACCATGCCCACCGGCTTGCCCGGCGTCCCCCCGGTCGGGCCGGCGATGCCGGTAATGGCCAGGGCCCAGCTCGCCCGGCTGTGCTTGAGGGCGCCCTGCGCCATCGCCCGCGCCGTGACCTCGGAAACCGCGCCGTGACGTTCCAGCGTCGTCGCCGCCACTCCCAGCATTTCCAGCTTGGCGTCATTCGAGTAGGTCACGAAACCGCGGTCGAACCACGCGGAACTCCCGGCAACGGCCGTCACCACCTGCGCCGCCCAGCCGCCGGTGCAGGATTCGGCGGTCGCCAGCGATTCCTTGCGGCTCAGCAACTCGCGGCCGAGACGTTCGGCAAGCAGTTCGAGTTCGGACATAATGCGCAATCTTATACCTGTCCGCATTTTCATGCTGAACCACCGTGACGATGTCCGCGATTTCCCCGGCCGGCGCTGGCTCAACCTGAGCCTGCGCGCCGTCCATCTTGCCGGCATCGTGCTGCTCGGCGCCGCTCTTCTCGGGGCCGGCGAGATCGCCGTCGGCGCCTGGCTGACCCTGCTCTCCGGGCTTGGCATGTTCGCCGGCGACGCCTGGGCGAATCCGGCGCACCTGCGTGAAGTCGCCGGCTGCGGGGTGCTGCTCAAGCTGGCGCTGGTCGCCCTCATGGTCGTTGCACCGGCGGCGGCGCTGCCGGCGTTCTGGGCGATCCTGGTGTTGTCGGCCCTGCTTGCGCACGCCCCCGGCACCCTGCGCCACAGGCGCCTGTTCTGAAGTGGTCAGCGGCGGCGCCAGCGCGGTTGCCGGGATTTTTTGGCAATTCTGCCAACCGCGACGGTGCCGCCCGCGTTAACATTAGACTTTGGCCCGCCTGCCGGGCACTTTTTGTCTGTTCAAGGAGGATCCCCATCATGGGCGGCATTTTCTGGACCATCGTGCTCGGCTTCGTCATCGGCGTCCTGGCCAAGCTGCTTCACCCCGGCAAGGAAAACATGGGCTTCATCGCCACCGTCATCCTCGGCGTCGCCGGCTCCTTCCTGGCCGGCGTCATCGGCCAGTACGTCGGCTGGTACCAGGCCGGCGAGGGCGCCGGATTCATCGCCTCGGTAGTCGTCGCCATCCTGCTGCTGGTCGTCTACGGCAAGATTCGCGCCTCCCAGGCCGGCAAGTCCTGAGCCGGGGAGACCGCAGATGGGCATGACCGCCACCCTTGCCGCCGGCGCCTGGACGCCGGCCGACACTGCCGATGCCGCTCTCCAGCTGCGCCGCGAATGCCGGGCGATGGCCCGCCGCCGCGCCCTGCTCGCCGCCGCCACGTCGCTGATTCCGGTACCCGGGATCGACCTGGCGACCGACCTCGCCGTGCTGACCCGGATCATCAACCGCATCAACGAGCATTTCGGCCTCGACGAAGCGCAGATCGGGCGCCTGTCCGGCCAGAAGCGCGCGCTGGCCTATCGCCTGCTGGCGGGCGTCGGCGGCACCCTGGCCGCCCGGCTGACGACGCCGGCGCTGGTCGCCCGCATCGTGCGTGTCGCCGGCGTGCGGCTGACAGCGATGGAAGCCGCCCGGCTGGTGCCGGTGGCCGGCCAGCTGGTCGCCGCCGGCATCGGCTACTGGTCGGTCAATGCCGTGGCGATGCGCCACATCGCCGACTGCGAACGCATCGCTGCAGAACTGCAGCGGCCGGGCGGGGGGATCTGAGCATGCGCCGGACCGCCCTCGCCGCACTGACCTCGCTCCTCTTCGCGACCATGGCGGAAGCCGCCGTCACCATCGATCTGACCGCCGAGGCGAGCCGGCCGGCGGCCAACGACATGGTGCGCGCGACGGTGTTCGCCGAGGCCAGCGGCAGCAACACCGGCGACCTGGCGCGCCGCGTCAATCAGGACATCGCCGCTGGCCTCAGGGTCATCAAGGAGAGGCCGGGCATTTCGGTCAAGAGCGGCCGCCAGAGCACCTTCCCGGTCTATGGGCAGAACCAGAAGATCGACAATTGGCGCATCCACTCCGAGCTGATTCTGGAATCGCGCGACGCCGCCGCGGTTTCCGATCTGCTCGGCCAGTTGCAGCAGATGCGGCTGGCGGTCGGCGGCGTCAGCCAGCTGCCGTCGCCCGAGACCCGGCGCAAGGTCGAGGATGAAGCGACGCGCGACGCCATCGCCGCCTTTCGCCAGCGGGCCGCGGTGGTCGCCGACGTGCTCGGCAAGCCTTACAAGGTTCGCCACCTGAGCATCCAGCAGAGCGGCCAGATGCCGCCGGTGCCGGTCATGCGCGCCAGCCGCGCCATGGCCGCCGATGCGGCGCCGCCAGTGCCGCTGGAGGCCGGCGAAAGCCTGGTGACGACGACGGTCAGCGGCCAGGTCGAAATCGCCGACTGAAGTTCGGGAAGACGCCGGTTTGTGCGCCACACCGGCGAAGGCCGGTGTCCGGTTCCCCGAGCAGTCCGGATTCCGGGCTGCGCCGGAATGACCGATCGGCAATCGATCAGCGCCTCGCTACAGGAGGCCGTCGAACAGCTCGACGGCGACGCTGTCGCCGGCCTGCACGCCGGCGCAGTCTTCCGGCAGCACGACGAAGCAGTTGGCTTCCGACATCGAGCGCAGCACGCCCGACCCCTGGTTGCCGACGGTTTTGACCTGCCAGCGGCCGTCGACCGCAACCACCGTGCCGCGCAGGTACTCGCGGCGGCCGGGCTGCTTCCTGATCGCATTGGCCGCCGTCACCGTCAGCAGCGGCCGCCCAGGCAGCGGGTCGAGACCGGACAGGCGGAGCAGGGCGTCGAGCGCGAACTGGGTATAGCTGACCATCACCGCCACCGGATTCCCGGGCAGGCCGAACAGCCAGGCGTCGCCGACCTTGCCGAACGCCATCGGCCGGCCGGGCTTGATGTTGAGTTTCCAGAATTTCACCTCGCCGAGGCGGGCAAGGATGTCGCGCACGAAATCCGCCTCGCCTACCGACACGCCGCCGGTGGTGATGATCGCGTCGGCGACTCCGGCGGCTTCGCGCAGCGTCGCTTCCAGCGCCTCCGGCACGTCGGGAACGACGCCGAGGTCGATGAGGTCGGCGCCAAGGCGGGTCAGCAGGCCGTGCAGCGTGTACCGGTTGCTGTCGTAGACCTGGCCGGGGGCGAGCGGCGCGCCGAGCGAGGCCAGTTCGTCGCCGGTCGAGAAGAAGGCGACGCGCAGGCGGCGCCGGACGGCGACCTCGGCGATGCCGAGCGAGGCGATCAGCCCGAGTTCGGCCGGGCCGACCTTCTTGCCGGCGGCGAGCGCCACTGCGCCGCGCGCCAGATCCTCGCCGGCGCGCCGGGTGTTCTGGCCCTGCTTCTGGCCGCCGGGCACGATCACCGCGCCGCCCTCGACCCGAGTCACTTCCTGCACCACCACGGTATCCGCCCCCGCCGGCAGCACGGCGCCGGTCATGATGCGCACCGCCTGCCCCTTGCCGACCAGCCCCGAGAAGGCGCTCCCGGCAAAGGCGGTGCCGACCACCTGCAGGCACGTTTCGCCGTCGCCGGCGAGGCTGTCGAAGCGGACCGCGAAGCCGTCCATCGCCGAATTGTCGTGCGCCGGCACGTCGTGCGGGGCGACGATGTCGGCGGCGAGGACGCGGCCCAGCGCGCTGCGCAGCGGCACGAACTCGCGGCCGGCGACCGGCGCCACCTGCGCCAGCATGCGCGCGCGCGCCTCGGCGGCAGAGAGGGCGCGGTTATCGGGAGCGGACGAGGCGCAGGAGGAAATATCTGTCATGGCGTCACTTGGCGCTGGGGAAGAAGACCTGCTGGCCGTCGGCACGGAAGGCGGCGATCGCTTCCTGCCCCTCCTTCGAGACCAGCCACTGGGCGAAGCGCTCGGCGGCGTCCTTCCTGACATGCGGGTGGCGCGCCGGATTCACCGGGATCACGCCGTAGGGATTGAACAGTACCGGGTCGCCGGCCAGCACGAGGTCGAGGTCGCGGCGGTTCTTGAAGGCATACCAGGTGGCGCGGTCGGACAGCGTGTAGGCACTGGTCGCCGCCGCCATGTTGAGCGTCGGCCCCATGCCGCTGCCGGTTTCCTTGTAGCCGGCCAGCGCCTTCGGATCGACTCCGGCTTCCTTCCACAGGCGCAGTTCGGCGGCATGCGTGCCGCTCTTGTCGCCGCGCGAAACGAAGGGCTGGCCGCTGCCGGCGATGGCCTTGAGCGCGTTCGGCGCGCTGCCCGCGCCGCGCACCTTCGCAGGGTCGTCCCTGGGGCCGACGAAGATGAAATCGTTGTACATCACGTCCTTGCGGTAGCTGCCGTAGCCCTCGGCGACGAACTTGTCCTCGGCGGCGCGGTCGTGCACGAACAGCACGTCGGCATCGCCGCGCCGGCCGATGTCCAGCGCCTGGCCGGTGCCGACGGCGACGACGCGCACCTTGATCGCGGTCGACTGCTCGAACTTGGGCAAAATCCAGCCGAACAGGCCGGATTGCTCGGTGGAGGTGGTCGACGCGACGACCAGCGTCTCGTCGGCGTGGACAGTGCCAGCGAGCAGGCCCAACACAAGCATCAACGATCGAAAGCAATGCGCCATGGCAGTTCTCCTTGCAGGTAGGCCCGGGCCGCCGGCGAATGCGGACGGGCAAAGAAGCGGTGCGCCGTTTCGTGCTCCTGCACGCGGCCGTCCGCCAGAAAGATGATGTCGTCGGCCAGGCGCGTCGCCTGCCCGAGATTATGCGTGGTCATCAGCACCTTGGCACCTTCCGTGCGGATTTCGCGAATGATGGTCTCGACCGCCTCGGTCGCCGTCGGGTCGAGGCTGGCCGTCGGCTCGTCGAGCAACAACAGGCGGGGCGCCATGGCCCAGGCGCGGGCGAGCGCCAGGCGCTGGCGCTCGCCTCCGGAGAGCAACCGGGCGCTGTCGCGGGCGCGATGGGCGAGGCCGACGCGCTCGAGCACCGCCAGCGTCCGCGCCTTGCGCCCGGCAGGGCGAATCGCCTGCGGCCACAAGGCGAACTCGACGTTGGCGAACACGGACAGGCGCAACAGCATCGGCTGCTGGAAGACCATTGCCAGGCGCCCTGCGGGCTCCGGCGCGCCGCCCCAGTCAACGCTGCCGCCGTGCGCCGGAAGCAGCCCGGCGAGCAGGCGCAGCAGCAGCGTCTTGCCGGCGCCGTTGGGACCAAGGATGACGCTGATGCCTTCCCCGGAGAGTTCTAGGTCGACGCCATCGAGAAGCGGCCGGCCGGCGGGGGCGAAACGCAGGCCGGCGATGCGCAGCGGGAACATCAGCCGCCCCTCCGCGCCGCCCAGCCGCGCAGGCTGTGGGCAGCGGCGTTGAGGGCAAAGATCAGGGTCAACAGCACGATGCCGAGCGCGATCGACAGGGCGAGGTCGCCCTTGCTCGTTTCGAGCGCAATTGCCGTCGTCATCACCCGGGTGTAGCCGTCGATGTTGCCGCCGACGATCATCACCGCGCCGACTTCCGACATCGCCCGCCCGAGTCCGGCCAGCGTCGCCACGCTGAGCGAGAAGCGGCAGTCGGCGAGCAGCAGCCGCACCGCCTGCGGTCGACCGATCCCGATGACCGAAAACTCCGGCGCATATTCCTTCCAGGCGTCCTCGACGATCTGCCGGGTCACGGCGGCGATCAGCGGCACGACCAGGACGGTCTGGGCGACGACCATCGCCGGCGGCGAGAAGAGCAGGCCGTAGCTGCCCAGCGGGCCACTGCGCGAGAGCAGGAGATACACGAGGACCCCGACCACCACCGACGGCAACCCCATCAGCGCGTTGAGGGCGACGATCATCGCTCCGCGCCCGCGAAAATCGGCGACCGCCAGCCAGGCGCCGAGGGGCAGGCCGATCAGCGCGCCGATGGCGAGCGCGGTCAGGCTCACACGCAGCGAGAGTCCGACGATCTGGAGCAGGCGGTGGTCGAAGCCGCCCAGCAGGCTGAAGGCTTCGAGCAGGGTTTCGGTCATGGGCACGCGGCTGGCTGCACCCGGCGAACGCGCCCGGGGCAGTACGAGCATAACACCGGAGGCCGGATCGTGGCGGCCGGGGATGGGGAGAGGGAAGTGCGGGGGGAGCGATGCCGGGTGGCACCATCCGCGTTGACACGCGGGCGAGGGAAATGGCGGGGGCCAGCGCTGGCCCCCGCCAGCCTCGATCAGGCGGTTTCGAGCAGGATTTCCTCGATGCTGCGGGATGCGCGCTTGCAGGCGTCAATCGCGGAGTACTGCGCGAAATAGAAGCGGTTCATCTTCAGCGCATGAATCGTCGCGGCGTCGTCACCCTCTTTCGCGAACAGCCTGGTGACCCCCGCGCTCATCGCCTGGCCGGCCTTGGTGGCGGCGTCGGCGACTTCATGGCAGAGCCTGGCGACGTCCTCCGGCTTCTGCTTGGTGTCGCCCATGCCGATCGCCGCCTTGTTCAGGCGGGAGCAGGCATCGACCGCGAGCGCGGCCATGGCGCGGTTCTCGCTGGTCGCCTCGGTGATGCCGTACATGCTGACGGCATCGGCGACAGTCTGCAGCTTGGCCAGCACCCGGTCGAGATCGAGAATCAGCGTGTGCAGCAGATCGCGGCTGATCGGGGTGGTGAAGGCCTCGTACAGGATCTGCACGAAATCGTCCTTGATGCGGTCGGCGCTGGTCGCATTGGAATTCACCTCTTCGATCAGGGTGGCGGTTTCAGCGGCTGCAGCGGGATTGCCGAGGCCACTGACCAGCCGCGACGTGGCGTTGGCGCCGGCGACGATCCGATCGGTATGGGCCGCCAAAAAGGCGAAGAACTCGGCGCGCTTCGGGAGAAGGTTACTTGATGACATGATCAGCGTTCCTTGTATGGATCAGAGGAATTTCGTGCCAATGTACCAGCAGATCGCGGCAACCAGGCCGGACGCCGGAATCGTGACAATCCACGCCACCATGAGATTGGCGGTGACCGCCCAGCGCACCGCCTTGACGTCCGATGCCGCGCCGACGCCGACGATCGAACCGGTGATGGTGTGCGTGGTGGATACCGGGATGCCGGCGAAGGTCGCGAGACCGAGGGCGATCGCGCCGCCCATCGAGGCGCACGAGCCGCTGACCGAATTGAGCT
>ERZ761602.6499-NODE-6499-length-12997-cov-8.623628_pt1 | contig 12997 bp, 12 predicted proteins | sample MGYA00512165_ERZ761602 | MGnify/ENA primary metagenome ERZ761602 (study PRJEB28899, sample SAMN02445085) | bioreactor sludge metagenome | biome: EBPR sludge; isolation source: Thorneside wastewater treatment plant | place: Australia: Brisbane, Thorneside...
AGCACAACCTTGCCAAGGTTGGGGTCGTGAGTTCGAATCTCATCGCCCGCTCCAGTTTTCATTGAATTTTTCTTGGTAGCAAGCGCCGTGCGGGGGGCTTTCTCCACAGGCTTGCTACCAATTTGCTACCAGCCGAGTTCGGGATTTGCTCCCGCTAGATATTTTTGGCCGCGAGAAGGCTTCCCACTTGCCGCGGCTGAGATTCGCGGGACGTAAGCGCAGATCGGCGTCAGTCGATGTTCTGGGTCTCGCCACCCGGGCCTGGGAAGCGCCACTCCTGGCCGCCAGGGCCGTCGAAATCCTGAATCGACCGGACAAGAGCGACGCCTCGCGGGACGCCCTCGGCGGGCCAAGCAAGGCGGCCCCTGATTTCGATTTCGCCCATAGGCGGGACCATGTCATCGCTCGGGAAGACAAGCCAATGCCCGAGAGAAACGCCGTCATGGGTTTGGAATGCAATGCGCAGCGCAGGCACAGGGCTAGGCGCAAGGTTCGGATTTTGAATCACGGCTCGCACAATGGTTTCGCGGTCGGCACCGGCGCATAGGTGCTCCTCCGTAAGCCGAAGCGGGCGCCACGGGCCCACGCGACGCATGTCGCCCTCGCCGATGAGCGTATCCAACGCGACGATGGCATGGACAAGCTGCTCATGTCGATTTCCGTCGAGCGAGCGCGGGGAGCGATCATAGAGATCGCCCAAAAGCTGGCGCCAACGGCGCGGCGTCGCGCCAAGATACACGGACAGTTCCACCGGATCGACATCGCCCATTGCCATGAGCGTGCCCGCCTCTTCGAAATAGGCCATGATTTCGAAGAGCTGAGCTTCGCCCTCAGCGCCGGAGCCGGAGATGCCCAAAACGTATGGCGTCGGACGGCGCCGGCGACCCTGGCGCGGCCCTTCATGGCGCGTGAGCAAGCCGGTGGCGACCTCGGCGGCGACCGCCTTCGCCGTCCATATTAGATAGAGCGCTTGCCGCCATGTGATGCTGTTCGGCAATGCGCTCGAAATGCCCGTCAATGGCGATGTTGATCAGCGTGGAGCCCGGCGCGGAGATAAGATGGCCCAGCGCGCCAGCGGCGACGGTGGAAACGAATAGTGCATGCGAATTCTTGATCGGCTTCACGGTCATTGCGCCCCCAGATTGGACTTCGACTCAGCGCCCAACCTGGAGAATATCATGGTGCCGAAGCGCGCGGGCTTTGCGCCTGCACTTAACTCGCGCGCTGTTTCCGCTCGCCGGTTTCATACGAAAGCGAGCCCGCCAATCCGCCGGCATTCCACATTGCATCGAAGGCGGGCTTGAACGCGGCCGCTATGGAAAACGACACGACGCCTGCCAGTTTTCAATCGCCGGGCCAGTGCAGCGGTAGGCCCATCAGCTCGTTCACCGATGCGCCCGCCGTGCGAGCCAGCCGCCGCCCCACCATTTCGCAACCGAATGGGTTCTCCCCCAGCGGCCTCGCGGCGTTCGGGTTGAGATAGAGCTGCATGCGCGGGCTCAGTGAAGAAGGCTTGAATCTCTGGCACGCGAGTACGGCACTTACATTACTGCGCTCGCTGCGAACAAAGAAGCCGCGATGCTCGCCATGGCCTTCGCCGAACAGCGCCCGCTCCAAAGTGTCGTCAGTCGCAAACATCTTGCCGCTGCAGACTGCGATGACATACGGAACAGTCGCGTCTCGATACTTTCGGTTCTTCTTTTCCAGCCCGTGTCGAATGTCGCCCTCAGTACAAATCTCCGACGGCGCAACATCATACCGACCAAGCCCACCCTCGCTCCCATCTTGTCGATAAGGCACAACGTCGACGATAGGTGCCTCGCCGTCTTTCAGGATGAGTGCTCGAGCGGCGTTGTCGGACGGCTCTGGCGAGAGGATCTTTACATCGATCTTGTCTACCCATTTCCGAACGAGGGCGGCAACGACCATCGAGCTGATGGCTCGACTCGGGAGGCTGCGTATCCGCAAATAGTAGAGGACGCCGGGCCGCGTGACGGCGTTGATCGTGTCGCATAGACGATCGTAGTGCGCGTTGTTGCCCGGCTCGAGCATTCTCGCTTCAACAATCGCAGTTCCGCCTGAGCGCAAGCGAATTGCCTGGTCCGGAAAGCCGCTGCCCAAGGGAGTATTTGCCTGCGGCTCCAGAGATCGGCGGCGCGAGAATTCGTGCAAGAAGAGCTCGAATACTGCGGCCACATGCGTCTTGTTCACATCGGAACGCAGGCTCTTACGTAGCTCGGTCTTGCTCTTGTCGTCGCCGGAGTAGTTTGCAAACGCCTCCTCAAGAAATTCGCGAATCCGCGCCGCCATTGGAATTGAGGTGGTGTTTAAATACGCAAACTCGCTACGGTCGTGTTGGGGTCCCGAAGCGTCGGCTCGCTCGATATCGTCAAATAATTTCACGGCAGGACCTGGCCGAAGTGCGCGCGGGCGGCAATGGGCGGGTGGTGCTATCGCGCGACATTAATAGAATAGCGTCGAAGAAGTTCACGTGGCGCTGCCGTGGGGGTTTTCCCGCTCGCACGCTTTTGCAAAATCCGGGGTCATGTCGCTAATCTTATTGTAGGCGTGGAAAAGCGTTCCCATCGCCGCAATAAGGCACGTCAGACCGAGCCTCGCAGGATACATGTTCTTGCGCAGTCCCTTGCCAAAATACGTGATCAGGGTCTCACGGTCTGGAGACCCGAAAACACCGGCAGACCCCCAGTAATTCGGATGCCCGAATTCGCTCATTAGCTCGTAGCTGCGCCAGACACCGGGAATCTCAGCATCTGCCTTCTTGAGCATCGTAGTGGCGTTGATGGCCTTCGGGAACGCATTATCGGATCGCGAGCCCAAGTGCAGCTGCTTCAGATGAGCGTAGACGTCGGCGGAGGCGACGCCGCGCTCGATCTCACCTTCAATTAGGCACTTCAGATACCAGATCGCGGCTACACTCTCCACGGCCCCGCGCGTGTTTGAGACACCGACCACGTCGTCCCCACGCTCGAACATATCGCACGCTGCACGAGCAAACTCCTCAGCTCGCCACGCCTGACCTTCTCGAAAACACAGTGCGAGATAAGGTGTCTTGCTCTTGAGTGAAACGGCGAGCGGATCAACCTCCGTGGGCAGATTATTGGTGAGGCGAGTGACATGCGCACGTGCATCCGCAAGTAACGAAGCGATACATGGCGGTTCGGTGTCTGACGGACTCATGAGGCGACTCAGTTGGCGGAGGCTTCCTTGAACTACCGGAATGTGCAAAGAGAGGCCATTTGCGCTGCCGCACGCAGTTGGTCCTAGATGAATTGAGAAAGATCACAGTGAAACGTCTAGTTCTCCTTGCGGCATTGCTTCTGACCGACCTGACTGACCCGGCTTCCGCGCAACGTGACCAGTCATCGACACAGGCGAATGCCGATGCGGTCACGCGAGGACTTGAAGCCCAATACCAAGCTGCACTCATTCGCGAGCGACGGTTGGCCGATGACCGCGAACAGCGACTTCTTGTAGATTTCGAAGCGCGAATGCGAATGGCGAGGGCGCGCTTCGATGCTGGTGTCGCTGGGGCGCAGGCGGAGCTCGCACAGGCGCGCGCCGCCTATGCTCAACTCGCTGCTGACATCGCATCGAGGGATGCGGCGACGAGGGCCGAAATTGAGGCGTATCGCGCTGAAGCGAGGGGCCTCGCTCAGCGCGCGACGCCTGAATTGCTTGATGCGTACCAGCGCTTTGCGGATGGTGACCGCGTTGGCGCATGGCCGGCCATCGAGGCGCTCACCCAAGCAAGCGTGCGTGCAAGGATGGCGGCTGCGGCTAGCACTGCCGCCGTGCAAGTTCGAGAGGCAGCAAACTTGCGTGCCATCATGCACGACTGGGGCGAGGCGACTGCTGAAGATGTTCTCGGAATGTGGGATCAGGCCGCGAGCCTCGACCCCACGCATTCGCCCACTCAAATTGAACGTGCCCGACTTGCGCGGACGCTTGGCGACTTGTCGCGTTCGCGATCCGCTGCCCAAGCGGCGCTGCAGGCGGCCGCGACAGACGAAGATCGGTATGTGGCTTTCATTGAAGTCGGAATAACTTCTCGTGCTCAGGGAGACCTTTCATCCGCAACTCAAGCCTTTCAATCTGCGCTCAACCTGCTTCAGCGACTAGCCAGCAACGCTCCTGCTTCTGTCCTATTCCAGAGAGATATTGCGGGAACACTGGATCACCTGGGAGACCTTGATCTCGATCAGGGAAATCTGAGTGCAGCACAAAGCCAATTCGAGCAAGCCTTAACGGTTCGGCGGTTAGTGCTCAACGCAGAGCCGGAATCTGCGATTTCTCAACTTGATATTTTTCACAGCTTCACGCGCTTAGCCTCAGTTGTGATGCTGCAGGGAGATTTCGCGCGCGCCGAGCGTGTGTATCGATCCAACCTGGCCTTTGTGCGGGGCTTATCTGTAAGAAATCCGGGGAATGTCGAATTGCGACGAGACGTTTGGTACACGATGATGTCCCTTGGCGACGCCCTAACAGCGCAGCAGAAGTATGAAGAAGCGCACACTTTGTATGCGGATGCGCTCGATCTGATACGACAGCTTTTGCAGGCTGATGCCAACTCGTTTGACCTTCAGCGTGATTTAGGCGGGAACCTAGAAAGACTCGGTGAGCGCGCGTTGGCCGCGCGAGACCAACCTGCTGCTTTGAGATATTTTGAGGAGGCATTGGCGCTGGCGAGGAGGCTTCAATTGTCGGACCCGTCGTCTGTGGAACTTGAAAGAGACTTGGCTAGTAGCTTAACGGACATGGGCGACGCCTTGGCGCGTGGCGACGATTTTAGAGGAGCGCGAGAGTGTTACCAGGAAAGTCTCGCCATACGGGAGCGCCTATCTGAAGCGAATCCTAACATTATGGAGTTTCAGCGCGATTTGGTTATTGGCTACCAGAGAATGGCGGCGCTTCCTGGTGGCGAGCACTACTGGCAGCTGGCACTTGATGTAGCCGAGCGCATGGCGCAAGCGGGCACGGCCACGCCACGTGACGCCCAGATGCTTGAGGACTTGCGCAGAAGGGTACGGGACAGGTGACTTCGGTATTCCTATCCTACAAGCGCGAAGATGAGACCATGGCGGCCCGGCTCGTGCTCGCGCTTGAGGAAGCAGGCTTTACGGTCTGGTGGGATCGCGGACTTCCCGGCGGAGAGGAATGGCGCGCGCACATTGAAAAGGCGCTCAACGAAGCGCGTTGCGTAATTGTGTTGTGGACGCACGCCAGTGTTGCCCCCGAGGGGACCTTCGTTCGGGAGGAAGCTGCGCGAGCAAGAGCACGCAACATTCTAGTGCCGGTTATCGCCGAAACGGTTGAACCACCGCTTGGCTTTGCCGAGGTGCAGGGAATAGACCTGACGCATTGGCGCGGAAACCGCGCCGATCCAGCCTTCAAGGACTTGACAGCTGCTGTTCACGCAAAACTCGAAGGCCGACCCGTTCCTGCGTCCAGGGGACCGACTGCTCGCATCTATCGCCGATTGGCCGCTGGTGCGACATTTGCAGGCTTGCTGATTGCCGGCCTGGGCTTCGGGCTAAATGCACTTGGCGTACAGGACCAACTATGTGAAGTGCCGGCGGGCCAACCGATGGTTTCCGACGCGTGCGGTGCGCTTGGGATTGGCCATCGGCCGACTCGCTCGGATCGGTTAGCATGGGCGAGCCGTCCACTAGGCGACTGCGGCCGCCTCCGCGATTTTGCCGGCGATGAGCGAAGTTATTACAGTGGTACCGCGGCGGATATGCTGAGCGCGGCGACGCACGAGCGTGCACAGTCATTTACACCGGCGCGACGGGAGTGGCGTTCGTACATACGCACTTCAGAGCGTCCATTCCCCAACGTGACCGCGGCTCGCACGGATGCCGAAAGGCGAGCTGCTGAGGATGCCACCAGGCAGGGCTGTGCGCCGCGCGATGAATTTGAGCGGCTCATGCGCGTGGATGTGACGCCGGAAGAGTTTGACTGCCGCGACGATCCGAGAGGTGGATTCACCTGCGGGCTCGATTACGTCGCCGAATGTCATGTCGAGGTCCGCGCAATCATTGAGCGTTGCGACTAATTTTTGATGCCCCGAGTTTCGACCCGCCGGAGGCGTGGTCGAGGTGGAGACGCCCCGCGTCTCCGACGCCTTCGCGTCAGCCGTCGCGCGCAGCGCGGGTCAAGGGCCGCGAAGCGGCGCGGGACGCGCTTGCCCTTGATGCGTGCGAGCACGGTGGCATTGAGCAACTCGCATCGAGCGAACGCGCGGCCCGTACACGGGCCGTGACCACCTCACTGTGGGGTGCAGCACCCTACAAACACCCGGCGCGCACGGTGCAACACGGTGCGTTATCGTGCGTCGGCGTTCGCCATCGTTCGTCACGCGCGATCATCCCGCATCAACCTGGATCATCCCGTCTCACGCAGAAAGTAACTGCTCGACACTGATCTTCACGCGGAAACAACGAACACTCTTGACGTGCGCGTATATCGCGGAATTCTGCATCATGCCTGTGGATAACGCGATGAGGCATTGAGATGACGAGCGAGACGATGCGAAACGATCCGCTGTTCACACGCAAGGAAGCTGCTCGCTATCTGAGCGACCTCGGTCTCGAAATGGCGCCGCAAACTTTGGCGCGCAAATTCCACGAAGGCACTGGACCGCTCTGCACGCATGTCGGCGATCGCGCCATGTATCGCCGCAGTCACCTCGATGAATACTTTTCCGAACAGGTGTCGGCGCCGCGCCGCTCGTCAAGTGAGCCGCGCAAGCCCGGCAAGTTGCCGGCGCTCGCCGATGTGCGCGGGTCGTAGGCAGGTCGCGGGCCGCGTCTGAGCCATGAACTACAAGGACTCTTTGCGGGACGCGGCCCGTCAGCGATCCGGCCCAAGCCCCTTCATCAATCCTTTCGAGAGCGACTTCTCGGCTTCGCGTCCATAGTTGAAATCGAAATCACGGCCATTGACGCGGCCGGAGACGAATTGGTTGAGTGCGCGGTCCATCTCGGCGCGCCACGGCGCCAGCGTCGCCGTTCGCTCCTGCAGGATAAGTGCATAGGTCTTGTCGGCGGCATGAATCCGGCTGGCGAAAATGCCTTCGACGCGGTCGCCATCGCGAGCGATGTGCGGGACGCGGCCCGTGTCGCGTTCGATCTTCTGTAAAAGGTCGCTGCGCTCTATGCGTTTCAACTGCTTCTGCCAATCGGTTGTCGTGTGGAAGCCGTCCGGCGCATCGACCCCGAGACCCAACGACTTGAGCGTCTCTTCGCGCTTGAGCCAGGCGACGCGCGCCTCCTCGCCGAATCCTTCGTAGCGGAGCTGGCTTCGATCCTCGCCGCCACTTGCCATGCGGTCTAACCAGGTCGGGCCGCGATACGCGGACTGCTTCTCCAACGAATGCGAATCGAGCACCTGGAGCTTGGCGCTTTCGCGTCCGCCGCGGCCCTCGATGCGGCGCACGCGTTCGGCATAGTCGGCGGGCAGATGGAAGTCGCCACCCGGCGTTCGCTCGACCACGCCCTCGCGCCGCAGCGCTTCAAGCCGCCGCACATGCATCTGGATGTAATTGTCGCGATCGGAGGGGATGAGCGCCTTGTGTCGCTCGGCCGAATAGATTTGCTCCTCGCCGGCGATGTCCAAAATCGTGCGATCCGCCGGCTTCAAGTCCGGTGTGGCCCGCTGCAAGCTGACGACGGCGCCGCGCTCGACGCCATTGAGGGCGCGCAGCTCTTCCTCGCGCGCGACGCGCGCCGTCCAGAATTTGCCGTCTATGCTCTCGACGCCGACCAGGTACGGCCCGCGTGCATCGTCGCCCAGCCGCTCGAACCCAACCAGGCGGCCTGTGACGCGCTGACTCGAATGGGCTTGCTCCAGCTCGCGCGTGCGATGCGGTTCGGGCCCGCGATCATCGCGCGCCAGCAGCCGCGCCGCCGCGCGCTCGCGCTCGCGCGTGTCAGCAAGCCGGATCAACCGATCTTCAAGTTCGGGATCGAGCCGCCACAGGTCCGGCGCCTTGCGTTCGGCCAGCCCAAAGTTCTCCAAACGGTTGAGCCGCTGCACCAGCGGCCCGCGCAAGCGCGCCTCTTCGGGAAGATCCCCGATCCGCACCTCTTGCGCGCGGGCGCGCTCCAGCAGCGTCTCGTCCAGATGCGTGAACCGTTCCAATTGCGCGGCCCGCTCGGCCCGCCGGTCGAGCTGATCCGCGAGGCTGTGCTCCAGGCGCTGGCCGAGTTCGCGGGTCGCGATCTCCTCGGCCCGGTTGCGGAAGGAATGGGAAATGTACTCGCGCGGGATGACCAGGTCGCGCCCGTCGTCCCGGACGCCGCGCATCAGCAGGTGAATATGTGGGCGTCCGGTATCGTGGTGCTCGGCCGCGATCCAGTCGATCCGTGTGCCGAGGTCGGCCTCCACCCGCTCCATCAGGTCGCGGGTATAGGTCTTCATGCTCTCCAGCTCGCCGGCATATTCGGGGGAGAGGATGACGCGGAAATGATGCCGGTCGCCCTCGCAGCGCTCAACGAAGGCGGCGCCATCGGCCCGGTCCAGCTCGCGATCAAACACCGCCACGCGGTCGCCGTCGCGGCCGGCGCCGTCGCGCTCCACATAAAGTGCATGGCGCATCAACCCGCCTGCGCTGCCGCCTTTCGCGGCGGCCGTCGCATGCACCACGACGCGCGCCTTGACGATGACGCGCTGGCTTCCGGCTGGCCGCTCAGCAGCCAGCTTGACCGCGCCTGCGCCGGTCGTGCGGTTGAACCAGGCTGCGCGCGCACGCTTGCCGGAGCCGCTGATGGAAACGTCGGGAAACGACGCGCGCCCGCGTTGCGCGCGCGCACGCCGCCTGCCGAAATCGCCTTGAAGCTTGTCGTCGTCTGATGTGTTCGTCATCGCCGGCGCTCTTTCTGTCGCGTCAGCGGCCCGTTTTTCTACGCACCCTGCAAGTGAGGTGCGGTCGTCACGCACGACCCGCACACGACCTGCGAAAAAAGATGTGCAGACAAGCCGCTGTGCCTTTCAGCACTGCGGCGCATTTTATCTTGCCTACAACCCTTCGTCCTTTTGCGCGTTATTCCTGATCATTCCGCATGATTCATTACCGTAATCGGCTTCAGATTTCGCAGACAATCCGATCCATTGCCGCGTCGCCTCTTTTGAATCCCGGTCGCGGCGCAAGTGAGGGCTCATCCGTGAGGTGCGCGGAGAACGTCTCGTCAGCACGCATCAGCTTCCAGCCGGTTCGCTCGCCGCTCACGCTGCCTCCACGAACCTGCCACACGCGCATGATGGCATTGCCGTCTTTGGTGTAGCCGGCCGCATGCACTTCGACGACACGGCTATACCCGTCGTAGCGAAGCTCCAGACCTTTGCGGGAGCGGAGAGCGGCACAGGCAGTTTCGAGCCACATGTTCCCGAACATATCGGGAGTCGCGGTTACGGCGAAGCGCCTGCGATCATTTCCCACCAGCGGCCGAGCGCTTCCTTGGGGCGCCCTTCTTCGGCGTTGCGCGCTTGGTTGCTTTGGCGCTGCCGCGCGTTGCCGCCCCTTTTTTCCCCTTGGCGCCGATGGAGGGGGAGGTCGCAGCAGCCGAGCCAAGCGCAAGCGCCGTTTTCAGGTCGTCATGATCGAATGCGTCCGCCATGAACGCGATATCGTCCTTGGAGAGACGGGTCTTCGCAGCGGCCGTTTTCCATCCGCTGACGGCGGCGGCGACTTCGCCGGCGATAGTTTTTGCCTCGCCGAGCGCCAGGCCAAAATCCTTGGACACGGCCATCACCGTGTCGATCGACGAAGTGTGATCAAGCTCATTTAGCGCCAGGACATGGATGCGCGGATTAATGTGAGGCGGCGAGGGGTTCATGTCGTAGGCCGGCGCCAACCGCCAGCCTTCGCCCGCCCAAAGGAAACCGTGGTTGCGCAGGTGGTCGTCGGTGTTGGAGACGAGCACGTTAAACGCCATCCGCCGCCAAAGTTGTCGCGCATCCTCTTTGGGGAATGCGCCGAACTGGCGGATTACGTCCAAGATTTCGATATAGCTTCGATCTTCGCTGTGATCCTTGGCGTCGAGCGCCGTCATCGCCGACATGAACGGCACGCGGACGTCGCTCCCCTCGCGGTCGAAGCGATCCATCAATAAGACGGGCTTGGTTCCGACACGCTCCAGGCGCGCCGGCGGTGTGGTCACGCCGGCGGCGGCGGCGAGTTCAAGCAAAGCCGCTTCCCATTGGATGACCGGCCATTCATCGCGGACCCACGGAAACTTGGCGATGTGGAGTTTTCCGCGGTCGCGTACGGTCGCCTTCGGTCGTGCACCCCCGAGCGATCCACCCGGCGCGAGCACGAGCTGGATGTCTTTTTTTCGAGGCTTTCCCTTCTCGATGCGATCTGTCGCTGAGAGGAGTTCGGCGAGTTCGATAAGCGGCGGTACGGGGCGGCCCGTGTGCGCCAAGAATTTGTCGTCGCCAGGCCGCTTGAATCGCAGCGCCCCGAGACGGACTTCATCATCGACGCCAGCCAGAAAGTCCGATCCCAGCAATGTGCGCGGCGTGCGCCCGTCGGCTTTGGCGGATTCAACCTCGAAGTGGCGCATGAGTTTGCGACCCCATCGATCCGGGGCGGGATCGGTGAAGGCGTTGAAAAGATCGTCGGCGGAGTGGAATTTGCCTGTGGTCAGCATCAGGTTCGGCGCCAGCGCGAACCGTTGCGGGTGTTTCAGCCATCCGGCCTCGTACTCGAACGTCGCCGATTCCTTGCCGGCACGATCCTTCACCCATAGCCGGCCAACCGGCACGGCCACTCCTTTGAGGTCTGCATAGACGCGCAGCTCACGTTCCATGGTCGCCATCCTGCCGGGATTCGCGTGGTGGCCGAACGCGCTTGGGGAGCTGTTCTTCGGCCAGCTCCCGTCCGAGCGGATCGGCGCTCGGATCGGCGAGATCGGCCAAGCGGTCGGTCATGCCCAGCACGAACAGCACCGTCGCGTAGTTTGCCATTGAGGCCGTTGGATCGCCGCTCTCGATGCCGCGTAGCGTGTTGCGAGACATGAATGCGCGCTCCGCCATCAATTCGGTGGTGATGCCCCGTCTTCGGCGCGCGACCGAAACGTCCGCGCCAAGCTTGCGCAGGGCGCGGCGAACGACCATCGGCAGGGCGGATTTGGCGCGGGAGCCCTTCATTTGTAATGCTCACTATGATGATCGTTAAGTTCGATAACGAGCAATATATAGAGCATTAAATAGCAACCTGTAAACGCCGCTCATATAATGGTCAGTATATCGATCACAAAGAATGATAGCGAGCATTATACTGACCATTATACACGTTGCCGTTTCGGTCGTGAGCCGTTTAGTGCCTGCTTGGGCCGTTTGTGAGCCGATTAATGTCCGCCAGACTCCGCGATCGGTAGATCGAGCGGCAGCATTCCCTGATCCTGCGTCGCCTTGAGCGGCGCAGGATCATTCGCTGGGGGTTGCGTGCTTGGCGGGACGAAGCGGGCGGCGACCCCGCTAGCTATGGCGCGCGCGCCGGCGTCGGTCGGGTGCGCATAGCGCTCCGTTGAAACCGACTTGGCGTGACCCAGTGTGCGACCGATCTGGAAGAGAGACGCGCCGTTTTCGACCGCGAAGGTCGCAAAGCTGTGCCGAAGATCGTGCAGCCGCACGTCGGGGATTCCCGCCAGTGTGCGGACTTTTTCCCAGGCGCGATTGACGCCCACGAGCGGCTTGTCACCGACCGACGAGGGAAAAACATGCTCACCACGCCGCTTGCAGGCTTGCAGGATTTCGAGCGCCGGCGCTGACAATACGATGTGACGCGAGCGATTCAGCGCGCCCATCTTCGTGCGGATCGGCGGCAGGACGAGGCGCGAGCGCTCGAACTCAACCTCCGACCAGCGCAGCGCCACGATTTCGGTGCGCCGTGCGCCGGTCAGCATGATGAGCCGAAAAATGTCGGCGAAGTCCTTGGTGATCACCCAAGCCTTCTCGGCTTCGCCGATCATATTCCAAAGATTGACGGCCTCATCGTCGGTGAGCGCCCGCTCGCGTTGCTGGTCGCGATACTTTTGAATTTTGGTGGCGAGGTTCTGATCGAGCAGCTCCTTGCGCACCGCCCATGAGAGCATGGCGGAGAGGGTCCGCATGGATCGGGCGGCGGCGCCGGTCCCGCCGGTGACGATGGCGCGGCCTTGCTTCTTGGTCTTCACGTCGAGCGAGGTCTTCCCGGCCGCGACCTGGGCCTGCCATTGGGAGAGGTCCGAAACCGTCAGTTCGCGCGCGATCCGCTTGCCGATCAGCGGCCCGATATGGCGGTTGAAATTGGTTCGATCGACCTTCCATGAGCTGTCGCGCTTCAACGGCTTGTCGATCCGGCCTTCGACGAAATAGCGCTCGAACAGCTCTTTCACCGTGCCGCTCTTGGCGCGGGTCTCGGCTTTCACAAGTTGGGGGTCTTCGCCGTGCGTCGCCTGGTACAGCGCTTCTTTGGCGCGCGTGCGCGCCGTGTCAGGGGTCCAAGGCGAACCGTGTTCGCCGATGGTCAGCCAGCGCTGGCGCCCGCTATACCGATATTTGAGGCAATAGGTTTTGCGCCCCGTTGAGGACACGCGAAGCATGAAGCCGCGCACGTCGGTGTCCCAGATGCGAAGTTCACCATCCGGCGGCGCGGACGTAGCATCTATGAGTCGAATGGTGATGCGTGCGCGTATGCCGTCCATTGGTCGTCCCACCGTTGGACTCAAACACATGTCCACTTTGCGGACTGCTACCCTGTGTTCGAGTCTGATTTGCTACCACATTGCTACCAGCAGAACGGAATTCGCAGGAACAGTGAGGCAACGGTGTTTTTGCTACCAATGCAGAAATCGCGCAATAACTACGTGACTCGGTTGGAGAATTTTGAATGTGCTGGAATGCAGCGGAATAACGCGGAATCAGTACTTGCGACGATTGCCAAGGTTGGGGTCGTGAGTTCGAATCTCATCGCCCGCTCCAATGTTTTCAA
>ERZ761602.6500-NODE-6500-length-12997-cov-5.042884_pt1 | contig 12997 bp, 10 predicted proteins | sample MGYA00512165_ERZ761602 | MGnify/ENA primary metagenome ERZ761602 (study PRJEB28899, sample SAMN02445085) | bioreactor sludge metagenome | biome: EBPR sludge; isolation source: Thorneside wastewater treatment plant | place: Australia: Brisbane, Thorneside...
GTGGAGGCCGCCAAGCCGGCGCGCGCGCCGCGCCGGCGCAAGCCGGCAGAGTCTGCCGCGAGCACGGAGCCGGCCGCCGGCCTGCAGACCGGATCGGCGGCCGAAGCAGGGCCCGCATCGCATGACGGCAGGCCGGTGACGGCCGATGCCGCGCAGGCGTCGCCACCCGCGGACGACGCGGTGCCTGCGGGGGCCGCGGGCGCGGAGGGTGCCGAGCTCGCCCAGGGCGCCGCGTCCGAGGGCGGCGCCGGTGACGGCGAGCGCGGCCCCGGGGGCCGGCGCGGCCGCAACCGCCGTCGCGGCCGGCGCGGCGGCGATCGGGCGCGCGACGGCGCACCGGCCGACGCGGCCGAAGGCGCCGGCGCCTCGGCGCCGGCCCGGCTGCCGGCCGACGCCGGCGAGGTCTTCGCCCAACTGCTGTCCGGCGAGTTCGACAGCCAGGAAGCGCCGGCGGACGATCTCTCGCTGAGCGCGGGCGACGAGCAGCCCGCGCCGGCAGCGGGCGCGGCCCCGTTCGAGCCGCCGGCTGCCGAAGCCGACGACACGCCGGCGCAGGCCGACGAGGCCGCGGCCGGGCCCGGCCTGGCGACGGCCGACGAGCAGGCGCCACCGGGCGCCGACGCGGCCGCCGCGCGCCGCGTGCTGGCACCCGAACGCGATGCGCCCAAGCTGCACAAGGTGCTGGCCCAGGCCGGCGTCGGTTCGCGCCGCGACCTCGAGCAGATGATCGTCGAGGGCCGCGTCGCTGTGAACGGCGAGCCGGCGCACACCGGTCAGCGCATCTCCTTCGGCGACCGCATCACGGTCGACGGCAAGCCGGTCAAGGTGCGCATTGCGCCGCCGTTGCCGCGCGTGCTGGCCTACCACAAGCCGGCCGGCGAGGTGGTCACGCACGACGACCCGCAGCAGCGGCCGACCGTCTTCCGTCGCCTGCCGCGGCTGCCGCAGGGCAAGTGGCAGTCGGTCGGCCGGCTGGACATCAATACCGAAGGCCTGCTGCTGTTCACCAACTCGGGCGAGCTGGCCAACCAGCTGATGCACCCGCGTTTCGGCGTCGAGCGCGAATATGCGGTGCGTTCGCTGGGCGTGCTGGACGACGAGCAGCGCCAGCGCCTGGTCGACGGCGTCGAGATCGACGGCCAGCGCTGCGCCTTCAAGAGCATCGCCGACGGCGGCGGCGAGGGTGTCAACCACTGGTACCGCGTGATCATCACCGAGGGCCGCAACCGCGAGGTGCGGCGCCTGTTCGAGGCCGTCGGCCATGCGGTGAGCCGGCTGATCCGCATCCGCTACGGCAGCGTGGTGCTGCCACGCGGCCTGCGGCGCGGCGTGTGGGTCGACCTGAGCGAGCACGACGTGCGTGCGCTGCGCCGCCTGGCCGCCGGTCCGGCCGCGGCGGCGCAGGCCGAGCGCAGCGAACGGGGCGAGCGCGGCGACCGCGGCGGCCGGCGCGGCCGCAACAAGCGCCGAGGCGGCCCGCGGCCCGACGGCGGCCTGCCGCGGCCCGAACGCCTGGAGCGCGCCGATCGCCCCGACCGCGGCGAACGCCCGCCACGCGCGCCGCGCGCGGAGCCGGGCGAGGGCGGCGCGATCCCCAACCCGCTGATGCAGACCTACGACCGCCGCGCGATCCAGCAGGAACGCCAGCGCCGGCGCGAGATCCCCGAGGACGGCCCGATCCCGAACCCGCTGCAGCAGACCTACGACAAGCGCGCGCTGCAGAAGGACCGGGCGCCCAAGCGCGAGATTCCCGAGGACGGCCCGATCCCCAACCCGCTGCAGCAGACCTACGACCGGCGCTTCGCGCAGGGCGGCGGCGGGCTCGGCGGCCTGCCGGGCCTGGGGGGCGGCAAGCCCCGCCGCAAGGGCGCCAAGGGTCCGGGCAAGGGGCCGGGCAAGGGCGGCCCCGGGGGTCCGGGCGGCCAGGGCAAGGGCGGCGGCCAGCCCGACCCGCTGAAGACCGCGGTCGGCTACATCGGCGCCGACGCCTTCCTGCGCACCGGCGGCCGCGGCGGCAAGCGTGGCGGCGGAGGCGGCCCTGGCGGTGGTCGCGGCCGCCGCGGGCCGCGCTAGGCCCGCGCTGCCGCGCCGCCCCCGGGCTAGAATGCAAGGCTTTGCCAAGTCGTTGATTTTTCTGGAGAACTCTTCATGGCCGTTGAACGCACCCTGTCGATCATCAAGCCCGATGCCGTGGCCAAGAACGTGATCGGCCAGATCTATGCCCGCTTCGAGGCCGCCGGCCTGAAGATCGTCGCGGCGAAGATGGCGCACCTCTCGCGCGGCGAGGCCGAGGCCTTCTACGCCGTGCACAAGGCGCGCCCGTTCTTCAACGACCTCGTCAGCTTCATGATCTCGGGCCCGGTGATGATCCAGGTGCTCGAAGGCGAGGGCGCGATCGCCAAGAACCGCGAGCTGATGGGCGCCACCGACCCGAAGAAGGCCGAGAAGGGCACCATCCGCGCCGACTTCGCCGACAGCATCGACGCCAATGCGGTGCACGGCTCGGACGCGCCGGAGACCGCCGCCGTCGAGGTGGCGTTCTTCTTCCCCGGCATGAACGTCTACAGTCGCTGAGCGTGAGCCCCCACGCTTCCTTCGGTTGCTGCCCCCCGAGGGGGCTAACGCAGCGGACCGGCGAAGCCGGATCCGCGCGTGGGCTTGGCTGGAGGCGTCGGGTGTGACGGGCGGGTCGACCTTGGTGAACCTGCTCGACTTCGACCTCGACGGCCTCGCGGCCTGGTGCGAGGGCCTGGGCGAGAAGCGCTTCCGCGCAGTGCAGCTGTTCCGCTGGATCCACCAGAAGGGCGCTGCCGACTTCGCCCAGATGTCGGACCTGGCGAAGAGCCTGCGCGACAAGCTCTCCGGCGCGGCCGAGCTGCGCGGCCTGCAGGTCATCAGCGAGCAGCGCTCGGCCGACGGCACCGTGAAGTGGCTGTTCGACGTCGGCGGCGGCAACGCCGTCGAGTCGGTCTTCATCCCCGAGGACGACCGCGGCACGCTGTGCATCAGTTCGCAGGCCGGCTGCGCGGTCGGCTGCCGCTTCTGCAGCACCGGCCACCAGGGCTTCAGCCGCAACCTGACGACGGGCGAGATCGTCGCCCAGCTGTGGTTTGCCGAGCACCGTCTGCGCGCCGCTGCGAACTCGCAGGAACGCCAGATCGACAACGTCGTGATGATGGGCATGGGCGAGCCGCTGCAGAACCATGCGGCGCTGGTGCCGGCGCTGACGATCATGCTGGACGATCATGGCTACGGGCTCTCGCGCCGCCGCGTCACGGTGTCGACCTCGGGCGTCGTGCCGATGATCGACCGCCTGCGCGAGGACTGCCCGGTGGCGCTGGCGGTGTCGCTGCATGCGCCCGACGACGCGCTGCGCGACCAGCTCGTGCCGCTGAACCGAAAGTACCCGCTGGCCGAACTGCTGGCCGCCTGCCGGCGCTACCTGGACGCGGCGCCGCGCGACTTCATCACCTTCGAGTACTGCATGCTCGACGGCGTCAACGACGCGCCCGAGCAGGCGCAGGAACTGGTGCGGCTGGTCAGCGGCCAGTCCGCCGCCAGCCGCGGCGTCGGCCGCGTGCCCTGCAAGCTCAACCTGATCCCGTTCAACCCCTTCCCGGCCTCGGGGCTGAAGCGCTCGCCGCGCGAGCGCGTGCTCGCCTTTGCGAAGGTGCTGCAGGACGCCGGCATCGTGACCACCATCCGCAAGACACGCGGCGACGACATCGCCGCGGCCTGCGGGCAGCTCGCCGGCGAGGTGCAGGACCGCACGAATGCGCGCGCTCGCCTGGCGCGCCGCCGCGAGGCCATCCCGATCGCCGTCGCCGGAGACGCCGCATGACGAGGTTCGCCACGGCCCTCACCAGATCCAAGGTGCTGGCCGCCCTGGCGGCCGCGCTGCTGCTCGGCGGCTGCGTCGCGGTGGCGCCCGACGGCACGCCGCGGGCACCCGAATCGGCCGGCGACCCCGAGCGCCTGGCCCAGGTGCGGCTGGCGCTGGCCGCAGAGTACCTGGGCCGCGGCCAGCCGGAGATCGCGCTCACCGAGGTGAAGCGTGCGCTGGCGGCCAGGCCCGACATGCCCGAGGCGCATGCGCTGCAGGGCGTGATCCAGGCCCGCCTGGGCGACCCGCGCCAGGCCGACGAGAGTTTCCAGCGCGCGCTGCGCCTGAACCCGCGCAGCGGCGAGACGATGCACCAGTACGGCTGGTTCCTGTGCCAGGAACGCCGCTACGACGACGCCCAGGTGATGTTCGAGCGCGCGCTCGCGCAGCCGCAGTACCGCAACGGCATGGAGACGCTGTTCTGGCAGGGCGTGTGCCACGCGCGCGCCGGCCGCTGGGAGGCGGCCGAGCGGTCGCTGTCGCGCAGCTACGAGCTGGACCCGTCGAACCCGGTCACCGCCTACAACCTCGCCGAGGTGCTGCTGCAGCGCGGCGAGCTCGAGCGCGCGCGCTTCTACGCGCGGCGCATCAACAGCCAGCCGGCCCAGGTCACCGCGCAGAGCCTTTGGCTGGCGGCGCGCATCGAGCACCGCGCCGGCAACCGCGACGACCTGCGCGACCTCGGCCGCCAGCTGCGCGAGCGCTTCCCGCAATCGACCGAGACCCTGCAGTTCGAGCGGGGCCGCTTCGAATGACCGATTCCGTTCCCGACAAGGCCAGCCCCGGCGCGCTGCTGCGCGCCGCGCGCGAGAAGCAGGGCCTGCACATCGCGGCGCTGGCCGCCGCGATCAAGGTCGCGCCGCGCAAGCTGGATGCGCTGGAGAACGACCGCTGGCACGAGCTGCCCGACGCCACCTTCACGCGCGCGCTGGCGCAGACGGTGTGCCGCACGCTGAAGATCGACGCGCGCCCGGTGCTGGACCTGCTGCCCGCCGCCGGTTCGGTGGCGCTGGAGCCCGCCGGCGGCGGCCTCAATACGCCGTTCGAGGGCCCGCCGGGGCGCGAGGGGCCGGCCGCCGCCAACTTCGCGATCCGGCCCATGGTGTGGGCGGCGGCGGTGCTGATGGTCGCCGCGGTCATCGTCTACTTCCTGCCCGAGGGGCTGTTCGGGCGCTTCGCCGGGCCGTCCGCGCCGGCGCCGGTGGCCACGCCGGCCGCACTGCCGGCGCCGGCGGTGGTCGTCGGCGTCGCGCCGGCGGCCAGCGACGCCGCGGCCGCGCGGCGAGACCGTCTTCGCGGCGCCGCCGCAGCCGGCGGCCAGCGAGCCGCAGGTGGCGCGCCTGGTGCAGCTGTCGACCAGCGAGGCCTCGTGGATCGAGGTGCGCGACGCGCGCGACCGCGTGCTGCTGTCGCGCACCGTGCAGCCCGGCGAGAGCGTGGGACTGGACGGCACGCTGCCGATCCGCCTGGTCATCGGCAATGCCGGCGCGACCGAACTGTCGTTCCGTGGCAAGCCGGTCGAGCTGGCGCCGCGCACGCGCGACAACGTGGCCCGCGTGGAACTGCAGTGACGCCCTGCGCAGTCCGCCTGGCCGTCTTCCGGAGCGCCCCATGAACGCACCCGACCCCGTGGACATCATCGAGGCCGCGAGCCCGGCGCCGCGGCGCAGCCGCCAGGCGCGCGTGGCCTGGGGCGATCATGTCGTGACGATAGGCGGCGACGCGCCGGTGCGCGTGCAGAGCATGACCAACACCGACACGGTGGACGTCATCGGCACCGCGATCCAGGTCAAGGAACTGGCGCAGGCCGGCAGCGAACTGGTGCGCATCACCGTCAACACGCCCGAGGCCGCCGAGGCGGTGCCGCACATCCGCGAGCAGCTCGACCGCATGGGCATCGCGGTGCCGCTGGTCGGCGACTTCCACTACAACGGCCACCGCCTGCTGACCGAGCACCCGGCGATGGCGCAGGCGCTGAGCAAGTACCGCATCAACCCGGGCAACGTCGGCAAGGGCGACAAGCGCGACCGCCAGTTCGCGATGATGGTCGAGGCCGCGGCCCGGCACGACAAGGTCGTGCGCATCGGCGTCAACTGGGGCAGCCTGGACCAGGACCTGCTGGCCCAGCTGATGGACGACAACGGCCGCCGTGCGCAGCCGCTGGACGCGAAGCAGGTGATGTACCAGGCGCTGGTGCAGAGCGCGCTGACCTCGGCCGACCATGCGCGCGAGCTGGGCCTGAACCCGGACAACATCATCATCAGCTGCAAGGTCAGCGGCGTGCAGGACCTGATCAGCGTCTACCGTGCGCTGGCGCGGCGCTGCGACTATGCGCTGCACCTGGGGCTGACCGAAGCCGGCATGGGCACCAAGGGCACGGTGGCCAGCGCCGCGGCGCTGGCGGTGCTGCTGCAGGAGGGCATCGGCGACACGATCCGCGTCAGCCTGACGCCGCAGCCGGGCGAGGCGCGCACGCAGGAGGTCGTCGTCGCGCTCGAGATCCTGCAGGCGCTGGGCCTGCGCCAGTTCAACCCCAGCGTCACCGCCTGCCCCGGCTGCGGCCGCACGACCAGCACCACGTTCCAGGAGCTGGCCAAGCAGATCGACGACTTCCTGCGCGCGCAGATGCCGGTCTGGAAGGCGAAGTACCCGGGCGTGGAGACGATGAAGGTGGCGGTGATGGGCTGCATCGTCAACGGCCCCGGCGAGAGCAAGCATGCCGACATCGGCATCAGCCTGCCCGGCACCGGCGAGGCGCCGGCGGCGCCCGTCTTCATCGACGGCGAGAAGGCGATGACGCTGCGCGGCGAGGGCATCGCCGCGGAGTTCCACCGCATCGTCGAGGGCTACATCGAGCGTCGCTTCGGCGCCGGCGCGACCGTGCGCTGACGCGCCGGCCCGCCCGCCGCCCCCGGGGCTCACCGACCGCGCCGCCGTGCGCCGCAGTTCTCATGGCTGACAAGATCCTGGCCGTCAAAGGCATGAACGACATCCTGCCGGGCAGCGTCCCGCGCAAGGACAAGCTGCCCGACTCGGCGCTGTGGCGCTGGTTCGAGCGCACGGTCGACCGCGTGCTGTCGCAGCACGGCTACCAGTACCTGCTGACGCCGGTCGTCGAGCCGACGCCGCTGTTCGTGCGCGGCATCGGCGAGGCCACCGACATCGTCGAGAAGGAGATGTACTCCTGGACCGACGCGATGAACGGCGACGCGCTGACGCTGCGCCCGGAGATCACCGCCGGCATCGTGCGTGCGATGGTCGAGCACAACGTGCTCTACAACGGGCCGCTGCGCGTGTGGACGCTGGGCCCGGTCTTCCGCCACGAGCGGCCGCAGAAGGGCCGCTACCGGCAGTTCTTCCAGCTCGACGTCGAGGCGCTCGGGCTGCCGGGGCCGGACGTCGACGCCGAGCTGATCCTGCTCGTGCGCCGGCTGTGGCAGGCGCTGGGGCTGGAGGTCGGGCGCGACGTGCGGCTGGAGCTCAACAGCCTGGGCCAGCCGGCCGAGCGCGCGGCGCACCGCGCCGCGCTGGTGGCCTACTTCGAGCAGCATCGCGACCGGCTCGACGACGACAGCCGGCGCCGCCTGCGCAGCAACCCGCTGCGCATCCTGGACAGCAAGAACCCGGCGCTGCAGTCGCTCGTCGACGCCGCGCCCACGCTGGCCGAGCACCTGGGCGCCGAGTCGCGCGCGCACCTGCAGGCGGTGTGCGACGTGCTGGACGCGGCCGGGCTGCCCTACCGCATCAACCCGCGGCTGGTGCGCGGGCTGGACTACTACAACCTGACGGTCTTCGAGTGGGTCACCGACCACCTGGGGTCGCAGGGCACGGTCTGCGGCGGCGGTCGCTACGACGGCCTGTTCGAGCAGCTCGGCGGCAAGCCGACGCCGGCGATCGGCTTCGGGCTGGGCATCGAGCGGCTGCTGCTGCTGCTGCAGGCGCTGGGGCTGCCCGTGCCCGACGCCGCGCCGCAGGCCTATGCCGTGATCGGCGACGGCGTGCCGCTGGCGCCGGTGCTGGTCGCGCTGGATGCGCTGCGCGCCGCCGGCGTGGCGGTGCAGATGCACGCCGCCGGCCGCGAGGGCTGGGGCAGCCTGAAGTCGCAGCTCAAGCGCGCCGACGCCAGCGGGGCGCGCTTCGCGCTCGTCTTCGGCGCCGACGAGCTGGCGCAGGGCGCCGTCGCGCTGAAGCCGCTGCGCGACGCCGCGGCGGCGCAGGTGCTGCGCCCGCTCGCCCGGCCCGAGACCTGGGCGGGTGAACTGCTGCAGGGATAATCGCCGGCTTTCGCCTTTCACGCCCGCACACCACGAGACCCATGGCCACCCAACTCGACCTGCAGGAGCAGGAACAGCTCGACGCGCTGAAGGCGTTCTGGAACAAGTACGGCAACCTGATCACCTGGACGCTGGTGCTGGCGCTGACCGCCTTCGCCGGCTGGAACGGCTGGAACTGGTGGCAGCGCGACCAGGCGCTGAAGGCCGGCGCGATGTTCGACGAGCTCGACCGCGCGGCGCAGGCCGGTGACGGCGAGCGCGCCGGCCGCGTCTTCAACGACCTGAAGGAGCGCTACCCGCGCACCGCCTTCGCGCAGCAGGGTGCGCTGGTCGCCGCGCGCGTGCAGTTCGACAAGGAGCAGCTCGACGGCGCGCGCGCCGCGCTCGCCTGGGCCGCCGACAACGGGCCCGAGGCCGAGCTGCGCACGGTGGCGCGGCTGCGCCTGGCCGCGCTGCAGTCCGAGGCCGGCCAGCACGACGAGGCGCTGGCCACCCTGGCCGGCGCCACGGCGCCGGGCTTCGAGGCGCTGGTCGCCGACCGCCGCGGCGACGTGCTGCTGGCCAAGGGCCAGCGCGACGAGGCGCGCGCCGCCTACCAGGCGGCCTGGAACGGCATGCCCGAGACGGTCGAATACCGGCGCCTGATCGAGGCCAAGCTGACGGCGCTGGGCGCCGCGCCGCTGCCGCCGGCGGCTGCCGCGTCGGCGGCCGCGTCCGGAGCCGGCAAGTGAGGCTGGCGTTGTCCGCCGGCGTGCGGCCGTTCGCACGCCGCCTGGCGCTGCTGGGGGCCGCGCTGCTGCTCGCCGCCTGCGCCGCCGACCGGCCCAAGCCGACGCCGCTGCAGCCGCTGGAGCCGCGCATCGCCGGCCGCCAGGTGTGGTCGGCGCAGATCGGCGCGCTGCGCTTTCCGATGGTGCCGGCGGTGCGCGACGGCGTCTTCGTCGTCGCCTCGGGCGACGGCGAGATCAGCGCGCTGCAGGCCGACGACGGCCGGCTGCTGTGGCGGGCCGCCGGGGTAGGCAGCGAAGGGCGCTTCACCGCCGTCGTGACGCGCGGCAACGAGGTCGTCACCTTCGACAGCGGGCGCGAGATCTGGCGCAAGCGCGTGCCCTCCAGCGTGGTGACGCCGCCGCTGGTGGCCGGCGAGCGGGTCTTCGTCAAGGGCGTGGACCGCGCCGTGCACGCCTTCGACGCCCTCGACGGCCGCCGCCTGTGGACGCTGCAGCGCCCGGGCGAGGCACTGACGCTGGCCCAGCCGGGCGTGCTGGCGGCCTTCCGCGACACGCTGCTGGTCGGCCAGGGCCCGCGCCTGACCGGCGTGGACCCGCTGCGCGGCACCGTGCGCTGGGACGCGCCGATGGCGCAGCCGCGCGGCACCAACGAGGTCGAGCGCCTGGCCGACCTGGTCGGCCCGCCGGTGCGCGTCGGCGACCGCGTCTGCGCGCGCGCCTTCCAGTCCTCGGTGGCCTGCGCCGACGCCGCGCGCGGCGCCGTGCTGTGGTCGCGCAATGCCGCCGGCATCCATGCGGTCGGCGGCGACGCCGAGCTGCTGATCGGCGCCGACGCCAGCGACCGCATCACGGCCTGGCGCGCCACCACCGGCGACGTGGCGTGGAACAACGAGCAGCTGCTGTACCGCGGCCTCAGCGGCGCGCTGGTCGTCGGCCCGGTCGTCGTCTTCGGCGACAGCGAGGGCTACGTGCACTTCCTGTCGACGGCCACCGGCGAGCAGCAGCTGCGGCTGCCGACCAGCGGTGGCCCGGTCGTCGGCACGCCGGTGCTCAGCGGCCAGACACTGCTGGTGACCACGCGCGACGGCGGCCTGCACGCCTTCCGTCCCAACTGATCGCCACGCGCGCACCATGAAGCCGGTCATCGCCCTCGTCGGCCGGCCCAACGTCGGCAAGAGCACGCTGTTCAACCGCATCACGAAGAGCCGCGATGCGATCGTCGCCGACTACGCCGGGCTGACGCGCGACCGCCACTACGGCGACGCGCGGCTGGGGGCGCTGGAGTTCATCGTCGTCGACACCGGCGGCTTCGAGCCCGAGAAGCCCACCGGCGTGGTCGCCGAGATGGCCAAGCAGACGCGCCAGGCGGTGGCCGAGGCCGACGCGGTGATCTTCGTCACCGACGTGCGCGCCGGGCTGTCGGCGCAGGACCACGACATCGCGCGCTACCTGCGCAGCCAGCGCAAGAAGGTGGTGCTGGCGGTCAACAAGGCCGAGGGCATGGTCGACAGCCCGCTGCTGGCCGAGTTTCACGAGCTGGGCATCGGCGACCCGCACCCGGTCTCGGCCGCCCATGGCCAGGGCGTGCGCAGCCTGCTGGAGGTGGCGCTGGCCGGCTTCGAGACGCCGCCGGAGGCCGACGAAGGCGAGGGCGACGAGGCCGGGCGCCCGATCCGCCTGGCCGTCGCCGGCCGGCCGAACGTCGGCAAGAGCACGCTGATCAACGCCTGGCTGGGCGAGGAGCGCCTGGTCGCCTTCGACCAGCCGGGCACGACGCGCGACGCGATCCACGTGCCCTTCGAGCGTGGCGGCCAGCGCTACGAGCTGATCGACACCGCCGGGCTGCGCCGCAAGGGCCGCGTCTTCGAGGCGATCGAGAAATTCTCGGTCGTCAAGACGCTGCAGGCGATCGCCGACGCCAACGTCGTCGTGCTGCTGCTGGACGCGACGCAGGGCGTGACCGACCAGGACGCGCACATCGCCGGCTACATCCTGGAGTCCGGGCGCGCCGTGGTCGTGGCCGTCAACAAGTGGGACGCCACCGACGACTACCAGCGCCAGCAGCTGCAGCGCTCGATCGAGAACCGGCTCGCCTTCCTGAAGTTCGCGCCGGTGCTGCAGATCTCGGCGATCCGGCGCCAGGGGCTGTCGGCGCTGTGGAAGGCGATCGGGCAGGCCCACGCCTCGGCGACCGTCAAGATGCCCACGCCGGTGCTGACGCGGCTGGTGCACGAGGCCGCCGAGCACCAGGCGCCGCGCCGCGAGGGCCGTTTCCGGCCCAAGATGCGCTACGCCCACCAGGGCGGCATGAACCCGCCGCTGGTGGTCATCCACGGCAGCTCGCTGGACCACGTGACCGACAGCTACAAGCGCTACCTGGAAGGCCGGCTGCGCGAGCATTTCAAGCTGGTCGGCACGCCGGTGCGCATCGAGATGCGCTCGGCGCGCAACCCGTTCACCGAACGATCGGGCTGAGGCGGCCGCCGCGCCGGCGCCAAAGTGGCCGCGACGGCGCCCGCGGCAGTGGCCGCACTGCACGGCGGGGCGTCCCCCTGTGATAACGTGACCGCCTCGTCGCCCTCTCAACACGGAGCATATCGTGAGCAACAAAGGCCAACTTCTGCAGGACCCCTTTCTGAACCTGCTGCGCAAGGAACACGTGCCGGTGTCGATCTACCTCGTCAACGGCATCAAGCTCCAGGGCCACATCGAATCCTTCGACCAGTACGTGGTGCTGCTGCGCAACACGGTGACGCAGATGGTCTACAAGCACGCGATCTCCACCGTGGTGCCCAGCCGCGCGGTCAACTTCCATCCCAACGAGGCGCCGGAGCAGTCCTGACGGCCCCGCACCCCGTCCCCTCCCGGCCTTCGCTGTCGCCACGCCCTTGAGTTCCGCTTCCGCCTCCGCCGCCCCGCGCGGCGACGAACCGACGCGCGCGGTGCTGGTCGGTGTCGACCTCGGCGCCGATGCCGCCTTCGACGAGAGCCTGGACGAGCTGGCGCTGCTGGCGGCGTCCGCCGGCGACGTCGCGGTCGCCCGCGTCACGACGCGGCGGCGCGCGCCCGACCCGGCGCTGTTCGTCGGCTCCGGCAAGGCCGACGAGATCAAGGCTCTGGTCGCCGCCACGTCGGCCCAGGGCGTGATCTTCGACCAGGCGCTGAGCCCGGCGCAGCAGCGCAACCTGGAGCGCCACCTGGGCGTGCCGGTGGCCGACCGCACCGGGCTGATCCTGGACATCTTCGCCGAGCGCGCGCGCAGCCACGAGGGCAAGCTGCAGGTCGAGCTGGCCCGGCTGCAGTACGTGGCGACGCGGCTGGTGCGGCGCTGGAGCCACCTCGAGCGCCAGCAGGGCGGCATCGGCGGCCGCGGCGGCCCGGGTGAGGCGCAGATCGAGCTGGACCGCCGCATGATCGGCGAACGCATCAAGACCGTGAAGGAGCGGCTGGAGAAGGTCAAGCGCCAGCGCGGCACGCAGCGCCGCGCGCGCGAGCGCCGCGGCACCTTCAACGTCTCGCTGGTCGGCTACACCAACGCCGGCAAGAGCACGCTGTTCAACGCCCTGGTCAAGGCCCGTGCCTATGCCGCCGACCAGCTCTTCGCGACGCTGGACACCACGACGCGCCAGCTCTGGCTGCCCGAAGCGCAGTGCGCGGTGGCGCTGTCGGACACCGTCGGCTTCATCCGCGACCTGCCGCACAAGCTGGTCGAGGCCTTCCGCGCCACGCTGCAGGAGGCGGCCGACGCCGACCTGCTGCTGCACGTGGTCGACGCCGCGAGCCCGCAGCTGGCCGAGCAGATGGCCGAGGTCGAGCGTGTGCTCGAGGAGATCGGCGCCGCCGGCGTGCCGCAGCTGCTCGTCTACAACAAGTGCGACCTGCTCGAGGCGTCGCGCCAGCCGCGCGAGGCGGCCGACTGGATCGAGGTCGCGCCCGGGCTGCGCCGCCGCCGCGTCTTCGTCAGCGCGCGCACCGGCGCCGGCCTGGACCGGCTGCGCGAGGCGATCGCCGAGCAGGCGCTGCGGCGCGCCGACGCCGCGCCTGCCGCGGCGCCGCTGGCCCACCCTTCCCACCGGGACCGTCCCGCCCCCACCGGCATCGAGTTGCAG
>ERZ761602.6501-NODE-6501-length-12994-cov-27.490764_pt1 | contig 12994 bp, 9 predicted proteins | sample MGYA00512165_ERZ761602 | MGnify/ENA primary metagenome ERZ761602 (study PRJEB28899, sample SAMN02445085) | bioreactor sludge metagenome | biome: EBPR sludge; isolation source: Thorneside wastewater treatment plant | place: Australia: Brisbane, Thorneside...
CAATTCCAGGTTTCAGGTTGCCGGTTGCCAGTTGCCAGGGAGTTGTGAGTTTTGAATTATGAGTTTTGAGTGATCAATTTAAAGTTTCAGGTTTTAAGTTGCCAGTTGCCAGTTACCAGTTGCCAGGGAGTTGTGAGTTTTGAGTGATCAATTTCAGATTTCAGATTTCAGATTTCAGGTTTCAGGTTGCCGGTTGCCAGTTACCAGAGAGTTGTGAGTTTTGAATTATGAGTTTTGAGTCCTCAATTTCAGGTTTCAGGTTTTAAGTTGCCGGTTGCCGGTTGCCGGTTACCTGGGAGTTATGAGTTTTGAGTTTTGGGTGATCAATTGCAGGTTTCAGGTTTCAGGTTTTAAGTTTCAGGTTTTAGGTTGCCAGTTGCCAGTTGCCAGTTGCCGGTTGCCAGTTACCAGTTGCCAGGGAGTTATGAGTTTTGAATTTTGAGTTTTGGGTGATCAATTCCAGGTTTCAGGTTGCCGGTTGCCAGTTGCCAGGGAGTTGTGAGTTTTGAGTTTTGAGTTTTGAGTCCTCAATTTCAGGTTTCAGGTTTTAAGTTGCCAGTTGCCGGTTGCCGGTTACCAGGGAGTTGTGAGTTTTGAGTTTTGAGTCCTCAATTTCAGGTTTCAGGTTTCGGGTTTGAAGTTTCAGGTTGGTGGTACCTTTTGCAGGGGTTAATTATTAATCATTTAAAATTTACAATTAAAAATTAAGCAACGATTACTCCGTCTTTCATTTCGAGTTTGCGGTCGGCCATGTTGGCGAATTCGATGTTGTGGGTGACGATCACGAAGGTATGGCCCAGGTCATTTTTTAGTTTGAAGAAAAGCTGGTGCAGGTCTTCGGCATTTTTTGAATCCAAATTTCCGCTGGGCTCATCGGCAAATACCAATGCAGGAGAATTGATCAGCGCGCGGGCCACGGCAGTGCGCTGCTGTTCCCCGCCCGACATCTCCGAAGGTTTATGGTCGTGGCGATCGCCCAGGCCCAGGAGTGTCAATAATTCCAACGCTTTTTGTCGCACCTCCTTTTCCGGAGTACCAGCAATGAGGCCCGGCATCATCACATTTTCCAGTGCAGAGAATTCGGGCAGGAGGTTATGGAATTGAAATACAAAGCCGATGTTTTTGTTCCTGAACTTCGCCAGGTCCCCTACCCCGTTGGCAAACAGGTCCTTATCCTCCACATAAACTTTGCCCTGGTCGGGAGAATCCAAGGTACCCAGGATGTGCAGCAAGGTACTCTTGCCTGCCCCAGAGGCGCCAACGATGGCGACCACTTCTCCCTTTTGAACATGGATGTTGACTCCTTTCAGCACTTTCAACGCGCCATATGATTTTTCAACTCCTACTGCTTTAAGCATTGTCTGTCGTTTAAATTCTTGAAATAACGCGCTAAAAAAAGTAGCTTGCCCAAAAATACACATCCATGAACATACACGAATACCAAGGTAAAGAGATTCTAAGAAAATATGGTGTTGCTATTCAGCGAGGCATAGTGGCCGACACCCCAGACAAGGCGGTGGCTGCTGCCAAGGAACTGCAGGCGGAGACCGGCACGAAGTGGTTTGTGGTGAAGTCGCAAATCCATGCCGGAGGACGCGGCAAGGGCAAAGTGAAGGAAACCGGATCGAATGGCGTGGTATTGGCCAAAAGTGTGGATGAGGTGATGGACAAATCCAAGGCCATCCTCGGTGGCACTCTGGTGACCCATCAGACAGGTCCTGCAGGAAAAGTGGTGAACAAGGTGCTTATCGCTGAGGACGTGTATTATCCCGGAGAATCGGAGCCCAAAGAATATTATATGAGCATTTTGCTCGACAGGGCCACCAGCCGACCCGTGATCATGGCCTCCACAGAAGGAGGAATGAACATTGAAGACGTGGCGGAAGAAACCCCTGAAAAGATTATTAAAGAATGGATTGACCCTATGATGGGCTTGCAGCCCTTTCAGGCCCGCAAGGTAGCCTTTGCTTTGGGGTTGGAGGGCAATGCTTTTAAGGAGATGGTGAAGTTCATCAACTCGTTGTATGCCGCCTATGTGGGGTTGGACGCCTCTATGTTTGAGATCAACCCCGTGTTGAAAACCTCTGACAATAAGATACTTGCTGTAGATTCCAAGGTGAACCTGGACGACAATGCGCTGTTCAGGCACAAGGATCTGGAGGAATTGCGAGACATTTCTGAAGAAGACCCTTTGGAGGTAGAAGCAGGCAAATCAGGTTTGAATTACGTGAAGCTGGACGGCAATGTGGGCTGTATGGTGAATGGAGCCGGTTTGGCCATGGCCACCATGGACATCATCAAGTTATCCGGAGGAGAGCCCGCCAACTTTTTAGATGTAGGAGGTGGAGCCAATGCTGAGACCGTTGAGGCCGGATTCAGGATCATTTTGAAGGACCCCAATGTAAAGGCCATCCTCATCAACATCTTTGGCGGTATTGTGCGCTGTGACCGCGTTGCAAGCGGTGTCGTGGAAGCTTACAAGAAGGTTGGCAACATCCCTGTGCCCATTATTGTGCGCTTACAGGGCACCAATGCCGAAGAAGGAGCAAAAATCATCCAGGAGTCTGGTTTGAAGGTATTTTCGGCCATTTTGCTTAAAGACGCTGCTGCCAAGATAACGGAAGTATTGGGCTAGTGATAGGGTTTCCTTATTGGCATTTATTGCATAAATTAGTGGTTTAAGGCCCCATGGTATGAGAAAAGTTGGCTTGTTTGTACTCTTATTGACCCTTATCGCACCTTTTGCGGATGCGCAAAGCTTTTTCAGCATCCGCAGGGAGAGATCGCTGATGGCGATCGGTGGTGTGGGTACCTCCACTTATTTTGGGGAGCTGGCCAATCCCGGAGATTATATAGATACCAAACCCACCCTTAACGTGGGGCTGCAATACTATTTCAACAACCGCGTGGCCTTGCGCGGAGAGGTGACCTGGTATCAATTGAAAGGAGAAGACAGCAAGGCGGATGATGCCAGCCGCATGCGCAGGAACCTTTCTTTTGTTTCCAACAACTTTGAGTTGAATGCCACAGGTCTGGTGAATTTTTTTCCACAGGGCAGGCGCTTTTATCAAAGACCCGGATTCAACCTTTATGGATTTGCCGGCATTGGCGTTACCTATTTCAATCCCAAGACCGAATATCAAGGTAAGAAGGTGGCCCTTCAACCTTTACAATTGGAAGGTGAAAAATACAGCAGAATTACTCCCGTTATCCCTTTTGGTGTGGGCGCCCGCATTAAGGCCGGGCCTTTCTTCAACCTGGCTGTAGAGGGAGGTTACCGGAAAATGTTTACCGATTACCTCGATGATGTGAGCACGGTCCATGTTGACCCTTCTTCTTTTACCGACCCCATTGCGGCAGCCCTTGCCGACCGCAGGCCTGAAGTAGGAAGACCTGTTGTGCCGGCCGGAACCCAACGCGGGAATCCAGCCGATGATGACGGTTATTTTTTACTGACCTTTAAAGTGGAATATTACCTGCCCGACAACTTCTTTGCCAAAGGCGATGGACAAAAGAAACTCAACCGCAGCAAACGCAAGTCTTTCTACCGCTACAACAAACGAGGCGGTCTAAAAAGGTAAGAAATTATTTATCCAGGACTTCGTATCGGGAGTAGTTGCTCCTGTATTCCGGCACCAGTTCTTTCATCAGCGCCACCATTTTCAACTCGTTTTTGTCGTACACCAGGTCGTTGAACAGTTCTACGTAATTGTTGATGTCCTTGTAGGAATATTCTTTCACCCGGCCTATCAGAATTTTTGGATGGTGGGTAGGGAGCGTGTTTTCAGAAGTGGTCAGCAGTTCTTCATACAATTTTTCACCTTCCCGGATGCCTGTAAAAACAATTTTGATGTCCCGTTCCGGTTCCAGTCCAGAGAGGCGGATCATCTTCTTTGCCAGGTCGAGGATTTTAACTGACTTGCCCATGTCGAATACAAACACCTCACCCCCATTGCCCATCGTGCCTGCCTCCAGCACCAGTTGACACGCTTCGGGGATGGTCATAAAAAATCGGGAGATATCCGGATGGGTCACTGTAACCGGCCCCCCCTCCCTGATCTGGCTTTTGAACAAGGGGATAACAGAACCATTGGAGCCCAACACATTGCCAAAGCGGGTGGTGACGAATGCTGTTTGACCCACGCTTGTTGACACCTGGTAATTGTTCAGGGACTGCACGTAGATTTCCGCGATTCGTTTGGAGCAACCCATCACGTTGGTGGGATTGACCGCCTTGTCCGTAGAAATCATCACAAACTTTTTGACCTTATATTTCACCGCCAGATCAGCCAATAGTTTTGTGCCCAAAATATTACATGTGACTGCTTCAGCCGGATTGCTTTCCATCATCGGCACGTGCTTGTAGGCGGCTGCATGGTATATCAGGTCGGGCGTAAATTCCCTAAAAATGGGATCCACTCTTTCTGCCACCGTGATGTCTGCCAGGTGAGAGGAAATGTTGACCTGGCTGTGTGTTAAACGGAGTTCCCGCTCTATGTCGTATAATGGCGATTCGGCCTGATCGACCAATACCACCCGCTCAGGTTTGAATTGTATCACCTGCCGGGCAATTTCAGAACCGATGGAACCGGCAGCCCCGGTGATCATTACACATTTGCCTGCCAGATCCGACTCTACCCTTTCACTGTCCAGCCTGATGGACTCGCGACCCAATAACTCCTCAATGTTGATTTCCTTGATCTGGCTGAAACTCAATTCCCCCCTTACCCATTTACCCACCGGGGGCACCGTGCGCACTTTAACCTTGTGCTGAATACACGTATCCACCAGTTCATTCTTTCTCTCCAGCGACAATTCCTTGGCCGTGATGATCAGTTCATCTACCCCCAAGTCCGTGATTAGTCTGTTGACCACGGCAGGTTTTGCATCGAATATTTTAATGCCATCCAGCACTTTTCCCACTTTGTAACCATCGTCTTCCAGGAAGCCCACCACCTGCATGCGCGGGGTGGAATTGATCACATGGCGCGTTACGATGCCCGTCTGACCCGCACCAAATATCAGCACCCTGAAGTTTTTAAGGATGGCCTGTTTGTAGTAGGAGAAAATGTATTTGACCAGCAGGCGGTAGTTGAACAGGAACAGGAAACTTGACAGGAAGGTGATCAATATCACCGAATAAGGGATCAGGTTTTTCTGAATATTGTAAAACAGGATCAAGTTGGTCACTGACACCAGCGCCATGTTCAATATCACCATGTAGAAGATGCGACTGCCATCTTCAATGCCTGTGTAACGGATGATGCCCTTGTAGCTGTCCGTAAGCAGAATGGAAAGTAAACCAAAGCCGGAATAGAGGGCTACTCCCTCCCAATAATTGTTGGCATTGAGATCGGCAATGCTGAAGTTGAAGCGGAGCAGGTACGCCAGGATGGTGCTGAAGGCAATAAAAAAAAGGTCAATAAAAATGATGACCCAACGAGGAAGGATTCTGAGGTTCTTGATCAGCTGGACTATCAACCTATTTTTGTTTTGACTTTCCCACCAGTTTTTTTAATCCCAGCAGGGCCCCTGCAGAAAGTAGTATTTCAATTCCGGTGATGGGCACGTCCGGATCTGGAGGAGGGCCTGGCTGGCCATAACCAATTATTGGTAAACCAATTATTGTCACAAGAATTAGAATAAAGCGCCAAGACAAGGATTTTCTCATTATTTCTTCAAAAACTTCAGTAAAACAACCTTTGTGTTATCTGTTAGCTGCAGGTAATAAATGCCTTGTGAACTTGTGCTCATGTCGAAGGAACCCACCCTGTATCCTTGCTCTTCCGTCAATTCTTTTGTTGCCACTTTCCTTCCAGCTCCTTCAAAAATGGTTGCAGAGAGGGCTCCTGTTCCAGGATACCTGATATTAAGTCTGTCTATAACCGGATTTGGATACATCACTGAAACTCCGTTATTCAAATCTTCCAAACCTGTGACCACCATTTCCCTTGCCGCTGATGTCGTGCATGTGCCCACTGTAACTGTCACTGTGTAATTCCCTGATTCCTCAACTTGCAGTGTTTTTCCAGTTGCACCTGTAATCGGTTCACCATCCTTGTACCATTGTATTCCTGTGCTGTAATTTGAAATCAACTGATTGCCTTGTACGTCTATGGTTGCGGCATCATAATTGGTCACTTCAGCCACCACCGGCTCTCTTTGCCCCTCGCAACCAAGACTATTCACTGCAGCCACAAAGTAAGTTTTTGTTTTATCCAATGTAGGTGTCACAAAAGAAGTTCCTTCAAACAATGGAGTCACCGCACCTTCTTCAGCGTACCATCTATAAGATCCGCTGATTGGTGCTCCTGTAGCTGATAGTGTAACTTCTCCTGCCAGACATGATTTGCCAGACACAGGAACAGGAACATATAAATCATCCTTGGTGACTTCAATTTGTTGTGTCAATGAACTGATGCCGCATAGATTTACCGCCTTTACTATCACATTATTAGCACCATTGGCCAGGTTTGCTCCCGGGTACGTCAAGTCCAAGTTGGCACCGTCACCATAGTAGGTATCACCAATTCTAACCCCGTTTAATTCAGGGTAGTAACCGATCCCTGCCTCTGCATTGGCTACTGTTATCAAGCCTTCACTTCCCGCACACACTTCGGCAGAACCAGATAAACTTAAATTCAATGCAACCGATTTTGGCGTAAGCGAAAGTGTAAACCTGTCTGCCGCACGGCTACCTGAGTTGTCTGTTACATCATAACTATATTCCGCTCCGCTTGTCAAGTCAAAAGTGGTATTGGTAAAAGCATCAGTCAACAAAACGTTAATTGCCTGATACTGACCCACTGCGCTGGTTGAAAACTTATAAGTGCCATTGATGTTGGCAGGCACCACGTCATAAGTTACCTTGAGTTGTACCGTACTGTTGCACATTACGTTGTCTGAGGTGTTGAAGGTTAAAGATTCTCCATCATTAGAAAGTGTTGAAAGACTGAAGGTGGCATTGGGTAACTTTCTACCGTCATTTGCATCCAAGGTCTCAGAAGACCCATCCATTCTTTGCAAATATGCTCTATCGTCCAAGGTTCCTTTTGCCAGGATTATTTCCAGGTAATCCAAGTCACCGGTTTTATAGAATGCACCCGTTGTTGTCGTTTTAGCATCCTCTTTTACTGTTAGTGTTGGCGCACCATTTGCCTGTATCCAAAAAGCCTGCCCCTGAGCAATTCGTCCATTCCCCAATGAGCCAGTCGATCCATTCCAGGATTTATATTGTTTCAATCCGGCATCCCATACCGATATCATGTTGCCCTGAATGGCAGTCTTTACCCACCCCAAACTATTGTTCCAATCTATTGTTGATGGATAGGGGTTTCCTACTAAATTCCATCCGTCATCTGCAGGGCTTCCTGAATTGTTGTAAGTAACTGGTAAATTGATGTCACCGCTGTTGATTGTTCCTGTTAATGCCATTGTTCTGGCACCTAATTCATCGCGTACTAACAAGGAATATCCTCTTCCGGTCTGCAAAGTTTCTGTGTTTGAAGCTACAGGAAAATGAGAGCCTGTCCAGCCTGCACTTGAAGCACCGCCAGGAGCCTCATTATAAAAGTACATGGAGGGTCCATTACTTGTACAACCCGCACAAGGAAAACTTGTTCCAGTGAAGGAACCTGTGATCGTAATGCCTGTTCCCCCACTGCCTGCCAATGGAGTTTGAATTTGAGCAACCTGAGGAGATTGAACTGCAGATGAAATCTCCCTTTGAATTCTTGTTTCTGCACTCATGAATCTCTGTACGCTCACATTGCCTGTTACGCTTGCCCCAGAAGGAATTTTAGCAATCGATGCATTACCTGACGCAGCATCCGAGGTGGATATCAAAATCAGGTTACCATTGGATTGGACTGTAGTTGCAGACAAGATATTGAGTATGCCCGTTAAATTGACTGTTGGCAACAATGAAACATTCCCGCCCCCTTTGTTCACTGTAAGATTTGTAAACGTACGACCAGCACCCGTGATGGTTTGATTCCCAGATCCATTGAGAATGATTGTTCCTCCATTGGGCACAAATGTGCCTCCAGAATTAAGTTGAAGGTCTCCCGATATGTTGATGTTGCCCGAAGGAAAAGTCAGTGAGGAACCACTGTTGGCAATGATGTTGGTGAAATTTGGTGTAGAGGATGCTGTAACAGTAATGTTGCCAGCTATAACAACCGACCCTGTGCCCCCATCAAATGTTCCAATGGTTTTGTTCCATGTTCCAGAGACCGAGTTCATTGTAATATTATTGGAACCTGCAGACAAGGTACCAGCTTGCAAGCTAACACCCCCGTTGACAATGATGTTCTTGTCTAAAATTACTGACGCAGATGAGTTTATAGTGAGTGAACCTAAATTATCATCTGATGTATTAGGAAGTTCTAGCCCCGTGGTAAGTCCACTACCAGGGCCAGCAACATCACTATAAGCCACATTGTAGAACTGTCCAGCAGGTAAATTGGTGGGTGGATTTCCCAAAAGCTGAGCAGATGCTCCTTTTCTTCTCAGCAATGATCCGTTTGCCATTTGCAAACCATTGGTATTGGTGAAGTCACCATTCAGTAGGTTAAAAGTATTTGCCACCACCAATGAACCATTAATACTTGCTGTTCCAGAAGATCTATCGAATGTCAAGGTTCCTATGGTGCCCGCAAGAGGCAGAGAACCAAATGCACCACCTCCGCCAATCGCCAAAGTTGATGAAGCATTACCAGAAAACGAACCACCCCCTGCAGATAAAGTACCATTAAGTGTAAGTGTACGGTTGTTGAAGTTCAGGTTACCGTTGGTCAATGTAAGAGTACCTGAAAGGGTTACGTCATTGGCAAACGTGACTCCATTTGTATTGTTGAGCGTAAAATTGGCAAAGCTATGGGCGCCTGCAGCGAACGGGAAAGTGCCAATAACGGAAGAACCGCCCAATGTTAAGCTACCTGTTGGGCCCACTGTTATAAAATTTGGACCGGATACTCCACCGGTAATCGTCAATGAACTTGCGCCCACATTTAAATTACCACTGGTCAGATTAATCGTACCCGCCAATGTTGTTGGTGCATTAATTGATACCCCACTTGCATTTGCGATGGTTATATCCACTCCTGCCGTAGTAGGATGGCCGTCACCTAATATTTGTGCACCACTTCCATTATAAACTATAATACTTGGATTAGCATAAGTTCTAGTGCCACTAAGGATAATATTCCCGCAATCTGAGTCTAAAATTGTAGTGTTTTGAAGTGCACCCGAAGCATGCGTAGAGCCAACCCGCAAGGTGCCATTATTTGTGAATGAACCTGTTCCCTCAAGAATTGAAGTACCCAAGTCTAATGTTGAATTACTTGCATTTACAAAGTTGATGTCATTTGATATCAACCCACCTGTCTTACTAAAAAGGTGTGTTCCTGTTCCAACAAAATTAATCGCTCCACTCCCTGTCGATGTTTCCGTCAACGTAGCGGACGCCATTGTAAAATTATTGAAAGCATTCACCGTACCCGTGCCAGAGCTCCCTGACATATCAATAGTACCATTAGACACCGAAAATGTACCTGTAGAATTGATAGTGGAACCTCCTGAGCCAACAGTCATTTCGAGAGAAGCTCCTGTCATTGTAAAAGTACCCGTGTTATTTAATGTAAAACTTCCAGATGCAGCAACCAACCGAGATATTCTAGCACTTGAAAATGAGACATTTTGTGCAACATTTAGAGTAACCGTGCCTGAAGCAGTGCCCAAGAATGGAAAATTATTAGAACCAGTTGGCAATCCCGCTACAGAGAAATTTCCGTTTACGTTTAGGGTATAGGTTGCAACTGCAGAGATATAGAATTTTGAGGTGCCATTGATTGAAAGATTACCAGAAACAGTTGTTGATCCGGTACTTGATCCAGCGGTATAGCCGAGTATTAAAAATTGATTATTTGTGTTATTGATGGTAAAGTCTCCACCTATAGAGGTTATATTTCCATTCAAAAAACCTCCAGTCGCCCCCTGACTAGGGCAATCCCAAATAAAATGATGAAAGCTTTGACCTAATCCACCTGTTATAGCGGAACTTGTTATGCCTGTAATTCTAACTGTCGATCCAGATTGATAGCTAGCGGTTGGAATTACCCCACTATTTCGATTGTGGCGGTATTCGCCACCACTATTTATTATTAAATTGGATGCATTCGAAGATACAGAACCTCTGTTTTCAAGCAAACCTCCAGACTGAACCGTTACTAAACCATCAGAAAACGTGGTTATAAAATCCGCTTCTTCAACTGTAAGATCAGTACCTACGCCATCCCTTACTATGAGTGTTCCACCATTTTGAATTGTCAAAATACCATCCCCTGCAACGACAATTTGATCTGCATCAGCTGTGTAAGCATTAGGTATCGTTACCGATGTTGACCCTACAATTGTAATTACCCCACTATTGAAATCAGGAACGCATCCACAGTCCCAAGTATTGGTATTGTTCCAATCACCACTATTCTGTGAATTTACTTGTGCATTGGTGCTAATTGAAAGACTCAGCACAAATACAAATGATATTACTAATGAAACAGCTTTCATAGATGAGTTCAATTTACAAAAATAACTAAAATAGCCTAGAATTGACTATTCCCAAGTTAAATACTACTTACAACATCTTTTGTAACCACCGGCACATTTGTTGGAAATCCTTAGCTTTTATTTTTCCAGAAGGAAAACATACTGCCTCTTCAAACAAGGCGTCTGCGGTGCCATTCAGGTAAGCCTTCGCCCCGGCAAAAACCCCCTGCTTGTGCATTGGGTTCCACACCCTTCTTATTTCAAAGTCCTGATTATCAATCAGTTGTTGTAAGTTCTTGATGTCCGACAGCCCGAAGGCTGACAACCACCTGCTCGATTTCATGCCCGGAAGCTCCTGCTGGCCCGTGATTCGATCGCCCAAAACTGCACTGTACTCCTCAAAAACCTGTCTTCTCGCCTCAATTTTGGTCTTCCAGGTTACACACTCCATCAGGCCGTACGCTGCAGAAAGGGGGCTCATGGCATAATTGTATCCCAACTCCAGGTGTTCATAGTGAGGCCTGTCTTCCCGGGCGTGGGTAGACCATTTACGGGCTTTTTCAGCCCATTGGGGGTTATTGGTCACCAAGGCCCCACCGCCAAAAGAGGTGATTGACTTGTTGTTGTTGAACGAGTAGATGCCCATGGCACCCAGCGTGCCTGCCCATTGCTGATCCATAGTGGCCCCAAAGGCCTCCGCAGCATCCTCGATCACCGGCACCTCCCATTTCTGGGCTATGGGCATGATTTTGTCCATGCGGGCCGGCATACCATACGCGTGTACCACGATGATGGCTTTCGGCCGCTGGCCCTTCCCGGCCAGCTCCGACAATGCCTTTTCCAGCAATTCAGGGTCCATGTTCCAGGTTTCGCGTTCCGCGTCAATAAAAACCGGTGTGGCCCCACAATACAATATCGGTGAAACGGAGGCCACATAGGTAAAAGTGGACACCAGCACTGTATCACCAGGGCCTATATTCAACAATCGCAAGGCCAGGTGCAGGGCAGCAGTGCCTGAATTCAAGGCTACGGCCTGCGGTGCCCCCGATAACATGATGATGCGCTCTTCAAAACCCGCTATGATCTTTTGGTGGCTGTCGTCTTTATAGCTGTCCAACACCGCCTGCAAGCCAGCCGCATCGATTTCGTTGTAGGACATGGGGACTTTGTACGCTTTCATTTGGCTTTTGCTAGGATGTACTGCTGATAATACAAGGCAGCGATCAATACAATCATCAACAACGGGTTGACAATCATGCGATGGATGGGAGACAACAGCGGAGAAGAAATTTCTGACGGGCCTTCCATGGACAATTTTGCCCACAGGTAAAGCGGCAGCAGCACCAGCACTTCAAATCCGAAGATGATACCGGACAATTTTAAATATGATCGCTTTTGAAACAACGCATAAATGAGGATCATGCACAACGTGTCGTTGATCAACAACCGGATGGTGCGATTGATGGCAAACACCCCATTGGGTTGTCTTGCCAAATCTATGGATGTAATGCTGTAAACCATTTCTGCATAATTGAACCTTTGGAAAATGTATACCAAAGCCAGCGATGCTATGGAAAACACAACCCAGCTAATCTTAACCCGTCTCTTCCCGCTTTCCATGGTTCAATATTATCCATAACCACCAAAGAAAAAAAACAGCCAGGTAGATCACGGCCGTAAAAAAATACTTGTGAAAATAATAGAAGTAGGTGGAGTGGTTGCTGGACAAAACGTACAACAACAAGATCCTAAGCAGATTAAATATATGAATCACCACTATACCCAGGGGGATGAACCACAGCATCTTTTTAAGCGAGCCACCGAAGGCCAGCACAAAGGCCAGGAACACGATGAAAACGTTCACTCCGTTGCACCCTTCAAATACATTCAGGATAATCCTATCGCCACTTACCACCCTGATGGTAGGTCCATCGGGGTTGGGGATGGCCTGTGCCTGCCCGCCCATTGCCCGCACGATGGCTGCAGACTGTGTGCTCACCCATTGGGTGGCCGCATCGGGGCGTGACCCCAGTGTTTCGATCCAAATGCCGTATACCAGGTTGAGCACAAAATACACCGACAGAAAAATCAGCAGGAAACGCAAGGCCGGTTTGAAATCGGAAAAATTCATTTTTTTCCCTTAGGGGCGGAGGTTTTAGCTTTCAGAATTTATTTATATGCTAATGGTTATTCCACAAAGTAACACAAAGGACCACAAAGTTACTCAAAGGAAATGCTTGAACTTTAAAAAGGTTAGTCTCCTTTAAGGGACATTCGGGAAATAGACAGCGTTATTACACAAAGGACACCAAGGATCACAAAGTTACTCAAAGGAAATACTGGAACTTTAAGAAGCTTAGTCTCCTTTAAGGGACATTCGGACAATAGCTTAGCGTTATTACACAAAGGACACCAAGGATCACAAAGTTACTCAAAGGAAATGCTT
>ERZ761602.6502-NODE-6502-length-12991-cov-4.113946_pt1 | contig 12991 bp, 16 predicted proteins | sample MGYA00512165_ERZ761602 | MGnify/ENA primary metagenome ERZ761602 (study PRJEB28899, sample SAMN02445085) | bioreactor sludge metagenome | biome: EBPR sludge; isolation source: Thorneside wastewater treatment plant | place: Australia: Brisbane, Thorneside...
GGGTTGGGCCCGGACGACGCCGCACTGCGGCATGGCCCGGTATCTGCAAACGCCCCCGCCGGGTCGGCGAGGGCGAGGGGGTATCGGCCCGGGTCCGGCCCGGATCAGGCCTTGATCGCCGCCATCACGGCGGCACCGAGGCCCGCGGGGCTGTCGGCGACGATGATCCCGGCGGATTTCATCGCCTCGATCTTCGATTCCGCGTCCCCCTTGCCTCCCGAAACGATGGCGCCGGCATGGCCCATGCGGCGGCCCTTCGGCGCGGTGCGCCCGGCGATGAAGCCGGCCGTGGGCTTCCAGCGGCCCTTCTTGCGTTCGGACGCCAGGAACTCCGCCGCCTCTTCCTCGGCCGAGCCGCCGATCTCGCCGATCATGATGATCGAGGTGGTTTCAGGATCGGCCAGGAACATTTCCAGCACGTCGATATGCTCGGTCCCCTTGATCGGGTCGCCACCGATACCGACAGCGGTCGACTGGCCCAGACCCAGGTCCGAGGTCTGCTTGACCGCCTCATAGGTCAGCGTGCCCGAGCGAGACACTACGCCAACGCTGCCGCGCTGGTGGATGTGGCCCGGCATGATGCCGATCTTGCAGGCGTTGGGGGTGATGACGCCCGGGCAGTTCGGCCCGATCAGCCGCGACTTCGAGTTCAGCAGCGCGCGCTTGACCTTCATCATGTCGAGCACCGGGATACCCTCGGTGATGCAGACGATCAGCTCCATTTCGGCGTCGATGGCTTCCAGGATCGAATCGGCGGCAAAGGGCGGCGGGACGTAGATCACCGATGCATTGGCCTCGGTCATCGCCTTGGCCTCGTGCACGGAATTGAAGATCGGCAGGTTCAGGTGGCTACCGCCACCTTTGCCGGGCGTCACGCCGCCGACCATCTTGGTGCCATAGGCGATGGCCTGTTCCGAGTGGAAGGTGCCCTGCGAGCCGGTAAAGCCCTGGCAGATCACGCGGGTGTTTTCATTGACGAGAATGGCCATTCCGATTACCCCTTCACCGCTTTTACGATCTTCTGCGCGGCGTCCGACAGGTTGTCGGCAGCGATGACGTTCAGGCCGCTTTCGTTGATGATCTTCTTGCCCAGCTCCACGTTGGTGCCTTCAAGGCGCACCACCAGCGGAACCTTCAGGCCCACTTCCTTGACCGCCGCAATCGTGCCCTCGGCGATGATGTCGCAGCGCATGATGCCGCCAAAGATGTTGACCAGGATGCCTTTGACATTCGGGTCCGAGGTGATGATCTTGAACGCCTCGGTGACCTTTTCCTTGCTGGCGCCGCCGCCCACATCGAGGAAGTTCGCCGGTTCCGCGCCATAAAGCTTGATGATGTCCATGGTGGCCATCGCAAGGCCCGCGCCGTTCACCATGCAGCCGATCTCGCCATCCAGCGCGATATAGTTCAGGTCGAACTTCGAGGCCGCCAGTTCCTTTGGGTCTTCCTCGGTCTCGTCGCGCAGCGCCATCACGTCGGGCTGGCGATAGAGGGCGTTGTTGTCAAAGCCGACCTTGGCATCGAGGCATTTCAGGTTGCCGTCGGTCATCACGATCAGCGGGTTGATTTCCAGCATCTCCATGTCTTTCTCGACGAAAGCGCGATAGAGATTTTTCACCAGAGCCACGCATTGCTTGACCTGGTTGCCGGTCAGACCCAGCGCAAAGGCGACGCGGCGGCCGTGGAAATCGCTGAGGCCGCTGGCCGGATCGACGCTGAACGACAGGATCTTTTCCGGCGTATGGGCGGCGACTTCCTCGATGTCCATGCCGCCTTCGGTCGAGACGACAAAGGAAATGCGCGAGGTGCCCCGGTCGACCAGCAGCGCGAGATAGAGTTCGCGCGCGATGTCGCTGCCGTCCTCGATATAGATGCGGTTGACCTGCTTGCCCGCGGGGCCGGTCTGGTGCGTGACCAGCGTGCGGCCCAGCATCTGCTTGGTCATCGCCTCGGCCTCTTCGACCGAACGGGCCAGACGAACGCCGCCCTTTTCGCCGGCCTCGGGCTCCTTGAACTTGCCCTTGCCACGCCCGCCGGCGTGAATCTGCGCCTTGACGACCCAGAGCGGGCCATCCAGTTCGCCCGCGGCGGTCTTGGCGTCTTCGGCGCGAAGGACGACCCGGCCGTCCGACACCGGGACGCCATAGCTGCGAAGCAAAGCCTTCGCCTGGTATTCATGGATGTTCACGGACCTGTCCCCGTCTGCTGCGAATTTGGCGTCTCATCGCACAGAACAGACGTCGCACAAATGAATAAATCGTGCAAAACTTCGGCGGATGAGGTTTTTTTCCGGTTTGTGATCACGGCTGGAAAAAGTGTGATCACAAGTCGCGCGGACATCGGGTCCACCCCGGACGCAAGGGCCGGATGACGGCGCTAACGGGAATCGGAAACGGCGGCCAGCCCGGCCAGAACCGCCAGATCCTCACGCCGGGACTGACCCAGATCACCGGATTCGGCTCGATCTATTATGCCTTTGGCATGTTGGTGGCACCGACGGGCGACACGCTCGGGCTCAGCCAGCCGCAGGCCTATGTCGCGCTTTCCGCAGGACTTCTGGCCAGTCCGCTGGTGGCGCCCCTGACAGGGCTGCCGGTCGATGGCCACGGCGCGCGGGCGGTGATGGCTCTGGCGGCAGTGCCGCTGATCCCGTGGTGGGCTACAGCGTGAAGGGCTCGCGCTGATCCAGCGCAAAACGACGCAGCGCCTCGGGGTAGAGGCGATGCTCCTGCTCCAGCACCCGCGCGGCCAGCGTGTCGGCGCTGTCGCCCGCCAGCACCGGCACCCTCGCCTGCCCCAGGATCGGCCCGGCATCGAGATCGGCGATCACCTCGTGCACGGTGCAGCCGGCCTCGGTATCGCCCGCGTCCAACGCCCGCTGATGGGTGTGCAGCCCGGGGTATTTCGGCAACAGCGAGGGGTGTATATTCAGCATCCGCCCGGCAAAAAGCCGGGTGAATTCGGGGGTCAGGATGCGCATGAACCCGGCCAGACAGACAATGTCGGGGGCGGCATCCAGAAGCGGCCTGAGCAACGCCGCCTCGAACGCGGCGCGATCCCCCCGGAAGGGCCGGTGATCGACCGCCGCCGTGGGAATGCCCAGCGCCGCCGCCTTTTCCAGCCCCGCCGCCGCCGGATCATTGGCCAGCACCAGAACGGGCCGCGCCGGGAAATCGCCCGTCATCGCCCGCGCCAGCGCCACCATGTTCGACCCGCCGCCCGAGATCAGGATGGCGACCCGTTTTCTCACAGGATATGGCCGCGATAGCTGACGCCCTGCCCCGGCACCACCTCGCCGAGCGTGTAAACGGTCTCGCCCTCGGCGCGCAAAAGGTCGGCCAGCGCCTCGGCCCGGTCGGCCGCCACCACCGCGATCATGCCGATGCCGCTGTTGAAGGTCTTCAGCAATTCGGCCTCGTCAAAGCCCGCAACCGAGGCCATCCAGCGAAACACCGGCGGCAGTTCCCACGCCGTCAGATCAATCTGCGCGCCCAGCCCCTGCGGCAGGACGCGCGGCAGGTTCTCGGTCAGCCCGCCGCCCGTTATATGCGCCAGCCCATGCACCCCGCCCGCGCGGATCGCCGCCAGTGCCTGCTTCACATAAAGCCGCGTTGGCGCCAGCAACACCTCGCCCACCGAGCCCATGGCAAAGGGACAGGGATCGGCCCAGGTCAGCCCGGCATGCCCGACCACCTTGCGCACCAGCGAATAGCCGTTCGAATGCACCCCGTTCGAGGCCAGCCCCAACAGCACGTCGCCCGCCGCAACGCCCTGCGGCAGATGCGTGCCGCGCTCCATCGCGCCGACGGCAAAACCGGCAAGATCGAAGTCCCCGCCGTGATACATCCCCGGCATTTCCGCGGTTTCGCCGCCGACCAGGGCACAGCCCGATAGCGCGCAGCCCTCGGCGATGCCCTCGATGATGCGGGTGGCCTGATCGACATCGAGCTTGCCGGTGGCGAAATAATCCAGGAACATCAAGGGCTCGGCCCCCTGACACACCAGATCGTTGACACACATCGCCACCAGGTCGATGCCGATCGTGTCCACAAGGCCGGTGTCGATGGCGATCTTCAGCTTGGTGCCCACCCCATCGGTGGCCGCCACCAGAACCGGGTCCGCATACCCCGCAGCCTTCAGGTCGAACAGCGCGCCAAAGCCACCCAGCCCCCCCATGGTGCCGGGCCGGTCGGTGCGCTTTGCCGCAGGCTTGATACGTTCAACCAGGGCATTGCCCGCGTCGATGTCGACCCCCGCCTGCGCATAGGTCAATCCGTTCTTCGTGGTCATCCGCGCCCCCCCGGGAGTTGCCAGACCGGCGTTGTTTGCGCCGCGTTATCCCATCGCGCGCGCGGGATCAATGCGCATCCCCCTTGCGCCCTTCGCGACCGCCCGCCATCCTGCCAGCATGGACCCGATCCTGACCCTCCTTGCCTCGCTACCGGGCGCCGCCGTCTCGCAACCTTTCGGCGAAGGGGTGGATGTCTGGAAAGTCGGCGGCAGGATCTTTGCCACCCGCGCGGCCGACAGCGGCGCTCTCTGCGTCAAGACCGAGTCCCTCGATACAGCCGAGATGCTGATCGCCACGGGCCTCGCGCGGCGCGCGCCCTATTTCCACAAGAGCTGGGTGCAGCTTCCGCCCGACACTGCCCCCGAGGAAAGCCGCCACCGGATCGAGGCCTCGTATCGGCTCATCCGCGCCGCCTTGCCCAGGAAACTTCAGGCCAGTCTCGCACCCTGACCCCATTCCCCTTGCTGCAATCACTCCGCTTCTACCCCTCCAACGCCTTGCGCAACCTCGCAAAACTCTCCATCGGCGACTTTGCCCCCTGCCCGCCAAGGAAGCCATCCAACCTGGAGAACAGCTTGACCAGGCACCGATCAACCGACGGGCCTCGGCAATCTGGGCATTCTCGGTCGGGGTGGCGGCCATAGGCAGGCTGCGCGAGACCGAACGCATCAGGTCGATGGCCGGAAAGCGCCCGCGTTCGGCAATCGCGCGCTCCAGCACGACATGGCCGTCCAGCACCCCCCGCAGGATATCCGCTACCGGCTCGTCCATGTCCGACCCGGCCACCAGCACGGTAAAGATCGCCGTGATGTCGCCCTGCTCGTCCTCGCCCGGGCCTGCCCGTTCGGCCAGCGCCATGATCTGATGCGCGGTCGATGGCGGAAAACCGCGCAGGCTGGGCGCCTCTCCCGCGGCCAGGGCGATCTCGCGGTGCGCCTCGGCAAAGCGGGTCACGGAATCGCACAGCAGCAGCACCTGCCGACCCTGATCGCGGAAATGCTCGGCCACGGCCATCGCCGTCAGCGCCGCCCGCCTGCGTGCCAGGGGTGACTGATCCGAGGTCGCGCTGACCACGACCGAACGCGCCAACCCTTCGGGCCCCAGCACGGACTCGGTGAAGTCGCGCAACTCGCGCCCGCGCTCGCCCACCAGCGCCAGCACCACCACATCCGCATCGATCCCGCGCGCAAGCTGCCCCAGCAGCATCGTCTTTCCGACGCCCGAACCCGCGAAAAGCCCGATCCGCTGGCCGCGCACGATGGGCAGCACCGTGTTGAACGCATCGAGCCCGGTCGACAACCGCCCCCCCAGCCGCTTGCGCCGCGCGGGTGAAGGGGGCGGGGCACGCAATGCGCGCGGATGTGTGCCGCGCCCCAGCGGCCGACCGTCCAGCGGCTGGCCGTAGGGATCGATGACGCGGCCGATCCAACTGTCATCGGGGGCAATCGCATTGCGGCCCAGATGCTCGACCCGGTCCCCCAGCGCCAGTCCGTCGACCGGGGATTCGGGCAGGACCTCGGCCCCGTCGCGCGCCAGCGCCAGGATCTCTCCCCCCACGCTCTGGCCCTGCGCGCCCTCGATCAGCACCCGGTCGCCCAGGCGCGCGCGTCTGGACAGGCCCTGTGCCAGCACGGTTGCCGCCTGCAGGGCCTGAATCCGGCCGAAATGGCGGATTGCACGCACCTCGGCGATTTCGGTCAGCAGCGGGTCGAACACAGTCATCGGCGCCTCCTGGCAGCAACGCGCGTCCCTTTGACGGGCGATTACGTTTTCTAAACGAATCACCCTTAAGGATTCGTGCAGGCCAGCCGAGGGAGAACCCCATGTTCGAAAGCCTGGACGTCCTGCGCATGGCGCAGGCCTTTGCAACCCACGCCGCGACCCGCCAGCAGGCGGTCGCGCAGAACGTGGCGAATGCCGATACGCCGGGCTACCGCTCGCGCGATGCCGTCGCCTTTGGCGACTATTGGCAACAGGTGCAGCGCGGCACCTTGCGCCCTGGTGCAGCCCTTGCCGTCGATGCCCGCCCGGCAACGGTGGCCCCCGATGGCAACACTGTCTCGCTTGAGTTCGAGATGATGCGCGGGGTCGAGGCGCGCCAGCAGCACGAACTGGCCCTCGGAATCTACTCGATGACGCGCGATCTGATGCGCGCCTCCATCGGACGGTGAACGGCATGAACACGCTGGACCGCACCCTCGCGCTGTCGGCTTCGGGCATGCAGGCCCAGGCCTCGCGGCTGCGCCATGTCGCCGAGAACATCGCCAATGCCGACACGCCCGGCTATCGGCGAAAGACCATTCCCTTCCGGCCCGATGTCCTGCCCGGCGATGCTTTCGGCGAGGCCAGCGGCGTCGTTGCAGGCCGGGTCCAGTTGTCGCAGCGCGAACTGACGCGCATCTACGACCCCGGCCATATCCTGGCCGACGAAACCGGCCATTACGACGGCTCGAATGTCGATCTGATGGTCGAGATCGCGGACGCGCGCGAAGCGCAGCGTTCCTATGAGGCGAACCTCAGGATGTTCGATCAGGCGCGGCAGATGTCGCAAAGCCTGATCGGACTTCTGCGCAGATAAAGGAGAATCCTGATGCAACTGACCGCCACTGCTGCCGCCCGGTCCTACGGCGCGGCCCGGCCCCTCACATCCCCCGATACCGACGCACCCGGCGGTCCCGCCACCACGGCGGGGCGGCTGGCCGACAGCTTTTCTCAGGTGCTTCAGCGCGCGGAAACGACCGCCGAACAGGCGATGACCGGCGGGGCCGACCCGCACGCGCTGGTCGCCGCGCTGAGCGAGGCCCAGATGGCCGTCGAAACCGCCGTCGCCGTGCGCGACAAGGTGGTCGAGGCCTATCTCGAAATCCTGCGTATGCCGGTCTGACGATGAGCGAGATCGCCTTTTTCGACATCCTCCGCCAGGGCCTGTGGATCGCCGTCGCCATGTCGGCGCCGATGCTGGGCGTGGCACTGGTCGCCGGGATCGTGGTCGGGCTCTTTCAGGCGCTGACCTCGGTGCAGGAAATGACGCTGACCTTCGTGCCCAAGGTCCTCGCCATGCTGCTGGTGTTCTGGGTGTCGATGAGCGCGATGACCGCCATGCTGGTCGATTTCTTTCAGGGGCAGGTGATCCCCACCATTGCCGGAGGTTGAGCCATGGACAACGCAAGCTATGCCACCCTGACCCGACAGTCCGGATTGCTCAGGGAAATCCAGGTGCTGGCGCACAACATCGCCAACCTGTCGACCACAGGCTTTCGCCGCGAGGGGCTGGTGTTTTCCGAATTCGTCCGCCAGCTCGACCGGCAGGAAGAACCGCTGTCGATGGCCGCCGCCAATGCCCACCAGACCTATCTGGTGCAGGGCGGGCTGACGGCGACCGGCGGCACCTTTGATCTGGCCATCGAGGGAGAAGGCTTCTTTCGCATCGACACGCCCGACGGTGAACGTCTGACCCGTGCGGGCCATTTCATCCCGAATGCGCAGGGGGAACTGGTCACCCCGGACGGGCACCGTCTGCTCGATCTGGGCGGGGCTGCGGTGTTCGTGCCCGCCGACACCGCGCAGATCGCCATTTCCCGGGACGGCACGATTTCCGCCGATGGCCAACCTCTGGCGCAACTGGGGCTGGTGGTGCCGGATGACCCCTCTGCGCTGCGTCGCGCTTCGGGAGTGCTGCATTCCGTCGAGGGCGACACCTTGCCCGTCGAAAACCCGGTGATCCTGCAAGGGTTCCTCGAAGACTCCAACGTCAATCCGATCTCGGAGATGGCGCGCCTGGTGGCCGTCCAGCGCGCCTACGAGAGCGGGCAGAAATTCCTCGACCGCGAGGATGAGCGCATCCGCAACGTGGTCCAGACCCTCGGCCGATAGGAGAAACCGATGCGTGCCCTTCAGATCGCCGCCACCGGCATGAGCGCCCAGCAGATGCGGGTCGACACCGTGGCCAACAACCTCGCCAACATGTCGACGACCGGCTACAACGCCCGCCGGGCCGAGTTCGCCGACCTTCATTATCAGCAACATACCCGCGCGGGCACGATCAGCGCCGCCGATGGCACGCTGGTGCCGACCGGGGTGCAACTGGGCCTGGGCGCGCGGCCCGCCGCGGTGTCGATGCAGGTGCAGCAGGGCACGCTGACCGCGACCGGCGGCGATCTGGACCTTGCCATCGAGGGCCGGGGCTGGATCGAGGTGACGCTGCCCGACGGGCGGGCAGGCTATACCCGCGACGGGGGGCTGAAGCGGAACGGCGAAGGGCTGATCGTCACCTCGGACGGCTACGAGGTCGCGCCAGGCCTCACCATTCCGCAAGACGCCAACCAGATCTCGATCAACGCCCAGGGCGAGGTCTGGGCCTATTTCTCGGACCGGGTGCAGCCCGAACTGCTGGGCCAGTTGACACTGGCGGCCTTTACCAACGAACGCGGGCTCGAGGCGATCGGCTCGAATCTCTTTGTCGAAACCGAGGCCTCGGGACCCGCCGTGCAGGGCGCCCCGGGCGAAGAGGGTCTGGGAACCCTGCGCCAGGGCTATCTGGAGGAAAGCAGCGTCGATCCGGTGCGCGAACTCACCGAGATGATCAAGGCCCAGCGCGGCTACGAGATGAACGCCAAGGTCATCACCGCCGCCGACCAGATGATGGCGGCCACGGCGCAGGTCCGGTGATGGGCGCGCGCATGATCCTTGTGCCGCTGGCACTGCTGCTCGCGGCCCCCGCCGCTGCCGATGTGGTGCTGGCCAGCCGGACCCTGCGGGCGGGCAGCGTGATCGGCGCGGGCGATCTGGTGCTGAGCCTGTCGGCCGACATTCCCGGCGCCGTGCGTCAGATCGACGAGGCCCTGGGACTCGAGGCCCGCGTGACCCTCTATGCCGGGCGCCCGATCCCCGTCGCCAGCCTTGGCGCACCCGCCCTCGTCGAGCGCAACGCCACCGTGCTGATGATCTTTCAGCGCGGCGGGCTCGACATCCGCGCCGAGGGACGTGCGCTGGGTCGCGGCGCCGAGGGCGACGAGATCCGCGTGCTCAACCTCGCGTCGCGCAACACCATTACCGGCATTGTCACCGGGCCCGGCCAGGTCCGGGTGCCCTGAAAGGATTGTCATGCGCCACCTGTTCCTGATCCTCCCGCTCGCCGCCTGTTCGGACCTTGCCACGGTCGGCCAGCCCCCGGCCTTTGCCCCGCTGACCCCCAATCTGGAACACCACGCGCTTTACACCGCCGCCATCCCCGAGGTGACCGAGCGCCGTCGGGCCATCGATTCCTCGTCGCTCTGGAGCGCGGGGCAGCGTTCGCTTCTGGGTGACCGGCGGGCCACCGGTGCGGGCGACATCCTGACCGTGGTGATCGAAATCGACGACCGCGCCGAGATCACGAACTCGACCCAGCGCGGGCGGTCGGGGTCGCAAAGCATGGGGATGCCGCAGCTTTTCGGCCTGACCCAGGCGCTGGACGACATCCTGCCCACCGGCGCCTCGATGGCCGATGCGGTCTCTCTGTCGTCGGATTCGGCCTTTCAAGGCCGCGGAACCGTCAGCCGACGCGAGCGCATGACCCTGCGACTGGCCACCACGATCATCGAACGGCTGCCCAATGGCGTGATGCGTATCGAGGGAAGTCAGGAAGTTCGGGTCAACAACGAGCTGCGCGAGTTGATCGTCACCGGCTATATCCGCGCCGAGGACATCTCGCGGCGCAACGAGATCGCCTATGACCGCATCGCGGGCGCGCGCATCAGCTATGGCGGGCGCGGCCAGATCACCCAGATGCAGCAACCGCGCTATGGCCAGCAAATCGCTGATATCGTTCTGCCATTCTGAGGGATCATGATGAAGAAACTGCTCCCGGTCGTGCTGCTGCTGGTTGGATTGCTCGGAGGGGCGGGGGCCGGCTGGGTCCTGCGTCCTCCACCTGATCCGGGGGGCACTGGGGGGGGCGAAACGGCGCATGCTCCCGCCCCGGCGCCCGATGCCCCACCGCCTGCCCCCCCGGGCTCGACCGAAACCTTGCGGCTGCCGAACCAGTTCGTCATTCCCCTGATCGAGGACGGGCGGGTCAGGGCGATGGTCGTCATCGGTCTGACGCTGGAACTGAACCTGGGGCACACCGTGTCGCTGGCCAATGACGAGGCGCGGCTGCGCTCGCTGTTCCTGCAACGCCTCTTCGACCATGCCAATATCGGCGGGTTTGACGGGGTCTTCACCTCGGGCGAGGCCCTTCTTGCGCTACGGCGGTCCCTGCGCGATGCGGCACGGGGGCTGCTGGGGCCAAGCGTGCACGACGTCCTGATCACGGAATTGCTGCGGCAGGAAAGCTGAGCGGGGCCACGGGCACCGCGCAAGCCCGGGTCGGCCTAGTTGCCTCGGCGGCGGACGCAGGTTTCGACCATTGCCATCGCCGCCGAGGAACCGGCCAGAACGGCGGTGAAGGTCGACCCGGGGACCGTGATGGTCAGGACATTGCCCGTTCGCACCGCATCCATGATCTGCGCCGAAGCGCCGAAGTTGACGCGATTGCCCTCGCCGGTGACCGGAAACCCCCAGAACTGCCCGTCGATGGTCATCTGGGCAGGGACCACACCTTGCGGGGTCGGCATCTGAAAGGCCAGAATCCAGTTGCCACCGGCGTTCATCGCGATGCCGGATTCACCGGTCGCCTGCCGGTGCGAGGCGGCACAGCCGACAAAGCTGGGGCCTTCGTACATTGCCACGATATCCCAGCCCGCGGCCGCGCCGAAGACGCGCTGCGAATACTGGGCGAGCGCGCTCGACGCCGTCAGGAACACGGCGGCAAGCGTTGCCGGAAAAAACAGATACGCACGCGGCCCGGGCATCGCAGGCCCTCCCAAGAGGTGAGCGCCGCACCGAACGGAGCCCTTCCGACCAGGACCTAGTCATGCCGAGACCGCGGCACAAGCCCCGGTATCCGGGCGTCCTGATCGGCAAACCTTTTCACGCCGACACTGCGCGACGACTGGGCGCGCCGACCGGGCGCGACGCCCCGTTTACCCCTGCAAGGTACGCACGCCGTACCCTTCGCGGCGGGCCTGCATCGCCTGTGTCGCCGCGATCGCCCCGGCGGCGGTGGTGAAATAGGGGATCTTGTCCATCAGCGCGACGCGGCGGATGTCGCGGCTGTCGGCCACAGCCTGCGCGCCTTCGGTGGTGTTGAAAACCAGCGCGATCTCGTCGTTCTTCAGCCGGTCGACGATGTTGGGCCGCCCTTCATAGACCTTGGCCACCAGGGTCGCCGCGATGCCGTCGGCGGCCAGCCAGCTTGCCGTTCCGCTGGTCGCCACCACCTCGAAACCGAGGGCTGCGAGGCCCCGCACCGCCTCGGCCAAGGCCGTGGTCTTGTCGGCGTCGCGCACCGAAACAAAGACACGGCCCGATTCCGGCAAGTTGACGCCCGCGCCCATCTGCGCCTTCAGGAAAGCCAGCGCAAAGGTCCGGTCCCAGCCCATCACCTCGCCGGTCGAGCGCATTTCCGGCCCCAGCAGCGTATCGACCCCGGGGAAACGGGCAAAGGGAAGCACGGCCTCCTTGACGCTGAACCAGGGCGTTTTCGGATCGGCCAAGGTCAGCGCATCGGCCAGCGGCAGCGGGCTGTCGGGGCCGACGCCTTCGGGATAGGGCGCGCGCATCGGGAAGTTGGCCATCGGTTCGCCGGCCATCAGCCGCGCGGCGATGCTGGCAATCGCGCTGTCCGTCGCCTTGGCGACAAAGGGCACGGTGCGGCTGGCGCGCGGGTTCACCTCGAGCACATAGATGACGCCGTCCTTGATGGCGAATTGCACGTTCATCAGGCCGACGACACCGAGGGCCAGCGCCATCTTCTCGGTCTGCGCCTTCAGTTCGGCCACGGTTTCGGCCGACAGAGAATGCGGCGGCAGGCAGCAGGCGCTGTCGCCCGAATGCACGCCGGCCTCCTCGATATGCTCCATGATCCCAGCGACATGCACGGTCTTGCCGTCGCTGAGCGCATCCACGTCCACCTCGATGGCGCCGGACAGGTAGCTGTCCAGCAGGACCGGGTTCTTGCCCGAGACATTCACCGCCGTGGTGATATAACGCTCGAGCTGTTCGTCGCTGCGCACGATCTCCATGGCGCGGCCGCCCAGCACGAAGGAGGGGCGGATGACCAGCGGATAGCCAACCTCGGCCGCCACCGCAAAGGCCTCGTCGCGCGAACGGGCGGTGCCGTTGACCGGCTGTTTCAGGTCCAGTTTCTGCAACAGATGCTGGAACCTTTCGCGGTCCTCGGCCAGATCGATGGCATCGGGCGAGGTGCCCAGAATCGGAATCCCCTCGTCATAAAGCGCATTTGCCAGTTTCAGCGGCGTCTGCCCGCCGAACTGCACGATCACCCCGTGCAGCGTGCCGTTCGACTGTTCGACCCGCAGGATTTCCAGCACATGTTCCAGCGTCAGCGGCTCGAAATAGAGGCGGTCCGAGGTGTCATAATCCGTGCTGACGGTCTCGGGGTTGCAGTTGACCATGATCGTCTCATAGCCCGCGCCGGTCAGCGCATAGCAGGCGTGGCAGCAGCAATAGTCGAACTCGATCCCCTGACCGATCCGGTTCGGCCCGCCGCCCAGAATGACGACCTTTTTCTTGGCCGAGGGCCGCGCCTCGCATTCGACATCGCCCATCGCGGGGACTTCGTAGGTCGAATACATGTAGGGCGTCTGGGCCTCGAAC
>ERZ761602.6503-NODE-6503-length-12990-cov-6.066950_pt1 | contig 12990 bp, 15 predicted proteins | sample MGYA00512165_ERZ761602 | MGnify/ENA primary metagenome ERZ761602 (study PRJEB28899, sample SAMN02445085) | bioreactor sludge metagenome | biome: EBPR sludge; isolation source: Thorneside wastewater treatment plant | place: Australia: Brisbane, Thorneside...
TGACAGTTGAGTAAAAGTACGACAAGGTTCACATTGCCAAATGCGGCAAGGTGGCTCTTGCACTACTTCGTAACAAAAAAACAACCCTTGCTTTCGCAGGGGTTGTTTGCTTATACAGCGCAAAGTGAATTTTGCGGTACTGGGGAGGGTTATGCTCATTCTCCCATTGAAACAGCGATCACATCATAATATGTGCCAGCGCCGAAGCCGTCGAACAAAATATGGTCACCGAGATTGATCTCCGGCAATTTGCGCAGGAAAGCGATCATGTTCGAGGCGGCGCTGACGTTTCCAAAATCGTTTAACAGCCAGGGCATGGGGAATTCGATCCCCAATTTCGAGAGATGCTTGGCTTTGAGGGCGTTGATCTTGTAATTGGCGTGATGCACAATACCCATGGTAATGGATTTGCCGGAATTGCCCATGCGCTCCATCAGCGACTGGTATTCGCGATAGACGTCCTCCACCACCTGCACGCCCGTGCGCACGAACAACTTGACCATGCCCATCAGCCCTGCCATTTCAACGGCTTCTCCGTTTTTGGGTTCGTTCATCAGACCGGCTACACGCAACTCGTTTTCCACATCTTGGGTGAAGTCCAGCAACGACGCTTCGGATTTGGGACCGGAATGCGGATACTGCATTTTTACCGCCAGCAAGCCTTCTTCGTCGTACGCTTCAACACTCTTCCCCACCAGGAAGCGCATCGTCTCGCCGGGGATCACACCGATCGCGCCCATGCCGTTGCCGAACAATTGCAGGGCATTCTTGTCGGTTGTCCCACACATAATGCGGCTCAAGCCTTCGATGCCGCCAACCAGCACTTTTTTTCCGCGCAGGTGGTCTGCGATGTTCAACTGCCCGGGTTGAGAAAGACTTGGGTTGAGCGCCAGGTGCAGAGCACCCATCGAACCGTCGCAAGCTTTGTGGACGGAAACTTTCAACACGGAGTCGGGAATCCCCGCCATTTTGGAAATTTGCCGGACGTAATCCAGCGAGATCGGTCCGGTCATGCCGATCAGGACCCCTTCGACTTCGGATGCCTTCCAGCCGCACACGTCAAGCGTCTTCTTCAACAAACGCGCGCCGACTTCCAGTTCCAATTGCATGTTGTCGGCATCATTCAACCTTGGAACATGCTGTCGGAAATTGAAACCAAGTTCCGCCAAGTTCAAAATATCGTCTGAACCGAAGGAACTACCATTCCGCTCTGAGAGGAAGGATGGCAGGGAGGCGTTGCTGTAACTTTGTCCCCAGGAACCATACGCGCCTCCGATCCCCAGCCGGGGGTTGTAGACGCCCTCCATGCCCAGCGGCACACCGGGTCCCACTGGTATGATCGAACTTTCCACATTTGAGCGCTCATAGAACGACAGGGGTGCAGGATTTTCAGGCATTCATAAACTCCTTTTCAGGCTAAAACCCCGCCGGGGTAGAAAAGCTACCCCAAAGCGAACCTCAAAAGGTAGAATATCACCCATCACATCCTTGGAGTTTGTTCATGCGACCCGACTGGGATTCCTATTTTTTGAAGATCGCCTACGCCGTTTCAGAACGCAGCACCTGTGACCGCGCCTTCGTGGGCTGTGTGCTGGTGCGAGAAAAACGCATTCTCACCACCGGCTTCAACGGTTCCCCCGCCGGGCAGGGACATTGCGACGAGATCGGTCACCTGATGGTGGATGGACACTGCGTCCGCACAATTCATGCCGAGACGAATGCCATCATCCAGGCGGCATTGCATGGCGTATCGACCAAAGGCGCGACCTGTTACGTCACCCACCTGCCGTGCATCAACTGCACCAAGGCGCTCATCAACGCGGGCATCGCGCGCATCGTGTACAGCGTTGCCTATCGTACCGACGAGAATGCAGTCAATTTCCTAAAAGCGGCAAAGATCGAAGTGGTTTACAGGGAATTCACGCCGCCTTCATAAGCAGCAGATAGCCACTGCCTCAGTCGATCAACTCATAAGACAGGATGGTATGCAGCATGCTGGTTTCGCTGTAATATACCCGGCACGTACGCCCTTCAGGGAAATAACGGCTCATATCGCCGCCGAACTTAAACTCGGTCTCGCCAACATACACAAAATAAGTGGTGCCAACCTCCGAAGACTCTTCATCCAGGCTGATGATCCCTTCGGCGGTTTTCAAGACAGGGTTGGAAAGCCTATCTGCCCTGCGTTTGGTAAAAATTGCGCTCACGCCATAAATTCCCAATACCACCGGGAACATCGCGCATAGCACGATCCCAATGATCGGGTCTGCAAAAAAGGCACGCCGTGTACTTTCGTTCGAGAGGTTCATCGCCAGGATCATGCCTGTTCCCAACAGCAAAAAGAAAATGATGATGGGCCAGCCGCCGCGATGCGAAGCAACGATTCCCCCGGCAAAGCCCTTGAGCCATTTCATTTGCGAGGGCGTGACAAACCCGCGCTGGTTCGAACGCAGGTCTTCTTCGGTAAATTCAAATAACATAACGCTATCCGATCTGAAAAATAAATGGGCACAAACCTTTGGTGGGAATTTCGTTTTTTTTCAATGGAGAAACATCCCGCGCCATGGCGTTCTTCAACAAGGCTGCGTCCATTGTACAGATTTCGGGGTGACTCTCAATCACCCGTGCGTACGGGCAGCGCCCCAGAATTACCCGCGGCCCGCCCGCCCCCGCCTCCCATTTTGCCTGATAGTGCATTTCATTCAATTTTTCGATGAGCAAAGCCAACCGTCGATTCATGGGCAGGCCGGCAAACTGCTGTTCACCCAGGAGGAGACGAGCCACCGCTTCCATCCTGACTTTTGAGCCTGCCTCTGTCAAAATAGCTTGAGTCAAAGCCGATAAATTATCTCCCAACGCCGCCTCTGAAAGCGAATATGCCTTCTCGGGCCTGCCCCTTCCCCCACGGTTGTGGACAGCTGTCATCTCCACCCGCCCGTCCGAACACAAAACGGACAGGTGGTGCCGCACATTCGGCACGGACAATTTCAAAGCGCGCGCGATCTCACGCGCAGACGCAGAACGGGTCTTTTTGAGGTGGGTGAGAATTTTTTGACGGGAGGTTGTCATAATATGGGTAGAGTCCGCTTTAGCGGCCTTTGCAAGAATAGCGCAGGGGTTCTATCCCCGCACGGGATTTTGGCGGAAGAAAAACCCCGAGAAAACCGAGTCAAGCCAGATTGAGGAAAGAGGCGTCCTGTCACCTGGTTGAAGTGATTATACTCACTTTCCTATTTTTACAAACATATTTTTGCATAATTCAATTGACGGTTTCCAAGCCTCTGACTATAATTCGAAAACTTGTGACGGATTACACCGCTTTGAAGAAAACTATCTACCTTATCCTCGCTGTAGTTGGGTTTGTCCTTCCCTACTATTTTATTTTCAAGTTCTACACCAATGCCGACACGACAACATCTGCCGCGCTTTCGCAATTGATTTCGACCGATTGGGGTGCGCTTTTTGTTGCCGATCTGACCATCTCCGTTTTCGCTGCGTGGACGTTCATCTATAACGAAGCCAAACGCTTGAGCATGAAGAACTGGTGGGCATACCCAATCGCCACCATGCTGGTCGGGCTTTCCTTTGCCCTGCCGCTCTTCCTTTACTTCCGCGAACGACAACTTGAACAATGAGTTTGCACTGGGACGCCACCTACGCCATTGCAATGGAACTGCGCCGCAATCATCATGAGGTGAATATCGAAGAAGTAACCCTGCAGCAAATTTATAGATGGACGCTTGAACTTTCGGAATTCGAGGATGATCCTGAACTGGCTAACGACGACATCCTTTACGCGATCTACCAAGACTGGTACGAGGAGCACATCCATGGAAGAAAATAAGTACGAAGGCTTGAACCTGCCGAACTACAACATCCCGGAGGATATCCAGAACGTGGTGTCGATCACCACCATCGACCGCCTCTACAACTGGGGACGCCGCTGGTCGGTCTGGCCCCTGATGTTCGGTCTGGCATGCTGCGCGATCGAAATGATCGCCGCACAAACCGCCCGCTACGATATGGCGCGCTTTGGCATGGAAGTCATGCGCCCCACCCCGCGCCAGGCGGATATGATGCTGGTTTCCGGCACGGTCACCAAGAAGATGCTGCCCGCCATCATCCGTTTGTATAACCAAATGCCCGAGCCAAAATATGTAGTGGCAATGGGCGCCTGCGCCTCGAGCGGCGGACCGTTCAAGGAAGGATATAACGTAGTAGCCGGCATCGACAAGTTTTTGCCAGTCGATGTGTACATCCCCGGCTGCCCACCCACCCCGCAGGCATTGATCGCAGGCATGATCAAATTGCAAGAGAAGATCGATAAGCAATCTATCAAGAAAGTTCGCTGGTACGAAAAAGGCAAAGTGGACTCGAACTACGTGCCCATGCCCATCCTCGGACCTGATCTGATCGATGTGCGCCGCAGTGAGGAATTCAAAGCCGCCGCCGCAAAGAAGGAAGGTGTCGCATGACCGCTCCCGCCTCAACTTCGACTTTAGACTTGGTCGCTCGTTTCCCGGATTTTGTCACCGCTGACACTCGCCCCGGGTTCTCGGGCTTCATCGTCAAAAAAGAAAACCTTGTGGAAGTTGCCACCGCCCTGCGCGATGAATTCAGCTTTGACCTGCTCTCCTCCGTCACCGGCGTGGACTATATCGCCGAGAACAAAATGGAAGTGGTCTATCACGCGCATCGCACCACCGGCGGCCCTGGCATCGTCTTCAAGACCCAGGCAGACCGTGTAGACCCGGTGGAAGTGCCTTCGCTCATCAACGTATGGGCAGGTGCGGACTTTCAGGAACGCGAAGCCTGGGATTTGATGGGCATCAAGTTCACTGGTCACCCTGACCTGCGCCGCATTCTGATGTGGGAGGGCTTCGAAGGTCACCCGCTCCGCAAGGATTACAAGGAAGCCTTTTACGAAGAAGACGTAAAGCCATATAAGAGCCGCTGGCCCGAGGGTAACCACAGTTATGTGGAATTCAAGAACCCTTTCCGTGACAACCTCAAGCTACCCGAAGGCTTCAGCCTCGATAATTACCAGCCGCAAAATGAAGACCAGTTGTATTTCTCGCTTGAACGCTCCAGTATGAGAAACGATATTGGTCATGGGAAAGAGCTGGGGGATCACATGGTCGTCAACATGGGTCCGCATCACCCATCCACGCACGGCGTGCTGCGCGTGGCAGTGGAGTTGAACGGCGAGACCATCACCAGCCTCAAACCGGTCATGGGCTATCTGCACCGCAATCATGACAAGATCGGCGAACGCAATACCTATCTCCAGATCATGCCCTACACCGACCGCCTCGACTACTTCAACTCGATGGCAAACAATTTCGGGTATGCAGTCACCGTCGAAAAGTTAATGAAGATCCCCGTGGCGGAACGCGCCGAATATATCCGAGTCATCATGGCGGAGTTGAGCCGCATCCAGAATCACTTTATATTCATCGGCATGCTCATCAATGACCTCGGCTCGATGTACACCCCGTCGCTGTATGCCTTCGAAGAACGCGAACTCATTCTCGACATCTTCGAAGCCGTCTCCGGCGCGCGTATGATGTGCAACTACTTCCGCTTTGGCGGCGTGGTGCGCGATATCCCCGAAGATGCCATGCAAAAGATCAAAGATCTGGTCTTTGACCGCCTGCCCGCCAAAACCGACGAAATGGAACGCTTCCTGAACGAAAACGAGGTACTGGTTGCCCGCTTGAAAGGCGTGCATTTGCTCAACGCCGAAGAAGCCGCCCGCCATTCGGTGACGGGACCATGTCTTCGCGCCGCGGGCGTGCCATATGACCTGCGCCGCGCCGACCCATATTCGGTCTATGACCGCTTCGACTTCGATGTGGCAGTCCGTTATAACGGCGACATGTACGATAACTACCTCATCCGCTTCGATGAGATCCGTCAGTCGCTGCGCATTCTGGAACAGGCTCTTAAACAAATTCCGGGCGGTCCGATCAACTCGCAGAAACCGCAGTATCAGGTCCGGGTCCCGGCAGGCGAGGCGTACGGACGTGTCGAATCCCCAAAGGGTGAACTCGCCTACTATGTCGTCTCCAATGGCAAGCCAAATCCCTATCGCTATCACGTCCGCGCCCCTTCGTTCGTCAACCTGACCGCTGTCGAAACGATATGCAAAGGCGTCAAGATCGCCGATTTCGTTGCCCTGCTCGCGATGCTCGATATCGTGATGGGTGAAGTGGATCGATAAGTGTCAAGTGTTTTGGTGTCAGGCATAAAGTAAAACCTGACACGGACACACCGCACTGGATACTTGTCACACAGGAGAACCGATTATGTACGGAAAAGGCATACTGAAAGGGTTGGGCGTCACCCTCAAGCGCTTTGCAAACACCTACCTCGATGACATTTCGTGGTGGATGCAAGGCAAGAAACGCTATTACACTACCGAAGGCGTGGCGCATCGTTCCTCAAAGAATACGCGCGGCATCTTCACTGTCCAATATCCCGAAGAACACTTGATCCTGCCGGAGGAATTCCGCTTCGTGCCATTCCTCGTCTACGATGAAAAAGAGGAAGGCAAAAAAGAAATACGCTGTACCTCCTGTGGTATTTGCGCCAAGGTCTGTCCGCCGCAATGCATCTGGATCGTACGCACCAACGACCCGAACACCGGCAAACCCGTGCCCGAACCGAAGGATTTCTTCATCGACATGGACATCTGCATGAACTGCGGCTTCTGCGCGGAGTACTGCCCCTTCGACGCCATCAAGATGGATCACGATTTCGATATTGCATCGTACGGGCGGAATGTGTACAACCTCGAAAAGCTTTCCAAGTCTTCTTCCTATTACGCAGGCATTCGCCCGCTGAATTACCAGAAGGAAGAAGATGCCCGCAAGGCAAAGGAAGCGGCGAAGGCTGCCAAAGCGGAAGCATCCGCCACCGCGGCGTAGCGCTGTAGCACAAAGGTATTGATAAATAAGTAGACAAGTGGCAATCGCAACTTGTCTACTTGTCTACTTGTCTACTTGACCACCCAGACACTTTTACCTGTATACCAAGGAATCTCATGACTCTAACCAAAGAAACTGTACTCAAAGCCCTCGGCACGGTTCAAGAACCGGACCTCGGGCAGGACCTTGTGACCCTGAACATGATCCGCAATTTGGAAATTGAAAGCGGCAAGGTATCCTTTACTGTTATGCTCACCACGCCTGCCTGCCCGCTCAAAGGCAAGATCGAAGCGGACTGCCGCAAAGCGGTCGGTGCTGTGGAGGGTGTGAAATCCATCGACATCAAAATGGACTCGGACGTGCCCAACGACGGGCGTATGCGCGGACTGGTCAACATGCCCATCCGCAATGCGATCGCGGTCGGTTCGGGCAAGGGCGGCGTGGGAAAATCCACAGTGTCAGTCAATATCGCCGTAGCATTGGCTAAAACTGGCGCACGCGTCGGTTTGATGGACGCAGACATTTATGGACCCAACACCCCCACCATGCTTGGTGTGGCACAACTGCCCCCGCCAAACGGACCGCGCATCATCCCTGCCGAAGCTTATGGATTGAAGATGGTCTCGATGGGTCTGCTCGTCAAACCTGGTCAGCCCCTCATCTGGCGCGGACCGATGCTCAACTCAGCGATCCGTCAATTCCTCGGCGATGTGGAATGGGGTGAACTCGATTACTTGATCGTTGACCTGCCCCCCGGCACGGGCGATGCAGCTTTGTCGCTTGCGCAGGCATTGCCGCTCAGTGGCGCAGTTATCGTGACCCTGCCACAATTGGTTTCCCTTGAAGACGCAGGGCGCGGCTTGAATATGTTCAAAACGCTCGAGGTCCCCATTCTCGGCATTGTCGAAAATATGTCTTATCTCGATATGCCGGATGGTTCAAGGATGGATCTTTTCGGTTCAGGCGGCGGCGAAAAACTGGCAGAAAGCACAGGCACCCCCTTCCTCGGAATGGTGCCCATCGACCAGAACGTGCGCATCGGCGGTGACTCCGGCAAGCCTATCGTGGATTCGTATCCCGAATCCCCCGTTGCAAAAGCATTTACGGATATCGCCATGAAGATCGCTCAAAAAGTATCCGTGGCGGCACTGGGAACGAACAATTCCCTTCCGATCAATATCGTCGAGTAGTTGGGGAACGGAGTAGACACAGCCTTCGAGGAGTACTCCTGGAGGCTGTTTTTATTCAGAGGTGACTATGGAAAAACGAGCATGGATTCACATTATCCCCGAAGAGGTGGCGGAAGGCGAACTTGCGGGTTATTACAAACAGGAATGGGATGGGGAAAAACAGGGAGTGGATAACATCCTCGCCGTGCATTCGCTCAATCCACCGACCCTGCGGGCACATGCTGACCTATATCATACTGTCATGCACGCCAAAAGTCCGCTCAGCCGTTCGGAACGCGAGATGATCGCAGTTGTAGTCAGCGCGATCAACAAATGCCATTATTGAATTGCACACCATTCGCGCGGTCTGTTGCGATTTACCAAAAACCCCGATCTTGTGAAAGCCATGAAGACAGATTATCGGTCGGCCGAGATCAAACCCCGTCAACGCGCGATGCTCGACTATGCGGATAAGCTCACCCGTACCCCGTGGGATATGACAGAAGCCGACCTGCTACCTCTCCGCGAGGCAGGGTGGGACGACCGTGCCATCCTTGATATCAACCAGACCGTTGCTTATTATGCCTACGTTAACCGTGTGGCAGATGGGCTGGGCGTTGTGTTAGATGAATACGCGCGAAAAGACCCAGACCAAACCTAACAACATGAAGAACCAGGAAGAAAACGGCTGAAAAGCGCTGCTTTCTTCCCTCCACCTTTAAGTCATTGGTGCGCCAGTACAAAAGTCAAGTTGAAACAATTTCCCAAGCAAAGTAAACTTCATGCAAAGAGGAGAATGCTGTGAGAAGAAATATCATTGTATCGATGATCGCAATCATCTTGGCAGTTTCAGCCTGCAACCTGCCTTCCAACTCGCCGCAGCCGGGAAGCGATTTTGACGTTGTATCCACATACGCCGCACAAACCGTTGAAGCGACTATAAATCAAGGCACAACGCCAACATCCATCCTTGAAGTCCAGCTACAGACCCCGCAATCATCCGGGGAGGGCTCTTCCCAGCCTACCGCCACATCGCAGACCCCACAGCCGGGTCAACCCACTGTCACCTCCCAGCCCTGCAACCGTGCTTCCTTTGTCGAAGATATCACCATTCCAGACAACACCTCGATCACAATCGGGAAAGCCTTCACAAAAACGTGGAAACTGAAGAATGTCGGCTCATGCACCTGGACCTCGAGCTATCAACTCATTTTCGACTCCGGCGACCAGATGGGCGGACCCTCTACTCAGCAGTTGACGAATGGAACCGTTGCCCCGGGTCAGACCCTCGATGTATCCGTTAACCTTATTGCCCCAAATTCGACCGGTACTTACAAAGGCAATTGGAAGTTGAAGGATTCCAGCGGCGCGGTCTTTGCGCTTTCCACCGGTCCATTCTGGGTGCAGATCAAAGCAACCGCCGCCCCCGACTGGCCCACACTGAAAAAAGGCGACAGCGGCAATGAGGTCTATGCCATTCAATATCTCCTTAACCACCATGGGCAAAACCCTGCCACAGACGGTATCTTCGGACCAGATACACAATCCGAAGTTGAAGATTTCCAGACCCTGAAAAATCTCGCCGAAGATGGCATTGTAGGACCTGAAACGTGGCAGGCATTGATCGTCACCGTCAAGCAGGGTGATACAGGTCCGGCTGTGCGTGCCGTCCAGCAACTCCTAAAGGGCAAATTCGGATTCAACACTGTCAACGTGGACGGGATCTTTGGTCCGATCACATTTCAGGCTGTGAAGGACTTCCAATCCTCGAAAAATATCGCCTCCGACGGAATCGTCGGACCGGTCACCTGGCAAAAGTTAATTAACAAATAACAGATTTACAGGATGAACATAGGCAACAGAAAAGCCCGGAGCATATCCGGGCTTTTGCCAGCTGGGGATCAAGGATTCGAACCTCAAATTTCGCGTCCAGAGCGCGACGTGATGCCATTTCACCAATCCCCAATATTGTCTCATTTTTCCAGCGGGCGGTATTTTATCACGCCCATTCGCGCGGCGCAAGTCAGGCACGAAACTGATTTCCTCTCATTATCAACGAGTGGAACGGCGGGCGCTTTCTTCCATTTCCAACAATATAAGCAGGGCGTGCTGGACGAACTTAAGTCCAAAGAAATAGACAATTCCCGGCATGGGCATGGTCAGATATGGATTGAAGAAACTCAATAGGTCCACAAAGGACATGCCTTTTTGAAAGAACACACCGGTGACAAATTGAATCATGAACTGGGTAAAAGATGTCGCAAAGGTGAATAGATACGCGGCAAGCGTCACCCAGGCGAGGATGCCTGCCCAGCGCGAGAGCTTGAGAATGGCGCTTTTATCAAAGAATATGCCAAGAAACGGTTCGCGTTTTTCTGCCATAAGGTCTCCTGTAATGTGGAAAATTATACTTTGTTATAATTAGCGCAATTGAGACGCTCCCAACTTGGGCAAAGTTCCTGAAAGGCTGGCAGGCGTCAGTTAAGTCATGAGGCGGTGTGCGTTAGCCGTTAATCCCATCTCGAAGGTTAAAGTCAACGAATGAGTCCCGAAGAACTGAACCCGCAAGGTAATACCAAACCCTCCGATTTCATCCGCGAAGCAGTGGCGGAAGACCTGAACAATGGCCGCTTCAACTACGTCCGCACGCGCCTGCCCCCCGAGCCGAACGGGTATTTACACATCGGGCACGTCAAGGCATTCATGATCGATTATCTCGTCGCGAAGGAAAACGGAGGCGAGTTGGTCTTGCGTTTCGACGACACCAACCCGGCAAAGGAAGAGACTGAATTTGTGGACGCCATCATGGACGATGCGCGCTGGCTTGGCATCGAATGGGTCAAGGTGACTTACGCCTCGGATTATTTCGACGAACTGTACGATTGGGCAAAGAAATTGGTCTTGATGGGCAAAGCCTACGTGGACGATCAGACCCCTGAAGAAGTCAGTAAAAGCCGCGGGACGTTGACGGAGCCGGGGGTGAATTCTCCCTATCGGGACCGCGATGTGGAAGAAAATTTGGAACTACTCGAACGCATGAAGAATGGCGAATTTCCCGACGGCTCGCGCATCCTGCGCGCCAAAATCGACATGGCGCACCCCAACATTAACATGCGTGACCCGGCGATGTACCGAATCATCCACGAGCCGCCGCATCACCGCACTGGCGACAAATGGAAGATCTACCCGATGTACGACTGGTCTCACGGGCAAAACGACTCGATGGAAGGCATCACCCATTCGCTGTGTTCCCTTGAGTACGAGAACCATCGCCCTTTATACGAATGGTTCCTCGACCAGCTCAACGTGTTCAAACCGCGTCAGATCGAGTTCGCCCGCTTGAACATGAACTACACCGTGATGAGCAAGCGTAAACTTCGCCGCCTGGTGGAGGAAAAGGTCGTCAGCGGCTGGGACGACCCGCGCATGCCTACGCTGCGAGCCATGCGCCGCCGCGGCTACACCTCCACCGCCATCCTGGATTTTATTCGCCGCGTGGGTGTGGCGAAGAACTACAGCACCAGCGATGTAGCTCTGCTTGAAGAATGTGTGCGCGACGACCTGAACAAACACTCCCTGCGCCGCATGGCAGTCATCCGCCCGTTAAGGGTGGTTATCGACAACTATCCCGATGATCTTGTCGAAGAGATGGATGCAGTCAACAACCCGGAAGACCCAAATGCCGGAACGCGCAAGGTTCCTTTCTCGAAAATTATTTACATCGAACAGGATGATTTCCGCGAAACGCCGCCGCCGAAATATTACCGGCTCTTTCCGGGCAATGAAGTCCGCTTGCGATACGCCTATTTCATCAAGTGTACACATGTTGTAAAAAATGAGGCAGGCGAAGTAACGGAAATTCATGCCACATATGACCCAACGACCAAAGGCGGCGATGCGCCAGATGGGCGCAAGGTCAAATCTACGATCCATTGGGTTTCGGCAAATCATTCCAAAGTTGTCGAAGTCCGCATGTACGACCGCCTCTTCAACAAGGAGAATCCCGAGGAAGGCGATGAAGGATTCCTGAACTGCCTGAACCCGGATTCGTTGGAAGTCCTCGCTGGATATGTCGAACCGGCTCTCGCCTCCGCCGAGGTTGGTTCACGCTTCCAGTTTGAGCGTCTCGGATACTTTTGCGTTGACAAGGAATCCGCCCCGGAAAAACCCGTGTTCAACCTGACGGTGAACCTTAAGGATACCTGGGCGAAGATGGAAAAGAAAGGTAAATAGGTTTAAAGTGAAAAGAACAGGATCAAAAGCTCGTCACTTTTTAGCGGTACTTCTTGTAGGTGTCGTAGTCTCTGCCTGCGCCCCACAAGCAACCACACCCACATTGGATGTTGTGGGAACGGTTGCCGCCCAACTTGCCGCCGATATGCTGACCCAGACTGCCGCAGCACCGACCTCCACTCCCCTGCCTCCCACAGAAACACCAACCCCTGCCATCACAGATGCCCCCCCAGAACTGCCCACAGAACCTCCCGTCCCCAAACCTCCCGCGGTCATCGTCTTCGCGGGATGCTGGACAGGACCCGGCGATACATACACACTAATCAGTAACATTGATCCCGGACCAAGAGGCAGGCGGGTTGTTACCATTCTTGGTGTCGGAAGTGTGGAAGGCTGGATCATCATCCGTAATCCATATTTCAACAATCCCTGTTGGATTAGAATCGAAAATATGCAAATCGAATCAACCACCCATCTTTACGATTATCCTATCATGACTCCGCCCTCGCCATAATAACTTCCCCAAAATAATATGGTTGTTGCGCGTCGATTTACACAAATGGAGATTTATGACATTGTTTGAACTAATTCGATCCAAATTGCAAGTGCTATAATCAAAGCAGACAAGGAGTGACCCATGAACGAAGAAAAAAGAAAAA
>ERZ761602.6504-NODE-6504-length-12990-cov-4.595439_pt1 | contig 12990 bp, 9 predicted proteins | sample MGYA00512165_ERZ761602 | MGnify/ENA primary metagenome ERZ761602 (study PRJEB28899, sample SAMN02445085) | bioreactor sludge metagenome | biome: EBPR sludge; isolation source: Thorneside wastewater treatment plant | place: Australia: Brisbane, Thorneside...
GTCCTGCGGCGCGCGGCCCGCCACAAGCTTGCCGGCGTCTGCCCGCCCGCCCGCGGCGCCGTGATCGCGGAGCTGACGCGGCGTCATCCCGCGCCCGTCTGGCTGGTCGTGACCGAGAACCTGAAGGCGGCGGAACACCTTGCCGAGGACGTCCTGTTTTTCCACGGGGTCGCCGGAGGGGCGCGGCCCACCACCGCCCTGGTGTTTCCCGAGGCCATGCCGGAGAGCGGCGACATGCGCGAGGCGTTCGCCGCGTCAAACGACCGGCTGACCGTGCTCTCGCGCCTGCGCGCGATGCGCGGGCTCGGCTCCACGCCCGACACGCTGGTCGTCGTCACGACTCCCGCCGCCCTGCTCCAGCCGGTGCCGGCGCTCGAGGAATTTGCCCGCCGCGAGCTGACGCTGGCCCGGGGCCAGCCCCAGCCCTTCCAGGACCTGCTCGAGCAACTGCGCGCGCTCGACTACGATTCCGAGGCCGTCTGCGAGGCGCCCGGCCACTATGCGGTGCGCGGCGGCATCATCGACGTCTATCCGGTCACCGCGAGCCAGCCCTACCGCCTCGACTTCTTTGGCGACGAACTCGAGGCCATCCGCGAGTTCGACCCGGTCACCCAGCGCTCCGGGGCCGCGGTCGAATCGATCACGATCGCCGCCTCGCCGCGCGTCCGGCTCGACCCGGCGAAGGCGGGCCTCGCCGACTACCTCGCCACCAGCGCCCACCTGCTGTTCGTCGAGCCGGCGGTGCTCGAGCAGGAGTTCAGCCTCTTCGCGCGCGAAGGAGCCGACGGCCTCACGCCGCTGCTCGGACGCGCCGCGGCGGCCTTCGGCCTCTGCGACCTGGACGAGGCCAGCGCACTGTTCGACGGCGCGCCGCACGAGCAGACGTGGGACACGGAGAGCCTCGCGCACCACCGGCGGTATCCCGATGACGCCCTCGTCGCACAGGAGCGCCTGACCGTCGAGGAGGACGCGCGCCACGAGTTCCTCCGGCAGGTCGCCGGCTGGCGGGAGGCCGGCTACGCCATCGCCTGCGTGATGTCGAAGGATGGCGAGGAGCAGCGCGCGCGGGAGATCCTCGGCGAGGATTCGGACTTCAAGCACGTCCGCCCCGCCTGGTGGCGCGGATCGCTCAACGAGGGCTTCCGGATCACGTTTCGCCCGGGGGCCGAGCTGCCCTGGCGGATGGACGGAACCCAGCCCTCGGGGAAAGGGCGCTCCAGGCGCGCGGAGGGCGCCGGGCCCGTTGCCGAGGCGGCGGGGCTCGTCATCGTCACGGAGACGGAAATCTTCGGCCGGCAGCGGCAGCGGCGGCCGGCGGTGAATCCCCGGGCGGCGGTGCACCGGGCGCAGGTCGACCAGCTCCTGGATTTTTCCGAGCTGGTCGAGGGCGACTTCGTCGTGCACCTCCAGCACGGCATCGCGCTCTACCGCGGTCTCACGAAGCTGGATACGGCCCAGGGCGTGCGCGAGGTGATCTCGCTGGAGTTCGACGACCATGTCACGCTGCACGTGCCGTTGCAGGAATCGCACCTGATCAGCCGCTACGTCGGCCTCAGCAAGGCGAGGCCGCAGCTTGGCCGCATCGGGTCCAACCGCTGGGAGAAGGCGCGGCAGGCGGCCGAGCGGGCCACGATCGACCTTGCGGCCGAACTGCTGCGCATCCACGCGGCGCGCGAGGCCCAGCCGGGCTTCGCATTCGCGCCGGACAACACCTGGCAGAAGGAGTTCGAGGCCTCGTTTCCCTTCACGGAGACCCGCGACCAGTTGCGCGCGATCAACGAGACCAAGGCCGACATGGAACGCACGCGGCCGATGGACCGGCTGATCTGCGGCGACGTCGGCTTCGGCAAGACCGAGGTGGCCATCCGGGCCGCGTTCAAGGCGGTGCAGGGCGGCCGGCAGGTCGCGGTGCTGGTGCCGACCACGGTGCTCGCACAGCAGCACCTGAACACGTTTCGCGAACGGATGGCCGGCTATCCCGTCGCGATCGAGATGCTGAGCCGCTTCCGCAGCCGGGCCGAGTTGAAGAAGATCCTCGCGGCCACGACCGCCGGCCAGGTCGACATCCTCATCGGCACGCACCGCCTGCTCCAGCGCGACGTCGTCTTCAAGGAGCTCGGGCTGGTCGTGATCGACGAGGAGCAGCGCTTCGGGGTGAAGCACAAGGAGATCTTCAAGCGCATGCGCGCGACCGTCGACCTGCTCTCGATGAGTGCGACGCCGATCCCGCGCACCCTCTACATGGCGCTGACCGGGGCGCGCGACCTGAGCGTCATCGAGACCCCGCCGACCAACCGGCACCCGATCCAGACGATCGTGAAGACCTACGACGAGAAGATCGTGGTGGATGCCGTGCGGTTCGAGCTGCGGCGCGGCGGCCAGGTCTTCTACCTGCACAACCGCGTGCAGACGATCGACCTCGTCGCGGCGCGCCTGCGCGAACTGATGCCCGACGTGCGCGTCGGCGTGGGTCACGGCCAGATGCACGCCGATGAGCTCGAGGAGATCATGACCGAGTTCGTCGCGGGCCGTTACCAGGTGCTGGTGTCGACCACGATCATCGAGAGCGGCCTCGATATCCCCAACAGCAACACGATCATCATCGAGGGGGCGGACCGCTTCGGATTGTCGCAGCTCTATCAGTTGCGCGGACGCGTCGGCCGCTTCAAGCACCAGGCCTACGCTTACCTGCTGCTGCACCGCCACACGCGGCTGCTCGAGGTGGCGCGCCAGCGGCTCACCGCGATGCGGCAGCACAACCAGCTGGGCGCGGGCTTCCGGATCGCCATGCGCGACCTCGAGCTGCGCGGCGCGGGAAACCTGCTCGGTGCCGAGCAGAGCGGCCACATCGTCGGCGTCGGTTTCGAGCTCTACTGCCAGCTCCTCCGGCAATCCGTGGCCCGGCTCAAGGGCGAGAAGGCGGCCGCCGCGATCCGGGCCAGCGTGAAACTCGATTTTGTGTTCGTGGGTGAAGGAGCGGCACCGGCGCCGGACTCGGGCCGGCACGTCGATGGGTACACGGCGCTGCGCGACGCCGAGAACAAGGAGGCCGTGGAGGTCGCGCGGATCCAGGCCCGGATCCCGGCCAGCTATCTCGCGGAAACCCGGTTGCGCATCGACGTCTATCGCAAGCTCGCGATGGCCGATTCGCTGCCGGCACTGAAGCAGATCGACCAGGATCTGCGGGACCGGTTCGGCCGCTACGGCGAGGAGGTGCGGGCGCTGCTCCTGATCACGGAAATCAGGATCAGGGCGGAACAAAAAGGGATCGTTTCCGTCGAAACCGAATCGAGCCGCCTGAAGTGTCTGCGCCACAGTGGTCGTCACGACGACTGGGTGCAGGTCGGCACGCGGTTTCCAAGGTTGACCGCCCCCAAGGCCGACCTACGGTTGAAAGAAATCATCGCGTTCCTGAACAACCTGCCGAACCCATGACGTCACGTCGTAGCCTCCTGTCCGTCGTCCTCGCCGCTGCGTCCGGGGTCGGCCTGTTCGCCCAGGCCGCACCCGCGGGCAACGCGAACCGGGACGTCAATGAGAACCTCAACCTGCGCTTCGCCAACGGGATCGTGGCGGTGGCCGAGGAGAAGATCATCACGGTGGCCGATGTCATGCAGTACATCGGCCCGCTGCTGCCCCAGATCCGCAACGAAGCCCGCAACGAAAAGGAGTTTCAGGAGCGGCTCGAGCAGCTCCAGGACAGCGCGATCCAGGACCTCATTGATCGCGTCCTGATCGTGAAGGAATTCCGCAAGGACGAGAAGCGGCAGATCCCCTACCACTACATCGACAACGCGATTGCCGACGAGGTCGCCGAGCGTTTCGAGGGCGACCGGTCCAAGTTCCTCGCCTTCCTGAAGGCCAAGGGGCAGACCCAGCGCGATTACCGCCGCGAAGTGGAGGAAAACATCATCTTCCAGTACATGCAGGGCCAGCAGCGCAAGTCGCAGAGCGTGGTGAGCCCGGTGCGGATCGAGACGTTCTACAACGAGAACAAGGACCGGTTTTACCAGGAGGACGCCGTCCACCTGCGGCTGATCCAGCTCACGCGCACCGAGAACGAGTCCGACACCACCCTCACGGAGAAGGCCAACACGATCCTGAGCCGCCACCGCTCCGGCGAGAAGTTCGAGGATCTGGCGAAGGAATTCAGCAACGACATGAAGCGCTCCAAGGGCGGCGACTGGGGTTGGATGAAGCGGTCCGACTTCAAGAAGGAGTTCAGCGATCCGGCGTTCAGCCTCAAGAAAGGCGAGGCCTCGGGCGTGATCCTCCTGCCGGAAGGCGCATTCCTCCTCTATGCGGAAGACCGCAAGGTCGCCGGCATCCAGCCGATCGACGAAGTGCGCGATCAGATCGAGCGCATCCTGCTCCAGCAGATGGGGCGCGCCAGCCAGGAGCGCTGGCTCGAGCGTCTGCGGCGCAACGGATACGTGAAGCACTACTGAGCCGGGCACGGTCCGGACTCTCGACGCGAGCGGCGTGATTTCACGCCGCTTTTTTTTGCCCACCCGGGGACGCTCCCCCTGGCCGCGGCAGGCCTTTTTCCGACGCAATCGGGCCGCGGGGCGCGGCGAGGCCTGGATACCCGATTTCGAGGCCGGGCGACGGTCGCAGGGGGCCCAGCTTCCCTTTGCATGGGTGGCTACATTGTCCACGCCCTGCCCTCCTTCCTACCCGACCGCCAACCGGCTCCTCACGACCGCCGTCGGCGAGCGTCCGCAGGAGCGGATCGCCCGGCTCGGCGCCGGGGCGCTGAGCGATGCCGAGTTGCTGGCGCTCGTGTTGCGGAGCGGGACGCGCGGCCAGGACGTGCTGACCCTCGCGCATCGGCTCCTGGCCGAGGCGGGCTCGGTGGCTCGACTCGCGGCGTGGCGGCGGGAGGATTTTCAGCAACTCAAGGGCATCGGGCGCGTAAAGGCGCTGCAACTGCTCGCCGTGATGGAGATGGCGCGAAGGGTGATGGGCCCGGAGGTGGCAGAGGAGCCGCTCCTGGCGCAACCCGAGCGGGTGCACGCCTTTCTTCAACCGCGGGCCTCCGGGCTGCAGGTGGAAAAATTCTGGGTGCTCTGCCTGAACCGGAAGAACCGCCTGCTCAAGTGCTGCGAAATCACCTCCGGCACGGCGACCGCGGCGCTGGCCCACCCCCGCGAGGTGTTTCGCGCCGCGGTCCGGGAATCGGCGGCCGCCATCATCTGTGCGCACAACCATCCCAGCGGAGACCCGGCTCCCAGTACCGCCGACCTGCAGGTGACGCGGCAGTTGCGGGAGGCGGCGCGGGCGGTCGACATCCCGCTGCTGGATCATGTGATCGTCGGACGGGCACAGGCCGATCCGGCCGGTCGCGGCTACTTCAGCTTCCGCGAAGCCGGCATGGTGTGAGACCCACCGCGGACTTCAGGTGCACGCCGCCAACACGCGATCCGAAGGGGGCGGACGAGCGCAAAAAAATCCTTGCCGTCGCCTGCGCGACTGGAGACGTTCCGCCCTCCTTGTTCGGTAGGATACTCAAGTGGCCAACGAGGGCAGACTGTAAATCTGCTGGGCTCCGCCCTACACTGGTTCGAATCCAGTTCCTACCACCATTTCACGTCTTTGGCCGGACGTGCCGGAGAGCGTCAGAAAGGGACTAAATGCACACTCCACGGTGACTTGCGGAGTTTAATCCGAAGTACCCTCGATGAGACGGAGTGATGCGAAATGACCGGGATTGCCGGATTTTTGTGTGCCTATTTGGGTGCTTTTCTCGGCACCTGAAATCCACGGCAATTTCGCGATCTCAGCATGCAATCCGAGATCCGGGGTCAACCCGCCGATCGCTGCGCATGGGGCGAAGTCCGATCCGCATACCGTGCAGAGGGAGTGGCTCCTCCGGCACTACGCGGGCTGGTCACCTCCGCTCGCCCGCCGAAGCCCGATCACGCCGGCTTGCGAGTCTGGTCGCGGACGACCGTCACTTCCGCCCACGGGACTTCGTGGGGCAGTCGCCTGGTCTGCGCCGCGAGGGCCGCGGCCGCGCCCGCAGCCTCGCCCATCGCGACCGCGTTTCCGGTCACACGGTAGCTGGCGTGTGCGATGTAATCGCCGCTGATGCAGCGGCCGGCCAGCAGCAAGCCGTCCACGTCGCGGGCAACCAGCGCACGGTAAGGAATGTCGTAAGGCTGGGCTTTCACGCCCGTGTTGGTGTAGCCGCCGCCGGCGTGCGCTTTGTCGTAGGCATGGATGTCGACCGGAAAGGTGGCGCGCACGACGGCATCCTCGTGTCGCGCTCCAGCCACCAAATCACCGCGCTGCACCACATAGCGCCCGCGGATGCGGCGGCCGTCGCGCACGCCGATTTGCTCGGGCGTGGCGACAAGCTGAAGTCCGTCCCACGGGCCGCCGAGCTGGCGCAGACCACGGACGATGCGGCCCAGCTCCACTCGCGCGCGCTGGGTGGCCTCGGTGACCTTGGCGGCGTCGAATGCGAGGATGCCATATTCGTGATTCATCATCGCGAGCAGCAGGTTGTCGCGGATGGGAAACAGCGTGGGCATCGCATACGACGGCGTGACGCCCCCGCGGATGATCTCGGCGCGAAAGGCACGCTTCGTGGCTTCAACGTCGCTGCTCTGCGCGCGGTGGATGAAGCGACCGAGCGCGCTGTGATCCCGCACCATGAGCAGCGCACACATCGACATGGGCTGGCACGGACAGGACTTCGCTTCGCCGGTCTCCCACTCGCAGCCAGCCAGCGCGCCGAGGTCACCGTCGCCGCTCGCGTCGATGAAGACCGGCGCCCGCCACGCCTGCCGGCCGCTCTTCGACTCGGTCACGATCGTGGAGAGCCGGCGGCCTTCGCGATAGGCGGCGACCACGCGGGTGTGGAGCTGGAGCTTCACGCCGGCGTCCAGGCAGAGTTCGTCGAGGATAAGCTTCATTTCCTCGGGCTGGTAGCTCATGGCCGCCGGGCTCTGGATATTGCGGGCGCCGCGGGCATCGAGGCGGCGAACGAGTTCCTGGTTGAAGCCGGGTTTGTCGAAATCAAGCAGGTAGCCGAGCAGGCTGTTGGTCCAGACGCCGCCGAGGGCGCCGTGCGCCTCGAACAACCGCACGCGCGCACAGGCCCGCGCCGCCGTGATGGCGGCCGTCACGCCGGCCGGGCCCGCGCCGCAGACGATGACGTCAGCATCGGCCACGAGGGGTGTCGAAACGCCAGGCTCCGCCAAGGTGCCGGGGACCACGGGTGGAGCCGACGCGCCACGAGCGAGGAGCGGCGCGGCGGCGGCGGCGGAAAGAAATCGGCGGCGGCTGACCACGGGAATGGAGGGCATGGAGGCGTCAGAGTTTGAACGTGGCGGTGAAGGTCAGCGTGCGCGGATCGGAGATGCGGAAGAGCTGCGGCGTGCCGGTGGCGAGGAGCGACGTGTAGCGAAAATTCTCGTCGTTGAGCAGGTTGGTGACGTTGAGCTGGAAGCTGCCGGTGACGTTCCGCCATTTCCGCTCGTACCCGAGGAGCGCGGTGAACGTGCGGTAGCTGCCGGAATAGTCGGGCGGGAAGCCGGTGCGCAAGGCCATCAGTCGCTTGCCGAGAAAATTCACGCCGGCACCGAACGAGAAGCCCCGGAGGGCGCCCTGCGCGAATCGGTAGCGGCTGAAGACATTGGCGACGTAGTCCGCCTGGTTTACGCGCGGCAGGCCGTCCGCGTTGCGCGCGAGGATGACATCGATGTCGCGAAGATTCTGCGCGACGGCGGCGGCCGCGGAGTTGGCGGGATTGTTGGCGTAAGCCTCCCACGCGGGCCGATTGGCCGCCTGCGCCAGATAGCGGCGGTAGCGCGGCAGCGAGTTGGAAAGCACCGAGTCGGGCAGGCTGAAATTGGCGGACAGGCTCCAACTGCGCGTGAGGTTCGCGGTGAGATCGAGTTCGTAGCCCGTGGCGGTGGCATCCTGCGTGTCGTTGAAAATGTTGAACGTGTTGCCGGTCTGGAGGCCCATGAGCACGCGGATGTCGTTGATCTCGGTGCCGATGTCCTGGCGGCTGGCGGAGGCGTTGGTCTCCTCGGACTTGTAGTAGCCGACGCTTCCGGAAACGCGGCCGCCCCACAGGCTGAACTTCACGCCGAAGTCACGGCCCTCGCCGCGCCGCAACGGCAGCGGTTCGTCCTGAAAACTGAACGCGAGCCCGCCGGGCGTGGCGATGAAAGTCTTGCTCGCGCCCGCGTAGAGCGAGAGTCCGCAGGGCTCTTGGGGGCAGACACGGGGTCAGGACGAAACAGTCGTTCGCCGTTTCCGAATGACACCCCTCGTGGGTGCCGACGTCCTGCGCGGTGGGCGAAGGCAGATGTCCATTTCCCCCAAGGCAAGGGCAGCCGTGTGCTATTCCTGCAAAGCATGCAACTGTTCGATCACCGTGGCCAGTTTGGCGCCGGTGGGCGTCAACCGGTATTCGACGTGCAACGACGCCGCCGAATGATCGGCCCGCATCGCGAGACCGTAGGCGAGCAGCTTGCGCAGGCGCTCGTTGAGAATCTTCGTCGAGATCCCCGGGATGTAGCGCTTCAGTTGCCCTGGGCGCACGACGCCCCGCTGCAGAGCGCCCACGACCGCCGCCGACCACTTGCAACCGACCACGTCCTCCAACCCCCGATACGCCGTCCGTTCGCGGAGCGAAAGGTGCTTCGATTTCATGCATCGATTATGCGACGGCACCGGCACGCGTCCAGTAGGCACCATATGGTACCCGGACTCCACTTCGTGCCCTCTGGGACATGACGCAGGGACGAGGTAGCATGGGATCGTGCGCGGCACTCCGCCCCGCCTGCGAAATCAACCCACGAACGGAAATCGTCCCATGAGCAAAACGTCCGCTGTCTTCTATCACGCTGGTTGCCCCGTCTGCCTCGACGCCGAGAGCGCAGTCACGCGCTACCTCGATCCCACCAAGGTCAACCTCGAGGTCGTCCACCTCGGCACCGCGAAGAGCCGGCTGCCGGAAGCCGAAGCCGCCGGCGTCAAGTCCGTCCCCGCGCTCGTCGTCGGGGGACAGACGCTTCACCTCAATTTCGGGGCGCCGATCAGCGCCCTGAAGTGAAGTGACCGGCCGGACGTTCCCCCGGCGGAACGACGCGCCACCGCGAGTCACGCCGACGATTCTGAGCCAGGAAAGGCACGCCCTAGGAACCCGTGCCTTTCCTTCGTTTTCCCGTCCGAGACGAACGGCGCTCACGGCAGGGGCGGAAGAGCGGGACAATCCGGCGGAATCCGGGCGTTCGAACGCCTTTGACTCTGGGCCCAGCGCCTCAGGCCACACCCCTCACCTCACCTAACCGTTCCACCGTGTGGGATCCCTGAGGTGAGCGTGAGGCCGGAGGTCTTTGATCGGCTCCCTCCAAAATCCAGTTTCCTTTCAGGAACGTTCGGATACTTCCGGCCTCATGTTCGCGCTCTTCCGACGGTGTGCCCTCGTCTTCCTCTGCTGCCACACGCTCACGACCAGCGCGACCACGATCCTGGCTCCGTCCTTCCTGGAGCTCGTGTCGGAGTCGGAGTGGGTGGGCCGGGGCGTCGTCCGCAGTGTCCGCACCGAGGAGTTCGATTCTCCGCAAGGGCGGGGGATTCGCACGATCGTCGAGTTCGAGGTCGAACGGACGTTGCGCGGTCCGGCGCGGGCCACGGTGACGCTTGTCCAGCTGGGAGGCACCGCGGGTGGCCGCACGCTCCGCGTGCTTGGATTGCCGGACTTCCAGCCGGGCCAGCGGCAGATCGCGTTCGTGGCGCGGAACGGCCACGTGATCTGTCCGGTGGTGCGCGGGGCCTACGGCCGCTTCCTTGTTCACGCCGATGGCGCGACGGGCCGGGAAAGCGTGGTGCGGGACGATGGGGCGCCGTTGCTGTCGCTGGACCAGGTCGCGCTGCCGCTGGCGGGCCGGCTCGTGGCGCCCTCGCTGCTGGGCCGCGGGGCCGGCATGTCCCTGGCAGAGTTCGAAACGCGTATCGTGGCGGTCGCAGCGCAGGTGCCAGTCTCGATCACGCGGCCATGACCCTCCGCCTTTGCCTGGCGCTTGCGGTTCTCCCGCTGCTGGCGGTCTCGGCCTCCGCCTCGACTTTCCTGGGATCAACCTGGCCGTCGGGGACCGTCACGGTCCAATTGCAGCTGGACGCCACGGCGCCCCACCGGCTGTTCCCGCTGCAGGATGCGTCAACCAATTGGAACAGTGTGGCCGAGTCGGCCGTGGCGGAGTGGAATGGGGTGCTGATACGGACGCAACTCGTCGCACGCCGCAGCAGCGCCACCGACCTGGCGTTCGATGACGAGGTCAATCAGGTCGTCTTCGGCAGCTCAGCCTACGGGATGGACCTCCCGACGGGTTTCGCGGCCGTCACCTATGTTGCGCCGCTGGACAACGAGGCCACGCAGGTCCGAACCGTCGAGGCGGACATCATCGTCAATCCCACCTACAGTTGGAATTCATACCGCGGGGCCGTGCGGTCCGGTCTTTATGATCTCCGGCGCGTGCTTCTCCACGAACTGGGCCACCTGCTGGGATTGGGCCACCCCGACCAGGCCAAGCCGGCGCAGTTTGTGTCGGCGATCATGAACAGCACCGGGGGAAATGTGGATACGCTGCAGGGAGATGATCGGTCGGGGGTCGGCATGCTCTACGACGTGGCGCCGGTCCGGCCCGTGGTGACGATGCAGCCGCTCAGCCAGGCCGTCGCGGCGGGGACGGGCGTGACTCTCACCGTGGCGATCGACGGAACTGTGCCGGCTGGAAACGAGCCGTTCCGCTCCTATCGCTGGTTCTTCAGGCCGCCCGGCGGGTCGAGCTTCGAGTCTCTGCGGGCCACGTCGTACAGCGGTCGCCTGGAATTCCGGCTGGCTCAACCCCTCGACTCCGGCAGCTATTTCTATCGCGCCTACACCGCCGATCACACGGTGGACAGTGAGATCGCTACCCTCACGGTCAGTTCGGTTCCGACCCAGGCTTCGACCACGCTTTCGAACCTCTCCACCCGCGGACAGACGTTTCCGGGGCCCGGATCGATGATGGTGGGCTTCACCGTGGCTGGCACGAAGTCCAAGCGCGTCCTGATCCGATCCGTCGGCGCGAGCCTGCGCAATCCACCGTTCAGCATCGCGGACGGCCTCCGCGATCCCTTGCTCTACCTCAACAATCTCCAGCTCCCGGTTCCGTTGGTTGCCACGAGTCCACTGCGATGGGATCTGGCACCGGACGCCGCCGCCGTTCGTGACGCTTCCGCCCGGGTGGGAGCTTTTCCCCTCGTTCCCGGGGCCGGCGACGCCGTCATCCTGACGACTCTGCCGCCTGGCAATTACACCGCGCAGACTGTCTCGGTTTCGGGCGCGCCGGGCAGCGTGATCGTCGAGGTCTACGACGTCGACTCAGACCCGGGCGCGGACAGCCGGCTCACCAATCTTTCCACCCGCGGCTACGTGGATGTCGGCGACAAACGGATGATTGCCGGGTTCGTGGTCCGAGGCGCCGGGCCCCGCTCCTATCTCATCCGAGTGGCCGGCGACACCCTCAATGAGCTGAGGGTCACCGACACCCTCGACGATCCGTATCTGGAGCTCTACCGGGGCGATGGTTTGCTCGTACGCGAGAACGACGACCTCGACATCCCGCTTGCAAACTGGCCTGCGCTGCAGGCGGCTGCCGCCCGAGTGGGAGCCTTTCCGCTCAACGACCGCCAGGAGTGCTCCATGATCGTCACGCTGGCACCAGGAAACTACACCGCCCACGTGCGGGCCTTTGAGAGCACCCGGAGCAGTCCCCGCGGGATCGCCCTCATCGAGCTCTACGAACTTGAACCCGCGCCCTGATCGGTCGCGCGTTCCCCAGGTGCGGGCGACGGTGGCGCGGGCCAGGGCGACGGCAATATCTGCAGCCATTGTCGCTTGTTGAGATAACTGAATTCCGACGGCCCGATGTGGGCCGGCTACGAGAACGCGCGCCGTTCTGCGGCCGGTTCCGTCGCAGCTGACCGGCAGCCCAACTATTCGTTCGCACGCCGACGATCGTCGTGCTGTGCTTGGCGCGCGCGGGGCTCTCTTATGCCACTTCTCGCCGCAGAATACCCTACCCCACCGCCTCAGCCATCGAGCGTCACGATCCTGGACGACGCTTCGTCTCGTCGCGCGGGCCTGGCCGCGGATGCCTCGGAGCCCGTGCAGATGCCCGGCGTATCCGTCTCCGCCCGGTCGCCGGCAAAGGGTGAGTTCGTGCGAGCAGATCCCAAGCTCTCGCTGGAGGAGATCTTCGTGCGGTTGCGCGAAGGCGGCATCGGCGAAGGCATCGGGTACGACTCGACGAGCAACTGGTTCCGCGGTCGGGCTGGCGGCAGCCTCAAACTGCTCAAGACGCCGAGTCTCCTCCTCTCCGCGACCGGTGGCGCACAACTGTCCCCCGAGGATGCGGCGATGGGCAAAGCCTCCGTGGAGTATTCGGCCGGCGTGTACCTGCGTTATTCCGCCGCACGGTGGCCTCACACCGACCTCTACGTGAGCTATGGCTTCGATGGCGCCAGCCGGAGCGAGGTGAAGCGCGGCGACCTCGATCTCGGCGTGAAAGTCGGCTGGCGGTACTACCTCTCCAACGCGCTCCCCGGAAAATGGAAGGGGCTCGATTTCAGCACGCCCGTGCGCTGGATGCCGGCGAATTTCCGCGTGGGGTTCACGGGCTTGTCGACCACCGTCGAAGCCTCGACCTGGGGCTCCGACCTTTCGCGCCAGGGCGGACTGACCTTCGGCGCGCAGACCATCGTCATCAGCAACGATCACGGGCAGGTCTACGTGGGGTACGAAGCGCACACCCGCAACGTCCGCGAGAAGGATCGCGTCACGCTCAAAGCCCGGCTCTACGGCCCGTTCGTCGACCGCGCCCAGGCGGACGCGAAGCGATATTGGAGGCAGGTGAAGGGCTGGTTTGGATACTAGAGGCTATCCGAAAACCTGTTTTAGGAGCAGAAGCGAACAACTGAGATGAA
>ERZ761602.6505-NODE-6505-length-12988-cov-190.054202_pt1 | contig 12988 bp, 8 predicted proteins | sample MGYA00512165_ERZ761602 | MGnify/ENA primary metagenome ERZ761602 (study PRJEB28899, sample SAMN02445085) | bioreactor sludge metagenome | biome: EBPR sludge; isolation source: Thorneside wastewater treatment plant | place: Australia: Brisbane, Thorneside...
GCCCTGCGCAGGAAGGACGCCAGGAGTTTCCACGGCATGGGCAGTTGAGCGCTGCAGGCGCGCTCGCCGACGCGGCGCGGGATCGCCGCCACTGCCCCGGACCCACTCACCGACGGAGGGTCGGCAGATGACTTGTGCACAGGCCGCACGAACGGTCGCCGCGACAGTGGTTGCGACGACTGGCGCCGTGGCGCTGACCGGCGGCACCGGTTATCTCGGCACGCGCCTCGCGGAGCGACTCCTGGCGCGAGGACACCACGTCCGGCTCATCGTGCGCAGCACGGCCGCAGGACGCGCCGCCGCAGGCGCCGAGGTCATCATCGGCAACGCGCTCGACAGCGAGTCGATCGCCACCGCCCTGCAGCCCGGTGACGCCCTGGTTCATCTGGTCGGCACGGCGCACCCCAACCCGGCCAAGGCAGCGGAATTCCAGGTGGTCGATCTGGCGTCAATCCGCGCAGCGGTCAGCGCGGCGTCGCGGACTGCGATCGCCCACCTCGTCTACGTCAGCGTCGCGCAGCCGGCACCAGTGATGCGCGCCTAAGTCGCCGCCCGGGCAGCCGGCGAAGCGGCGGTCGCCGCAAGCGGCGTGCGCGCGACCATCCTGCGTCCCTGGTACGTCGTCGGCCCGGGGCATCGCTGGCCAATCATCCTGACGCCACTCTACGCCCTTGCCGCGTGTGTTCCGCTCTGGCGCCCGGCAGCCGGGCGCCTCGGCCTGGTCAGTCTGGAACAGATGACGCAGGCGCTGGTTCGTGCCGTCGAAAAGCCGCCAGCGTCCGCCCTGACCATCGTCGACGTACCGGGAATTCGCGCCACTGCCTGACTCCGGTTCGCTGTCCGGCTGTCCGGGAATGCTCGCCAGCGCCGTCCGCGAACCAGAACTGAAGCGCTGCCGCTCGGGACTACCGGCAACCGACGATGCTGAGTTGGCGACCGTTGCACAGTTGGAACTGCGGTCGGGGAATGGGCGAAATCGGGCAATTTAATATACTGTCCCGGAATTGCCGCGGAATACACAGTTGGTTCCTGACAGCCGCTGTGCGCCGGGTTGCCTTTGGCGATGGCGCTGTTTCCATCACATTCGCAGCCCGAGTTGTCATCATTTGGACAATCCGGAAGCTGACCGAACATGCTCTTCCAGTCGGTGTTGCCAACCGAACCGGCATCTGGCCTGCCACGTGCTTCTCCCCTGCCCTGACCATTGGCCGATGCGACGGTTGAGCCGTTGGGGTCGTCTTCCGCCGCGCTTCGGGGCCCGTCCTTGGGCGCGGGCTTCCCCGCCCTGGGGCAAGGTCAGTGCTGGAGCCCGGCTCGGGCTACCCAGAAACCGCGGCGGCGACCAAAGGCCGCGAGCCTGGGCCGGCTCACGGATGCTCTCCCGAGTGTTTCCGCAACGATCCGACGTTGAGCGTCACGCACCGGATCTAATCGACCTTGACATCGCAGTGGGATTGCCTATGCTGCTCGGTAAGGCCCCGCGGCGGTCGCAGGGTGCCGCCGACCTGCCAACCGCCCCACTTCACGCCCGCCAGCGGCCGAGCGCACGGAGTTCCGTAATGCCAGACGACCCGCCTCGGGTAATACCAATCATCATCAGCAGTACGTGCGCCGACCTCGGCCAGTATCGGGAGGAGGCGTCGGAGATCATTGCGGCGATCAACGAGAGAAGAAACCGCGTACAGCTCAAGGATGTATCCATGGAGAGGCAAACACAGAGCGGCGATGGCGAGTTCGCTGTCAAAGTGAGCAGGGACTACGTGAACCAGGCCGAGTGGATGATCCTCATCGTCGGCTGGCACTACGGGACGATCTCTGATGAGCCTGGCGCCAACGGACTGAGCGTGACCGAATGGGAGTACCAGGAATACGAGAAGCGCAAAGCAGCGGACCCCAGGATGAAACTCTTCGTATTCATGCCCGGGGAGCTGAACACCGAAAACCAATACACACCCGCGCCAGAAGAAAAAAATATCGCGCTCTGGATGGGAATGCAGACCCAACAGGGATCGGATAGACTCAGGCAATTCAAGCAAACTGTCAGCGCAGCCTGCATAGACTATTTCGCCAATCTTCCGTCGTTCCGAAAGAAGCTCCAGATAACGCTCGAGCGCGCAATTGAGAAAGAGCTGTTCCTTTCGAACGTCACCCCGGGGAGTCCTCTTGCCGATGTGGTGTTCACGGTCCTGGATGAGATCGACGAGTGCGTTCAGAGGGTAAGCTTGATCGGTGACTGCAAGAGAATTCACGACCAGTTGCATGAACTTCGTCATTTGGTCGTGCTTCCGCTTCGGGAGGACGTGCTTCCGCAGTGGCAGGAGCATGGGACGTTGACCAGAAGGCGCACGCTGGACGGATGCGCAAAGAAGAAGATTGCAGTATGCGCCAAGCTTGAAGACATCGAGATAGACCCCAGCCTGCAAGCGCTGTTCGACAGTGTGCAGGCTGTGTTGGGTAGACCAGACCCTTGGCAAGAGCAGGAGGATTTGACACACGTCTCCGAGGCACTCGATGATTTCATGTTTGTCGTGGAACAGGCCTTTGACGAAGCGGATCTGAGCATGCAGAAGGGGGAAAGCGACTTGGGCGAACACTACGCCGCGCTGCTCCACGCGATAGGGAGCGCGCGAGGACGACCCGACTTGTCTGCGGCCGACCAACAGAGGCTGGATGAGAAATTGCGGCAGATTGACGACAACCGAAAACTGCTGAAACAATTCCTGAGCAGTCACCACAACTGGCACCAGGCGTACAAGCGATTGAAGGAGGTCGCCGACGTCAGGAACAGCCCTGTCTTCGCCAGGAAACTGAAACTCTATCTCGAAGTCCAGTTGAACAAGCTCCTGCAACTCGCCGTTCAGGAACTCGATGACCTGAAAGCAAACAGCTCATCAGGGCAACCGATTTCTGCCGAGTCTTCCCTTGAAGCAGTGTCCCAGACATCGAGTACGCCAGGCGCGTTTGCAGGGTTCCCCGACGACCTGAAGTGCCTCAAGGACTCGCTGGAGTCCCTGCTGCAGGGGGCCAGGGAAGAAGCATTCGACAAGGTGCAATCCCGTTTCGAGACTGCCTTCTATTATGTCGACAAGAGAACGCTGCAGGAAGTCGAGGAAGCTCGCAGGCGCGCTACCGATCTGAACAAATTGGTTCGCGATCTCGCGAAGCGCGGCGAGAGGCGGAAGGTGTGAGTCCGAAACACTGAATAAGCGGCAAGGGTCCACATGGCCAATCGTGAGCAAAGTATTCTCGACGAGTTGTCGGGCAAGTCCGAGATATTCGACAGCCGTTTCGAGCATGATTTTTCGGAACAGGGCAGCCAGCCAGAGCGCGCGCAGCTCGTCGATGAAGTCACCCAATGGATGCGGGCATGCGCCCAGCACGGTCGTTTCCTTCCCCCGGGATCCGCCGATCGGAGAGCCTTTCGGTCACTCCTGCAGGGCTGGAGCTTCCGCCTCCGCGAGCAAGGCCATTACGTCAGGGACATCGACGAACTGGCAGACTTCGATCCGAACGCTGGCATCGTGCTGTCGGTGGATTGCCCCTACCCCGGCCTGGAGCCCTATACGCAAAGCCAGCGAGGAGTCTTCTTCGGGCGTGAGAAACTCGCCGCAAGGTGTGTGGCGCATCTGGAGCAGCCGGGAAACAGAATCCTCTTGATCAGCGGCGCATCGGGTTCCGGCAAGTCATCCCTGGCGTTGGCCGGTGTCCTCCCGCAGCTCGCTGACCTTCATGCTGAGGCTTGGCTGCTTGCTCCGCGGTTCACACCCAGCACAAGCCCGATGGGCGAATTGGCCCAAGCGATCGCTCAGACGATTGGGCGACCCGATCAGGCGGGAGAGCTGGAGGGTAATCTCACGAGGAATCCGGGTGAGGCATTGCATCAGGTCGCCATGCTGTGCAGGCACAAGCCACTGATGCTGTTCATCGATCAGTTTGAGGAACTGCTGACGATGTGCCGCGAGGATAGTGAACAACGCACCTTTGCTCGCGTGCTTTGCGCGCTTTCAGATCCTGCCGTTGTACTCAACGAATTCTCCTGCCGAATTCTGTTGACCTTGCGCAGCGATTACCGCTACCCGTTTGAAACGCGTGATAGCCTATCGGAGCTGCACCGGCGGCTGTTTGGTGAGGAGAACGGAAACTACGTCGACCTGTCCGGGATTGGTTTTGACGACATCAAGCGCGCAATCAAGGGACCCGCTGATGAAGTCGGCCTTCGCTTCATTCCCGCAAACCTGATTGACCAGCTCGCAAGCGAGACCCATGGCCTCTCCAATGGACTGCCGCTCCTGCAGTTTGCACTGTGGCGATTGTGGGACACGCGACCCAGGAATGAAGCGGGTGAGAAGCTCGACATGGTCACCGCGGAGATGGTCCGGAGGCTGCCCGATGTGGAGCGGGCGCTCGGGACGGTGGCTGAACGAGTGTTCAACAAGCTGGGTGAATTGGAGCAACAGGTATGCGAGCGCATGCTCCTCGAGTTGGTGGTACTGGATGAGAACTTCGAGGAACCTCTACGGCGCCGTCGACTGGAAGCGGAACTCAGGGGAGTGCTGGAAACGAGATTCCCGTCCGGCAGGGTAGCAGACGTCATAGAAAGATTCGTCTCGAAGGGATTGCTGCGGCGCTTTGGCAAGGGTGCAGATGCCCGCATCGAGGTGGCACACGAAGCGCTGTTGCGGCGCTGGCAGCACATTGCCGACCGTTTGAGCGGAGGCGAGGTCAAGGAACGGCTGCTCCGCGTGAGGCAGATCGGTCGCGAGGCATCTGATTGGGTGGCGGGAGGCAGGTCGACGGACCTCGTCAAACTCAAGGGCGAACCCCTGCTTCGTGCGATCGAGTACGGCAGCGAGGGCTGGCTGGCTGGCACGGAGGTCACGGATTATGTAGACGCGTGCGAAGATCAGGAGAAAGAGCAGAAGCTCAAGGACGAACAGGCGAGGGAGCAAGAGCAGCGTGAAAAGTTGTTGGCCAAGAAGTTCACCCGACTCGCTGTGCGAAGTGCCGTCCTGCTGGCGATCCTCGTGCTATTCGCAGGTTACTCGTGGTTTCGCGCTGAGCAAGCGGTGGAAGCTCGTCGCGCCGGCGAACTCGCGGCGTTGGCTGAGAATCCGACGAAAAGCACCCCCGAACAAAGCATCCTGCTGGCTCTTGAAGCCTATGCCATCCAACGTGATTCGGACACCGAAGCGGTGATTCGGGCTGTGAGGGATCGCTTTTCGTTCACGCGCACCCTTCGAGGCCACAAGGGTCCCGTGATCCTTGCGCGATTCAGTCTCGACGGCCAGACTATCCTGACGGCGAGTGAGGATCACACGGTCCGGCTGTGGTCGGCGGAACACGGACAGCAACTGCACGAGCTTCGTCATGATGGCCCTGTCAGCAGTGCGCAATTCAGCCCTGACGGCCAGACGGTCGTGACAACGAGTTCGAACGACAAGGCTCTGCTGTGGCGGGTTACAGACGGCCAGCTGCTGCGAGAACTCCCCCATGCAGACGAGGTGAGCGGTGCGCAGTTCAGTCCCGACGGCACGACGGTAGTCACGTACGGCAGGGACAAGACGGTGCGGCTGTGGGTGGTCACAACCGGCGAGCTACTGCGGGAGCTTCCGCATGATGCCCTGGTGATGCGCGCGCGAGTCAGCCCCGACGGTCGGACCATCGTCACGACCAGTGCGGACAACAAGGCTCGACTGTGGTTTGTCAACAGCGACCGCCAGCCGTACGTGCTTTCCCACCGCGCCATGCTGACCAGCGAGCAATTCAGCCCCGACGGCCAGACCGTCCTGACAACGAGTATCGATGGCGAGGCGCGGCTGTGGTCGGTGGCGAGCGGCCAGCCGCTGCGGGCGCTGCCCCATGATGCTTCCGTGACCAACGCACAATTCAGCCCCGACAGTCGGACCGTACTCACGACGAGTGGGGAGAAAACCGCACGCTTGTGGGCGGTGGCGCAGAATGGCCAACCGCAAGTGCTGGAGGGTCATGAAGGGCGGGTAACCAGTGCGCAGTTCAGTCGCGACGGCCGGACGGTGCTCACGACGAGCGCGGACAAGACGGCGCGACTGTGGTCAGTGGAGAGTGGCAAGCAACTGCACCAGCTCTCTCATGATGCGTCGGTGGCCAGTGCTCAGTTCAGCCCCGACGGCCAGTTGGTGGTCACGACGATGGCGGACAACGCGGCACGGCTGTGGGCGGTGGCAGGTGGTCGGCTGCTGCGGGAGCTGCGCGGCCATGAAGACCAAGTGAGCGGCGCGCAGTTCAGTCCCGATGGCCAGAGGATCGTGACCTACGGCAAGGACAAGACGGCGCGGCTTTGGTCGGTAGCGAGCGACAGGGAACTGCAGATCTTTGCCGTTCCGGATAAGGCTGTGCTCAGCGCGCACAGCCCTGACGGTCGGACTGTCCTCACGACGAGTTCAGACGACACAGCGCGGCTCTGGTCGGTCGCAAACGGAAAAGAGCTGCAGATGCTGCGTGGCCACCAGGATCAAGTGACCGGCGCGCAGTTCAGTCGCGATGGCCAGAGGATCGTGACATACGGCAAGGACAAGACCGCACGCCTGTGGTCGATGACGAGTGACCAGCAGTTGCAGGCGCTTACCCACGATGACGACGTGAGCGGCGCGCAATTCAGCCCCGACGGCCAGACAGTGCTCACGAGGAGTTGGAAGACGGCGTGGCTGTGGACGGTGGCGAGCGGCCAGGTACAGCAGGTACTTCGCCATGATGCGCCCGTGACGAGCGCGCAATTCAGTCCCGACGGTCAAACGGTGATCACGACGAGTGCGGACAAGACGCCGCTGCTGTGGTCGGCAGCGAATGGCCAGGTGGCGGGGAAACTGGTTGGCCATGATGCCCTCGTTACCAGCGCGCTATTCAGCCCTGACGGTCAGACGCTGATCACGACGAGCGCGGACAAAACGGCGCGGCTGTGGACGGCGGCAAACGGGAAGGAACAGCGGGTGCTGCGCCATGATGCCCCCGTGACCGGCGCGGAATTCAGCGCCGACGGCAAGGCTGTCATCACGGTGAGCGTGGATAATGCGGTGCGGCTGTGGACGGTGACGAGCGACCAGGTACAGCAGGTGCTTCGCCATGATGCCCCCGTCACGAGCGCGCAGTTCAGCCCCGACGGTCGGACGGTGCTCACGACGAGCCTGGATAAGGCAGCGCGTCTGTGGTCGGTGGCGAGTGGCCAGACACTACAGGCGCTTCCCCACGATTTGCCGGTAACCAGCGCGCGATTCACCAACGGCCAGACGGTCTTCACGACGAGTGAGGACAACACGGCACGGGTGTGGTCCTGTCACGCATGTCGACCAATCGATGAGGTGGTCCGTAGCCTGTGCACGAGCGTGGGCCGGGATTTCACAGAGAAAGAGCAGGAAGATTTCCCCCTTAAGGGCCGCCCCCTCATGAAGCTCTGGCGACAAAGTCCGTCCAACTGCTCCCGCTGAGTCGACTGGTGACCAGAAGCCAGTTACCGCGATACCACGCGCCTTCAAGATAAAGGACACCCAATATGCCTCAGGTTCGATTGTTTGCGATGGCGCTCCTGCTCGTCGCCGCCGCCACACCCGGCACCGATTTCGCTGGCGGTGAATCGGCGACCAGACCCGGGACCGGAAACCCCGTAGTGGAGCGCCAGGCGGTGATGCGTGACATGACATCACGCATGGAAAGCATCAGCGAGACGATTTACGGCAAGGAAGCGGTTCGCGAGAACAGCAAGGTCGTCCAGCACGCCCGCATGCTCGAAGCTCTGGTCGGCGACTTGCCCGGACTGTTTCCAAGCGGCTCAGGTGACAGAGGAAGCTTGGCGCGCCCTGAGATCTGGCAGAACAACGATCAGTTCCGGAAGGTCGCAGCCGAAATGAAGGCCAAGGTCGCCGAATTCCGGAAGGCGACCGAAGGCAACGATCCGAGATCCATCGAGGGCGCATTCGCGCGGCTCGATCTCAGCGCCACCTGCCTCGCCTGCCATGAGCACTTTCGCGCGGGACCGAGTGAACGCGGCGTCCCATCCGTGTCAGAAACGGGAACGAGATCGCCAGCAGCAAAGCCCTGAACCGATACCAGATGAACTCAGGGCGCTTTCAATGATCGACGGAGTAATGCAATGAAAACCACAACAGGAAAGCAATATCGCCAAACTGCTGCTCGCATTCTGCTCGTCGCTGCACTGCTGGGATTCGGCGCGACCGCACACGCGCAGAGTTATCGCTACGGACAAGTCCGGGACAAGCTGTTTCTGGCTGCTGTCTATCTACTCAACCGCGGTTTCGTACTGACCCACCAGCCTATTATCGATGTCATTGATCCAGCCGTTCAAGGCTACTACGATATTGCTCTTCGGTTCGAGAGAGGTGTTCAGTACGGTCTGGTCGGCGTCGGCGATCAATACACCGGCGTGGTCAACTTCGTACTTTACGATGAACAAGGTCATGCCCTGGTCGCCGATACCCGGCGTAGCGATGTCGCGATGGTGACCTTCGTTCCTTACTATAGCGGCCGATACCGACTGAGACTGTGGATTCCGGTTTGCCGCGCCCCCCAATGCGTCTTTGGTGTTGCGGCGTTCGGGCAATGACCGAGCAGACCCTGTTGGCCACTTCGCACCCCGCTTCGCTCGCCAGGCACCGGGGCTGCCCGCTCAACTCTTGCCAATTGCCGTTCCTCATCCCCCATGACCGTGGTGCGGCAACCACCAGCGCTGCCAGCGTGCCCCAAGGGACAGCGCATGACCGGGACAGTACTCTTCATTTTGCAGCCGCGTGGCCACCCGGCCGTCCGCCACGCCCCCGCTGCGTCAACGGCGCCGCAACCGGCGTGACGCGACGCAGGCCGCTGCCCGGCGGCTGCGCGTAGGGCACGAGTTGCTTCCTGCCGTTGCCGATCAGGTCGGCACGCCCCATCTGCCGCAGCGCTTCGCGCAGCAGCGGCCAGTTGTCGGGGTCGTGGTAGCGCAGGAACGCCTTGTGCAGGCGGCGCTGACGGGCGCCGCGCGCCGTCTCGACGCTGCCCGACGCGTGCCCCACCTTGTGCAGCGGGTTGCGGCGGCTGTGGTACATGGCGGTGGCGAGCGCCATCGGCGTCGGCAGGAAGGTCTGCACCTGATCGAGGCGGAAGTTGTTGCGCTTCAGCCAGAGGGCGAGGTTGAGCATGTCCGCGTCGGTGGTCCCCGGATGCGCGGCGATGAAGTAGGGAATCAGGTACTGCTCCTTGCCGGCTTCCTTCGAGAACTTCTCGAACATCTGCCGGAACTGCTCGTAGGAACTCATCCCCGGCTTCATCATGTGCGCCAGCGGTCCCTCCTCGGTGTGTTCCGGGGCGATCTTCAGGTAGCCGCCGACATGGTGCCGCACGAGTTCGCGGACGTATTCGGGGTCGCGCACGGCGAGGTCGTAACGCAGGCCGGAGCTGATCAGCACCTTCTTCACGCCGGGCAGCGCCCGCGCCTTGCGGTAGAGCTGCAGCAGCGGCGTGTGGTCGGTGTCGAGGTTCTCGCAGATGCCGGGGAAGACGCACGACAGGCGGCGGCAGGACGACTCGATCTGTCGGTCCTTGCACGCCAGGCGGTACATGTTCGCCGTCGGCCCGCCGAGATCGGAGATGATGCCGGTGAAGCCCGGCGTGCGGTCGCGGATCTCCTCGATCTCGCGCAGGATCGACTGCTCCGAGCGGCTCTGGATGATCCGCCCCTCGTGCTCGGTGATCGAGCAGAAGGTGCAGCCGCCGAAGCAGCCGCGCATGATGTTGACCGAGAAGCGGATCATCTCGAAGGCGGGAATCTTCGCCTCGCCGTAGGACGGATGCGGCCGGCGCTGGAACGGCGCGGCGAAGACGCCGTCCATTTCGGCAGTGGTGAGCGGGATCGGTGGCGGGTTGAGCCAGACGTCGCGCTCGCCGTGCGCCTGCACCAGCGCACGCGCGTTGCCCGGGTTCGATTCGAGATGGAAGACGCGCGAGGCATGCGCATAGAGCACCGGGTCGGCCGCCACCTGCTCGTACGACGGCAGGCGGATCGCCGTCTGCGCCCGGGCCAGCTTCGGCATGCGCATGTAGGACTGCAGGTGGAACTGGACGACCTGGACGACCTGGCCGCCCGCCGCGGCCGCTCCTGCTGCCGCCTTGCCGGCGCCGTCGGCACAGGCCGCGCCATCGGCAGCGGCGGCGGTCATGGCGTAGGGATCGGCGTGGCGAATCAGGACTCCAGGCGTATCGACGCTCGTCGAGTCGATCTCGCTCCAGCCCTCGCCCGGCAACCAGCCACGCGGCACCATGAAGGCGCTGCCGCGCAGGTCGCGGATGTCGCCGATCCTCTCGCCGGCGGCGAGGCGGTGGGCGAGTTCGACGACCGCCCGCTCGGCGTTGCCGAAGAGCAGCAGGTCGGCTTTCGAATCGGGCAGCACCGAGCGCCGCACCTTGTCCGACCAATAGTCGTAGTGGGCGATTCGCCGCAGGCTGGCCTCGATCGATCCGATGACGACGTTGCTGCCGGCAAAGGCCTCGCGACAGCGCTGCGCATAGACCACCAGCGCGCGGTCCGGCCGCTGGTTGGCTTCGCCGTTCGGCGTATACGCATCGTCCGAGCGCGGCTTGCGGTCGGCCGTGTAGCGATTGACCATCGAATCCATGTTGCCGGCGGTGACGCCGAAGAACAGGTTCGGCCGGCCGAGGGCGCGGAAGGCAGCCGCCGACCGCCAGTCGGGCTGGCTGATGATGCCGACGCGGAACCCCTGCGCCTCGAGCAGGCGGCCGATCAGCGCCATGCCGAAGCTCGGATGGTCGATGTAGGCGTCGCCGGTGACGAGGATGATGTCGCAGGAATCCCAGCCAAGCGCATCCATCTCGCTGCGCGACATCGGCAGGAACGGCGCCGTGCCGAAACGGCTGGCCCAGTGTTTCCGCCACGAGAAGAGGCTGCGCGGGGCGGTGGCGGCGATTGCTGCGTGTTGAGCGTTCATGGGGCGGCGATTCTACAGCAAGCGCCACCGCCCGCCGGCAGAACCCGCCGCGCCCGCAATCAGCGGCGGTGACCGGCGGCAACGGCATTGACCGCCGGCACTGCGGTGGAGACGGCCGACAGCGCGGCCGACAGCGCCCTGCAGCCGCCGCTCAGCGCCCGCCCCGGGCGCGGATCGCCGCCGCAATGTCGCGCGCGAGCGCGGCAATCGCCCGGCTGTGCGCCGCCGCCAGTGCGTCGTAGTCGCCGCCCTCGCCTGCCGGCGCCGCTTCACGCAGCGTGCTGCGGCCGCTCGTCGCCGTGCCGCCGGCCGCCGTGCTGCGGACCACCCAGACGGCGTCGAGGACGCTCCCCTGGCCGCGGACCGAGTCGAAGCGCTGGATATCGACGCTGACCCGGTACGCCGGGTCGAAGCTCTCGGCCAGCGGCCCGCTGACGACTCGCGGCGTGCCGAGCAGGATCGCCAGGTCTTCCGCCAGCGTGCGTGCGATGCTGCTCGACAGCGGCGCCGCCCAGCGGTTGAACTCGTCGACGAACACCCGGTTGGCGCCCCTGTGGACGACGAACTGTGGCCGGTCCACCGCTGCCGGCACGGCGACGCTGTCGACCGCCACCGCGTCGCGCAACGGCGGACTCGCCGTGTCGGGAACGGCCGTCGCCGCCAGAGCGTAGAAGCGGGCCGGCGGCGACGCGCAACCCGTCAGCGCCAGCGACAGGGCGAGAACCAGGCCGACGATTCCTGCTGCATGCGCTCCGATCATTCCTGTGTCTCCTCGCTCTTGCCCCGCAGCAGTGCCTCCGGATGACGCTCCAGATAGTCGGCCAGGATGCGGATCGACTGCGCCGCGCGCCGGACCTCGACGACGGTCGCCTGCAACTCGGTCATCATCTGCGAGTCGGGCGCGACCGCCTTGCCGGCGCCGTCGAAGGTGCGCTCGGCTGCCGCCAGCGTTCGCCGCGTCTCGGCGATGGTGCTCGCCAGCTCCGGCGTCAGCTCGCCATCCCAGCGCTTCACCAGCGCATCGACATCCTGCAGCGTTTTCGCCAGCGTCGCCAGCGACTGCTGCAGATCCCTGCCGATCGCCTCGAGCGGCATCCCTTCGATCTTCGCCAGGATGTTCGTCAGGCGCGCCTCGATGTCGGTGAAACTGCCCTTGACCGACGGGAAGACCGGCGGATCGCTCTGCCAGTCGATCTTCGCCCTCGGCGCCTGCGGCACGTAGGTGAGCGCGACGTAGAGCTGGCCGGTGAGCAGGCTGCCGGTCTGCAACTGCGCCCGCAGGCCGCGCGCCACCAGCCCGTCCATCAATGCGTGCCGCACCGCCGGGGTGATCGTCTTGCTGCCGCCAGTGAGCACCTGCGGATCGGCAAGCACGTCGAGGAAGCGCTGCGGATACGCCGCCACCAGAACGCGCGCGCGCACCGAGACGTCCTTCTTCCGCCGATCCGCTTCCAGCCGGATCGAAACGACCTCGCCGACCGGCATGCCGAGGAAGGTCATCGGCGCACCGACCGCCAGCCCGCGCACCGACTCGTCGAAGTGCAGGACATAGCGGATCGAGCCGCGCTCCGGCGCCTTCATGGCCGACACCTGGTCGCCGAAGAGATCGAAGGTCGTGTCGGCCGCCGCCGGCTCGGCATCGGCGTCGTCCGCCGGCGTATCGAAGGCCAGGCCGCCAATCAGGATCGAGGTCAGCGACTCGGTCCGCACGTCGAGGCCGTCGGCGTTGAGCGAGACGTCGAGTCCGCTTGCCTGCCAGAAGCGCGTCTCGTTCTTGACGTAGCGATCGTAGGGAGCGTTGACGAAGACCCGGATCGTCAGCCCGCGGCCATCGTCGTCGAGCTTGTACGACGCCACCTGGCCGACCTGCAGGCGCCGGAAGTAGATCGGCGTACCGAAGTCGAGCGAGCCGAGGTTGGCCGCGGTCAGCCGGAAATAACGCCCTGGCGCATTGGCGGCGACCACCGGCGGCACCGCCAGCGCCGTGAACGAGCGCACCCGCTCGCTGCCCGTGCCGA